>SPJJ01030504.1_pt1 | contig 14572 bp, 13 predicted proteins | sample 3741741 | NCBI WGS metagenome assembly SPJJ01 (sample SAMN10925908, study PRJNA522277) | cold seep metagenome | isolation source: Elba SIP-enriched marine methane seep metagenome, extraction at timepoint T1 | place: Italy: coast of Elba, Mediterranean Sea | collected 2014-05 | reverse complement strand
GGAAGTTCAACAATTTCAACCAGTTTACGATCCGGCGACGTACCAGAAATGACGAGTCCGGCTTTGCTAAGGATATCCAAGTAGTCGTTGTTAATCTCATAGCGGTGGCGATGCCGTTCCATCACCACTTCAGCGGCATAAGCGTCAGCAGCTCTAGAGCCTTTTGTTAAATGGCAAGGGTATTGCCCTAAGCGCATGGTGCCACCCATGTCTTTGAGACCTTGTTGATCAGCCATGAGGTCAACCACGGTTTGGTCGCTATCAGGAGCGAATTCTACACTATGGGCACGGGTTAACTGAGCTACATTGCGAGAAAATTCAATGACAGCACACTGCATTCCCAAGCAGAGCCCTAAGAAAGGAAGCTGATGTTCTCGAGCGTATTGAATGACATTGATTTTTCCTTCAATACCTCGGTAGCCAAAACCACCGGGAACCACAAGGGCATCAACATCAGATAGAATTGCTTCTGTGGAGTCTTTGTCCACACAGTCTTCTGAGTTAATCCATTTGATTTCAACGGCTGAATCGTAAGTAGTCGCTGCATGTTTGAGGGCTTCGATTACGGAGAGGTAAGCATCACTGAGTCCAGTGTATTTTCCGGCAAGACCCACTTTAAGCTTTTTATGAGGCTCTTTAAGGGCTTTCACCAGCTTTTTCCAGTCTTCTAAATCCGGTTCCGTGTTTTCGATACCTAAACGACTGAGCACTTCTTTGGCGAGGCCTTCTTCTTCAAGAACCAAGGGAGCTTCGTAGATGGATTTTAAATCGGTGTTTTGAATAACTGCCTCAGGAGCAACGTTGGTAAATTGAGCCAGTTTGAGGCGCTCCGATTGGCTCATGGGTTCTTCGGTTCGGCAAACAAGAATTTCAGGTTGGATACCAATGCTACGCAAGGTGTTAACACTGTGCTGAGAAGGTTTGGTCTTGAGTTCTCCGGATGTTTTTAGATAAGGGAGTAAGGTTACGTGGATACAGAGGGTGTTTTTAAAGCCAACATCGTAACGGAATTGGCGAATAGCCTCTAAAAAGGGCAGGCCCTCAATATCTCCAACGGTTCCGCCCACTTCGCAGATAAGGAAATCAGGATCGAGGGAGGTTGCCGCCTCTCGGATACGGCTTTTAATGGCGTCGGTAATATGAGGAATGGTTTGAACCGTGGCTCCTAAGTAATCGCCTCGACGTTCTTTTTTAATAACATCAAGATAGATGCTTCCAGAGGTGATGTTGTTGATTCGGGTTAAATTCGTGTCGATAAATCGCTCGTAGTGTCCTAGATCGAGATCCGTTTCGGCGCCATCATCGGTAACAAAAACTTCTCCGTGCTGAAAGGGACTCATGGTGCCAGGGTCAACGTTAATATAAGGATCAAATTTTTGTATGGAGACTTTAAAGCCTCTGGCTCGAAGGAGTCGCCCAAGAGATGAGGCAACAATGCCTTTGCCTAGGGAACTGACGACACCGCCGGTAACAAAAATATATTGAGTAGAGCCCATAACGTGATTGCCTTTTATATTAATTTTCTAAATTAATTCTCTAAAATTTTAGGAACCCGATAAAAACCTTCTTCAGGTTCAGGAGCGTTTTTTAGAAGTGTTTCTCGTTCAAAACGCCGATTTGGGGTATCGTCTCGAAAGGGGGTTTCTTGAGAGTGGTCGAGTTCGACCTTAACATGGCTGAGATCCATGTCATTGAGTTCTTCAATGAGTTTTAAAATATTTGAAATCTCTTGAGCGTATTGCTCTTTCTCGTCTTCCGTTAGGTCAAGACGAGCCAATTTGGCCACATGTTCAATGGTTTCTTTGTTCAGCACGGTCATTAGAAGATTCCAAAGGGTTGAGCTAAGACGAGTTAATTGTGAATAAGAATGAGATAAAATATCCTAATCCCTTTATTTTCGCTTAAACCAAGCGATTAAATCAAGTATTAATGCGGGGTGTTTGTTGATTATGAGTTTTGGTCTTCTGTTCTAAAAACGTGTTGATAAGCGTTGATAAAGCTTTTTTTAACGTCATCGAGGCAGATAGAGCGATTTGAGATTTGGCTCACCGTCGTCATTACTTGGCTTTCCAGTCCGCAGGGGTTGATTTGTTGGAAGTAGGAGAGATCCGTATCTACATTAAGGGCGATGCCGTGGTATGTCACCCATTTTTTGACGGCCACGCCAATGGAGGCGATTTTCTTCTTTTCGCCGTTTTTACCGAGAACCCAAACACCGGTGAGTCCTTCGTTACGAAATCCTTCAATATCAAAATCTTTTAGAGTCGTGATAATCACCTTTTCTAAATCTCGCAGGTATTTGTGCAGATCTCGCTTGTCTTTTGTTAGGTGATGTATGGGGTACGCAATGAGTTGCCCTGGCCCGTGGTAGGTAACATCACCACCTCGCTCAATTTCAATAATGGGGAAACTGGGTGAGAGTAGGTTCTCTGGCTTTGTACCTCGTCCGGTGGTGATGACATGAGGATGCTCGCCGATTAAAAGAATATCCGGCTGACTGTCTAAGTTAGATAAACGTTCGTGGAGCCAACGTTTTTGTTCGTCGTAAATCGTTTTATAGTCTGTGATACCAAAATCAATGACCTTTAAGTTTCTGGCCTTTGTTTGGGAATCAGGAGTCATGATTTATTGACTCGCAACAAGGGGAGGTTTTTCTTTTTGGTAGATATGAATAGCTTTCCCGTGAACTGCTTCCGCTGCTTCCATAATGCTTTCCGGTAGCGTTGGATGGGCATGAACGGTTAGGGCAATATCTTCAGCCGTAGCACCCACCTCAATGGCAAGGGTCACTTCGGCCACAAGTTCAGAGACTTCAGGGCCAATCATATGTACGCCTAAAATTTCATCTGTGTCAGCATCCACAATCATTTTAACTAAGCCTTCAGTCTTGTTCATCGACATGGCTCGACCGGAAGCGGCAAAGGGGAAGCTACCGACTCTAATTTTATAGCCTTCGGCTTTTGCAGCGTCTTCTGTTAAGCCTACGGTTGCAATCTCAGGATCCGTGAATACGGCGGACGGCATGGCACGAACGTCAAGCATTTCGTGGGTATTCCCTGCAATCACTTCAGCAGCGACGAGGCCTTCTTTTGATGCCTTATGGGCAAGTAGGGGGGCGCTCGTCACATCACCAATAGCGAAGATATGAGGGACAGAGGTCTTTAACTGTTTATCCACTTGGATAAATCCACGCTCATCCAGCTTAACACCGGCTTTTTCAAGCCCCATGTCTTTGCTATTAGGCTTTCTGCCCACGGCGACCAGAACTTTGTCTAAATCTTCAAAGACCTGAGTGCCCTTAGGGGTCTCGACAGTTAGAGTGGCGGTGTTGCCCTTGATTTTAATAGGCTGAGCCTTGCTTTGGGTTAGTACTTTCACCTTTCGCTTTCGTAGAGAGCGAGTCAGTACTTGGACAATATCTTTATCCGTTCCGAGGAGTAGTTGATCCATCATTTCAACAACGGTTACTTCGGTGCCAAGCTTGGCATAGAGAATGCCGAGTTCCAGTCCAATAACGCCACCGCCAATAAGGGCCAGCTTTTCAGGCACTTCATCAAGGCTTAAGGCATCGGTGGAATCAATAATCACCTTGCCATCTCGTTTAAATCCCGGAATGTCAATGGGGCTTGAACCGGTGGCAATCAAGTAATAAGGAGCTTCTACTTGCTCAATGTTGCCTTCAGGGGTTTTAACAGAAAGCTTATGAGGGCCGTTAAATTCGGCTCGTCCAATAAGGGTGGTAACGCTGTTGGCCTTTAATAGCTGAGCAATTCCGCCGGTGAGCTTTTTGACGATGTCGTCTTTCCAAGCCATCATTTTAGGCAAGTCAATTTTGGGCTCTTCAGAGAGGATAATACCGATTTTGTCAGCTGTTTTCATTTTTTCATAAAGGCTTCCGGCATAAATAAGGGCTTTTGAAGGAATGCAACCTCGATTTAGGCAGACACCACCCATGGTTTTCCCTTGTTCTACAATGAGAACCTTCTTGCCAAGCTGAGCAAGGCGAATGGCTGCCACATAACCGCCAGGGCCTGCGCCAATAACCACCACATCAGGCTTATGAATGGAACTCATGGTGAGGGATCTCCTTTTAAACTAATAATCTAGCGGGTTGTTCTAAGTATTCAATGAGGTATTTAACAAAAAGAGCCGCCTCAGAGCCATCCACCACACGGTGATCGCAAGAGATAGATAGGTGCATCATATCCCGAATGACAATCTCGTTGTCTCGCACAACGGCTCGTTTTTCAATTTTGTTAATGCCCATAATGCCCACTTCGGGGTGGTTGATAATGGGAACGCTAAAGAGTCCACCAATAGAACCAATGCTTGTGAGGGTAAATGTTCCGCCAGATACATGGTCAGGCTTTAGTTGACCATTTCGGGCTTTAAGAGATAGGTCTTGAATCTCTGTAGCCAGTTCATATAAGCTTTTTTTATCGGCGAATTTAACCACAGGAACAATCAAGCCGTCATCCGTAGCCGTGGCAACGCCCATGTGATAGTAGTTTTTATAGACGAGTTCGCCTTTAGCGTCATCGAGAGAACTGTTGAGGCTTGGGAATTTCTTTAAACCCTGAATCACTGCCTTCATAATAAAGGGCAAGTAGGTTAGTTTAACGTCTTGCTCTGCGGCATCGGCTTTCAATTGCTGACGAAGGCTGACCAGTTCAGTCATATCCACTTCTTCAACATAAGCAAAGTGGGGCGCTGTCTGCTTGGATTTTGACAAGTGATCCCCAATGCGTCGTCGCATGCCAATGAACGGTATGCGTTTTTCAGATTCATCGCCGAAGACTATTTTTGCTTGTGTTTTCTGAATAGCGTCGCTTGTTGAACTTGGAGTGCCAGAGAAGCTACGAAGGTCATCAGGAGTAATCCGTCCACGTGGTCCAGTACCAGATACTGTGGAAAGATCGATGCCTAGCTCACGCCCGAGTTTGCGGGTGGCCGGAGCGGCCAATACTTTTTGCCCACTTCCTTGAATAGGAGTTGCTGTCCCTGAAGACGCACAGCTTGCTGTGGCTGTGGCGGCGGGCTTGCAGGCGATTTTTGCTTCCTTTTTCTTGCTTGAGGTGCTTGCTGAGCTTTCGATGACGACAATGACAGCGCCGACATCAACAATTTCGCCTTCTTTTCCACGGCATTCTTGAATAATACCGGCGGTGGGGGAAGGAATTTCAGCGGTTACTTTGTCGGTCATAATTTCAACGAGAGGCTGATCTTCTTTTACCGTGTCGCCTGTATTAACAAGCCACTTGACGATTTCTCCTTCGGTAATGCCTTCGCCAATATCCGGTAGTTTAAATTCCAATGTCATCCTGTTTTTTCAACCTCCAGCCAAAATTTGATTTTTAAAATTAAAATAAGCCTTGTTTATTAACTGCTTACGAAAAATCCAAAACGTCTTTGATGCCCAAGTACACTCGGATAGCGTCAGGGACGTAGATTTTTTCGAGGGTGTAAGGGAATGGTGTATCAAAGCCACCAATCCGTTTAATGGGTGCTTCAAGATACTCTACAGCTTGTTCGGCAATAACAGCAGCGACTTCTGAACCGTAGCCACAGGTTTTAGGTGCCTCGTAAACGATGAGAGCTCGACCTGTCTTTCGAACCGACTTTAGAATGGACTCTTCGTCCATTGGGTAGAGGGTTCTAAGGTCAATAATCTCTACGTTAAAGCCGTCTTTTTCCTTGGCTTTCTCGGCTGCCATTTCACAAACCGGCACCATAGCACCGTAACAGAAAATAGAAAGGTCTGTTCCCTCTCGTGCTACACGTGCAGGGCCAATGGGAACGGTGTAATCGCCGTCAGGCACATCGCCTTTAACGGCTCGATAGATTTTTTTCGGCTCCATAAAGATAACCGGATCATCGCCTCGAATGGCCGAAGCCAGTAGGCCTTTGGCATCAGCAGGTGTCGATGGAATCACCACAGTTAAGCCGGGCGTGTGAGTGAAATAAGCTTCAGGGCTTTGGGAGTGGTAAAGTCCGCCTCGAATACCCCCTCCGTAAGGGGTTCTAATAACCATAGGACAGGCGTATTCGCCACCAGAACGATAGCGGAATTTTGCCATTTCAGAAACAATTTGGTCGAATGCCGGATAAATAAAATCCGAGAATTGAATCTCAGGAACAGGCTTGAGTCCGTAGACTGCCATCCCAATGGCGGCACCGATAATACCGGTTTCAGTTAAGGGGCTACTGAAAACCCGCTCGTCGCCAAAATCTTTTTGTAAATTTGTTGTGGCCCGAAAAACGCCTTCGTTTAAGCCCACGTCCTCGCCAAAAATAAGAACCCGATCGTCTCGCTCCATTTCGGTATGGAGTGCGTCGTTAATGCCTTGTAATAATGTTTTAGTCGCCATACTGTTGTTCTTTCAACCTCCTGAATAAGTCTTTCTGTCTGATGTAATGGGTTTGGGTGATTAGAGTGGGAATTCTCCCTCGTTATCACGGGGGAATTCACTCTCGGTGGCGATGAGTTCGTCTCGTTGACGCCGGAGAGCATCCGGAATTTCTGAATAAACATCGTCGAACATGGATTCCCAAGTGGGCTCTTCTTCTTTTTCGGCAATGTTGGTAAAGTTAACCATTTTTTCTCGAATTTCTTCCCAGAGCTTTGCTTCATAGGCTTCTGTCCAGATGCCCAGTTGTTGCATAAAGCGTTTACAACGTTCTAGAGGATCTTTTGCCTTCCATTCGTCCATTTCCTCTTGAGAACGGTAGCGGGTTGGGTCGTCTGATGAGGAGTGAGGGCCAGCTCGGTAGGTGAGAAGCTCTACTAATGTTGGGCCTTCGCCTCGTCGTGCTCGTGCATAAGCTTCTTGGGAAGCTTGATAAACGGCAATAATATCGTTTCCATCCACTCGAATAGCAGGAATACCATAGCCTTCACCTTTAAGGTGAAGAGATTTGGTTGCGCACTGCTTCTCGACAGGGAGTGAGATGGCGTATTGGTTGTTGACGATGAAGAAAACAACCGGCGCTTTGCGCACACCAGCAAAAGTGAGTGCGGCGTGAAAATCGTTGGATGAGGTTCCGCCATCACCAATATAGGTGGTAACCACGGTTTCATCTTTTTTATATTGAGCAGCCATTGCGGTTCCAACGGCATGGGTCAGGTGAGTTCCAATCACACTAGAGAAACTCACGAAATTAGTCGCCTTATCTGTATAGTGAGCCGGCATTTGACGACCTTTGGCTAAGTCCGGCTGGTTGCCAAAAAGGTGATTGGCGAGAACATCTAGGGATGCGCCACGGTACATCAGCATGCCATACTGCCGGTAGTATGGATAAATCCAGTCTGTGGGCTCAAGGGCTGCGGCGGTTCCGATTTGAACAGCCTCTTCACCGGTTGAAGTAACACAAAAGCCGATTCGGCCAGAGCGTTGAAGGTTTTTCTGGCGTTCGTCGTAGGCACGAACCATGACCATGCCTTCGTACATCTGTTTAATATCTGCTTCGGATAGGCCCGGCGGCAGTTTCGCTGTTTTTGCGTCGTCTTGAATGACTTGGAGAAGATTATCCGACATGGCTGTTTTTTCCTTAGCTTCTTGATTTTTCTTGGTTTGGTCTAGAACGATACCCCTGTCCATTACTGTGATTCCTCTTGTTTTGTTCTGTAATCATGTTTTTGATGAAATACTCGCCAGCCCGGTAGGAACTACGAACCAATGGGCCGGATGCGCAATAGAGGAATCCCAATTCTTTTTCGGCAATTTCTTGCCATTCTTGAAATTTCTCTGGTGTCACATACGACGTGACGGCGATGTGTTTTGCTGATGGACGAAGGTATTGACCCAGTGTCAAAATGTCCACCCCGTGTTTCCTTAAGTCTTTCATGCACTGATAAACTTCTTCATCAGTCTCACCCAAGCCTAACATAATCGAAGATTTTGTAAAAATGTCGGGATTCATTGTCTTTACACGGGCTAAACATGTCATGGTTTGTTGGTAGCCTGCCCGTTGATCTCGTACGGTTCGGGTTAGGCGTTCTACGGTTTCTATGTTTTGGGCAATGACATGGGGGCGAGCGTCGACCACTGTTTTTAAGTGGCTTTCGTCTCCCTTGAGATCTGGGATTAAAACTTCAATCATTAAATTTGGATTGAGATCCAAAGACTTGGTAATGCATTGGGCAAAGTGATTGGCACCGCCATCAGGCAGGTCGTCTCGGTCAACAGAAGTGACTACGATGTATTCCCAGCCAGCGTCTTTAATGGTTTGGGCGAGGTTCTTAGGCTCGTCTTTGTCTAACCAGCCATTGGGGTTGCCTGTGTCTACGGCGCAAAAGCGACAGCCTCGGGTGCAGACTTCACCCATCACCATAAATGTGGCGGTTCCACCACTCCAGCATTCGCCGATATTCGGACATTGGGCTTCTTCGCAGACGGTGGCTAGCTTGAGAGATTTGGATTTTTCTTTAAGCCAGCTGTATTTGGCACCGGTGGGTAGCTTGATCTTAAGCCATTCTGGCTTTCGCTCTCTAATATTCCCTTCTTGCACCGTCATGCTAACCTTTCCCAAATGTTTCTCACGTTTTTTATGAAAAACTTTAAATCTGAACTAAAGTCATCATACACAAAACATAAGCGAGACTAAAGAAAGCGCAATTGTTTGTGGAGTTCAGCTTATCGTTCGCCTTTGTCTACTTCGGATTCTGGAGCGATTGCTTCCATGTAGTAACTTTCGGAAGTGAAATTATCTAATGATAAAGACGCAGCGGCAGCTAGTTGCCTTGTCGTGAGCTTTCCTTTACCGTTTTCTGTTAGGGTGATGGTTCCGATGGGCCAAGGTTTATAGTCAGTGTGATTACCTTCAATATTAATGACCGTTTCTTCTCGGAGTGGGAGTTTTTGTTTTGAAGTGCCTTTGAGTACGGCTAAAGGCATTCGGCTGTTGGGTAGGTAAACTGCTCCTGAGTTTTCGCCAGATCCTTCTTTTCGTTCGAGTTCTCGGCTGAAATCATTAAGTAAGGTATAACGAAGTTCCTTGTTTTGCAGACAATATTCTCGCCATTTCATAATGGGTGAAAGAACTTCAAATTTACATTGCGGATCTTTCGATTTTACGATGTAGCCTTCAGGCGTGAATTTTCCGACAGGTAATGCAAGGCTATCCCAGCTAAAATTACTACGAATTTCGCCCATAAAATCTTCAGACGGAATACTATTTAACGAAAAATTTGAGTCGGGGTTTGTATTTGCCATGGGAACGGTGACAAGGTAGCGAAATGGGTAGTTAACGGTAATAAGTACAGCTAATGCTGCTACTTTAGCTATGCCCAATATACTAGTATCGATAATTTTATAACCTGTGAAGGGGTCTTTTGTTAAGGCTCTAGAACTGTTTCTTGCCATGTGATTACCGAGCTTAGCAATGGGCTTTCTTATGTGGAGACCTGTTTTGGTGAGTTGACGTTTAACACCATCATCCATATGTTCGGTAGCTTCTTCAGGGTCGACGACACTAAAAAGTTTTCCAGCGGCTTCGGTGTCAATGATGCTTTTGGGTTTGAAAATGTAAAAAAGCAGGGTTTTATGAAGATTGTAATACCCTTTGGTTACGGCATGAAAGCTTCCTTTAATGACTCGTTTAAAAAGTCCGTCTTTTTTGTCTCCTTCAGGCATTTTAAGAGAATCTTTATCAAATTCGCCTGCAAACCAGATGGGGGCTTGTTGGTTTTGTGGTTTTGCTTCTGTTTTTTGTGTGCCAGTGTTTTGAACACCAAGAAATAAAGGGGATGAAATACTCATATACTTTTTGCTTCCGTATGTTTATTTAATAAAATGACTAAATACCTGCTCATACTACGTAATACCATAAGAGAGATGAGAGTTAAAATGTTTATTTAAATTGGGTAACGGCTTTAAGCCTCAGTGCATGTATTTTGTTCATCTTCATTTCGCTCTGTAAAAGTTTTTTTACAGGGGCAGGTTGACGTGGTAAAAATATAAGATATAAAACTACTTATATAGAAATTAAATTGCCTCGGCGGTTTAATCAGCTTTAAATAGAGAATAGAAGTGGACGATGGGATTTTTATTTGTGTTTAAACAGAGACGAAAACAAGCTTGGCCTCTTGAAAAAGCCTTGACCCTTTGTTTACGTCTTGTTTTTTCGGCTTTGTTTTTTGTTCTGCTTTCTAGCTCAACTGTTTGGGCCTATGCTCCTCAGTTTGATACGGAAGAGCGTGAAAATATTAGTGTTTACGAGCAGGCGGCGCAATGTGTGGTTACCATTAATGCCCTTGCTTCAGGGCGACCCTCAAGTGGTGCAGGGGTTTTGATCGATCCATCCGGCTTGGTGCTCACTTCCAGTCATGTGGTTGGTGATGCGCCGTCAGTGATGATTTCTCTGGCCGATGGTCGGAAAATTCGAGGTGTTATGGTGGGGCGTATCGGGAATAAAGCGGACTTAGCCTTGATTAAAGTCTCTTTAAAAGGCGTTTTGCCCTATCTAAAACTAGGTGATTCGGCTCAGGTAAAGGTTGGACAAAAGGTTTTGGCCATTGGCAATCCCTATGGCTTTGAGCGTACTTTAACCACAGGAATCATCAGCCGCATTGATTCAAGTCGAAATCGTCTCCAAACGGATGCGGCCATTAATCCTGGAAACTCCGGCGGGCCTTTGCTCGATACCCACGGCTATGTGGTGGGGATTAATCAATCCATTTTTAATCCCGATGGGAATCGCTCTAATATTGGGATTGGCTTTGCGGTTCCGGTTAATGCGGTGAAACTGTTTCTTAAAAAGTTAGCTAATCAACCCGGCTTAACCGCAACCTTAATGGCTCGAACCCGTAAAAGTATTATTCGCTACAACACAGCAAAACCAGAAACTCAGCAGGGCTATGAAAACGTGTCCATGATCCTAAAACGCTTCAGTCAAAACTTCTAGGCCAGCGAAGCTGGCTTTATTTAGGGCTTTGTGCGTAATTAGCTTTTGCTTTGTGCTTTTATTTAATCGGCCTTTGTTTTAAGTTCTTTGGCTTTGGCGATGTCGAAGTCAGAGGGCTTTTTGCCGAACATTTTGAAGACGCCATTCCAGATGGCGCTAATGACGGTTCGGTTGCCGTAGTCTTCTGCGAAAAATTCTTTACTATGTGCCCAAGGGTTGGTTGTAAAACTGGTTCGCTCACCTTTCATGAATAGTGTATTAGCACCAATCAGCCCTTCTAAAAAATGCTTTGTCGCAAAAGGTGGTGGAACAAGAAAGCCAGAGAATATCATAGTTGCGACATCAGCTATAGTTTCTATCCAACCTGTGGGTCGTAAAAAAGCCATGTGTAAAACTCGTTTAAGGCCTGCACCCAATCCGCCTCGGATGAAGTCACCTTTTTTTACTTCGATTGTTTCGGCTTTGCTTGGTTTTTCTGCTTTAATCTCAGCCTTGTCTTCAGGAGTATTTCCAAAGTGAATAGTTTGAGGCGCAATGCGAGTTAATGGCGCCTGCTTAATCGTTTGATTTGGAAATGAAGGTATGGAGGTCATGAGAAGGGTCTCCTGATAAGGTTAAAATTAAAGAGCTTGAAAGCTTAAATGGAATCGAAAAAAGCTTGGTTAAGGTAAATGGGCTTTAATTCGCCAATTTGAGTAAAAATACGAAGGGCATTGAGTCCGCCTTGAGTATTCATAAGATTGAGCTCTGCACCATCGTGTCCGCCAATAACAAAACCACCTTGTTTTTGTTTTTTAGGTTCCGTTTTTTTGAATTTGTTGGAGTGCTTGAATGCTTTTTCATTGTTTTCTTTTTTGCTATGGCTTGGGTCGTTTTTTATTGTAGCAAAGGGTTTTCTTGCAATGGTAATGGAGACGAGTTTTTCCAATGTTTCGTCTAATGCTTTTTTATTATTAGAATCGTTGGTGTGACTCATTTTTTGCCCCCTGTTTAAAAGAATTGAAAGAAATAACTAAAATAGACTGTGCTTTCTAACTGTTTTTTAAAGGGGCCTAAAGCTTAGGATGTGCTAAATTGTAACGAATTAATAAGCTTAGAGTTGGTTGATATAAAGAGGTTTGTTGGAGCTGTACTCAGGACTAAAGTAGTCGAGAATAATAATTTCCGTTCGTTTTTGAGGGTCGATATTAATGATGAGCCGGTCAACAAGAGTGTGCATCAGGTAAACGCCACGGCCATGACTATCTAATAAACCGGCGCCACTGATATTGCGATCGAGCCAGAATAGAACTTCTTCTGCTGTGATGCGTCCACCTTGATCAACGATGCAAACACCGATGCGCTGGTCATCTTGGCCGTAGATGACAGAAACTTGTTCGTGGGTTTCTAGGCTTTCGACTTCTTGTCCTTTTTTATATTTCAGTGTGCCATCAGGGTGTTTTGCTGCATGGTAAACCGCATTGGTTAACGCTTCGATAAGGGCGGTTGATAGTCGGTCTAGGTTTCTTACGGGTAGAGGCTCAAAATACTCTCGAAGGGTGTTAAAAATTTCCATAATGTGTTTGCTGTTTTCAATGGTAAATTTATTGATGGAAGCGTTTTCGCTCAGGTAAGACTCTAGACCAAAAGCAGTTTTTGGATGGAGCAAGTTATCCACTACATTAGAGAGTTCTTCGAAATTAAAGGGTGCTGTTTTGGCAATAATATTGTAGATGCCTGTTTCTTTGGCGAGGCGAACATAGTCTTCTACTCGGTAGGCTGTAATTAGGGCGGTTCTTGTTTTGGGGTTGTTTTTTTGAACCTCCTGAAGGACTTTAAACCCATCTTCATGGGGTAGGTTAATATCTGAAATAACCAGCTCGTAACTATGTTCTTGGATCAGTTCGTAGGCCTCTGGGGCATCGGGAGCAGAATGGATTCTTAGTTTGTAGTCGCTTTCGTGAAAATTGCTAAGGTAGTTCACCATACTTTCTCGAATGGTGTCATCGTCATCTACAATGAGGATGAGGTAGTCAGGCTTTTCATTTTGTTGCTGTTGGTCTGTCATAATTTTCGTTTTATCTGCTTAAAGGATAATCTCCTCTTCTTCAAATAAAGGGAGGGCAACATGGAAGCAGGCTCCTTGGCCTTTGTCGCTTTCGACACTAAGAATACCGCCGTGTTGCTCAAGGGTTCTAAAACTAATGCTTAGGCCAAGGCCAATGCCTTCAGCGCCTTTAGTGGTGAAGAATGGATCGAAAATTCGGCTTAGTAAGGTTTTATCCATACCAGGGCCATTATCAATAACACTGATTTGAATCATGCGACCTTCACCGGAAGGGTTGCGGATATTAGCGAATGAAATTTCAATATCACCCTCGTTGGCCATGGCGTCGCTGGCGTTTTTAAAGAGATTATAAAACACTTGTTCGATTTTAATTCGGTCACAAAGTATGTCGGCACTGCTTTCGTGTTTCCCTGTATTAAATTGAAATTTAATTTGGGAAAATTCAGGATGAGATTTAAGAGTCTGGATCATCTCTTCAGTAAGGGTAACTGGGTTTTCTAGAGATAAATCGAGTTGAGAGGGTTTCGAGTAGTTTAAGAGGTCGCTGACAAGAACGGCGGCTTTTTTTGCCTCTCGTCCAGATTTCTCCAGTTCTTTTAAGGCTGTTTTGATGGCGCTTATGGTGCTGGCATCTTCTTTGGGGTCGAGCTTTTTAATAACAGTTCTAAGAATCATTTCGCTCAGTTGTGTGCTCATCGAAATACCGGTTAAGGGGTTGTTTAGTTCATGGGCCACGCCTGAGATCATGGTGCCAATGGAGGCGAGTTTTTTTGACTGGAAAAGCTCGTCTTTTATTTTGTCCATGGCCAAACGTTCTTGAACAATGTGGGTAATGTCGTTAAAGATAAAAACTCGAGATTCATCTTGAGCGTTTTTAGGGTTTAAATTATCCTCAAGAGTCACGTGTTTTAAGGTAAATCCAATAACCGAGGCTGTTTCTTTATTAGAAAACATGAGGTTAATTTCAGAACGAGAAATATCTTCGGTGGCTGTGTCGAGTAAAACTTTGAGCTCGGCGAGGGACTCAGGTAGCTCAGATAATTCGCTGTAGTTCTTTTCAAGAGGGAGGTGTAAGAGCTCTTTGGCTCGGCTGTTCATTTGGGTAATCTGCCCTTGTCTATCATAGATCAACACGCCGGAAGGGAGAGTTTCAAAGAGCTTATTTAGTGTCTTCATTTCAGGGCTCATGAGCGTTTTCCTCTTTTTGAGCCTGTTTTATTCGGGCTTGGGGGAAGCTTTGTATTCATTTCTAATAGTTCGTCTAATTCGTTTTGAGGAATTAGGGCGCTAATATTTTCTTTGCTTTTGAGCTTTTGTCCCATAACTAAAAAAGAGGTGTCATCGGGCAATGTTTTGCGCCGGCTGCCCACAAATTCTGCTTTGGGAATGCAGACTAGAAATCCTTGTTCATCTTGAGAGATGGATTGGAATTGACTAGCGTTCACTCGGTCGTAAATACGATTAATGAGCACATTGGCCGGCTCTGTTTCTGCTTTTTTAGCCAGCTCATTGCGGAAATATTTTCGAGTTTCGGCAGAAAAACGATGGGCTGGAATGGCTTTTCGTAAGAAAGGCAGGCCATACATGGCATGTTCAAAAGGACGGACTTTGCTTTTGAGTTTG
>SPJJ01053442.1_pt1 | contig 14620 bp, 12 predicted proteins | sample 3741741 | NCBI WGS metagenome assembly SPJJ01 (sample SAMN10925908, study PRJNA522277) | cold seep metagenome | isolation source: Elba SIP-enriched marine methane seep metagenome, extraction at timepoint T1 | place: Italy: coast of Elba, Mediterranean Sea | collected 2014-05 | reverse complement strand
CCCATGGGCAGGGTATACGAACCACCGAGGCTGAACGAGAAAACGTCCACGAGACCGTGCTTGATCACAGAGGTTTCCAGGTTGCGGCCCAGCGTCATCGACTTGCCGTCGACGATGGCGACGATGTCCGAAGCGTCGGCCCAGTTCTCCCACTTGACGTCGAACTCGATGTCGGCCTTCTCGCGCCCATTGGAGTCGCGAAGGATGTGGCGGTAGCCCACGTGCACTGTCTGAGGAATCTTGAAGCTGACGCACGCCTGCAGGTTCTGAGCGTCGACACCGCCGGGTGCGCACGCCGGCGTATCGTTCTCGGGCAACAGCACGTCGGGCTGGTCGGGACCGAGCCCCAGGTCCGAGCCCAGGGTACCGGCACCACGGCCAGTGGCCTCGATGGAAATCTCGCTGCTGTACGACAGGCCAATCTCGGAGTTCTTGCTGGGCCGGACCAATACGCCGAACCCGTACGCGGGCACGAAGTTGTCCTTCACGTCGACCTCGAACAGGCCGTCGCGGGCGATCCAGCCCTCGTAGTTGGCGATGCCCCACACCTGGGTCGTCGCCTTCAGCTCACCGAAACCGGCGCTGAAGCGGGCGCCAACGTCGAGCCAATCGACCGGCTGGTAAGCCACGGCGATCGACGGCAACGCGGTGAGCGCGGTTTGTTTGATCACGTCGTAGCGCTGGGGTGGCGGCGGCTCGTTGGGGTCTCCCTCGAACACGTAGCCCGTATCGAAGTTGCGCTCGGGATACGCCTGGGGCGCCATCACCGCAAAGCCGAAGCGGATCGGCAGGCCCAGTTTCTTCTGCAAGCCGAAATCGGTGGACACACCGATGGTCGGGATCGCCTGCAGGCCGCCAAAGCCCAGCTCGGGCTTGGATGCATCCTTGACCGGAGCGAATGGCTGGCCTGCGAACGGAATGGTCTCACCGGTGACGCCGTCGTAGGTGCCGGCACGCTGATACTCGAGGGACATGCCGACCAGGTTGAAACCGATCTGTACGACGGTGCCCTCGCCTTTTATGAACCCAGCTGGATTGTGGAACATCGCGGTGGTGTCGTCGGCCTTGGCGACGAACGCCCCTGCCCTCGCCTGCCCCTGTGGCCCTGCCCCTGGAATGAACAAACCACCCGCGTGTGCACTCATCGACCCAAGTGCCAACGCAGACGCGCCCACGATCGCGCCCAACAATCTAGCTTTCATGTTTTCTCCCTACGAGACTGCCAACCAACTACAGAGATGTTTGTTCGGCGCGTGCTCGCGCCAAGTTTAAGTACGTCATCAGCACGGATACCGCGACAGGAGTCACGCCGCTGATCCGCGACGCCTGGCCCAGTGATCTCGGTCGCGCCGAGGATAACTTCTCGACCACCTCTCGCGACAGCCCTCGGATGGCTCCATAATCCAAATCGTCGGGTAGACGCACGTTCTCGTACTTGGCCATGCGCATCGCTTCGGCCTGTTGGCGCTGCAAATAGCCCGCGTATTTACCCTCGATTTCGAGGCGCTCGGCCACGCTGTGGTGAATTTCTGGGACGCTGAGCCCGGCGGCGGATGCGATCGCCAAGATGTTGGCCAGGTCGAGCTCGGGACGGCGCACAAGCTCGGCCAGGGTCGCGCGGCGATCCTTGAGCGGAGATGAGCCGAATTCGCGAAGCTTGTCATTGACCCCCGACGCCGGGGTGACCGCGGTTTTGTGAAACCACTCAGTCATGGTCTCGAGCTGCTCGCGATAGCGGTCGAACACCCGCCAGCGCTCGTCATCGACCAGGCCGAGCGCGCGTCCCACGGGCAGCAAGCGATCTGCGGTGTTGTCCTCGCGCAGGATCAGCCGGTACTCGGCGCGGCTGGTGAACATGCGGTACGGCTCTTTGGTGCCTTTGTTGACCAGGTCGTCGACCAGCACGCCGCCGTACGCCTGATCCCGGCGCAAGATCAATGCGTCGAGGCTGGTGTCCGCGACGCCGACGCTGATGGTCGCGTTGACCCCGGCGATCAGGCCCTGGATGGCGGCCTCTTCGTACCCGGAGGTGCCGTTGATCTGGCCGGCGTGGAACAGGCCTTTGACCCGCTTGGTTTCGAGGGTCGGCGTGAGCTCCCGCGGATCGATGAAATCGTACTCGACCGCATACCCGGGCCGAGTCATCTCCGCGCGCTCGAGCCCGGGGATGGTGCGGATGAACGCGAGCTGTACGTCGTAGGGCAGCGACGTCGAGATACCGTTGGGGTAGACCTCTTCGGTGTCCACCCCCTCGGGCTCGAGGAACACCTGATGACGAGGCTTGTCCGCGAAGCGCACGACCTTGTCCTCGATGCTCGGGCAATAGCGCGGGCCGGTGCCGTCGATCTCACCGCGGAACAACGGCGACCGTTTGATGTTGGCGCGGATCAGCTCGTGGGTGGCCGCACTCGTATAGGTGAGCCAGCACGACCGCTGGGGCAACGGCGGCGCCTCGCCGCGCTCGGCCATGACGCGAAACCGCGGAGGTGGATCGTCGCCGGGCTGCACCTCGAGGCCGCTGGTATCGATTGTTCGGCCATCGAGCCGACACGGGGTGCCGGTCTTGAGCCGTGCTAGAGGAAAGCCCAGCTCGGCCAGTGACTTGGACAAACCGACCGCCGGCCCCTCGTTGGCGCGACCACCAGCCGCTTTGGACTCGCCCACGTAGATCGTGCCCCGCAGGAACGTTCCGGTGGTCAGAATGACCGTCTTGCCCAGAAAGCCCACGTTCATGCGCGTGCCGACGCCGCGAATCGCGCCGTCTTCGACGAATAGCTCGGTGACGATGGCCTGGCGCAGAAACAGATTGTCCTGAGCATCGAGCACATTGCGCATGCGCTCGCGATAGCGCCGCTTGTCCGCCTGGGCGCGGGTCGATCGAACCGCCGGTCCTTTGGACAGGTTTAGCCGGCGATACTGAATGCCGGTGGCGTCGATGACCTTGGCCATCTCTCCGCCGAGGGCATCGATCTCTTTGACCATGTGCCCCTTGGCGACGCCGCCGATGGCCGGGTTGCAGGACATCTGCGCCACCATGTCCAGATTGCCGGTGAGCACGAGGGTGCGTGCGCCCATGCGTGCGGCGGCGAGGGCAGCTTCACAACCGGCATGGCCGGCGCCAACGACGATGACGTCGTAGTGATCGGGGTACGTGTACATCTATGGTGGTGCTCGTGGAGGGGGTTAGTACTTGCCGGCGCACTTTTTGTGGCCGGGTGGGTGCTTCGGGGTAAACGGATAGACCTGCAGGGTCAGATCGAGCTGCAGGTTGTTGGGGTGCAGGTTGTCGGGCAACTTGCCGGTCTTCCATGACACGCCCAGGACTTTGGTCGAGCCGCACGGGTCGTGGATGTTGCGCTTGTACTTGTCGAGGCGAGTGCCGAACTCTTTGAGCTGGTCCGCGTCGCAGGTATCGACACCGCCGCAGTGGAAATAGAAGGTGTCGTACCAGCCGACTTCCTTGGTAGCCATCTCGGAAATGTGCACCCGAGCGGCGAAGCCGTGCTCGCCGGTGCCGCGAACCATGACCGGATGCTTGCCCTCCGGCAAGTCGACGTAGAAGCACTGAGTGGCGGTCTCGTCGTCCTTGTACATCAAGGTGTCGCCGACTTTGACCCACAGCTTGTTGCGGATCGGGCCGATCTTGATCTCGAACCGCTTGACGCTCTTGTTCTCGGGAACGCCCACCTTGTTCTTGGCGTCGGCGCACTGACACTTGCCGGCCTGACAGGTCGCGCCAGCCAATGTGCCCTCGGTCGCCTGCTTCGGCACGGGCACCAAGGAGGCGGGGGCAGTGCCTCCGCAACCAACGAATATCGAAGAAATCCCGATGAGCAGCGTTATTCTGAGCAATTGTGGGCGCATGGCAGCGTCCCATAAGTGCCATGGAGGCCGGGTTCCACGCAACGGTTTCAATGTTTTGCGGGTCAAAACGAAGTTTTCCCGGGGTTGACCCCTGTTTCGCGGACCGATATAGAATGGCTCAGTCCCAAGGATTCTCGATGGTTTCACGCAAAATACTCATAGTCGGCGCGGCGATGTTCCTATTCGGTGCCTGCGGCGGCAAGGTCGGCACCGGCCAGGTCAGCTACTCGGTGTCGGCAACTCAGAACTACGCCAAGGGCCTCAAGAGCCTCCAGGACAAAGACTGGATCGCCGGAGCCAAGTACTTCTCCTTCATCAAGGCACGGTTTCCGTACTCCAAGTACGCGGTGCTGTCCGAGCTGCGCCTCGCCGACGCCGAATTCGGCGCCGCGCACTACTTGCAGGCGGTCGACGGCTACAAACAGTTCATCAAGTTCCACCCCACCCACGCGATGGTGACCATCGGCTACGCGCGATTCCGCATCGGCGAGGCCTACTACAAGATGTTGCCGGACGACTTCTGGTTGCTGCCACCGTCGTTCGAGAAGGACCAGTCGGCGACCGCCGATGCCGGCCGCGAGCTAGCCAACTTCATCCGCAAGTACAAAAAATCGCCATTTATCGGCAAGGCACGCAAGATGCTGCTCAAGGTCAAGCACCGCCTCGCCCAGCACGAATGGTACGTGGCCAAGTTCTATTGGAAGCGCAAAAAGCCCATGGGCACCGTGCTCCGCCTGCGCCGTTTGCTCGACCGCTATGCCGGCACCGATTTCGATCCAGATGCACTCTGGCTTTTGGGACAGGCATATGTGAAAGTTGGCATGACCAAACGAGCTCGCGCCACGTGGCAAAAGCTGGTCAAAGGCTATCCCAAGCACAAACGCGCTGGCCAAGCGCGTTCCGCGCTGAGCGGTCTATCGGGCTAGCCGACAAGTTTCGGGGGGAACATTGGACGAACGGCTCAGGCAACTAATCTCACTCGGTCGCGAGCACTACAACGCGAAAGAGTATGAAAAAGCGGAGTCGTACCTGGCCGAGGTAGCCCAGAGCCAGTCGAGCTTTCCGGACATCTTCAACATGCTCGGGGTCATCTATCACACCCAGGGGCGCTACGAAGAAGCCGAGTCGTCGTTCGAAAAGGCCCTGGAGATCAATCCCAGCTACACCGAAGCCGCGCTCAACCTGTCGGTGACCTACAACGACCGCGGCAAGTACGACAAAGCCCGCGAGGTCTATTCGCAGACCCTGTCGCGCAGCTACCGCGAGCCGTCCAACCTGGATCCGTTTGCCAAGGGCAAGATCGCCAACATGCACGCAGATCTCGGAGCGGTCTACGCCAGCGCAGGCATGCTCGACGACGCCGTGCGCGAGTACAAAAAAGCCCTACAGATGGGCCCGGACTTCGTCGACGTGCGCACGCGTCTGGGCAACGTCTACCGAGACGCCGGTATGTTCGAGCAGGGCATCGCCGAATTCGAGATCGTCAAACGACTCAGGCCCCAGTACGTGCCTGCGCGCATCTACCTGGGCGTCACCTTGTTTTCCCTCGACCGCAAGGACGAGGCCATCGGCGAGTGGCAGGAAGTCTTGAAACTCGACCCGGACAACAAGAGCGCCAAGCTGTACCTGCGCATGGTCAAAGACGGCAGCGACGAAGCGCCGGCCAATCCGTAGCTCAGTCCTTGGCGTCGGCTGGCGTCATCACGAATAGGTAGTCGTTGACCGGCGCGGCGAGCAGCTCACCGACCTCGCCATCGCCCGTATCCACGATCGGGTGAATCGACACGGCCCTGGTGATCCCGCGGCGTTTCATGCGACGCACGATCGCGCTCTCGTGACAGTGGCCGTTGCCGGCGAGGATGACGACCTGCCGGCGGCCTCCCTGCTTCAGCCACTTGGTCGCGGTGTCGGCCATGGTCTCGTCCCAGGTGACCTGCGCCGAGTAGATGCGCTCGGAGCGCGACATCTTGGATGGATGGGGCTTCTTCTTCTTGGCGTGGCCGTGCTTGGACTTGCCGTGGGGGCTGCCGCTGTGAGCACCGGCGCCGCCCATGCCGCCCATTAGTTTGTTCCACCACGCGCGATGGTCTTTGTCCTGCAGATTGAGCTCGGGCAGCTTGGCCTTGTCCTCGGCCGACATCACATCGAGCCCTTTGCGCGACACCTTCTTGATCAACTCGCGGGACGTGTTGAGCGCGAGCAACGCGTGGCCCCGCTTGGCGGCGATGCGCACCATGGGCTTGTACAGGCGGTAGTCATAGCCCCAGCGCTTCTTCCACGCGGTGCGCGACAACATCTCGCGCTCCGAAATTTTGGCAGCCCGGTAGTCGTCGAGGATGCCCTGGAAAGGTCTTTGAAACATCTCCATGCCCAGGGCCGTGTCCACGCCGGCGGCCTTGTTTTGCTTGCTCAGCCGGTCGAACAGCTGCAGCTGCGCCCAGTGATGGTGAGGGTTGGGGTGAGACTCGCCAATGCAAACCGCCTGGGCGTTTGCCAATTTGGCAAACATCTTGTCCGTGGCGATCTCCTTGCCGCCATCGGCGATCAGCAGCTTGAACGGCATTGCCGCCTTGCGGATATCGACGATCTTGTTGGTTTTGTTCGGCGTCGTGGACGCCTTAGTGCCGCTGCTGGCGCAGGCGGACAGCGATAGCGCCGCGAGCAGCGCCGGTAGCATGAGTGCGTTCTTCATTGTCGTCTCGATTCCCGGCGCGAATCGCAATGGTAGCATCCCGTCGCGCGATGAAGCCACCGCCACTTCCGTACCTGACCCGAGAGCTGCCCGGAACTGGCGGGGTTCTCAAGACAAGCCCCGAAGATTTCAGAGTCGAGGAAGTCCCGGCCTATGAACCCTGTGGGGAGGGCAGCCATGTGTTCGCGTGGATTGAAAAGACCGGCCTGACCACCTTCGACGCCGTCAACGCTCTGGCCAAGGCAGTTGGCGTCAATTCCAAGGACGTCGGCAGCGCCGGTCTCAAGGACAAGTGGGCTGTTACGCGCCAGTACCTGTCGTTTCCACCGCCAGTGACTCCGGAACTCTTGCTCGGCGCCGACGTAACCGGTGTGTCCGTGCTCACGGCGACGCGTCACGGCAACAAACTTCGCACCGGACACCTGCGCGGCAACCGTTTTACGTTGCGCATTCGCGATGTCGTCATTACGGAAGAGGTAGCAGCGGACCGCGCCGTGGCCATACTCGCCCGATTAACAAAGCCCCCAGGCAGCCCCAATTGGTTTGGCCCCCAACGCTTCGGTAACAACGGGCAAAACCCGGCAATTGGTCGGGCCTTACTCGGCGCCGGCCCCATGCCCGACGGGGTTCGCCCGCCGCGCGGCAAACGCAAGCGCCTGTTCATCTCGGCGTTCCAGTCGCTGCTGTTCAACGAATACCTGGCTCGACGCATCGCCGCCGGCAACTACGACAACGTGCTAGCGGGCGACCTACTCGCAAAACGCGACAGCGGCGGCGTGTTCGTTTGCGACGACCCGGCCACCGACAACCAACGTTTGAGCGCGGGCGAAATCGTGCCTACGGGCCCGATATTTGGCCACAAGATGAGGCAACCCGCGGAACATAGCGAACCGGCAACTCTCGAGGCCTCCGTGCTCGACGACTTCGATCTGGAGTTGGCGAGTTTCAAACCGGCGGGCAAACTTGCTCAAGGAAGTCGGCGTCACCTAGCCATCGATCTTGGCACTACCGAAGTCAAAGTCTCTGGGCCCCGGACCATCGATGTATCGTTCGACCTTCCGGCCGGCGCCTACGCCACCATCGTAATGAGAGAAATCCTGAGAACAGAAGGACCCACCGATGCTGACTAGTTGGTTCAAGAACTTCACCCTTTTGGGCGCCGAGTGGGTGCTTTGGTTGCTCGTTGCCCTGTCGATCATGTCAATCGGCATCATGATCGAACGCGCCATGTTCTTTTGGGCGCGCCGGGTCAGCCTTCCAGATCTCGAGGAGGACACCAAGAAAGCCCTGCGCAGCGGGTCTAAGAGTTTCAAGAAGAAATACAGCGGCGCCCAAGCCATGCCGGTATTGGTCGCCATGCGCGGCATCGACGAAGCCGAAAATGGCATCGACGCTGCCGGCGAGGCCATGAACAGCGAAAAGACGCGTGCGAAGCAGGACCACGAGAGCTATCTAGCAGTGTTGGGAACCTTGGGAAACAACGCTCCATTCATCGGTCTGTTCGGCACCGTGCTCGGCATCATCATGGCGTTCAACGATCTGAGTAAGGACGCCCAGGGCGGCGCCGAAGCGGTTCACGACGCCATCTCCGAAGCACTCGTGGCCACGGCGGTCGGCCTGCTCGTCGCCATCCCGGCGGTCATCGCGTTCAACTTCTTCAACCGCAAAGTGCGCGAGGCCGTGACCAGCACCGACACAGTCGCGCACTTGATTCTCAGCGAGCTGCATACCCAAGCCCAGACAGAAAGCGGCGAGGAGGCGGCGTAATGGCCGGCGGCAGCTCATACCAGAACGAAGATTCTGGCGGAGGCATGATCTCCGACATCAACGTCACGCCGCTGGTGGACGTTACCCTCGTGCTGTTGATCATCTTCATGGTCACGGCCCAATTGATCGTCACCCGGGGCATCAAGATCGAATCGCCGACCACCAAGTCCGGCGCAGCGATCAAACAGAAGAAGCCGTTGGTGGTGACCATCGACAAAGAACGCCAGCTGTTGATCGACGGCCAGAAGTACCGCAACGACGCCGACATCAAGACGTACATTCGCAAGCTAGTCTCGGACAACAAGAAGATCGAGGGCCACAAACCGCTCAAGGCCATCATCACCGCCGATAAGGCCGTTCCCCACGGCGATGTGATGCACGCCATCGATGTGGTCAAGCTATCCGGCATAACCAGGTTCGCGCTGACAACCAAGAGGCCAGCGCCGGAGGACGAAAAAAAAAAACTCCGATGTCGTTGGACGCTACATTCGGCAAGGTGGTGACCACGCATCTGAGCCGGGGTCTCAAAGGCCTGGGCACGTGGCCGATCCTCGGCACGTTGCTGTTCCACGCGGCGTTTGCGGGCGGCTTGTACGCCAGCGGTAAGCTGGACAAGAAGAAGAAAAAAGAAAAGCCGGTCATCATCGAGTTCGATGTGCCGCCGCCACCGGCGGTCAAGAAGCCCAAGCCGCTGCCCAAAAAAGCGGTGGCGCCAAAACCACCCCCGCCACCGCCGCCCAAGGTCGAAGACAAGAAGCCACCTCCAGTTAAGCAACCGCCGCCGCGACGCCGCATCGTCCGGCGAACCACACAGCCACCACCGACTCGACCGCCGCCCACCAACCCGGACCCGAACCCGAACCCGGATCCAGCGCCCGGTCCCGGCAACGACGACGACGTCGAATACAAATTGCCAGATGCGGTACCCGACGGCAGTTTCGGCACGCCAAAAGTCGGCGGCCAACCCAACCGCTCCGGCAGCGGCACAGGCGCCGGTGGCAGCAAGAAAGGCAGCGGCAAACCCGGACCGCCGCCGCCGCCGAAGCCCGTGTCGATCGCCGCGATCAAAAAGCGCGCGATGCCTATCGGCAACACGGACTTCATCCAGTCCAAGGACTACCCGCCCAAGGCAAAGGAACAGGGCATCCAGGGCAAGGTGAAGGTCAAGCTCGTGGTCAACGCCAAAGGACGTGTTGTCAAACGCACCCTGGTCAAACGCCTGGGCTACGGTCTGGACCAGCTGGCACTGCGCTATGCGCGCAAGCTGCGGTTCACGCCGGCGATCGATACCAACGACAGAGCCGTTCCGTCCACAGTCGTGTGGACGTTCACGTTCACCCTGCCCAAGTAGGCCGCCGTGTTGTTCGAGCCCGAGCGACACGAACCCGTGACCGACACCGAATGGGATGAAGGCCGGGCGCGGGCCGCGATCGTCGAGATCGCCGCCAACGCGGAGGCTGCCTACACCACCGACGAGTTGTGGCCCGAGCACCCGCAAGACGACACCGACACGGTCGGGCCTCGAGTCAGTATGTACTGGGGGGCCAGCGGCGTCGCCTGGGCGCTCGACCGACTACACCAACGCGGGGCGATCGACCCCCAGCGTGACTGGCTGGCCGAGACCAAACGTTACCTCGACCTGCATATGACCGGCCCGGAAATCGGCGAGCCATCGGCGTCATTCATGCTCGGCGAGACCGGAGTGCGACTGATCGCCGACGCCGACCACGATCGCCTTTACGACGTCATCGAGTCCAACATCGAGCACGAAGCCCTGGAGCTGTTGTGGGGTTGTCCCGGCACGATGCTACCCGCGCTGTTTCTCGCCGAGCGCACCGGCGAACAACGCTGGCGCACGCTGTACGCGCGCTGCGCCGACCACCTCATCGCCACGTGGAACTATCACCCGGCCGAAGACGTGTGGATGTGGACTCAGCACCTCTACGGAGAAGTCGTGCGGCTGTTGGGTAGCGGTCACGGTTTCGCGGGCAACGTGTTCGCGTTGCTGCGCGGCTGGCAGCTGCTGTCTTCCGCGCAGCGCAGCATCGTGGTCGACCGAGCGACACATACCTTGCGGGTCACCGCTGTGCGAGATGGCGACCTGGTCAACTGGTCACCCCATGTCGGCGCAGCCAGACGCGGCCGCGATGCGAACCTCGTGCAGTGGTGCCATGGCGCGCCGGGCATGCTCACGGCGATGCATCGACTGCCGCGGTCGACGGAGCTCGATGCATTGCTCGGTGCTGGCGGTGAGCTTTCGTGGACGGCGGGTCCGCTGAGCAAGGGCCCCGGGCTGTGTCACGGCACCGCCGGAAACGGCTACGCGTTCCTGGCCCTGTACGAGCGCACCAAAGATGAACGCTGGTTGAGCCACGCTCGTCGTTTCGCCGTTCACGCGTTGGAACAAACACGGGCCGCGCGCACGAAGCATGGCCGGGGACGCTACTCGCTTTGGACCGGTGATTTGGGCGTGGCCATCTACTTGCTCGACTGCATCGACGGCGCAGGTGAGCTGCCCGGCTTGGCCTACTTGTAGTGGTGAACTGTGGCGGCCGCCAACCGGCTACGCGTTGCCGCGCAGGCCGGTGAACGTCGCGCTGACCAAACTCGTGTTGGAGATGGACGACAAGTCGTCCTGCTCCTCGTCGGTCATCGGGCCTTCATGATCGAGCAAGCGCACCAGCCGACACATGGTGTCGACGTCGAGCGGCGCGTCCACGTGAACATTGAGCAGCGCGGCCAGAGCCTGACACTCGGGTGCCGGCATGGCTTTGTACGCGTGGTACAGCTCGTCCGCGACTTCCATGCGCTCGCGCGCGGCGCGGAAGAACAGATGCAGCGACTCCGCCGGGTAGCCGAAGACCTTTTTCTGCCCTTCGGTCGCGCGATCACTCCCGGCGACCACACGCGCTGTGTTGACAATGGTGCCCCACAGCTGAGTGACCGGCTCGAGGGTCGCGTAGCGGATGTCGTCCCAGTAGCGACGGCCAGTCTTGAACCGTTCGACCGAGTCGTCTCGGATTGAGTCGGGAATCGTCGGCACGACGTCCTCGACCAACTGGCCATTGGCGAGCTGGTTGTCGGCCAACTTCAGCCGCAATACCCAGTAAAGCGGATGCTGCTCGCCGCCGTGCTTTTGTTTCCAGCAGCTCAGCGCTGCGTGCATGCCCCGAAGAAGTATCTCGGATGTGTCGGTCAGGCCCATGGTCGTCCCCTCATGTGGGCTGATGTACGCGCCGTGGTCGGCTTATACCACCGGTATCACCATACACGCGCCGCGTCAATACGCCGGTTCATGACGCTGGCTAAGTCAGGCGTCGCGGGGGTAAGATGATGGTGATGCGCACGGGGGCTCTGCTAGCGGCATTCGTATCGGTATTGGTGTGGTCTGTTCCGGCGGAGGCGCAAGAATCGCCACCGTATGATCCGGCCATTGACGTCCAGTTGTTCGACTACGCGATCGGCCCAAAGTCGTTCGTCACGGTCAACGACGCGGACGTAACCAAGAAATCGCAGTTCAACATGGACGTGCTGGTCACATTCCTGACCAACCCGTTCTCGATCTACAACGTGTCGTCCGACGCGAACGACGAGATCACGACGACGCGTACAAAGGTCGTCGAATCGATCCTCGCCGCGCAGGTAACCGCTGCGTACGGACTCACCGACACGTTGCAGCTCGGCGTTTCGGTGCCGTTGATCCTGTCGATGACCGGAGAAGGTCTGGACACGACCACCCTGGGCACGATGGCGACCGGCGTCGACGGCGGCATGCAGATCAGCGGCGTCGGCGACATGCGCCTCGAAGCCAAAAAGCTGCTCTACAACAAGAAGAACCTGCGGTTTGCCGGCGGCGGCAGCCTGACCCTGCCGTCGAGCTTCGGCTCTGGCGGCAACGAGTTCATCGGTGACGACCTGCCCTCGGTTCGCGTGCGCGCAGACGTCCAGTGGAGCGACACCCGCGGCCAGCTGCTGCTGGGTGCCAACGCGGGCATGATCTTCCGCAAGCCGCGGGAGATCTACTCGAGTGAAGTCGGCCAACAGCTCACCTGGGGCGCAGCGGCCGCCTATCGATTCACCCCCAAGGTTTCGGCGATCGCCGAGATGTTCGGCCGCACGGGACTCGGTAGCTTCGACCTGGACCAGAGCCCCCTCGAGGCAGCCGGCGCGGTGCGCGTGTCGGTGACGCCATCGATCAAAGTGCTCGCCGGCGGCGGCGGAGGCCTGGTGCGCGGCATCGGCTCCCCGGGTTTGCGCGTGTTCTTGTCCATCGGCTACGCCAAAGACAAAAAGGACAGCGACCTGGACGGCGTCCCCGACATCGAGGACCGCTGCCCGTTGGTCAAAGAGGACCACGACAACTTCGAGGACAGCGACGGCTGCCCCGAGCTCGATAACGACGGCGACAAGCGCAACGACGACGAGGACAAGTGTCCGAACAAGAAAGAGGACCTGGACGGCTTCCAGGACGAGGACGGATGTCCCGAGCCCGACAACGACATGGACGGCATCCTCGACCTCAAGGATAGTTGCCCCAACGACAAAGAAGACGGCAAGGCGCCGCTACCCAAAGACGGTTGCCCGGGCTCCAAGCGCGACAGCGATGGCGACGGCGTCATGGACGACAAGGACCAGTGCGGCGACAAACCGGAAGATACCGACCAGTTCGAGGACTGGGACGGTTGCCCGGATACCGACAACGACAAAGACGGCATCCCGGACGAGTCCGACAAGTGCCCGATGTGCGCCGAGGACAAAGACGGCTTCCAGGACAGCGATGGCTGTCCCGAGCTCGACAACGACAAGGACGGAGTCCCGGACGACAAGGATCGCTGCCCCAACAAGGCCGAGACCATCAACGGCAACAACGACGATGATGGCTGCCCCGATGGCGCCGCCGACGTGTCTCTCCGCGGAGACCTGATCCGCCTCAACAAGACCATCTCCTGGCGCGGCTCGAACCTGCGCACCGGTGGCCGCGAAGCCTTGGCCCTGGTGGCGCGGCTGATGAAGGCCCACCCGGAAGTAACCAAGTGGATGGTCATCATCGCCGCGCCGTCCCGTGACCTGGCCAAGCGTCGCGCTGGCTCGGTGCTGCGCTACCTCCGTCGCAAAGGCATCGCGCTCACCTCGCTGAAAGTGTTGCCCGCCCAGTCCGCCAACGCCCGAGTCGCGATCAAGGTCGACTCCCGCGCCGCCGGCGGTGTCGAGGCCATCAACAACTCGTGCCCGGTCAAGTACAAGGCCGTGCCGCGCTCCCCCAGCGCCCCCAAGACGACGGCGCCTGCGACCCCAGAGCCGATCGCCAAACCAACACCGCCGCCAGCTCCCGAGCCCAAGGTGGTCGAGAAGGACACCGACGGCGACGGCGTGCCCGACAGCCAGGACAACTGTCCCAAGGTCAAAGGCAACGCAGCAAATCAGGGCTGCAAGAGCAAGCAGCTGGTCGTGATCAAGGGTGGCAAGATCGACATCCTCGACAAGGTGTACTTCAAGCGCGGTCGCGCGTCGATTCGCGGCCGTTCATACAAGCTGCTCAACAACGTCGCCAAGGTGCTCAAAGCACACCCGGAGATCAAGCAGATCATCATCGAAGGTCACACCGACGCCCAGGGCAACCCCGACAGCAACATGCGTCTGTCGAAACGCCGGCCCCATCGGGTTCGTCGCTACCTGATCCGCCGCGGCGTCAAACGCAGCCGGCTCAAGGCCGTGGGTAAAGGTGGCGACTCGCCGATCGCGGCAAACGACACCAAAGACGGTCGCGAGAAGAACCGACGCGTCGAATTCAAAATCGTCCGCAACTAACACAACGCGCTAGGACAGCACTTTCTTGCGAATCGCCCGCTGAATGGGCGGTCGCAAGGCGCTGGCTTTGGCCAGCTGACGCAGGTCGCTGGGCGCACAATACTCGACCAGCTTGACCGCCATCGGTGCCGGCGTCTTGGGATTGCGCACGAGAGCAATAGCGATCTCGGGCCGCTGAGCCCACTCGCGACGCTCGGCGATCAACTTCAATATGTCGACGGCCACCGTCTTCATGCGCGAGATGGCGGCGATTTCCTCAACCTGGATTTGCGGGTTGCGCAGTACATATTGATGTAGTCGCCGATTGGGTCCACGAATGATGATGTTGCGTTCGTCCTTGTTGCCGTGGAGCGCGATCTGAATTGCTTCGGCAGGGGTCGCGTTGCGCAAGCGGGTGCGGATATCCGAGCTGGCTGCGGCTGCGGCTGCCACCGCCGCCCTGCCCTTGCGCGCCTTGGGTCTGGCCTTCGCGGGTGTAGAAGCGGGTGT
>SPJJ01016692.1_pt1 | contig 14641 bp, 10 predicted proteins | sample 3741741 | NCBI WGS metagenome assembly SPJJ01 (sample SAMN10925908, study PRJNA522277) | cold seep metagenome | isolation source: Elba SIP-enriched marine methane seep metagenome, extraction at timepoint T1 | place: Italy: coast of Elba, Mediterranean Sea | collected 2014-05 | reverse complement strand
AGGCACCCTGCGCCTGTTGGAGCTGTGCCGGGTGCACGGGGTCAAGGGCTTCGCCTTCGCCTCCAGCTCCTCTGTGTATGGGGCGCGCAAAGAGGTGCCCTTTCGAGAGACCGACCGGGTGGATGACCCCATCAGCCCCTACGCGGCCACCAAGAAGGCCGGCGAGCTGCTCGGCTACACCTACGCCCACCTGCACGGCATTCACTTCGTGGGCCTGCGATTCTTCACGGTCTATGGCCCGCGTCAGCGCCCCGAGATGGCCATCCACCTCTTCGCGCAGCGCATCCTGGACGGCGAGGCCATCCGAATGCACGGCGATGGCACCTCCAGCCGCGACTACACCTACATCGATGACATCGTCGCCGGGGTCCTCGGCTCCATCGACCGGGCGCACAGCACGCCGGGCTATCGCATCTACAATCTCGGCAACTCCGAGACGACGACGCTGGCAGGCTTGATTGCACAGATCGAGGAGGCCTGCGGGGTCAAAGCGATCATCGAGCAGCACCCAGACCAGCCTGGTGATGTGCCCCGGACCTTCTCCGACATCAGCCGCGCTAAGGCCGAGCTGGGCTACGACCCTCAGACCCCGGTGCGCGAGGGTGTGCCCAAGTTTGTCGCCTGGCTCAAGGCCCGGCGCGCCTCATGATTGAGGCCTCGGGCTCCGAGCTGCGGGTGCTGCCCCTGGGCGGCTGCGGCGAGGTGGGGCTGAATGCAACCCTGATTACTTACGGCGACCGCGCAATCCTGATTGACTGCGGGGCCCTGCTAGGCCTGCACAACGCGCCGGGCGTCGAAAAGGCGGTGCCCGGCTTCGAGCCACTGTACACAGGAGGGCGAAAGCTAGAGGCGGTGGTGCTCACCCACGGCCATGAGGACCACATCGGCGCCCTACCTGCGCTCTTGGCCGACCTCGACGTGCCGGTCTTCGGTACCCCCACCACCTTGGATTTTGTGCGCTCCCGCCTCGAGCGGGACAATGGGGTGCCCGCCGAGGCCCGCTCTCAGCGCGGTCGCTTAGTCGAGGTGCCCCTGGGAGGGCACCTGGGCGCGGGGCCCTTCGACATCGAAATGGTGCGGGTGACCCACTCCCTGCCCGACTGCGCGGCGCTGTGCATCAATACGCCGGCGGGCCGCATTGTGCACAGCGGTGACTTTCGGCTGGACGCCACCCCGGCCCACGGCTTGCCCACCGACATCGAGCGCCTGCGTGCCCTCGGTGATGAGGGTGTGCAACTTCTCTTGTCCGATTCGACCAATAGCGAACGCCACGGGCACGGCCTGTCAGAGGCGGTGGTGGCCAAGACCCTCGAGACCTTGGTGGCTGAGACCTCGGGCCGCGTCGTGGTCACGCTCTTTGCTTCACACATCCATCGCATGCGGGCCGTCGCTCAGGCCGCGCTCAAGAGCGGCCGCCGCATCGGTTTGGTGGGCCGCGCAGTGGAGCGCTGCTGGCAGCTCGGGGTGCAACGGGAGTTGCTGCCCTCAGACCCGGGCCTGCTGATCCGCACGGACCGCATCGGCACACACCCTCGCGAGCGGGTCTTGGTGATCGCCAGTGGTTCGCAGGGCGACTGGCAAGGTGGCTTTCATCGAATCGCCCAGGGCCAAGAGGCTGGCCTTCGCTGCCTGCCTGGCGACCGATTCATCATCAGCGCGCGCACCATTCCAGGCAATGAGCCCACTGTGCGCAAGCTGGTGAACCTATTGCTGAAGCAGGGCATCGACGTCGTGACGGACCGCATGCAGCCTGTGCATTGCTCGGGTCATGCCTGCGCAGGAGAGCAAGCCGAGTTGCTGCGCCTCATCCGTCCGCGCCACTTCGTGCCCGTGCACGGGGACCGAGCGATGCTGCAGGCCCACGCCAAGGTGGCCCGCACCGTGGGGCTGGCCGAGGATGCGATGACCATCGTCGAGGATGGCCAAAGCGTGATCTTGCGCGGGGATACCGTGCAGCGCGGGCCGGACGAGCCGGTCAGCCGCCGCGCCTTGGACCGCGAGGGTCGCATGTTGGACTGGGGCGATGTGCGGGACCGCAATAAGATCGGCCGCACGGGGCTCTTAGCCTGCTCGGTGGTCTTGGACTCGAGGGGCGGCTGCGTGGGCAGCCCCGCGGTCACTTTCCGTGGCCGCCGCGAGTCCTCGATGGTGGTGCAGCGGATCAGCCGGGCGGTGAAGGAGGCGGTGGATTCGAGCCCCGCCTTGGGCGCCGATCCGAGGGAAAAGCACATCCGAGCCGCGATTCGTCGGGTGCTGAAGGCCGAAAAATCTGTGCTGCCCGAGCTACAGATCCACCAGCACCTCGTTGAATCCTGAGCCGATCGGCGAAGATCGCGCCCAGATCGTCATGAACTCGGGTAAATCCCGGCTGATCGTCGCAACTTGATCGTACGATCACCGATATCGACTCTGAAGTAAGCGCGTGTAGGATGGGGTCGCCTATTTGGGCGGCTCGCCTGATGGCTTAGGGTAAGGAAACGGCAGCATGGTAGATCCCAGCAACGTACAGAAAGGCGCGCGCACCGAGCGTCAGCTCGCGCACATCAACCCCGAAAAAGCGGGTGCGCGGCATGCCGAGCGGCTGATCTCCAAGTTCGCCCAAAAGATGGGCCTGCAGGAGGCCTCCGCCGAGACCCTGGGCGCGCTCGCGGGCCCCTTCGCCGAGCAGCTCGCCGGGCAGTTCGCGGACATCTTCTCCAAAAAGGGCGGCGTTCCTACCAAGGAGCTGTCCAAGGCCTTTCAGCAGCTCACCAAGCTGCACGACGTTGACCAATTTGTGGTCAACCCGCCCGCCACGGTGACCCACAAGAACGGGCTCATCGACGGCCGAACCTTCCGCATCAAGGACCTGCCGGAGCGCGGTCAGCACAAGGCCGAGGGCAGCATCGTCGCCGCCGGCCACGCCGTGGGCACGGTCTTCGACAAGCTGGGCCTCGACCTCAAGAGCTTCGACGGAAACATCGCCAACGTGCTCGACATGGCGGGCAGCGCCAAGAAGAACCTCGGCGACAAGGACTCCTGGATCACGATCGTGGGTCAGATGGCGATGGCCGCCTTCGGCCAGCAGGGCGACGCCAAGACCCGCTTCGCCGCCGCCCTCGGCGCGGGCGTAGACGGCGTAAAGTCTGCGGCGCTCAAGCCCGCCGACAAGCTCGAGGTCATCGATACCACCGCCAAGGTGGTCGGCACCGAGACGGGCACAACCACGGGCCTGAAGAACTTCGCGCCTAAGACCTCCAACATGGGCTCTGCCTCGGGTGCATTTGCAGTCCGGGCTGCACTCTTGTCCGGGCTCAAGAGCCAGGACGATAAGGTGGAGCGCACCGCGGGCAAGGTGCTCGGCGACGTCTTTCGCCACTTGGGCGTCGAGCCCGACAAAGCCACCAAGCGCAAGCTGCACACCATGCTCAAGGGCCTCATGGCCGACAAGAGCAGCAGCACCGGCAAGACGGACGTCACCAGCTTGATGGACCGCGTGCTCAAAAAGCTCGCCGAAAAGGATCCCGAGAACGGCGACCTGGCCGCACTCAATGAGCTGGTGCAGGAGGCTGTCGCTCAGAACCCCGACTACGTAGCCAACGAGGGCATTCAAGAGGCCTTCGGCATGATGGCCTCCGAGTCCATCTCGGAGCTGGTCGCCAAGGAGGTGGGGCTCAAGACCCCCAAGGACAGCAAGCTGACCGACAAGCTCTTTCAGTCGCTTGAAGACCTGCTGCCCACCGCACCCGAGACGACCGTCAATGGCACGGCCACCGAGGAGGTGCCGCACGCCGAGACTCCGCCCGATGTCAGCAAGTGGGATTGCGATCGGCCTGACATTCCGCAGGAGTTCAAGGACCAGGCGATCCAGGTCCTGCAGACCGCGGAGTTCCCGATGGAGCATCCGCGGGCCCAGGCGATGACCAACGCGCTGGCCGAGGTGCTCGCCTCAGCGTTGGATCCCAGCACGGGCAACATCGCCGACGCGGATTTCGCGATTAACCTGCAGGGTTGGCTGGTCGAAAACGGCGGCGCGGACCGCACCGTCTTCGAGGGCATCTATCACAACCTCGGTCAGGCTATGGGCGCGCACGCCAAGACGGCCCAGGTGCTTGAGACCAAGATGGCCCGGTACAAAGAGCTTCAGAACCAGCAGATCGACTCTAGCCAGAGCCAGAGCACGGTGCCGCTGGAGAAGGAACTCGAAGGCCTGCAGCGCGACATCGCGATGCTGCAAGGCTCCTTGCGTTCGGGCGAGGAGCACCTCAAGGGCCAGATCGCCATGCTTCAGCGTGACGGGCTCAACCGCATGCGCATGATGGTGGCTGAGGACAAGGCGCCCGGCGACGGCATCGGCGCGGCCACCCATGGCGCGGCGGGTGGCGCTGGTGGTGCGGGCGGCGGCGGCGGTGTGCCTCCGACCGGCAATGACGCGGCTCCACCTCCCGGCGGTGGCCCTCCGGGCGGCGGCAACAAGGGCAATGGTCTGTTTGGGCGCGACGGCGGCACGACCATGGGTATCCTGCCCGGCTTCAATACCGGCCTGCGGCCCGAGGATGATTACAACTCCAAGAACCTGACGACCCAGCAGCAGCGCGCCATCAAGTGCGGCGAGGTGCTGGCGGATCCGTCCTTGTGCATCGAGGACAAGATCTTCTTGTTCATGATGTGGTTCACCGCCTTCACCGACCAAGAGCGTGAGTCGAAGCTCGAAGAGCTGGTGCAGATGGACCGCGAGACGGCTCGCAACCAAAAGTTCACCGACGAGCTGAAGTCCGAGCTGAAGTCTTTGGGCACGGCCCGTGAGGGTGATGAGAACAAGCTGGTGCAGGCTCAGGCTAAGGTCACCCGCCTGGAGCAGCTCGGCGGCAGCCCTCAGGACCTCGACGCGGCCAAGGCCGAGGTCAGCGAGTGCCAAGCCCACCTCGCGGAGCGCGACGCGAAGATCCGCGGTGTGGAGCACGAGCTGTCGGACATGAACGTCAAAAACGACAAGGCGCCCAAGTCGCGTGAGGTGCTGTTCATGGAGATCGAGCGGCTCAACCAGCTGCGCGACAAGATCATGAACATGGCGCGCTCCATCATGGAGAACTCCAACCGCGCCATTGAGAAGATCTTCCGCTGATAACGAGGGCAATGAAGATGAAGATCAACGGCAGCTCCAACGGCATCCCTCACGAGGGCGGCGATCCCGAGATGGAGGCGCTCACCGCGCAGCTACGGGCCGCCTTCGAAGGGCTGGGCCAGGCCGTGCAGACCGCGGTCTCGGCGCCCCTTGTTACCCGGCCTACCCCCACCAAGGACCACTACGCCGCCAAGAAGGCGCAAGCGGGTGTGCAGGCCTCGGCCTCCTCGGTGGCGCCTCGGACCCGCGAAGGGCAGGGCGTGCCGGTGCACCAGATGCTCGCCTCGCGCGGCTTCTTGGGCAGCATCGCCAGCGCCGACGACCAGCTCTTTGCGTGGGACTCCAAGGCGGATACCTCGCTGGACAAGGTCAGCACACGCCAGCTGCTGGGCTATTACGATGACTCGATGACCGCGCTGCACAGCTCGCTGGGCCGCATGGACTTCGATCGTAAAGAGGGCCTTTGGTACGAGCGCTACCGCGAGGACCTATGGCGCGAGATTGACTCGGACGGGGACTACTACCGCGCCCAGTCGAATTACGCCGACCGGCAGTACTACGACTCCTATGAGGCCGACCGCATGATCGCTGACATGCAGTTCCAAACCCAGTCCTATTACGATTACGACGATCAGTACCGCTGAGTCCTGTACGCCCGGTCGGTGGTCTGAAAATCGCTGGCGCCGCGTCTTCGTGCTAAAGAATTTCCGTTGGTCTCCCCGACCCCAAAGTTCCGGTCGAGCGAGCTGAAGCACGCCCTCGCATCGCTCAAAACCATCTTCGACGCCCACTCCCTGAGTGTGGTGCTCGTCGACGCGTTGGAGCGCCGCTCCGCGGAGCAGATCTACAAGAAGTTCGCACGCGGTCAGATGGGCCGGCGCATTCAGAACATCAAGAAGACCGAGCTGGTGGGGCAGCTCACCGCAGGCTTCTTCAACTCCGATGAGGTCGCTTTTCAGATCCTCAGGGAGATGGACCGGGCCTGCGATAAGGAGCGCCACATCGTGGCCTCGATCCCCGAGGCCCAGGCCCCGGAGCGCATCGGCAGCTACCGGGCGATCGCGCTCAAGCGTGAGCGGGCGAAATTCGTTTGGGCCCTCGCCCGCGAAGATCGGGATCCCGTCCGGGATCTGGCGAACCGCGTCATCACCGAGTTCTTCTCTGAGGCGGCCGACCTCGAAGTATCCAAGGCGGCCATCGATGGGGAGGCGGATCAGCGAGACCTTCAGGGCGTAGATCTCGCCAAGCGCCTCACCGAGCACGCCGAGCGCCTTAATGACGCCGCGCAACGGGTCACCGACCTCGAGTCCCAGCTCAGCAAGCACGAGGCGGAGCGGGCCACGCTGCTGGCCCAGATCGGCGCCCGCGAGCGTGCGCTCAAGGAAGAGAGCCAGGCCCGGGAGGAGCTCGAGGACCAGCTCGGCAGCCTCAAGGGCGCGCTGGGCAAGCTCGATTCGGAGCAGGAGGCCTTGGAGGCTGCGCAAAAGAGCGAAGATCGCGCCCGCGCCCGGGCCGATGAGCTGGCCAATAAGGTGCGCCGGCTGAGCAAGCTGGCCGGGGTCTCCGATCGCGTGACCGAGCTTCAGGCCGAGGTCGAGGCCCTCAAGAAGGGCAATGAAGATCTCGAGCGCAGCCGCGCCAAGGCGGAGTCCAAAATCGAGTCGGCCCAGGCCGAGTTCGATGCCGAACGCGACAAGTTGCAGTCCCAAAGCGCGGAGCTGCGCGAGGAGCTCAAGCGGGCCCGAAAGCTCATCACGGAGCTCGAAAAGCGCCCCGTGCTAGAGGCTGAGGCCGCCCCCGATGGTGTGATGGTCTTGCTCGACCAGGCGAACCTTGCGGCCTCGGCGCACGCGGTCTTTCGGCGCAAGGTCAACTTCGCCGGCTTGCTGGACCAGCTCAGCGCGGGACGCAAGGTGCGCAGGGCCACGGCCTTTGTGGTCGACAATGGCGGCGCGCACTTTGACGCCTTTTGCGACACTCTGCGCCGGGCCGGCTGGGAGCTTCGGGTAAAAAAACCCAAACATTTCAAAAACGGGCGTACGAAGGCGGACTGGGACATGGGCATTGCGGTGGAAGCCGTGGAGCAACATGATCGGGCCGAGACGCTCGTGCTCGTTTCGGGGGATGGTGATTTTGCCCCCCTCGTACGACTTCTCAAGCGGCGGGGTTTGCGGGTAGAGGTTGCAGCCTTCTCCGAGGCCCTGGCCACGGAGCTCGCCGAAGCGGCCGATGCCGTGACGAGACTGGATACAGGGACGCTGGAGTGAGGACACCCACCAAAACAAGCCAAATCGCCGAGCCCTTCGCGGGTTACCTGACGGTTCGTCGCTACGCGATGATGCTCAGGGCGGACGACAGCAACATGCCGCAGGCGACGCACTGCAACGTGTTGAGCGCGCCGGGCCATAACGTTGCGTTGGTCGCGGTGCTGTTGATGCAGCCCGATGGCAAGCTGCAGATCGTCTTCAAGGACGGTGATACGCGCCCCGCGCGTGTGCTGCGCGGCGAGGCCTACGTGAAGTTGGGCATGGTGGGCGGTCGATTGGACCAGCCTAAGCTCGACGCGGCCGCCGTGGCCCGCCACGAGGTTCACGAAGAGATCGGCGCAACCGTAGTTGACGGTGGCTTGGTCCCGCTGGGCGAAAAGTCCGCGGCGACGATGCCGGCGGAGTCCTCCGAGTCGGACCGCTACTTCTTGGCGCTGTCTCGCTTCGAAAAGGACGCGTCGCCCCCCAAGGGTGATGGCGGAGGCATGGAGCTGCCAGGCCTCATTCGGCCGGCCCGCATGTCCGTGAACGAGGCGCTGAGCGCGATGGACGATGGCCGTGTGGGCGAGGGCACCCGCGCTCGAGTTGCCTACGGCCGCGCCTTTGACCGGCTGGGCTATCTGCCTCAGCTGGAGCGCTACGTCTTTGACCTGCCCGAGGCGCTCAAGAAGGGCTTCGACAGCTTGGGCCTGGGCCAGCCCGTGGATCTGCGCAGCTTGGGCGAAAGCCACGTTGCGTCCCCGCCCGCGATGCCCGACAGCCCGGCGCGTCAGGTCAATGACGTCAAGCTGCTCGATCGGGTCAATACGCACCTCGAAGAGGCCGCGCTGCTGGTGAACGCGCGCGTGGCCCACGCCGCGCGCAAGGACGGCGAGCTGAAGACCATCGGCGAGCCCTTCCGTATCCAGTTCCTGCACCTGCCCTATGACCGCGTGAAGCTCGCGGTCTGGGTCAACGATGAGGTCAAGGGGCCTTGCGTTTTGATGGAGTCCGTCGAGCGCCTGCCCATGGCCGTCAAGGGCAGCAACCTCAAGGACGAGTACCAAGGTGATGAGCACGCGGAGCTCAACCGCATGGACCTGCTGGAGGCGCGCATGCACGTGGGCGTCGAGCATCGCCGCGACGTCATCGAAGGCCTGGCCGAGCACGCCGCCGAGGCCATCATCATGGCCCGGGGCCTGGCCGGTACCCCCAAGAAGCTTGGCGCTAGCGCCGACGCCTCACCCGGGCAGAGCGACCTGCGCTATCACCTGTTCCATGTCGAGGTCCCGCCTGGGGTCGCGGACAGTCGCTTCGTGCCGCTCGCGGACGCCCTGAAGCGCTGCCGCAAGGATGGCCACGGCGACGCCACGTCCGAGGCGCTCCTGCTGCGCCTCGCGGACCACGCCGGCTGGGTGCCCACCTTGGGCATGAGCCTCAAGGCTGCCAAAGAAGCGTTGGGCTGAGGCCCGACCTAGGCGGGGCCAGCAGCTGTGAGGGGGCGCGCAATGAGGTGCCCGCCAATCGGCACCGCCTCGTCGCCGGCCGCAATCTGCGCGCCGGTCTCTAGATGCTCAAAGCTGTAGTTGAGCGGCCGCAAGCTCTCAATGATATGCCGCATGGTCTTGCGCTTGGAGTCCTCTGCAAGTCCGTGAATCTCAACCATGATGATAGGCCGCGCGTGCCGCAAGGTATCCTGCGCGCCCGCGAGAACCTCTTTTTCGAAGCCTTCCACATCAACTTTTAGGAATGTGGGCAGCGGCAGGTCGAGGGCCGCCCGGTAGGCATCGAGAGACGTCATCCGAACGGTCATCGAGCGCTGGCTCAGCTCACCTGATAGCGTGGCTTTGAAGTCGGCAGAGACCGTTCCGGCCATCCGGATCCGGCTGCCGTCCGGTACGACGAGGGTCTCGGAGCCCGCCTCTACGCCAAGGCCCACGCTGTGCACCTCGAAGTTTGGCAGGTCGTTGAGCAGCTGCAGATCAAGCAGGCGCTGGCAGTAGTAGGGGTCGGGTTCGAAGACGTGCACCTGCCCGCCGGGGCCCACGAGGCGATGCAATAGCACGCTGTGCGCGCCGAGGTTGCCGCCCACATCGTACGCAACGCCGCCCGCCAGCGGCAGGCTGTCGAGGAACCGAAGCTCCCGGTCGAGGCGAGGGTCCTCGCTGGAGCGCAACAGCCACGGCGGCCGCCCCCGGCGCTTGATGCCCTGGAGTCGCCCCGTGGGCTGCTCGTAGACCCAACGGTCGAACAGCCGGTCGTGCAGGGGCTTCAACAGGCTCTTGATTCTGCGGCGCACGCGCCTTGGTTATCTCAAGGCTCTCGTGGAGGCTAGGCTTGCGCGTGGACCTGCGCCGCCCAGCTCCAAAGGCGTGATGCGGGGTGGGGGCGGTGCTTTTTTTCCCATCCCCCATTTTTTCTTCCGGGTGTACGGATACGTCCGTACCGACCAGAGTCTTTCGAGAGATTCTGCCCGAGTCGGGACGGTTTTTGACCTTGCTCAGCGCGTTCAGGGACGGACCCTGCTTTGGCGTGCGGGCCCGCCGGGCCATGATGTGGCGGTCATGACCCAGGATCTCGACGCACAATTGCAGCACGCCATCTCCTTGGCCCGGGCCGCGCACGCGGGCCAGGTCGACAAAGGCGGCGCGCCCTACATTGAGCACCCGCTGCGCGTGATGCGTGCGCTGCCGGATGTGCCACACCAAATCGTCGGTGTGCTGCACGACACCGTCGAAGACACTGAGCTGAGCCTCGAGCGCCTTCGGCAGGAGGGCTTTCAAGAGCCGATTGTACAGGCCGTGGGTGCGCTGACAAAGCGGGACGGCGAGGACTACGAGGCCTACCTTGTCAGGCTGATGAGGAACCCGCTCGCGGTCCGCGTGAAGATCGCTGACATGCAGGACAACATGGACCTGTCGCGGATCCCGGAGCCTACGGCCCGAGATCGTCAGCGACTCAAAAAGTACGAGGCGGTGCTACCCCGTCTGCAGGATGTGTTGCGCCTCGGGTAGCCGGTGCACGGCCGCGTCGGAGGCGAGAACGCTCTCTAGGTACGTCGACAGGCTACGCATCGCATCATCGATGACGAGCGGGTTTCGCTTCGCCCGAGCCACGATGAGCGCGCCTTGGTAGCTACTCATGATGAGGTGGGCGACGGACTCCGCAGTGGGGGCGGCCGAGGCCATCGCAGGCATGAGCAGCGTCGTCAGGTCCCGCGTCCACCGAGCGAAAGCCTGGTTGACGATCATCTGCACGTCCGGATGCACGTCGCTGAGCTCTAGCGTCATCGCGGCCACGAGGCAGGCCGGCTGCTCGCTGGAGCGGGCCATGCGGTGCATGCGTTCCACGTAGGCCAGCACCCGCGTACGAGGCGTCTCGCCGTGCACCGCGCCCTGCATCATCGACTCGAAGCGACGCTCTGTGTGGCGTTCCAGCGCCTCCTTCACGATATCCTTCTTGCTCTTGAAGTGATGGAAGAAGGCGCCCTTGGTGGCACCTGCATCACGGCAGATCTCGTCGACGGTTGTTGCGCTGTACCCCTTCAGCAGGAAGCGAGCTTCCGCTGCGAGGAGCAATCGGTCCTTCGTTGCAGTCACGGCTGCCGTAAAACGTAGACCCCTCGACTACGCCACGCAACCGATCCTCTACGGTGCAACTATCGGTACAGGCGGTGTCCCGAACCGTACACCTACCTTCGCTTTTGTCGTCTTTTCCGCTTCTTACGGGAGCGCGCTTTGCGTAGCGGCCGCAGCTCTCGTGCCTCCTTGGGAGGGTCGAGTTCGTCAGCAATGCGTCTCAGTCGCAATGCGTCCTTCGGCGCCCGCGCGTCTTCATACAGGCGCGCCGCGCGGCGGTATAGGGGCGCAGACGTGCCCTTGAGCGTGGCCGCGTCCTCGGCCGCCTTCGCTGCGATACGGGTGCGGCCTTGGGCCTTGAGCGCCTGGCTGAGCAGAATGAGGTGCAGGTATTGCTTGGGCTCGGCGGTGATCGCGGCCCTGATGTGGGCCTCAGCCTCTGCAGCCTGGCTTGCGCCCAAGGCGTGCCTGGCCAGGCGCACATGCGCGGTCGTGAGGTCCGGCGATAACGCCAGCGCGCAGCGGTAGTGCCGGGCTGCAACCTCTCCTTCGTCCAGCTCCGCGTTGATGTCCGCAAAGCGCAGGTGGGCGCGGGGGTTGTTTGGTAGCAGCAGGGTCGCGGCGGCGAGGTGCCGCCGGATCACGGGCGCATCATTGTCGGTGAGCCAGTGGGCCTCAGCGAGGGCGATCCGGGCCAGGCCGTGGCCAGGGTCGGCCTGCACCGCCTCCGTGAAGGCGGCTTGCGCCGGGCCCGTCTGACCCGCCTGTGCGAGTGATTGACCGCGGGTATAGGCCTCGTGCGCCTTGACGAAACTCCGAGGGCCGGTGGGGTCGAGTTGGGCGTACTGCTCAGGGGCCTTGAGACACTCGCTGGGCACAGCGCGTTCACGTTGCAGGCCCGGACGTGACGCTGAGGTGCACCCCAGGGCCAGGGTCAGCGCGGCGGCGAGCCAAATCGCTTTCGTCCCTGGGCCACAAGGAGTAACAACGTCGCCGATGCACGCCGTCAGCCGGTTGGAATTTGAGGCCATTCGAGCAGCGCTCCTGGTCCGCACCCACACACCCCTAGGGGCGTCTGAGGTCAACCTGCTCGCGCCCTTTGAGCACAGAGATGCGGCGTTGGCCCGGATCGAGGCCATCCGACAGACCCGAAACCTGCTCGACCTGGACCGGGCCCCGCCCGTTTCGGGCGCCGAGGACGTCAGCGCGGCGCTGGAGCTGGGTGAAAAGGGCGTGATGCTCGAGGGGGCGCAGCTGCGTGCCATCGCTCGCACCATGAGCGCGGGCTCCGATCTGAGGCGCAACCTGCTTGCCAGCGAGGAGGACGCGCCGGCGCTCTACGGGCTCGCGGCCTCCATGGTGGACCTGTCCCGGCCGGCCAACGAGGTCCTGCGCGCCTTCGATCCGGACGGCCAGCTCGCGGACAGCGCCTCACCCGACCTGGGGCCGCTGCGGCAGCGGGTGCGCGCGCTCAAGGAGACCATCTCGGGCAAGATCACCGAGCTGCTCACCTCGGCCAAGATGCAGCCCATCTTGCAGGATAACTTCTATACGGTCCGCGCCGACCGCTACGTGCTGCCGATCAAGGCTTCCTTCAAGAACTCCCTGAAGGGCATCGTGCACGACTCTTCCAACTCCGGGCAGACGGTCTACATCGAGCCTCAGGCCCTGGTGGACCTCGGCAATCGCCTGAAGATCGCGCAGAGCGACCAAAAGGAGGAGGAGCACCGCATCCTCTCCCACCTCACCCTGCTCGTCATCTCCGACGCACACCCGGTGCGGCAGATGATGCAGGTCATTGGCGTGGTGGACCTGTTATGCAGCTGCGCGAAGCTCGCCAACGACCTGTCTTGCATCCCGGTGCAGCCCGAAGTTGAGCCGGGCTTCGCTCTATTGCGCGCTAAACACCCCCTGCTGCTCTTGCAGGCCATCGCGCCGCCCCCGCCGCCGGATGAAGATGGTGAGGCCCCGCCTCGCGCGCCGAAGATCAAGCTCTCCGAGGTCGTGGGCAATGACTTCGCGCTGCAGGAGCAACAGTGTGTCCTGGTCGTCACGGGCCCGAATACCGGCGGCAAGACGGTGGCGATGAAGACCATCGGCCTGCTCGCCCTGATGGCCCGCATGGGTCTGCACTTGCCCTGCGGCGAGGGCTCTCGCATCGGCTGGTACCCCCGCATCGAGGTCGCCATCGGCGATCAGCAGTCCATCGCGAGCAACCTATCGACCTTCGCCGCCCACATGCAGCGCTTGGTGCAGATCCTTAACCGGGCCAAAGCCGGGGACTTGGTGCTCATCGACGAGATCGCGGCGGATACCGACCCCAACCAAGGGCAGGCCTTGGGGCAGGCGATCCTGGAGCGCCTCGCCGACCTTCAGGTACACACCGTCGTCACCACCCACTTCGAGCGCCTCAAGGCGGTGCCCTTTACGGATGAGCGCTTCCGCAACGCCGGCGTGGGCTTCGATACCGAGCGGCTGCGTCCCACCTATCGGGTCACCCTCGATGTGCCTCAGGGCTCCAGCGGCTTCGATATCGCCCAGGGGCTGGGCGTGGCCCCCGAGCTGGTGCAGCGCGCCCGCGACCTCACGGGCGATGGCAGTCAGGAGCTCGAAAAGCTGCTTCGGCAGATTGAGTCCCGCTCTTCCGAGTTGGAGCAGGCCAAGTTGCGGGTGGTTGAGACCGAGAACGCGGCCAAGCAGGCTCAGGCCAGCGCGCGTGAAAAGGAGCGCCTGCTTGGCAAGGAGATCGATCAGGTGCGAAGGCGGGCCCGGGCCGAGCTGCTGGAGGAGATCGACGCCTCACGCGCCCAGGTCGCCAAGATCGTCGCCGACTTGCAGAAGGCGGCGAACTCCGACGCGGTCAAAGAGGCCATGCGCCAGGCCAATCAGGCCGTGGACCAGATGGGCAAGCTCAAAAAGGCCGAGCAAGAAAAGGCAAGGCAGGCTGCAGAGCCCAAGCCTGCTGAGGCCGAGCCGCTCGACGCGGTGCAGGTCGGCGATTGGGTGCACATCCCCAAGGTGCAGCGTGATGGCGACGTCGTGGGCATCGAGGGCAAAGAAGCCCAGGTTGCGGTCGGCAACATCCGTCTGCGGGTGCCGCTCAAGTCCCTGCGCTCCGCCAAGAGCCAGCGCCTGCGCCAGAACGCGCGCCCCTCCAATAAGCAGGTGGCCAAGGCCAAGAAGGCCCGCAAAGAAAAGCGCGAGGACGACAAGGTTGTGTGGGAGGAGATCGACGTGCGCGGCATGATGGTCGACGAGTGCCTCGACCGCCTCGATGGTTTCCTCGACCACCACTACAACATGGCCACCACCCACGTGCGTGTGGTGCATGGCCACGGCACCGGCGCCCTGCGCGCCGCCACCCGCGAGCACCTGGGCCGCTCGGGCTACGTCGCCGAGGTGCGTCCCGGGGAGCGGGAAGAGGGTGGAGACGGGGTCACGGTCTTGGTGCTGAGCTGAGGCGCTTCAACGCAGGACCAGTTTGAAGGTGCTTTCGTTGAACCTAGGGCTCCTCGTTCTGTGGGGCGCCCGAGTGCTCATGCCCCACCAACTTGCGGTACTCGCGTTGTGCGAGCCCGCCCCTACGTCGGCCGGGGGAAGCGAGCCAACTCCTTACCCCACGGAAGAGTCATGGACCTGGGCGGTTTCGACGCGCGCCAGAGAATAGCGGCAGGCCTCATCCGTCGCTTCCGCAATCCGAAGCGTCCGGCCGT
>SPJJ01000112.1_pt1 | contig 14642 bp, 10 predicted proteins | sample 3741741 | NCBI WGS metagenome assembly SPJJ01 (sample SAMN10925908, study PRJNA522277) | cold seep metagenome | isolation source: Elba SIP-enriched marine methane seep metagenome, extraction at timepoint T1 | place: Italy: coast of Elba, Mediterranean Sea | collected 2014-05 | reverse complement strand
ATGTCATGGCCTTTAGCATCACCGCCCATGCCTTCGACTTTTTGCATGCCGTTGGTTTCATCCCAGATGAAGGCAGAATAGTTTTTGTCAGCATCCAGAGAAAAGCCGGTGACCTGGCCTTTTTCATTGATTGCGCTCGCTTCAGAAAAACCAGAGTTATCAATGGAACCCACGCTTTGTGCAACACCGTCTTTATACACAAAACCAAATGCTGAGCCATTTGCCGTGGTCGCGGTACCCACAATCTGATCTTTGTCGTTAATATCAAAAGCGAAGGAACGTTCGCCGCCTAACAATGGGCCACTTAATGCAGACATGGTTTCGGTTTGCATGTCATAGACATAGGCCTTGTGATCCAGACCTGCTGCAGTTGTATTTGACCAGCCCACCACTTTGCCGTTGTTGTTGATGCCATAGGCGCGGGATTCTTTACCCTCGCCCAGCGTACCAATGTTTTGCATATAACTGGTTCTATAATTATGTACAAACGATTGATAAACGCGCGAACCGTCAGCCGTTTTAATGCTGGAAAAACCGGCCATGTCGCCAGCATCATTAATAGCTCTGCCTTCAGTGCGCGTGCCACCCAGTGTTCCAACCCCTTGTACATAACCATCACTGAAAAAACGTACCCCTTCAATAGGGCCTGTTGCTGTAGTGTCTGAGCCAGTGGGCAGTCTGCCACGTGAACGACCTGAAATATGGCCAGTGTCGCTGATGCTGTAAGCATAAGAAAAATCTCCGCCATGCAGAACGCCGAGGTCGGTGATTTTATATTTTAAGGCAGCAGCTGATTGAGCGCTGAAACCAGCCGTACCCAATATTGCAGCAGCAATAAGTGTTTGTTTGATTTTCATGGAAACTCCATATTTATTTTAATTTTCAATGTATACCAAGCGGTTGTTTAGCTATCCAAAATGTTCCGTTGGTATTTATCTGCCCAGTTAGGGCTTTCCTTTTGACACGCACTTCTACAAACACTGAAGCCAAGATGGAAGCATCAGTATCCCCCTCAAGAGAAGAAAGTGAACAAATTGCTATACCTCATCAATTCAGGCTAAATAAATGCTGGTACGGGACACAGGAGTACCCTGCAAACGTTTTATGGCACCTGAATTGATGGAATAACATAGCGATCATCATGAGTCACTGTCAGTGAGATGATCGCTATCTACGCAGGACTATGCGTTACGTTTTCTTGCCGAAACCCCGCCCAGACCGATCAGGCCTGAAAGCATCAGCCATGCCGCTGCAGGAACAGGGACGTTGGAAACACTTGCGGACAAAGTAATGTCGTCAACACCAACTTGAGCATTCAGAGACTCTCCACCGTTATAGCCACCGATGACATGATGGAATATGCGGATTTCACTAAGCTTTGCGAGTACTTCTGCAAATGTCGCACCTGGGTCATCGTTCCAGCCGCCGAAGGCAAAGTTGTCTTCGCTAATGTCAAATGAAAAGTCATACCAGTTGCCGTCTTTGGGCACGATGACAGGCGTGACTGCATAATAGCCGTCAAAATCTTCGTTTCCAAAACCAACACGAAAATGAATGTTCTTATCTGTGCTTGGGTCTACCATGATCTTGCCAGAAATGTTGGTATATGCAGATAAATCAACGTTGTCGAAATGTTTATGCGCAATCAGGCGTTTGCCGTTTTTTGATGTGCTTGATGTGATAAGGGTTGATTTAAGTTCCAGGTATTTATTGGAACCATCAGTAACAACGGTGGGTTTGTTTCTTCTTGAATTAACGCCCCAACCATTGGTGTCGCCATCTTCAAAGTCATACGTCATTGGCATAACGGCTGCCGAAGCAAGCGACATTCCGGCCACAAACAACCCAGCAGTTAATAGAGGTTTAAACATGCTAACCATCAATATTCTCCATAAATATATTTAAAGTTAAGAAAAATAATATTATTTTTATACTGCGATCAGCCCAGCAAAAAACGCACAGGAGAAGGCTTTGAGCTGTTAGCTGATACAGTACCAGAGGGCGCAGCAATAAATATGCCGTTATTGCGGCGCGCAAGGCGCGGCTATTTGTCGAATGGGGAAGTGCTTTCTTATAGTGAGCGTTGTTATTGAATAGTGGGGGTAAGCAAGCGAGAGTGCTGCTGGGCTTGTTAAGAGTGTATGTGGATCAGTAAAGGCATTTTTTGTAAGCAAAAAATTGCGGGAAGAAAATGTTTTAGTAAGTTAAAAATGTGTTATTTGACATAAAACTGTAATAGTAAGATATGTGAAATAACTCACTTTTTTTGACAAGTGAAAAAAAGCCGGTGAACTCAACGAGTTACCGGCAAAATACAACTACCAAAAACAACTGAATGGGGTGAGGCCTGGTTATGCTTTTGTTTTTATGCCAACCAGGCTGAATGTAGCGGCTAAAAACATCCAAACGGCAGCAGGCAATGGGACGACAGTTGCTTGTGGCAGAGTGGATTCGGTAAATTGAAATGTTTGCATGGACAGTACGTTGTAGGCCTCTTCGCTGGGGGTCGCGCCCATAGCAAACCAGGTCACTACGCCAATGGCATCATCAGGCGCGAAACCAGGCGTGGTGTTCTCCAGAGAATATTTATTCCCCAGGTCTAAAATACTAAAGTTTTCAGGATTGATGTGGTGATGGCCACCCCAATAATCAATGCCTGTGCGGTGTGGCCCAAGCCCGGTGTTTTCGATATACGTGACCTTTACCGGCTTGTCGAATTCAAATAATACGAACTCTATTTCGCTAGCAGCAACATTATCTATTCCCGGTGGGTTATGCGCCTCTTCAGATTTGGCGGCGCCTAGTCCGGCAGGGTGTCTTTCATTATAAATGCCGTCAATACCCATAAGAATGCCAGGGCTGACTTCTTTGTTTTCGCTCTCGCTATTGTATTTAAAGGCGCTGATTTTAACGCTGACACCATCTTTGGCGGTAGTGATTGAAGGGCCAAGTGAGCCATAGGCTTCATTGGCAAAGTTTAGAAGCGTGGCCTGTGCGCTGGTGCTGGCTAGTAACAAAACGGGTAAAGCTATTTTTTTAAAATCCATATTATCGAGTGATCAGTGAATGAAACGAGATAACTTGAGCAGTATTCGTGCCATTTATTGTTTGGGGTGGAGGAATGAATTTATGTGTGTGACAGGTCGGTAGTGGATAAAAAATATGACCCACTAAAAAACTGGGTTATTTGACGCGCCAGGTGTGGCATTTAACCTACTGCATTAGGTTTATATGGTATGTTTGTGATTTAGCGGTGGTTCACAATGACTGGCTACCTGCCTCAATGCAGATTGTTGTGTATTCGTAGGGTTTGCCAAGTTAATCCATGTCCAGTGCCAGTCTGAAGCCCATCAGCATACTGCTTGCCTCAGGGCGAACCCGGCCGCGAAACGCAGATCGGCAAAAGCGTGCGCCATAACGCCAGCTGCCGCCACGGCGCGCACGAAATGAACCGGTTTTTGGTCCTTGTGGATTGTTTTTAGGGGAATGGCTGTAGTAATCAATATGGTGCCAGTCTTGTATGGCTTCCATCACATTGCCATGCATATCGTAAAGTCCCCAAGCGTTGGCTTTTAATGATCCCACGGCAATGGGCTGTTTGCGGTCACGTCCACTGTGCTTGCCCGTGTAAGGGTGGTCGCCATCATAATTGGCCTGAGAGGTTGATAGTTGATTGCCAAATGCAAAAGGCGTATCGGTGCCTGCACGGGCGGCATATTCCCATTCCGCTTCTGTCGGCAGGCGAAATTTCAGGCCGCTTTTTTTGTTGAGACGGGTGATAAATGATTGGATCTGTTCCCAGCTGACGTTCTCGATCGGACATTGGTTACCACATTCTTTAAAATGCGCGGGATTTTCGCCCATAATGGCTTCCCATTGGCCTTGTGTGACTTCATATTGCCCCAATAAAAATGGACGGGTTATGCACACGGGATGTGCTTTTTCTTCTTCGGCGCGTTCGATCTCACTGCCTGGTGATCCCATGCTAAAGCAACCAGGAGATAGTTTGATCATGTCCATACTGCTCAGGGATTTTATTTTGTGTATTAAATTTGCATCAGAGGTTGAGAGTTTGATGGCGGGTGCAGCGTTGCTTTGGTATTGCTTTTCTAGTGCAAAATAGAGCTCTGTGGCTTGTTTAAAATAAGGGTCTCCCTTGTTGGCAAAGGTAAAGTAGTTTTCCAGTTGCGTGCTTGCCTGTTCAGGCTGGTTGTTTTGGTAAAGGCATTGGCTGCCCAGGAAATATAAATCCTGGCTGATGGGGTGTTCTACGTTGCGCGGTTGCTCAAGCGTGTTGAGAATGTCTGTGCAGGCATCAGGCTTATCGGGTGTTAGACGGGCTTCGGCATGAACGGAAGGTAAACTCAGAGAGGTGATGATAAATAAGGGAAGGGTAAGGCGTGTATTCATTTGTAAATGGGAAAAATAAAAAAACCGGTAATAAAATTATTACCGGTTCATTTTAAGCTGGATAATCGTAATCAGACAACTTTACGATGCTTGGCGAGATTTTCTAAAAAAGCCAAGCAGACCCAGGGCGGGTGCCATGAAAAGGATGCTGGCAGGCAATGGAACAGGTGTCATCAGGTAGGCATGCGTGTTGCCATTGATAATACCGCGACCGACAATTTGTCCTTTGTCATTGATACCAAAGGCAGTCACAAGTCGCTCCCACGAGGCCTGATCGGCTGCGGATAACATGCTGCTTAAGGTTTTCATTTCACCATCAAAATAGTGATAGGCCGTTCCTGCACTTTCCAACAGATGAGAACGGTAACTGCCGACAATTTCGCCTTTTGCGTTAATGTCATAAGCGAAGGAATCACCTTCAATGCTGCCCAGATCAGTCATTGCACCATTTTCATATAAAAATGCGTGGTAATGGCCGTTCTCGGTTAATGAGTTACCCACCACTTGGTTGTTTTCGTTAATGGCGCGTGCTTCGGAAAAACCTGTGCCATCCAGTGAGCCCAGGCTGGTCATTACACCGTTTTGGTAGATAAACCCGTGGGTTTCAGAATCTGCCGTCGTCGAAGAGCCGACAATCACGCCACTTTCATTAATGCCAAATGCCCCGGAAGACTGGCCGCCAAGTGTACCGATACCGGTCATGCTACCGTTTTTATACGTGAATGCCTGTGATTCGGTACCGCTCGCATTGGTGTGTGAATGGCCGACGACTGTACCGTCATCATTAATGCCATAGGCGTATGAATACAGTCCTGTGCCCAGCGTTCCCAGGTTTTTCATTTCGCCATTTTCATACAGAAAGGCTTTGTATTCACGCTCGCCAGTGGGGCGGGAATAGCCGACGACCTGACGGCTAAAGTTAGAGTCGCGGCCTACCGTGTTACTGCCGCCAAAGCTGCCGAGATTCAGCATTTGATTGTTGGTGTATAAAAAGGCGCTGCGTGCGCCGTTACTGCCATCTGCATTCAAGGGTCTGGAACGGCCAACAATATCGCCAACATTGTTGATGCCGTACGCCATTGAAGAGCTTGCACCCAGCGTACCCAGGTCGGTGATTTTGTAGGCAACGGCGGCAACAGCGGCGGTAGATGTCATGCCGCTTAACAGAGCAGCAGCAAGTAGAGATCGTTTAACGTTCATATTGTTTCCTCAAATTATTATTCTGGTGGGGTTATTTTTTTCTGTGTTGCAAGCCAATCAATCCTGTTATCCCCGAGATAAATAACCAGGCTGCGGCAGGCAGAGGAACGGCAGAAACATCGGGTTGCAGGGGGCTAGAAGAGCTTAGGCTGATGGCTTGCAGAACTTCATCAGAAACGCGGATGTCGTCTACCCATAATTCAGAGGCGACACGATCCCCACCCCAGAAATGTGCTTCTTTGCCACTGTGGAATTTCAACTGGTTATTACCCGCAACCAGTTCATTAAATGTCCATTCAGGGAAGCAGCATTCACTGCCTTCGCTGCCGAGGAACGGCGTGATGTATTCTTCGGTAATGGCAAATGACAGGTCATACCATTGACCGTCTGCAGGTAGTAACAGATAGTCTTTGGATGCGCCAAAATGCCATTCTTCAATCGCGCGCGTGGTAAAGCCTATACGCATGTGCAATGGGTCACTACCCATATTTTTCATGCGTGTTTTTACAGAGTTGACACCAGCGGCAAGAAAGTTTCCACGCCATTCGGTTTCGTTGATGAATGTCATACGACTGCTGGGACTGCGACCACCGCCTTTGCCATGTGAATTGATTTTTAGATAATGGTTGCCATTGGCTTCCTGCTCAACGGTTGGCCATTGGTCTTGACTTGATCCGGCACCTTTTTTCCAGCCGTGGCTGGATCCGTCTTCAAAATCATTATGCAGGGCTGAGTGGACGGTGACTGCGGATGCCGATCCGCTTAGACAAAAACAACTGACAAGTAAAGCTCCCCAGGAAAAGGTTTTCATTATTGTACTCCTTGGATGAATTAGGAAAGTGGAAAGGAATTTCCGAACATGTAACAGCAAGTTCAATACCAAAAAAAATAAGGGAATTAATTATTTATAAAAGACTGTTAAATCAATGGTTAAGCTGTATATGCTGAAGACGTACGTGGGTTATAAGTATTTATATCGGGGGTTTAACGTAAGAATATGCTTACAAATGAGTGATATGCCTATTTTTTTTCCGATAATGATCAGGCAACTAAGTGATGGGGGGCGAAGGTTGTCAGGTGTTTTATATCGCCGATGTGGAAAACATATGTACAGCGATAATATGAAAGATGGTCACGACAATCAGCATGTAAAACAGCGGGACATGTAGAAAAAACCAGATACTGAACAGACGCTCAAAAAAAGCAAAAGAGGCAATCTTTCGTATTGTCGCGTAATGCGCTTTTAAAAAACGGTCGGCTTTGTGAAAGGCGTGCTTATAATGTTGGGGTGTCCAGTTTTCTTCTACTGCGATGTGTTTACAGGCTTGCTTGAGGTCGGCTTTTGTCGCCAGATAAGAAACGTGCGTGTTTGTGTTCAGTGACAGCATTCTGAAAAAACATTTAATCAGACCGGACGAGTCAAGCTGAATGTTGTCGTTGTATTTGAGGATATGATTAAACAGCTCCGGGCTGGCGTAATGCAAACTGGCCAGCTCGTCTTCAGTGATGAGTTTAGCCAGTTGCAGTTGTTCGAGTGCTGCTTCGTGCTTATATAAACCAAAACGGATTTTATCGTGAATGTAGCGCCCGACTATGCCGCTGATTAGTACCACTAGCATGGTAATAACCGCCACAGTTTCATTTTGTGAGGCTCCCAGGCTGAAATTGCAGTGAAATAAAATCAGCACCGGGCCATACACGCCGATTATCATGTGGATGACAAACCAGGTACGCATATTGCCCCAGTCACGCATGGATTTAAGACGTTTGCGCAGGGAGTACAGTAATGTGATCACCATCAACACACTGCCGACGATGCCTAGCCAATAACCTAACCCGGATTCGGCCGTGATGTAATATTCAAGGTTTGTTGTCCAGCCCCAATACAAAATTGCCAGGGTGACCAGGGTAAAAATTATCGCACCGTATTCAATTCCCTGCGCCAGGAACATCTTTTCGATTTCCTTTTTGCGGTCGCTTAAAACTTGTTCTTCTGGGTCGGTTTCTACTTGAGAAACGGAGGGTGATGGGGCTGTAGGATTTTCGCTCATATCATTAAAGTCATGCAAATAATTCGGTGTATCAGATACGTGTATGAAAAAATCACGCCAACAAATAATTATCTTTTTTACTGTAACATTGTTGTTTCATAAGGAGCTAGTAAGGCATTGAAAATGAATGTTTATTTTTCGGTTTTTTGAGTGAACTTAGAGAAGAATGAGCTGGGAAGACGGAGGTAACCCATCTACCCTGAGATGCAAAAGTTAAGAGAATAAGTGGAAATGCGTGATTTCACACACTTTCTTGTATGAGAGCACATTCATGCTGGAATGAGAGAAGTCCATATTTTCGGGGCAGACGCATGTTATACGGATAAAAGTAGTTTTCAGTCAGGCTTATTTTGATTTGGCCTGTAATTTGCTGATTGCTTTGGTTGTGTGATTGATTATTGAGTCGATATGTTGCTATTTCAAAGACTGTTTATTTTTGCGGAAGCGCTACTGTTGGAATATGCTTTGTTGCTGGTGTATTTAGTTCCATTAACAATCATTGCCTTGATATATGCCTATTACAAATTCAGAGTGCATTTACGTTCTGTCAAAGTGATGCAGGAATCCATTGAAGATGGTAATTCTCCACCCGCTACCCTGCATCCTGTGATTAACCCTAATCGCTGTATAGGGTGTCGGGCATGCAACATTGCCTGCCCGGAAAGTTATAACAATGTTTTAGGCATGATTAATAACAAAGCGGTGCTGACCAACCCGTCGGGCTGTATTGGTCATGGACCGTGCAAGGATGTATGTCCGGTTGATGCCATTACTCTGGTATTTGGAACCGAAAAACAAGGCATGGAAATTCCGCATCTAACGCCGCAATTTGAATCCAGTACCCCAGGAATTTACGTGGCTGGAGAAATTGGAGGGATGGGGTTGATTCACAATGCCATCAACCAGGGCGTCAAAGCCATGGAGGCAATTGCACAAAAGGTTAAAGGACAAAGCGAATTCGATCTGGATGTGGTGATCGTTGGGGCAGGGCCTGCGGGCATTGGTGCATCGCTATCCGCCATGTCCAACGGGTTGAAATTTAAAACCCTGGAACAGGATTCATTAGGCGGCGTGGTAGCGCATTACCCGCGCGGCAAGCTGGTGATGACGGCACCGGTGGATTTGCCGTTGGAAGGCCGGGTGCCTGTCCGCGAAACCACCAAAGAAGAATTATTAGCATTCTGGCAAGAAGTGGTTGAAAAAACAGGCCTGAAAATTAATTTTAACGAACGCGTGATCAAAATTAATCCAGTCGGTGACGGCTTTGAAGTGATTAATGAAAACAGCAAATTGCTAACGCGCTCTGTGTTATTGGCCATTGGCCGCCAGGGAACGCCAAGAAAGCTGGGCGTTGCCGGTGAAGATATGAATAAAGTGGTCTATCGGTTGGTGGATTCCAGGCAATATCAGGGTAAGCATGTGTTAGTCGTCGGTGGTGGAGATAGCGCCCTGGAAGCCGCACATAGTATTGCGCAAGAGCCTGGCGCGACAGTGAGTTTGTCTTATCGTGGCAAAATGTTTAATCGTGCCAAGGGCAAAAACAGACGAAATGTCGAAACCGCTGCCAAACAAGGCCAGCTAAATATATATATGGAATCCAATGTGAAATTAATCGCGCAGGACAAGGTAACGCTGTCAATGGTGGGTGAAGATATTGAATTGGAAAATGAAGCGGTCATCGTGTGTGCGGGTGGGATTTTACCGACCGGCTTTCTGGATGAATGCGGGATTACTTACGAAACAAAATATGGCACAGCCTGAGAGTAGGAAGATTGAAGTGATGCGTTTATTTTATATAAACAGCCATTTGGCGATGGCGGTAGTGTTAGCTGGGGTGATGCAGGGTGCGATGGCGTCGGATCCAATGGATGAAGCCAAATTAGCCATTCGCACGCGCGATTATCAGCAGGCACGTCAGTTATTGCAGTCTTTGGCACAAGCGGATCATGTCGAAGCGCAATATCAACTTGCGACGCTATTTCGCTCCGGCCTGGGGGTAGAAAAAGACCATGAACAGGCATTTTTCTGGTTACAAAAGGCGGCTAAGCTGGGACATACCAAAGCGCAATATAATTTGGGCAAAATGTATCAATTTGCCTGGGGGGTGGCCAGAGACACGCAACAAGCCGCCCGTTGGTATCAAACTTCTGCAGATCAAGGTTATCCGCCCGCCAGAAAATCACTGCAAAAACTGAAAGAAAATGCCTATGCCGAATTGCCCGCAGAAGATATGCAGAGCAAATTATTTTGGGTCATTAAAAATGATTTTGTGGAAGATGGCATGCGTTTGCATGCGCAGGGGGCGCAACTGAATTTTACAGATAAATTTGGGCGTAATGCGCTCATGGTCGCGGCGGAATTTGGCGCTAAAAAAAGCATACAGTGGTTGCTAGGGCAGGGCGTCAAAATCGACCAAGTCGACACGCTAGGCGATACGGCGCTGTTCATTGCTATCCGTAATCAACGTTTTGCCGCAGCCAAGCAACTGGTAGAGTCTGGAGCGTCGATAAATAAGCGAGATGCGTTAGAAAACACGGCACTGTTGCTGGTTGCCAATGAAGGCGATTTGGCAACCATCAAATTTTTGCAACAACGTGGCGTTGATCTAAAACAACGCAATAAAAGTGGATTACATGCCGCTGATGTGGCAAATATCAAAAAACATCAGCCAGCGACTCAATACCTGCTTGCGCAAGGCTTAACACTGACCCCGGCCAAAGCCAATGAAGATGTAGTGCCGCTGGATAAATTAAAACAATCCACTGTGGTAAAAGGTGAACTAAAAGATGATCCGTTTAATACCTGGCCACCATTGATTGTTGCCAGTTGGCGCAAGCATGAAGATTCGGTGTTGCGTTTGATCCGTGATGGCGTAGATGTGGATGAACGCGACAGGCAGGGAATGACCGCACTGATTCGTGCTGCGGTCAAAGGGTATGATGATATTGCTAGTCATTTGCTGGCGGCTGGTGCAGATGTCAATGCGGTTGATCATCAAGGCAACAGTGCGTTGATGTGGACGATTCGCAAAGGACATATTTTAACAGCTCAATTTTTACTTGGGCATGGTGCTCATATCAATTTACAGCGCAAGGATGGAGCAACCGCATTTGCTCAAGCGATTATCAACAAACAAACGGATGCAGCCATGTTTTTGCTGGAAAACCAGGCAAATGTGAAACTTGCGACTAAGCAGGGCGTCACACCATTAATGCTCTCTGCAAGATATGGCCAGGGGCAAGTTTTATCGGAATTATTGAAAAAACAAATACAGCTAGATGCGCAGGATAAGCTCGGCAAAACAGCCTTATGGCATGCTGCCGATGCGGAACAAGAAGCGGCGATTCCTTTATTGGTCAAGGCAGGTGCAAATACCGAGATCGTAGATAAGCAAAAATTGACACCCTTAATGCTTTCCGTGATACATGGTTACAACAAGGTGTTAAGTAAACTCATTGCGGCAGGTGCCAAAACAAAATTAGTCTCGGCAAATGGCAGTACACCTTTATTATTGGCTGCCGATGCGGGTAACCTGAATGCGGTTAAAATGTTGCTGAATAATGGTCAAAATATTAATCACAGAGATAACGATGGTAATACCGCGCTCATCCAGGCGACGCGTAATAATCATAAAGAAATTATCCAGTTGTTATTAAATCACGGCGCGAACGCAGACATACGCAATAAAAATAAGGAAAATGTTTTTGTGTTGGCAGAAGCAAATAAAAACCAGGCAGTGATTAGTATGCTTTATGAACATGCGCCGCATCAAAAATGGTTGAAAGCACTGTTTTAAAGGCGGTTATTTGAGACATATTTCATCGCCCAGTGAAATAGATGGGGTGCTCGGCTCGGCGCATCCTGTTTTCTGCCAATATACGGCGACATATAGATTCGCAGATGCTAGTGGCTTATCACGTATCGTACTGTGTGAAATAACCAAGTTTTTGATATAAGGTCTTAATTTCAGCCAATTTAACGCATCTGTTTTCTTGTCGGCGGTGCTCCTCTCCCTTACTTTAGTCACAATTCGCTTTTTTACTACACAAATTCAAAAGTGGCCTGTAGTTTGCTGTAATCCTTAGTGAATCCGAAAATAATAACTAAAGGTGAATGATGATAAATAAGACAACCCTTGCTTCAGCGCTTGTTGCTGCAAGTGGCCTGTATGCAGGCGCAGGGGTAGCCCATATCGTCGTTGATGGAATCGACCCAGATCCTAGACTCAGCGATAATGTTAAAGGCGGAGTAAACTATCATGTGAGATACACTGTACACCATGCAGACGGCAATGTTTATTCAGCCAAAACCGGCGATGTTTTAAGCGGAATTGATGGTGATGTCAGTGTGGGAACGGTTAAGTCACGTGCTTGGAGTGATCCGGCGATTACTATCCCAGATGGCTTCGGTGATGCCTCGGGCGATCAAGCCGGCTGGGGACATTCAGCAAAATGGGCGTTGATAGATTTTAGCAAACTGTTCGCAGGACACTCGGGCATGGGGGGCGGAAGTGATGGGCCTGCAGCATATAAAATCAGTGTTGAACTGACGTCTTATAACGATGGTGATGCCGACTCTGCCGATGATAATTTGGCACCAGGTATGACGGCCTGGATGGGACAAGATGCGGGAGATGATGGCCATAAACATTGGTTTCCTAATGGCACAGAGTCACCTGAAGTGGCAGCGGGTGATTGGTGGGCTGAAGATCTGGGTATGAATATTGGTTATGCTACGGCTGATGAGAATGGTACTGCCACTATCACCAAGACAATTGCAAGACATGATTCGCACGATCCTATGGGCATGATGGGCGGCTCTTACTGGACAATTGCTTTCGGCGGAAATAATGCGTTAGGCGATGGTGGTGCTCACGATGAAAATTTCAAGTTAAATGTGTCAGTATCTGCCGTGCCTGTTCCGGCCGCAGTGTATTTATTTGGTAGCAGCATTATTGGCTTGATTGCCGCAGGGCGTCGTAAACCATCAGCCTGATAGGCTACACGTTCGGATTTCTGTATCAGAAGTCTGCAAAAAATTTTAGGGATAAAAACATCACTTTATAAGGCATGGATGCCTTTCCCACTCGCCTAGCTACAATCTCCATCACCCGCTGCTTCCTAGGAAATTGTCCGAGAACAGGCTGAACTGTTGCGACCAAACCTGACCTCAATTTTTAGTAGCTCTAGGCTCGTTAGTAGATTGTAAACTTATAGGAATCACTATATTTCGTGTGGTTTTAAGTTCTTTGTTGTTGCTAGCGTGGAAATTTGGTATTAATGGACACTAAGGCTGGACTCTTGGTGAATGCTTATTTTTTATCGCAATCAGTTTATCGTAAATCTTACATATTTTTTTATTTTCAAGTGCTTATAACCTAAGTAAGTGCTATTCCTCCCGACCCCAATTATTAAAACTGAATGACCATGAGTAAATTTCATCGACCTGTTTTTTCAATCGAAGATTGTCAGGATTTTTTGAGCAGGATCGTTATGCAGTGGCAAGGTAAGTTATTTTGTTGTGCAGTGATGGCGATGGTGTTGTTGATATATACAGGCACCCTTCGCGCTAATGTCTCCACTTTGCCTTTAGGGTTGATTATCGGGTTCAATGCTTCCCATCCCGTAGCGACAGAACAAAGTATCACTCAGCATTGGCATCAAGCTATCAATGCCGGAATGAGATCGGGGCGGGTGCAAATGGACTGGTATGCGCTTGAACCGCAACCAGGTGTTTATCATCTGCAAGAATTGACGTCTCAACTGAAATGGCTATCAGATGCAGGGGTCCAGCCCTTTTTATTAATTTCAACGGTAGCAAGCGAAGGTTTCTCCTTGCCGGCTGATTTATTGGATAGTCATTCCTCAACAGGTTTGTTTGAAGGCCGTCATTTGGATGATCCGATCATACAGGCGCGATTTAATCAACTTATGGATCAGGTTGTGCCTTTGTTAGTCGCCCACCAGGGCTGGGCAATTTCAATCGGTAATGAACCCGGCAATCTGCTGGAGCATCAACCTCAGCATGAGACGCCTATGGTCAATTTTCTTAGGAATGCACGCGAACATATCCATCAACTGAATGAGCAAATGGCTGTGACGATGACGCTGGCCTATTTTAATGTCGAGCTCGGCTATAATTTCCATCGCCAGATTTTGCAGTACAGTGATTTTGCCTGTTTTAATTATTATGCCACGACAGGTGATGTCTTTTTCGATGGGACGAAAGACATCGTTGAGCAGGAAATAGATCATATGTTGACGCTGGCTGAGGGAAAGTTGTTGGTATTGCAGGAATTAGGCGCGGCAGCAGGCTTTACAGACAAGCCCTCGGCCATGCAGGCGAATGAACAAAAACAGGCCGTATTTTTTGAGCATGTGTTTGATAAATTGAATCGTGAAGCTCGTTTCAGGGCGGCGTATATATTCCAAATGGTGGACTGGGATCCTCAACTGGTTGATTCCTATTATACGCAGGCTCTTTTGGCTGAAGGATTATCAGTGGATTTTGCCACCCGTTTTGCCGAGTCTCTTGAAACAACCGGGTTGATTAAGTTAAGCAATGGGGGGGAACGTGCAGCATGGCCCGTGTTTATTAAATGGGTGCAAACCTATGGCGGCGTAATCAAAGAAGACCTTCCTTTACCGCTGTGGAGCCAACAACTGCTTATCATGTCGCTGATTTTTATAGCTATTTTCCGCAGAAACGTTTAGCAGGCTGTTGAAAAACTATTGCGCTTGCCAATTCGGTGTTAAAAAAAAGATTCAAAATGCTCACTTACGCGATGTAAACCACACGTGGTCACCTTTTTTTCCTTGACGGCCGCGCAAACGTTTTTCCATAATCTGTTAGGGGTCATATATGGTCCGCCCCGTATTGCAAGAAAAATTTTGGTCGTAACATAAAGAAATATTGCATCCATATATCCGGCTTTCATTTGAGGTGGTCTAATACCTCTAGCCCTGATGGAATCCGCGCATT
>SPJJ01022357.1_pt1 | contig 14644 bp, 12 predicted proteins | sample 3741741 | NCBI WGS metagenome assembly SPJJ01 (sample SAMN10925908, study PRJNA522277) | cold seep metagenome | isolation source: Elba SIP-enriched marine methane seep metagenome, extraction at timepoint T1 | place: Italy: coast of Elba, Mediterranean Sea | collected 2014-05 | reverse complement strand
GCGCTCGACGCCGGCGAGTTGATGAGTCTCGATCAGTCCATCGCCGCCGCCATCGCGGGCGACACGGGTTCGGCGCTAACCCTGGCCGGCGATGCGGACTATGACCTGTGCGAGCAGGGCGCGCTGTTGCGCTGGCGGCCGAGGCAGGTCGGAGTCGGCCGGGCGACTGTCGTCTGGCGCAGCGCGGCCGCCCGTGGGCTGATCGTGGGCGCGCCACATCCCCAGTTCGAGACCCACACCCTCGACGAGGCCAAGCAGCTGTTCGAACAGCTGCCGGCGCGCGCGCTGATCGTCGCTGGCACTCATCGCTGCGCCAACCCCACGGCATCCGGCTGCAGCGGGACCACGGGAGTGTGCGGCGTTTCGGAGCCCTATCGCGAATCGGATATGGCCCACGCGACCGCGACGGGCTTTCACCTCGCCCACGAGCGTTTCAGCCGGGCATTTGCGGCTGACCTGGTGGTGAGTTTGCACGGCATGGGAGCGTCCGGGGTCAGCGTTTCCAACGGCACCACGGACACGGTTGCCGCGGACTCAGTGGTGGCGAACCTGGCGGCCGCGCTGCGCCAACAGTTTCCCGCCGACAACATCACCACGTGCAACGACTACCCGGGGGCCAACGTGGATGTGCGCCTGTGCGGAACCACGAATGCCCAGGGACGCATGGTCAACAATTCGACCGACGCGTGCTCAGTTGCTGCAACTGGTAGTAGTGAGCGCTTCATTCACATCGAGCAATCACTCGATGTGCGTGAGGGGAGACAGAAGGTAGTGACCGCGTTCGACGCGGTCGTGCCCTGAGGGCTGACTAGCTCGCGACCGGGGCGCCGTCCCCAGCTCCGGGGACCTTCTCGGCCATCTTCTTTTTGAGCAGCTCGCTCGCCTTGAAGGTGACCACCCGGCGGGCGGAGATGATCAGTTCTTCGCCTGTCTGGGGGTTGCGGCCAACGCGGGCCTTCTTGTCGCGCACCACGAAGTTGCCAAAGCCAGCAATCTTCACGGTCTCGCCGCGCTCGAGGGTCTCTTTGATGATGTCGAAGAAAGCCTCGACCACCTCGGCCGACTCGCGCTTCAGAAAACCGCCTACGTTCTCGCAAACAGCCTCAATGATTCCCATCTTGGTCAAAGTCGCCATTACCCGAGATAATAGCCCAGAACCTGCCCGGGACGCCAACCCCTGCTAATTATTCAGTGACAGTGAGATTTTCGGTCTCTTTGGCGATCTCGCCCTTCCAGTCATTGTCCCGATTGCGCTGGCCGGCACGTTCTACCTTGGCCTCGCGCTGGCGGTCGCTCAGGTTCGCGTGGGTCGAGAAGTAAGGCAGGCTCTTGCCCACAAAATCGTCGATCCGCTCGAAATTATGGCTGTTCATGAAGTCCAGGAGCTGATCTTTGAGCTCGGTGATGACCTCGTAGCCCCGGAGCATGGCGCCGGTGCACACCTGGATGGTGTGGCTGCCGAGCAGGATGAACTGCGCCGCGTCGTACCCGGTCTCGATGCCGCCCATGCCCGAGATCGACAGGCCGTCACAGGCTTTTGCGATCTCCATGACCTGGCGCAGAGCGATCGGGCGCACCGCCTGCCCCGAGTATCCGCCGGGCACAGTGTAGCCCTCGACGGTGGGTTGGGGCTTGAGGGTCTTGAGGTTGACCCCGATGATCGAAAGGATGGTGTTGATGGCCGCGATGCCGTCCGCGCCCGCCTCTTTGGCGGCGGTGGCCGGGTCGGCGGGGTTACCCACGTTGGGCGTCATCTTCGCCCACACCGGAATGGTCGACACTTCTTTGACCCAGCCGACGACTTCTTTGACCCGGTCGGGATCTTCGCCCATGGCCATGCCCATGCGGCGCTCGGGTAATCCGTGGGGACACGACAGGTTCATTTCCAGGGCATCGACGCCCGTGTCTTGAACGCGCTTGGTAATTTCGTGCCAGCACTCGCGCCGGCCCTCTTCCATGATCGACGCGACCAGGACCTTGTTGGGATAGTCCTTCTTGAGCTGGGTGAGCTCCTCGATCCACAGGTCGAACGGGCGGTCGCTGATCAGCTCGATGTTCTCGAAGCCGATGACCTCGTTCTTGACCCGCGACTTGAGCTTGCCGTAGCGGGGCGCCACGTTGATGACCTTGCTGCTGTCGAGGCTGATGGTCTTGCACACGACGCCGCCCCAACCCAGCTCGAACGACTTGGCGATGACCTTGGCATTGGTTCCGGGAGGGCCCGAACCGAGCAGGAACGGGTTCTCGAATTTGATTCCGTTGACTTCGATCTCAAGGCTGGCAGCCATGGGTCACCTCATGCATGTGTTGTGGCGGGACCGCTGTTCGGATGGAACAGCCTCATCCCGACGAGGTAGCTTACGCCGGCGAGGCCGAAAGCCACAAACCATCCCCAGCGGTAGATATCGAGGAAGGTGGAGCTCACCTCCATCTTGACTAGATAGTGCAGAAATCCCGGCATATTCGGGATTACGCCGACTAAGAAGGCTCCTAGGGCGACCCAGTTGAAGCCGCGGCTGTACTCGTACTCACCGTCCCGCTCATATAGATCGTCGACGTTGAGCTCGCCCCGGCGAATGAACACGTAGTCGAAAATCATGATGCCGCCGACGGCGCCGAGCAGCACGCCGTAGCCGCCCAACCAGGCGAACAGGTATGAACCGGCGTCCTTGTAGAGCTTCCACGGCATCATCACCAGGCCGACGCCGGCTGCGATGAACGCGCCCTTCTTGAACGAGATCCTGTCCGGGGCCAGGTTCGAGATGTCGTTGGCCGGGCCGACGATGTTGGCGGCCAGGTTGGTAGACAACGTCGCCAGCGCGATGGCGAACATGGCGACCACGAGAAGAATCGGTCCGCCGATCTTGGAGATCAGCATGACGGGATCCGCGATGGCCGTACCGAACACGAAGAACGATGCGGTGGTCACGGTCGCGCCGATGAAGACGAACGCGGTCATGGTGGGCGGCAGGCCCAGGCTCTGGCCTACGATCTGGTCCTTCTGACTCTTGGCGTAGCGGGCGAAGTCGGGAATGTTGAGGGCCAGGGTTCCCCAATAGGCGACGCCGATGGTCATGCCGGCTGCCATGGTGTCCCACCAGGACACGGTCTTTTTACCGCCGCGCAAGACGTCGCTGCGGGTCATATCGGACCAGCCAACCTTGAGCAGCGCCCAGAAGAACAGGCCCAACCCCATGGCGATCAGAATGGGCGCAGCGAGTTTTTCGACCACGCGCAGAGTCTCGATACCGCGCGCGATGATGGCCACGTTGACGGCCCAGAACGCGACGAAACACAAAAACTCGGCCAGGCTGATGCCGAACCACGTGGGAAACAGCACCGGTAACTCCCAGCCGCTCGGAAACAGCGCGACGAACATCAGATGGATGGCTTTGCCGCCGATCCAGCTCTGAATGCCGAACCAGCCGCACGCCACCATGGCGCGAAGCATCGCCGGGATGTTGCAGCCGATGACGCCGAACGACGAGCGCAACAGCACCGGGAAGGGAACGCCGTACTTGGTGCCGGCGTGGGCGTTGACCAGCATGGGCAGCAGCACGATCACGTTGCCCAGGGCGATGGCGAACACCGCCAGCATCAGCGGGTGCCCCTGGGACACCAGCCCCGATGCGATGGTGTACGTGGGAATGCAGATGGACATGCCTACCCACAGGGCGGCGATGTCCCACTTGTTCCACGTGCGCTCGCTCTGCGGCGTCGGCCGCAGGTCTTCGTTGGATAGCTGCATGGCCTAGGCCGCGTCGGCGAACGCTTTGTCCAGACGCGCCATGGCTTCGTCGAGCTCGGTGTCGCTGATCAGCATCGGCGGCGAAATTCGCAGCGTGTTGCCGTATAGACCGCCGGTGCCCAAAAGCAGGCCGTGCTTTTTGCCCGCTTCGAGGATGGCCTTGACCCGACCCGGGGCGGGCTCTTTGGTCTTGCGATCCTCGACCAGCTCCATGGCCAACATCAGGCCCATGCCGCGGACGTCGCCGACGAACGGGTACGTCTCCTGAAGGCCGAGCAGATGGTCTTTGAGCTTGGCGCCCAGGCGGGCCGAGCGCGCCGGGATGTTCTCGGTCTCCATGATCTGCAGGGTCGCGTTGGTCGCGGCCATGGATACCGGGTTGCCGCCGAAGGTGGAGATGGTGGCTCCCTTCCATGAGTCGGCGACTTCCTCGGTCGCGATGGTCGCGCCGACCGGGAAGCCGTTGGCGATGCCTTTGGCGAACGTCATGATGTCTGGCTCGACGCCCCAGTGGTCGATGCCGCACCAGTGATCGCCGGTGCGACCGAAGCCGGTCTGGACTTCGTCACAGATGAACAAGCCGCCGTACTTGCGCACGATGCCGACGGCGATCGAGAAGTACTCTTTGGGCGGGACCACGAAACCACCGACACCCTGAATGGGCTCGGCGAGGAACGCCGCGGGCTTGCCGTTGGTTTCGCACTGGATCAACTCTTCGAGGTCCTGGGCGCACTTGACGTCACACGAGGGATACTCGAGGCCCATGGGGCAGCGGTAGCAGTACGGCGACAGGCCATGCTTCACCCCGGGAACCTGGCTGGAGATCAGCCGGTACTTGGAGTGTGCCGTCATGTTCGTGTTGAGCAGCGACCGCCCCGAGTAGCCGTGGCGTAGACAGATGATCTCGTGCTGGCCGGTGTGGATTTTGGCCAGCATGACCGCGGTCTCGTCGGCCTCGGTGCCGGAGTTGGTCCAGAAGCTTTTCTTGAGCTTGCCCGGGGTGATCTTGGCCAGGCGCTCGGCGACGTTCACCAGGTTCTCGGTCTGGTACAAGGTCGACGTGTGACCCAGGGTGCGCATCTGTTTGCTGACCGCCTCGGCGATGTCCGGGTGGCAATGGGACAGGGACACCGTGAGGATGCCACCGAAGCAGTCCAGGTACTCGCGGCCGTCGAGATCCGACACGCGGGTGCCTTCGGCCTTGGTGATGACCACGGGCTGTTCGTAGAAGTTGGCTACGCACGGGAACAAGAATTCGTCGTGCTTCGATCTAACGGTGTTGCTGTCCATGACAAACCTTCTTATTGCGGGTGGATTGTCCCGCCTGCTTTACGACTGCGGGCGGGGGTGAACCCCGCCCCTACCTAATGCTGCGTCCTGCCGCCATCCGCCGTTCGACTACGGCAGTTGCTTGACCATGTTGTCGTACGTGTCCGGGCGGCGGTCCCGATAGAATTGCCAGGTCCGACGAACCTCTTCGATAAGGTCCAGGTCCATCTCGGCGACGACGAGCTCGTCGTCGTCTTCGCTACCCGTCGCGAGGAACTCGCCGCGCGGGTTGACGAAGTAGCTAGTGCCGTAGAACTTGCCGATGTCCCATGGCGCTTCGGTGCCGACGCGGTTGGACGCGGCGACGTAGTAACCGTTTGCCACGGCGTGGGCCGGCTGCTCCAGCTTCCACAGGTACTGCGACAGGCCCGCCACGGTGGCCGACGGGTTGAACACGATCTCGGCGCCATTGAGACCGAGTAGGCGTGCGCCCTCCGGGAAGTGGCGGTCGTAGCAAATGTACACACCGACCTTGGCGTAGCGCGTCTGAAACACGGGATAGCCCAGGTTGCCCGGCTTGAAAAAGTACTTCTCCCAGAACCCGGAGGTCTGCGGGATGTGGTTCTTGCGGTATTTGCCCAGGTAGGTGCCGTCTGCGTCGATGACCGCGGCGGTGTTGTAGTACACGCCGGCCATCTCGCGCTCGTACACGGGAAGGACCATGGCCATCTGGTACTGGGCGCAGATCTTGGACATCTGCTCCACGCTCGGGCCGGGGACGGCTTCGGCGATATCGCACCACTTGCTGTCCTGGCTCGGGCAGAAGTAGGGGCCGTTGAACATCTCTTGAAGTCCGAGGATCTGCACACCCTGTTTGCCCGCCTCGTGGATCATGGGCAAGTGCTTTTCGGTCATCGCCATGCGGACCTGTTCCACGGTGGCGTTGGGATCATTGAGCGGGTTGCTCATCTGAATGAGTCCGCCGATTACTTTGCGTGCCATGGGTGTTCTCCTTAAAACCAGCGCGAGATGGTGACTTTCTGATCTGTGTAGAACCGAATGGCGTCCTTACCATGTGCCTTGGTGTCGCCAAAAAAGCTGCTCTTGGTGCCACCGAACGGAAAGAACGCCATCGGCGCTGCGACCCCGATGTTCACCCCGACCATACTCACACCAACGCGGTGGCGGAAGCTGCGCGCGGACTTTCCGCTGGCGGTGAAGATCGACGTGGCGTTCGCGTATTCACTTTGCCGAATGATGTCAATCGCCTCGGACAACCCGGGACTCTGGCGAAGCAGCATGACCGGACCGAATAGCTCGTCTTTGGCGATGCGCATGGTCCCGGCTACGTTGCCGAGAATGGTGGGGCCTACCCAGTTGCCGTTGGGGTAGTCCTTGACCATCGTGTGGCGGCCGTCGACGAGCAGCTCGGCGCCCTCGGCGAGTCCGCTCTCGATCATGGTGAGAATGCGGTCCTTGGCCCTGGGGGACACGACCGGCCCCATGTCGACGCCGAAGCGCATGCCGTTGCCGACGACCAGCTTCTCCGCGGCGGCGACCAGGCGCTCGCGCAATGGTTCATAGACGTCGCCGACACCGATGACTACGCTGCCGGCCAGACATCGCTGACCGGCGCAGCCGAAGCTGCTCTCGATGATCGTAGCCACGGTCTTGTCCAGATCCGCGTCCGGCATGACCACCACGTGGTTCTTGGCGCTGCCGAGGGCCTGGACCCGCTTACCGTGTTCGGCTGCGCGGCGATAGATCGACCGAGCCACGGGCGTCGAGCCGACAAACGATACGCCGACAACATCGGGGTGATCGACCAGCGCTTCGGCGACTTCGCGATCTCCGTGGACCAGGTTGACGACACCGGCGGGAAACCCGGCTTCCTCGATTAACTCGAACAAGAAATTCTGGCTGTACGGTGTCAGCTCCGACGGTTTCACGATGCATGTGTTGCCCGTAGCCACCGCGTAAGGAAAGAACCACAGCGGTACCATGGCCGGGAAGTTGAATGGGGTGATCGCCGCAAATACGCCGAGGGGTTGGCGCACGGTCTGGCAGTCGATACCCGCGGCGATTTCTTCCAGACTGTCGCCCATGAGCAGCGTCGGGATTCCGCAGGCGTGCTCGACGTTTTCGATGCCGCGCCGGACTTCGGCTCGGGCCTCGTCCAGGGTCTTGCCGTGCTCGGCGGTGATCGCCTTGGCCAGATCTTCGGCCCGGCGGTCGAGCAGCGCTTTGAACCGGAATAGGTAGCGGGCGCGCTGTACAGCCGGAACTTCTCGCCAGGTCTCGAAGGCACCGTTCGCCACCGTTACCGCTCGCTCGACATCATCGGCGCGCGACAGCGGCACCTGGCACACGGTTTCCCCGGTGGCCGGGTTGTTGATGTTGAGGGTTCGGGTCGTGGATGCGGGAATCCACGCGCCACCTACGTAGTTCGCGAGCGTTTGGGCCATTTCACACCTCCGGCGCAGCTGGGCCGTGTCGCCTGGGTGATTAGCAAGCCCAGTGCCACTGATTGAGGCTGAGTCAGCCCGTAAATGGCCAATATGACGAGTTCCGGATTACAATCAACTGTAGTCAATCCGGACACCGGGTGACAGTGTCTGAAACCAGGACAGTTGGCGGGGCAACGTGCTGGTTGCACAGGAAGGCGGGGGGATGAGCCGAGACATCACGATCGGGCGCGTAGACATCGCGTTCAACACCGACCAGGCGGATCAGCCGGTCGCGCTCAGCGGGCAAATTGACGAGAACGCGACGCTCGTCGATCTCGTCGGCCAACTGTCGTCGCCGGTGACCTTCGACCTCGGTTTGGTCAGCTTCATCAATTCGATGGGCGTGCGCGAATGGATCCGTTTGTTGCGCGCGCTCGAGGCCAAGCAGATCGAGGTGCGTCTCGCCCGCTGTTCCGAGGCGATGGTTCATCAGATAAACATGATCGTCGACGCGTTGGGACATGCCCAGGTTGCATCGTTTTTTGCGCCGTATGCCTGCAACTCGTGCGGTTTCGAAACGTCCCTGGTTGTGGACGTGGACGCACACAAAGAGCAATTGCAGGAGCTCAGGGCGCCAGACCTACCTTGTCCGCAATGTGAGGAACCAATGCAATTCAGCGAGATCGCAGAACGCTACCTCGCTTTCTTCCTCTAAAAAGAACGTCTCCCAGGCTCCTGCGTTTTACCAAGCATCAGCACGGTGCTGGTTTTTGGAGGATGCCTATGACGCTTCAGACCGCGACGAACGACGACTCAGTTGAGTTTTCTTTGCACGAGCTGCGCCGCCTGCACGTACAACGGCAGGAGCAAGCACAGGCGGAGATCGACCGCCTGGCCGCGAAGGCAGAGGCCGAGCGCATCGCCAGTGAACGGGCGGAACAAGCTCGCATCGAGTCCGAAGAACGTCGCCGTGTGGAGCTGGAACGCGAGCATGCCGAACGCAGCGCTCGATATCAGGCGCAACTCGATTCCGAACAAGCCGTCGCGATGCAAGCCGCACGCGCCGCCATCGAAACCAAGAAACTAGAGCTCGAGATCAAACGTATCGAGCTCGAGCGCGCCCAGATGCGCACGCCGTCTCGCTGGCGTGCGTACGCGGTCCTCGCCCTGTTCGTCATCATGATCGGTCAGGCGGTGTATCTGTGGAACGGTATGAAGCCCAAGCGCGTGGCGGCAGTGGCGCCCGGCGACGTGGTGACGATGCCCATGGCGACGGACGCACCGGCGCAGGTCCCGGCGGACACCGGAGACTTCGAGAGTACGAGCATGGGCACGAGTACGAGCACGAGCACGAGTACAGGCACGGGCACGAGTACGGGCACGAGTACGGGCACGGGCACGAGTACGGGCACGAGCACCGGTACCGGGCCTGGTGTGTTCACGCTCGGGAATTGCGACCCGAACGAACCGCTGTGCGCCAACTAGCTCGGGGAGCTTCGTAGATACTTTCTGTCCCGCACAGATTGCACCCCCCTCTCCCTTCCCGGAATAATGGCGGCTACTCGCCGCCGTGGACTCTGCTCTCAATAATGCATCAGTGGTGCTCGCGCTGGCGATGGCCTTCGGCGTGGTCGCGCAAGGCATCGCTCGCCACGCCAACGTACCGGGCATCGTCATTCTGCTGCTGTTCGGCGTCCTGCTCGGGCCCGACGTAGCCAACGTCATCAGACCCGAAGCGATGGGCGCCGGCCTCAAAGCCGTCGTCGGCTTTGCGGTTGCCATTATCCTGTTCGAGGGCGGGCTCAACCTCAACATCAAGCACCTGGTTCACCAGGCCTTACCGATTCGCAGGTTAGTCACCGTCGGCGCCGTGGTCACGGCACTCGGCGGTGCAATCGCCGCCAAGCTCTTCATGGGTTGGGGCTGGCAGCTGTCGTTTTTGTTCGGCACGTTGGTGATCGTCACCGGCCCCACCGTGATCACGCCGCTGCTGCGCCGGATCAAGGTACGCCACAACGTAGAGATCATTCTCGAGGCCGAGGGCATCTTCATCGACGCCGTCGGCGCGACCATTGCGGTCGTCGCCCTCGAGGTCGTGCTCGCCCCCCGGGACGAGACCCTCGGCAAGTTGATCCTCGGCGTGCTCGGCCGGGTTGGCGTGGGCACCGCGGTCGGACTGATCGGCGGCGCGATTCTGGCCGTGCTACTGCGCTGGAAGAAGGTCGTTCCAGAAGGCCTGCACAACATTCTCAGCCTGGCGATGGCTGTGGCGACGTTCCATATCGCCGATGGCCTTCAGCACGAGGCGGGCATCATCGCGGCCATCGTCGCGGGAATGGTTGTGGGCAACACCCGGTCGTACGTGCTCAAGGAGCTCAAGCACTTTCAGGATCAGCTCACCATCTTGCTGATCGCTACCCTGTTCGTGTTGCTCGCCGCCGACGTGCGCATGAGCGATGTCCAGGCGGTCGGTCTGCCCGGTGTCGGCTGCGTGTTGTTCCTGATGTTCGTGGTCCGGCCGGCCACGGTGTTTGCGTCGACCTACAAAACCAACCTCGAGACCCGCGAGAAGCTGTTCTTATCCTGGCTCGGCCCCCGCGGTATCGTCGCCGCGGCTGTGGCGTCCTTGTTCGCTACTGCGCTGGCGGGCTCCGGTGATTTCGCCGTCGCCGACGCCAAGCAGATGCAGGCCCTGGTGTTCCTGGTCATCGCGCTCACCGTCGTTCTGCAGGGGGGAACCGGGCAGATCGTCGCCGATTTGCTGAAGGTGCGGCGCAAGCAGAACGAGGGCTACCTGCTGCTGGGCGCCAACGGCTTGGGCCGACGCTTCGGCGATCTGCTGCGCTCCGCCGGCGAGAGCGTGATGTTCATCGACGCCAACGCGAAGTGCTGCCAGAAGGCGGAGGCTGCCGGATTCGAGGTGTTCCACGGCAACGCCCTGGACGACGACGTGCTGGCCAAGGTCGAAGCTGAGAGTCGCATCGCGTGCATCGGTATCACTCCCAGTGAGGACACCAACTTCTTGTTTGCCCGCCGGGTACACGAGGGCTTTCGCGGACCCGAGTTGTACGTCGCCCTCGAGACCGAGGAGAAGGGCGTCACCGATCGCATGGTGGTCGACGAGGGCCATCACGTGCTGTTCGGTACCGAGTTCGATCTGCGCATTTGGGCCCATCACTTCGAATGGGGTGACGCTGCGGTAGAGCGTTGGCGTTACGGCGCGGAAGCCGACGACATTTTGGAGGTCTATCGGTCTCCCGGCGGTATCGCCTTGCCCATGGCCGCGTTTCGCAAGGGGCGGATTCTGCTCATCGAGCAAACGTTCAAGGCCCAGGTGGGCGACGTCGTGGAGTTTGCCGTGGTATCGGCTCACGCCGACGAAGCCCACGCATGGCTGAGCGCCGGCGGCTGGCAGATGCTCCACCGCGACAAACGTGATCGCGAGGTTGCCGAGGACGCATCCGCGGCGACTCCCGGCGCCGGAGCCCCCGTACTGTTGACGAAGAAGAAGGCCGACGAGCCCGACGATTCGATCAAACCGGTACCGCCGCCGAACAACGATTCAGAGCCCCACGTCAAGCTCGAGCCCGGCGACGTCGAAGAGTAGATCGAGGCTGGCGGCCCCCATATCGCGCTTGCCTGGCAGCTTTACTTGCCGGCCGCTCCTGGGCTGGTTGGCCGCTGGCGCGCGCGGAACTAGTTGAGACTACGCGCCTGCGCCGGTGGCATACATCCTGCTCTTCGCACGGGTCCGGGACCAACCACGACCTAGTGCCAGTGAGGATCTGATGTATCGAACCAACGTTGCCACCCTGCTCATCGCCACCCTGTTTTCGCTGTTCGCCGCCGGCGGCTGCGCCAGCCAGGACGAGCTCGATATCGGCGAGGGCGACCTCCAGAAACAAGGCATCGGCAAGGCCGACACCAGCGCCGAAGCCGTGTTCGTCGACATGAAGTTCTCGGGTCACGTGTTGGTGAGCTCGACGTTCAATCCCAAGAAGCAGATCGAAGACCAGTTGCTGTACACCATCGGCCACCTCAACGGTGATCGCGCGGTTGGTCGCCTCGATCAGCTCAGTCTCGAAAACGTGCACACCCAGCGCGTGGATGGGCTGACCAAAATCACCTACGACGCCACCCTGCCGGTCGCGTGGGGCAACAAGAGTCGCGTGCCGTCCACCTACGAGTTCGTGCTGCCCAAGAACGGCACGTTCTCCGGCTACGAAGACTTCACTAGCAAGTACAGCCACGACTGTGTGGACTTCGGTGCCCACGACGTCACCTCCGGCAGCATGTGGTACTACTACCGGCCGAATCGCTGCGACATCATCGACGATGCCGACGTCGTTGTGACCACCGCCGAGGTCTCGCTCAGCGAGATCAACACCACCGGCAAGTTCCCCGAGTACCACAAGGTCTGGGAAGACGACGTTCTGCGTGTCGTGGCCGTGTTCGGTAAATACGAAGACAACGCGACGACCGGTGATGCCGGCATCGATGCCTACAATCGCTTCCTGCGCGCGATGAAAGACGAGCTGTCCCGTCACGGTGTGACCACGGTTCCCGAGAGCGTGCCGTTTGCGCCTGGCGTCGACATGCCCGAGGTGACGTTCAGCGCCGACATCGGCGACGGTCGCAGTATCGAAGTCGTGGCACTGCTCGTGGACAACGTGCGTACGGCGGGCAGCGCGTTCAACGCCCGTTACGAGGAGCTATCCACGAACGCGGACATGATCGCCTACAACGGTCACGCCGGCCTCGGCGCCAACATTCGCGCTCTAGCCCGCAAGGGCCGATGGATCCAGGGCCAGTACGTGGTCATGTTCATCAACGGCTGCGATACCTACGCCTATGTCGATTCGGCCCTCGCCGACGCCCACAAGGCAGTCAACAGCGACGACACCACCGGGCACAAGTACATGGACATCGTGACCAACGCGTTGCCCTCGTTCTTCCGTTCGATGTCTGCAGCAACCCTGGCGCTGGTGCGAGGACTGCTCGATTACGACAACCCCAAGACCTACGAGCAGATCTTTGCCCGCATCGACCGCGCCCAGGTGGTGTTGGTCAGCGGTGAGCAGGACAACGAATTCGTCCCCGGCTTCGGCGACGATCACGGCGACGTGGTGACCGACTGGTCGGGTTTGTCCAAGGCCGGCAGCGTGCGCGAAGACGAGGAACAGCGCTGGACCACGCCGACCCTCGCCGCCGGTACCTACGAGTTCACGCTTACCGGTACCAGAGATGCCGACCTGTACGTACGCGTCGGCAATGAGCCGACCAAAGAGCAGTTCGACTGTCGCCCGTTCAAGTCCGGCTCGAACGAGAGCTGTGTGGTCACGCTACCCAGCGCCGCCGTCATCCACGTGATGGTGAGGGGCTGGGCCGCCAACAGCGACTTCGAGCTGGAGGCGGCCAGGAACTAGCGCGCTCAGGCGGCGGCCCAGCTTCTACTACCGCATTCGGTCTTGTCGGCCCAATCTGCAGCGGGCCGGCGCTCGTGGCGCTTGCGTCGCGCTCTTCGAGACATTGCGTGTGACACGATACCGATGACCTGGTCTGCCGACAGCGGGCGGCCGATGGGCATGATTCGCTCGTCGGCCGGTAACCGGCACAGGTCGCGCGGCCGACACAGCACGATGTCGAAACTGATCTGGCCGAGGGCTCGGTGCGCAGCTGCCGCGGTTCCGACGCGGACGACGTGGTCGCTGGTGAACTCCGAGCGAGCGTGGGCGAGTAGCTCGCCGTGGTCGTCGACGACCAGGATGGTCAGCCGACGTTCTGTTTCGTCTTGTCCCATACCTGCCCCTCCTTGATGTGCTCGACCAATGCACATCGTTCCGACCCCTGACACGCATTGCCGAGTTGTTGCAGCGCATCCCGCTGCTCGGTCAACTGAGCGATCTGCGCGTTGAGTGTTGCCAATTTGGAATCAGCCGGGCACTCGGTCCAGCCTTGATCGCTGAACAGGTCCTTGATTTCTTGTAACGTGAAGCCAAGGCGTTTCGCCCGGTTGATCGACGCCAGTCGGTTCAGCGCCGACGGGGGATAGACTTTGTGCCCGGCGGGAGTGCGTTCCGCCTTGGGCAATAGGCCCAGTCGAATGTAGTACCGCAGGGTTGTGGCGCTGATCTGCGCGCGCTGGGCTATGTCTTCGAATCTAAGAGATGACATCATGTTCTCCTCCTTCTCGGGTGGGGGTACCTCCGGGTTGAGCAAGGCCCGTACCAAGCGCAACTCGGTGAAATAGCGTGCTAAGATTCGCCATTCCGCGATTTGTCGCGGTGAGCCCGCGAGATATGACGCGAACGGTGAGGGGGACGGTGGCAGACGACGAGCGGCTCGAGGAATTGGTTGCGCGCCAACGCGTCCTTCTCGACATCAATCGCGCCGTGTCGGCGAACCTCGATCGCGACTCACTGATCAAAGCCATCGAAGCCGCGGTCAGCCCGATCATTCCCATGGACATGGCAGTCGTGTTGCTGCCCGGTCCCCCGGACAGTGACTACGAGGTCTACGCCACCTACGGCATCTCACATCCCGCCTATGTCGCAGGCTCCATCATCAACAATAGGGCCGACCTGGTTCCCGAAGTGCTGCGCAGCGGAAAGATGATCCGCTTTCGCTCGATCAGCGACATGGTCGCAAGTGGCGGCCGGGTCGACGTTCCCCAAGAGCTCGGCATCGAGTCCGGATTGATCGTGCCGCTCCCCGGTAGAGAGGGATCCCTCGGCGCTGTCGCGTTCGCGTCGCCCGAGGAGGGGCGCTTCGACCACGTCGACCTGACCTTCGTCGAGGAGCTCGCCGACGTGCTCGCGGCGGCACTGGCCAACAGCCTGACGTTCGAAGAGAACCGCCGGCTCAAGGATCAGTTGTCGGCTGAGAATCGCTACCTGCGCGATGCCTTGCCCGAGCACAGTCGTACGTTGGTCGGCAGCTCGGGTGCTATGCAGCGTTTGCGAGCGCAAATCGCCACGGTCGCTGGGACCGACACCGCTGTGTTGATCTGCGGCGAGACCGGGACCGGCAAGGAGCTGGTTGCCAACGAGGTTCATCGGCTCAGCCGTCGTGGATCCCTACCGCTGGTCAAGGTCAACTGTGCCGCGCTCGCGGGCTCTCTGGCGGAGAGTGAGCTGTTCGGCCACGTCAAGGGCGCCTTCACCGACGCCAAGAGCGACCG
>SPJJ01011602.1_pt1 | contig 14709 bp, 7 predicted proteins | sample 3741741 | NCBI WGS metagenome assembly SPJJ01 (sample SAMN10925908, study PRJNA522277) | cold seep metagenome | isolation source: Elba SIP-enriched marine methane seep metagenome, extraction at timepoint T1 | place: Italy: coast of Elba, Mediterranean Sea | collected 2014-05 | reverse complement strand
CTACGCCCAGCTCGACAGCGAAGGACGGGTTGACCTGCACCGCCGAAGCGCGCGCGAGTTGGAGCGCGCCCGTGGCCAGGGCCAGGACGTCTCAGCCAGCGCCTTGGCACACCATTGGATCGAGGCCGGCCAACCCGCCAAGGCTGTCGTAGAGCTCGACACGGCGGCGGAGGATGCGCTCACCAGCGGTGGCTATCGCGCAGCGACTCGGCACCTCGAGACCGCGCTGCGGCTCAGCACGCCAGATGAAGGTGGAGCCAACGTGGCGTTAGCGCCCATGAAGCGGGCCAGCTGGCATCAGCGCCTTGGGGAAACCTACCTTGCAGAGGGGCGCCTCAAAGACAGCCGAGAGCACGCCGAGGCGGCGCTCGACCTGCTCGACGTGCCTCGCCCCGAGAGCCGCGGCGCCTGGGTGCGCACCCTGCTGGGTCAGTTCCTACGCCAGCTCGCGCACCGGGTGCTGCCAGAGGGCGTCTTCGTGGCCGCCGAGGGCCGAAGTGCGCTGTCCGAGGCGACCCTGGCCACCGCGCACATGGCGCGTATCGCGTTCTTTGAAAACGACCCGCTGCGCCTCATCGCATCCTCCGTCTGGTCCATCAACCTCGCGGAGCGGGCGGGCACGTTCATGCACGCGGCCCGCAACTACAGCGGCCTGGGATGGACCTTCGGCCTGGGTCGATTGCACAGGGTAGCCGACGCCTACTTTGAGCGCGCGCGACGGGTCGGCACAGACAGCCGGGACTGGTCAGGGCTCATCTTCTGCCTGACCTCCGAGGCTCTGTATCGCATCGGTCGAGGCGAGTTCGCGCGGGCGGAAGAGGCGCTAGAGGCGAGCAAGTCACCTTGCGATGAGGCCCAGGACCCCCAAGGGCGTGAGCTGGCCATCACCCTGGGTGGTCATCCCCCGTACTTTCGGGGCGACTTTCAGCAAGCCATCGACAAACACAGCGGCGTGCTCAGCTCGGCGCTGGAGCGCAAGAACCATCAGCACGCGGCTTGGAGCTTGTACTGCATGGGCCGCGCGCGCATCGCGCTCGCAGACCTTGAGGGGGCCAAGGCCGATCTCGATCGCGCCGCCGAGCACCTCGCCTCCTTGACCGACCAGATGTCGGACATCACGTGCACCGGGCTCAGAGCGATCGCCGCCCTTCGCAGCCACGATCTCGACGAAGCCCGACGCCTCGCCGAGCTGACCGACGAGCACATCGGAAAGAGCCTGCCTACGGCCTTCATCACGCTGCACGGCTATGAAGCTGTGGCTGAGGTGGCGCTGTATGACCTCGCCAAGGACCCTACGTCGGCGAAGAAGAAGCGGGCGCTCAAGGCGGTGCGGAGGCTGACGAAGACCGCCGACCTATTCATTGTCGGTCAGGCTCGGGCCCACCTCCTCAAGGCGCGATACTATCGCCTGATCGGCAATACCAAGGCCGCAGCGCGCATGCTGGACCGGGGCCAGACGTGGGCGGAGCGCTTCGGCCTTCGCTACGAGGAGGCCTGCCTGCTTCACGAAAAGGGCCGACTCTTCGACGAGCGGCACCCCCAGCGGGCCGTCAACAATCGGCTGGCGGGGCGCATATTTGACGCCCTGGGCTGCGCCCGCCCCGAAGGCGCGTACCTCGACACCACAATTTAGTTTCGACCCGCCGGTCGGATGTGTAGTGTGGGCTCGTGGATAGCGAGACCTACTACTACGAGATCGGCGAGGGTCGCTGGCAGGGCCAGTTTCGTTTCCGCATCACCGACTGGGGCGGATTCCTCAATGCGCAGCTTGGCTTGCGACACCGCGCCCTCGCGGTGGTCCTGGATACGCTGGGGCGCCTACCCGGGCAGGCGCAGATGCGCGCGGAGATCCTCTGCGACCCTCTTGAGGGTGATGCGGGCGTGGCCCGCGTAGAGGTCTCAGTGCATCGCTTCGGGATTGAGGTCTACCGGCTGCGGGGGCACTACGCGCTGCAACCGGACGGCCATGGCGTTCACATCCACATCGTGCATCGCTACGGCCCGCCGGGCATGTCTTGGTATGAAAAGCCGGCCAAGGCCCACATCAGCGATGAGGGCATGACGGCCACCTACCAGATGCGCTTGGTGGGGCACCCCTTTGAGGGGAGCTACAAAGTGCAACCCAGCCGGCGTCACCTCAAGGCGCTGTACGAATGCCCCTGGGCTCAAAGCGAGGAGGAGATGTACCGCACGGTGCCTGTGCAGCCCAGCGCCCGCGCGCCCCGGGCTCGCTGGCAGGCCCTGCTCGACATCGCGCGACAGGTCGAGTGCCTCGGCCGCGACGCGGACAAAAATGACGACCCCGTGGCCGCCTTCTGTCACGTCTACGCCTACTTCTTGCGCGAGCTTGGGTACCGAGTGGAGGGCGCAGGGTTTGAAGACCCGGACTGGGTGGTGCGCCTCGGCAAGGCCTTCGTGCTCACCTTCTTGAGCGCCATGCAGCGCCTCAAGGAAGATCACAGTCCCAATGGCTGGCGCATCGTCCTCAGCCTGCTGTCGAGCCGGCGCCTGACGGTGCTCGATGAGCTGGGCCTGTGCATGCTGGTGCACATCACCCACGATCTGCCGATCGCCCTTGTGCAGGTAGGCCTCTTTTCCGCCGACGGTCGCCCGCGCATCGCCGACTACCACCGCGTCAATCAACTGCTGGAGGGCGCCGTCGACGAGCTGCAAGACAGGTTGTCGAGCCGCTACAATCCTCTGGCGGGCTGGTTGGACCGACGCCTCGGCGACATGGACGAGCGTTTGACGCGCGGTATCATCCAGTACGGGCGCAGCACGGCTTGGTACGACGCCCAGCGGCTGCTCGACCCGGCCCAAGCGGGCGCGGTGCATCGTGAGCTGGAGCAGCGCCTGACGGACGCCTGTAAGAGCCTACAGGGCGATACCAAAACGACGCGACGCGCGCTGTCGCTGACCCGGCGCTGGGTCCGCGCTTGGAGGCGCACCCCCAAACACCCGGAGTCATCACAGCGACGCTATGGGGCCACAATGGACCGGGAGACCGTGCCCGTAGAGACCCTGCTGGGCCTGCACACCGGCCTGGGACGCGCTGCGGGGCGCACAGACCTCGACGGCCTGAAGGAATTCTTGCAGTCGCCAACGGTCGCGGGGCTGCTATCACCCCGGGAGCGCCAGCGCCTGGATGCGAGCCTGAGCGCCGAGACCTGGCTGCAGCGGCTGGCCGGCCTAGCTCAAGCGCCTCAACGGTGGCCCGTGGCGGCCGAGATCCTACGCAGCGTCGCCGAACCTGCGCAGGCCTTAGAACAGCTCGGCGTATCGATGGAACAGGCCCAGCAAGCCCGCGCGCTTCAAGACGCGCTCATGTCGGGACTGGACCTCGGCTTCGACGCTGCGCAAGAGGGGTTGCAGGCTGCGATCGAGGCCTTTGAGCCGGCCAAGGCGATGGTCTCTGCGCTCGACAATAAAAGCGGAGGCTACGACCCCAGAACCGATGTCTTTGAGGCTCGGGCCGCGGCCTTCTTCCCGGTTGCCATGCATGAGGTCCAAGCGGTCGTCGACCCCGAGCGCTGGGATGAGGTCATCACGCAGGTGGAAGACGCTCGCTGGTTGCATCGCACGAACGCGAATGAGGGCCTGGTCTACGAGCGTGTCAATGTGCTCGCCGATCTGCTGCCCCATCACCCGCTGGTCATGGAGAACGAGCTCTTTGTGCAGGTCTTTGAAGAACAAGGCCTCAAGCGGGTGCAATATGAATTGCACAGATGCCTGCACGGGGGGCTCGACCTCGATGAAGGCTTCATTGAACTGCGGGCCGTGGGCCCCGCGCGCACCGTGGTCCTGATCGAAAAGCGGCTGAAGGTGAGCGCTAACCCACTGCTCTATGCGCTGTTGCGCTTCAATCCCGATGGGCTCAGCGCCCTACTCACAGACTGGATTCATCAGGCAGCCGACAAGGCCCGCTAGCTGGGGTTTTCGAAGAAGACGTAGGGCGTCGCGAAGTCGCTGATCTCGAAGTAGACCTTCTTTTCGCCCGGGTCGGCGATGGAGTTGAGGTTTTGGTCCATCACCCCGTACCCAAACCGGTAGGGCCTCGCGTTGCCGTCCTGAGTGCCGGTCGCCGTCGACAGCTTGTCGATCTTCAAAAAGCGCCGCACCACCTTGTCGCCCGCGTAGACCTCAAGCACCCCATTGGTGCCGGTCCAGTTCTGCAGCGAGCGGCCGATGCGGTTCTGGCTCTCCTGGGTACACCCCGACAGCAGGCCAAACATGAAGGTCATCGCAAGCAAGACGAGAATCTGACGCATGCCCCATCGTCCTCGCCCCCGCTGAGTGTGGCAAGGTGAACGCGACGAGGTGACGTCTTGATGCACTGCAGCATCGCCTATTGACGCATCGCATCATAGTGCTCAGTGTGGAGGAGGAGGACCTGGGCCCTTGCGACGCTATACCGCTGAGTACCGACAGATCGTGACCCTACGCGACGGACAGACCACCCAGCTGCGTCTGTTGCAGCCTGAGGACCGCGATCTGCTGGTTCAGGGTTTCTCTGAGCTATCGCAGATGACGCGGTACCACCGCTTCTTCGCCCACAAGCACCAACTCACGCGCCAAGACCTGGACTACCTCACGGTCCTCGATCAGGAACGTCATGTGGCCCTCGGTGCCACCCGCAGCACCGCTCAGGGGCAGGTCCAGCCCATGGGTGTAGCCCGATTCATATGCGGCGCCGACCCTCGCGAGGCCGAAGCCGCAGTCGTAGTGGTCGACGCGCACCAGCGGCAGGGCCTGGGGCGGGTTCTCCTGGAGCACCTGGGCGAGGCTGCGGCGGAGCGCGGCATCGAGACCCTGCTGTTCACGACCCTGGCGATCAATCGAGGGCTCTTTAGCGCCGTGCGAGGCAGCTTCAGCGATGTGCAAACATCGCCCATTGAGGACGGGACCTGTACCCTCAGGGTCGGCCTGCAATCGAGCCCAGCGGCGCCCCTGCGGTGGGCCCGCCGCAGCGCGGCCTCATGGGCCGAGGCTCAGCTCAGCCTGCTGCGCCGCATCAACGGTGGCGCAGCCTAATAGATGGCACCAACCGACCGACATTAACGTGGGGAGACCTGCGTGGGCCTGGCAGACCGCCTTAGATCGTTGGACCGTTGGCTACTGCTCGGCGCCAGCCCCGACAAACTTGGCGCAGAGCTCACCCGGCAGACTCGGACCATCACGCTGACTCTGGCCCTGATGACGCTCGCCTCGGTCTCGTACATCCTCACCTACAGCGGCTTGGGGGCGCCCGAGCTCGCCATCGCTCCTGGGGTGGGCCTGGCCTTCACCTTCGCGCTCATCCTGTACTTTATCCGCAGTCGCAACGTGGCTTTCGCCGGTCATACCACGGCCGTCGTCTTCTTCTGCCTGTGCACCTATAACGCCTGGATGACGGGCGGCATTCGCAACATGGCTTACGCTTGGGTCGCCCTCGCCCCGCTGCTCGTCGGCTTCTTGCTCGGGCGGCGGGCCTTCTTGGTCTGGTGGGGCATCGCAATCTGCCTCACGTTGTCGCTTTGGGGCATCGAGACGACGTTCGGCCCGCCGGTCAATCGCATCCCGCCTGACGCCCAGTACGCGCAGCAGGTCTCTGAGGTGATCGGGCTCGTCATCATCGCCGGTGTCGCCGCGTATGCCTTCGTCTTCCTCCAGGAGAAACATCGACTCACCCTGCAAGCTACCGTGCTGCGCCTCGAAGCGGAGGTGAGGGAGCGCCGCGCCGCGGAGGCCCTGGCCGCCGAAGCCGACCGGGCCAAGGGCGCCTTCCTCGCGACCATGAGCCACGAGATCCGCACGCCCATGAATGGCGTGGTCGGCATGACAGACCTGCTGATGTCGACGCGGTTGGACCACAACCAGCGGGACTATGCTCAGACCATCAAGAGTTCCGCGGACGCCCTGCTCATCATCCTCGATGACGTGCTCGACTTCTCGAAGATCGAGGCCGGCCGGGTCGAGTTGGAACGTACCGCCTTCGATCCCGGCTACCTGATCGAAGATGTGGCAGGGCTCATGGCGCCCCAAGCCCGGGCCCGGCACCTTGAACTCATCGTCAGCCTAGACCCGGACCTGCCGACCCAACTGCGCGGCGACCCGCACCGCCTGCGGCAAATGGTCACCAACCTGGTGAGCAATGCGATCAAGTTCACCGAGCAGGGCGAGGTCATGCTTCACGCTCAGACGCGCACTGAGGATGATCGCTGCCTGCTAAAGGTTGAAGTCCGCGACACCGGAGTCGGCATCAGCGAAGAGCAGCAGGCACAGCTCTTTCAACGCTTCACGCAGGCCGATAGCTCGACCACCAGGAAGTACGGAGGTACGGGCCTCGGCCTGGCCATCGTCCGAGGTTTGGCCGAGGCGATGGGCGGGCAAGTGGGTCTCGACAGCACCCAAGGACAAGGCAGCCGCTTTTGGTTCGAGGTGCCGACGCAAGCAATCTTGCATGATACCCAGCGCCTGCCCGTTCGGGACCTTTGCGAGATCCGCGCTCTGATCGTCGACGACAATCAGGCCAACCGTCGCATCATGCTGGCCCTGTTGCGAAGTTGGGGCGCGGGCGCCGAGGCCGTAGTGGGCGGCCCAGAGGCCCTCGCTCGACTCAAGAAGGCCTCGGCGGCGGGTGTGCCCTTTCACGTGGTGGTGCTGGACATGCAGATGCCCGGCATGTCGGGTCTGGAGGTCGCCCAGGCGATGTGTGAGGACCCCGAGCTCGACATCACCAAGCGGGTGCTGCTGACCAGCGAGGGCGAGTTCATGAGCGCGGAACAAGCGGCTCGTGTGGGCATCGTGCAGCAGATGCACAAACCAGCGCGCCAAAGTACCTTGCACGCGGGCCTCGCGGCGGCCGCCGGCCTATCCCCCTTGGCGTCGACCCCAGACCTGCCGGACGTATTCCGACTCACCCAGGAGCAAGCCCTCAGCGTGTTGGTGGTCGAGGACAATCGCGTCAACCAGCGGGTGGTCACCAAGATGCTGGAGAGCTTGGGCGCACAATCCGAGGTCGCTCAAGACGGGGCCGAGGCCCTCGCCTGTGTGATGGAAAAGCGCTTCGACGCAATCCTCATGGACTGTCAGATGCCGGTCATGGACGGGTACGAAGCCTCCCGCAGCATCCGGGACCACGAGGCTCAAGAGGGCGGGCACGTACCGATCATCGGGCTCACGGCGAACGCCATGCCGGACGACCGAGAGCGCTGCCTGGCCGCAGGCATGGATGACTATCTGACCAAGCCACTTCGCAAGGTCGTATTGCAGACCGCCTTGCAGCAATGGTGCGCGGGCTTCAGCGAGCCCGAGCCCCAAAGGCCATCCGGGTCAGGGCCTCAAGCCAAGCGGCTTCAGACCACCTAGCTCAATCGATGATGAACTCTTCGGCGGGTGAACGCAGGTTGTAATTTGAGCTCATGACCCGTCCATAGGCGCCGGCGTTGCCAATGAGCATGACGTCTCCCTCCACGCAGCGCGGCAAGAGGCGATCCACGCCCAGTCGATCACCGGTCTCGCAGTTGGGTCCCACGATGGTGACGGTTTGGTCCGCAGGCTCATCGAGTCGGCTGAGGTTCTGAATCTCGTGAAAGGCGCCATAGAGCGCAGGCCGAATCAGTGAGTTCATACCGGTCTCGATGCCTACATACTGGACCGCGCCCTTGCCCTTGAGCTGCGTAACCCTCGACAGCAGGACCCCCGCCTCTGCGACCAAGTAGCGGCCAGGCTCCATCCAAAGCTCAAAGCCAGGGCAAGCTGCCTTGACTTGCTGCAGAGCAGTTTGCATCGCGGAGATGGACAGACTGGCCCCACCGGAGACCTCCGGCACGCCCAATCCTCCACCCACGTCCAAGAACTGGAGGTCTTCGAAACTCTCTGCGGCCTCGAGCAATGTATGCGCGACGGCCCGCCAGTTGTCGGGGTCGAGGATGCCGCTGCCAGAGTGCGCGTGAAGACCGATGATCTGAGCCTTCGCTTGCTTGGCCAGCCGCGCCGCCTGCTGCCACTCGGCCCTGGGGATACCAAACTTGCTGTAGGCCCCCGCCGTTCGCACGTGGTCGTGATGTCCGCGCCCCTGACCCGGGTCCAAACGCAGGACAAGTTGCCGCCCATCGAAGAGTTCGGGCCAGCGCTGCAGTGGGTAGAGATTGTCTAGCGTGAGGCGTACGCCAGCCTCTAAGGCGAAGCGGTACTCACTTTGAGGCGCGAAGTTGGGCGTAAAGAGCAGACGCGCCCGGTCGATCTCAGGGTAGCGTGTCAAGACACGTTCGATTTCGCCGGGAGAGACACACTCAAAGCCCAGGCCGGCCTGGTGCACCACATCGAGGATCTCGGGGTGACTGTTGGCCTTCATGGCGTAGAACAGTCGGTCCACAGCCCCAATGGACTTGAGCCGATCGATGGCCGCCTGCACCGAGGGGCGGTGGTAGACGTAGGCCGAGCCGTGGGCCTTGGCGATCTGCAACAGTGCATCGCGCTGCATGACCCACCAGGGCGTCCGCTGGCTCACGGGCTTGCTCGTCTTGGGGCCCTCGAAGCTCTCCCACGTCGGCCCAAAGACCGAGTCATCATCATCCGCACGAATGAGGGTCTCGTGCAGGCGACGCAGCAGCCGTGCAGCCTGCTCGGGATCCACGACAAAGCTCAGGTTCAGATCTGAGGCGGCTTGGCTGACCAGGTGGATGGCCTGCTCCTCAAAGGCATCCAACGCACGCCCGATGCGAGGCAGGCTGGCGCGGATCTTCTGGCCGACGAGGCTGATGACCGCGGTATCCCGGCGGACCCGGACTCGCCCTAGGGCGCTGAGCTCAGCTTCCAATCGCTGCAGCGTGTGGCTATCCAGGCCCTCGGTCTCATCGAGCGTAACGGTCACATCCGTCTCCGCCGTCGAGACAAGGTCCACCGACACCGCCAGCCGACCAAATGCCGCGAAGACGTCCGCCAAAAAGCCGCTGGTCTGCCACATACCGAGGGTCTCGATGGAGATCATCACAACGCCAGTGCGCATCGACAGGGCCTTCACCCGCGGGCTGTCATCTCCGGGCTGACTTGAGACCAGCGTGCCCTCCAGCTCGGGCCGGTGCGTACAGCGCACCCGCAGGGGGATGCTTTGCTGACGGACCGGGGGAATGCAGCGAGGGTGCAAGACGCAGCCGCCGGTGGACGCGATCTCTTGGGCCTCACGATAGTTGAGGCTTTGCAACAGGCGCGCGCCTGAGACGGTGCGCGGGTTGGCGGTGAAGATGCCGGGCACATCCGTCCAGATCTCCAGCCAACGCGCAGAGAGCTTCGCTGCAAGATAGGCTGCAGAAGCATCGGATCCACCACGCCCCAGCAGGACGGTCTCACCGCGTGGGTTTGCGGCGATAAAGCCTTGCGTCAGGATGGCCTGCGACCCTTGCAGCCTAGCCTGCAGCTCAGCGTCCGGCTCGATGGCGCAGGCCGCCGCCAGATACCCGGCGCGCTCGCTTGGCGCATCGACCGTGCGCAGCAGCCGCTCTGGCGCCTCGGCGCGAAGGCTCACCCCCTGCTGCTGTAGAAAAGCGGCCCCCAGTACCCCCGCGAGGCGCTCGCCAAAGGCCATCAAACGGGCGTGCACCTTCATGCCGGCCTCGCCAATGAGCTGTACGCCCTGCATCAAGCGCCCCAGCTCCGCCTCGAGTGGCTCCAGGACCACAGGGTCCACGCCCAGCTCCGACGCCAACGTGCGATGCCGCTCGTGCATCCAGCGGGCCAGCTCATCGGCCTCGGCCGCATCCAAGCTGGACAGCCAGCCTTCGATGCGATCCGACACCCCGGCGACCGCGGAGTGCACCACCACCACAGTGAGACCCTCGGCCTGACGGGCTCGGATCAACGCTTCGATGCGCCTCCAGCGATCACCGGAGGCGACGGAGGTCCCGCCGAACTTCATCACTGCGAACTTAGACTCTTGCTGTTGCACCGCTGTCCCACCTAGCACGACGGCGCCGATTCGAGGATCCGGGTCAGCGTTATGAATTGGCACGCTTTGCGGCCTCTTCGCCTATGGATTGTTGGTGAACCGCCGACTACAGCTTTGGGATGGTGCGCGAAGGACGGTCGGGCGGCTGGTTTCATCCATCGCTGACTCTCGATCGAGACGGGCACCGACACGTCCGCCTGCTGATGGCCATCACCCTTGCCTTGGTGCTGGGCGGCTCCCTCATCGTCGCTCAAAAGGTCTGGCTCGGTGACTACGCCCTGGCCCGCGACTTCGCGGGCGTCGTGCTGCTCGGCCTGGTGACAATGGCCAGCCTGCGCTGGGTGCCCTCTGTGGGCTTCTTGAGCAACCTCGTGCCCACCTTGGTCCTGGTCGGCGTGACGATCATCAACCTGCACACCCACGGACTTGGCTACCCATCCTTGCACGCCTTAACGCTAGCGCCCCTGGTGGCCTTCCTGCTCGCCGGCCCGCGCTCGGGGTTGATCTTCGGGCTGCTGAGCGTGGTGCAGATCCTCGTGCTGCGGGAGGTGCACCCGGACCCCAGCTCGGTCGGCGCCCAGCCCAACTGGGCCGGGATCCAGGTCACGGGCTCAATCGCCTTAATGGTCACGATCTGCGGGCTCACGTGGGCCTATGAGCGGCTGAAGAACGATACGCTGCAAGAGCTGCGACACCAGCGAGAGCGCGCCGACCATGCCAGCGCGGCCAAGGACGTCTTCTTGGCCAATGTCAGCCACGAGATCCGGACCCCCATGAACGGCGTGCTGGGCATGCTGGATCTGCTGCACAGTCGGCTTGAGGGCGAAGACCAGCACATGGCTCAGATCGCCCAGGATGCGGCGCAATCGCTCCTGCGCTTGCTGAATGACATCCTGGATGCCGCCAAGCTGGATGCCAATGCCGTGCAAATGGAGTCCGCCCCGGTCGACGTGGTGCAGTCCGTTCGCACCGCAGCTTCACTCTTCGAAGACGCCGCACGAGCCAAAGGCCTCGGCTTCGAGATCGATCTGCCGCCTGATGCTCAGGCCGTGATCATGACCGATGGCTTGAGGCTTCAGCAGATCTTGCTCAATCTGCTCGGCAACGCGCTGAAGTTCACAGATGAGGGCCACATCTCGATGCGCCTGCGGACAGAGGGCCAGGCAGAGCAAGTACAGTTGCAGATTGAAGTGCGCGACACCGGCTGCGGCATCGAGCAGGACAAGCTGCCACACATCTTTGAGCGCTTTCGCCAGGCCGACAGTACGACCACCCGCAAGTTCGCGGGCACCGGACTCGGGCTCAGCATCAGCCGCACCCTGGCCCAGCGCCTCGGCGGCTCGCTTGAAGTCTCGAGCGAGGTGAACAAGGGCAGCTGTTTCACGCTGACCGTAGTCGGCACACGCGCAGCGCTGCCGCCTGCGGTGCAGGAGGCGCCCGCGCCCCGCCCGGCCCCCTCCTGTGACGCCCTGCCGGTCGCGCCCTCAGTGCTCATCGTCGAAGACGATGCCGTCAATCGCATGGTGTGCAGCCGCATGCTGCAACAGCTGGGCGCCACCTTCGAGACCGCCCACAATGGCCAGCAAGCGCTGCAGGCCCTGCAGAGCAGCCACTTCAGCCTCGTGCTTATGGACTGCCAGATGCCGGTGATGGACGGCTTCGAGGCCACACGCTGCATTCGCGCGCTGCCTGCCCCGGTCGGGGCGACGCCCGTGGTGGCGCTCACCGCTCAAGCCCTCGCCGGCGACAGAGAGGCCTGCCTTCAAGCCGGCATGGATGACTACCTGACCAAGCCGATCTCTCGTCAAGCGCTCGCAGCGGCGCTCAAACGCTGGGGCCAACCGCCAGGCTCCGACGCTTAGCGGGGCATGTGCGCGGTCACTTCGAGCCGCTGCGTTGAGCCCGCGGGCGCGCCTAGGCAGGGTATGAGGCATGCGAACCCGCCTCGTGATGCTCAGTAGCGCCCTCGCCTCCGCCTGCACCAGCACCACCGCGGTCACGCCCGCCGCACTGCAGCCCCTACGAGCCCCCGTGCCGGGTCAGGCCGCGGTGCTGCAGGCCCAAGGCGGGGGACGCGTGCGCCTGGACGCCAACTCAAAGATCCGGTTCGGCCTGGCGGATGGCCAAAGGACCCCTTGGATCTCAGTGAGCAAGCTCCGCACCAGCGACGATGGGCTCTTCATCCAGCGCACGCTCAAGCTGTCGCAGGTCCATGGCCTCGAAGGCGCCGACGTGCTCGACGAGGACCTCGACCGGCTCAGACTTCCCCGGGCCGCCCGGCCCCACGCCATCTACGTGCCCGGCCCGAACGTGAAAGCTGCCTTGCGACGGCTCATGAGCGGACCTGGCACCCCCTCGGGGCGGTGGCGGGCCAAGCTGGCCGACGGCTCATGGACCGGCTGGATGCAAGGCCCAGCGCTGGCCGACGCCCATCAACACGGACTGCGGCTGGAGTCCGGCGTGCTATGGGCCCACATCGCCAAAGCCGAGGTAAGAAACTTTTCTGGAGGGAAGACCCTGGGACTTATTGTCGGAGGCGCGGCCATCATCGCCACCCTGGCCGCGCTGGGCGGCGGCAACAAGGCGCTGAAGACACACCCCAGCGCCGCGCACATCGTGGCCCACAGCGCCGCACGAACCCTGTACTTCACATCATTGGTGCTCAACAATCCGCGCTACACACCGCGTGTATCCGCAATTCGCTCCGAGGGTCAGGACAGCTTGCAAGAGGCCACTTCTGGCTCCACTGCGCTGTTTTCAGGCCTGACGCGTCGACGGGCCAACATTGAGGTGGTGCCCAGCCTGCAGAGTTTGGCGACGCTATCGGCCCCAGAGGGACTGGAGCAGACGGCCAGCCTGAGCCTTCGGCTGCGCAAGGTCTGGGAGCTGGGGGGCGGCATGCGTGCTGCGGGTTTGGCCGCGCCCCAAGGGCCAACGGAGCTGCGGTTCGTCGGTTTTGCTCGCGCGGGCTTGCACTTGAACCTTGATGCTGACCACCGCTTTGCCGTGCCTCTGTCCATCGACGCGGGAGCCGGGCAAGGTGTCTTGCTTCAGATGCGTCTCAACCTTGGTCTAAGAATTCGGGTCACCGAGAGGTTCACGCTCGGTCTGTCCGCTCCGAGCCCTACGCTGACCACGATGCGCGGCGCCGACCCCAAGAAGGTGCAATCACGCTGGAGCTTTCCCGCAGGGATCGAGCTGAGTTTCGCCCTATAAGCAGGTGGCGCTTGCCGGTGCCGGGGTGAGCCGCTAACGCCTCGGCGAGCATGGCGCCCCCCGCCCCCACCGTCGCCGAGGCCCGCGCAGAAGCGCAGGGCATTCTTCGCTACTGGTTGGCGGCCATCCGTCTGGAGGAGGCGCTGACGGCAAGGCCCCGAGCTCGTCGCCCGCAAGCCCGCCTGCCCACTATCGACATCTTGGACCCTGGCGCCGGCCAGGCCTACTTCCGCCTCGGCGCAGAGCAGAGCGACTTCTGGCTGCGAAAGAAGGCGCGTATCAAAGGCCCCCTCGACCCCAGCCGGCTGCGCTTCTTCGAGCGCTGGCTTCGCAACGCCTACGCGCGCGCCGCGGCCGAGGCCATGGGCCATGAGCCCCGACCTGACGCATGGATCGCAGGATGGCCTGCCCTGCACTTTGTACGCCGACAAGAGCTGGGCACCCTGCTGCGCTTCCCTGTGCGTGTGCAATGGCGAGACAACGAAGGCCCCTGGACCCCTCCGACCTGGACCGCCCGTAAGCAGGGGCAGCGAAAGTCCCTGCCCACTGAGGTCTGCCTGCAGGCTGGCGCCAGCCGGACCGATGGGACCGCGCTGCCTCTATCGGTGGACCGCACCTTGCTCAACCGAGCCCTAGGCGTGCAGGAGCAAGCCATCGACGCGATGGAAGCCTCGTGGCGACTGAAGCGGCCCACAGGGCCCCGCATGATCCGCGACCTTATCGAGGTGCTTGAGGGCCCCAAACCGCCCAAGGGTGCCACAGACGAGCAGCTCTTCCTTGCGCTTCACGCCGCGGCCCAAGACCGCATCAGCGACGGCATTCGCATCTACCCGGTCGGGCTGGTGCAGGATGCCTTGCTCATGTTCACGACCTTTCACCTTCAAAGAGAGCTGAGCGAGCTGATCAAGGAGCACCCGGTGCCCAAGAGTCTCGGCCCCTGCAAGCCGCTATCGCTGTACCTTCAGCAAAGCTCGGCGCCGGCGGGCTGGGGCCCTCTGTTGGCCCGCTCTTCGTCGAGGGGTCTCACCCGCAGCCAACGCCAAGCGGCTGAGGTATTCTTGGGCTCGGTGCTCAGCGCCGTGCAGGGCCCGCCCGGGACAGGGAAGACGGAGCTCATCCTCAGTCTGGCCGCCCATCACGTCACCGAGCGCCTGGTGGCCTTTGCCCAGCCTCGGGCCGCCATGCCCGACGACATCATGCTGGTCACCAGCACCAATAACCGCGCCGTCGATAATGCCCTGGATCCACTCTGCACCGGCCTGGGCAAAGATCGCCTGCCGCTGGCGCTGCGCGTCGGCAGCCAGGAGGTGACAGCCAGCGTGGCTGTGCAGACCCTCGAGACAGCACGGACCTGGCTGTTAGCTCAAGGCGAGCTCCCGAGCCGGGCGGCGCTGTCGAAGGCGCGGCAGGCGCTGCGTGACACACACTCCGCGCTCAAAGAGCGTGTGCAGGCCCTCGGGCCTAAGAGTGAAAGCCATCCTGACATTGAAGATGCGGCCCACAGGCTCTTCGAGTTGGCCTGTCAGACCCGGGAGCTGTGGGCCAGCGGGCAGCGGGCGCCACTCATG
>SPJJ01003463.1_pt1 | contig 14710 bp, 12 predicted proteins | sample 3741741 | NCBI WGS metagenome assembly SPJJ01 (sample SAMN10925908, study PRJNA522277) | cold seep metagenome | isolation source: Elba SIP-enriched marine methane seep metagenome, extraction at timepoint T1 | place: Italy: coast of Elba, Mediterranean Sea | collected 2014-05 | reverse complement strand
TGCGTTTTGCCGAACGCTTGACCGCGGTCAACCGTGGCGCAGGCGGACAGGGTGGCTTTGAGGCCGTGTCGTGGCTGCGCGATGAGGGGCGTCACGGCGGCGGCGAGCGACTCGTAGCCCCGACCGGCGGGATCTTTGACCGCGGCTCGGTCAACGTCTCGCAGGTGCACTATGACGACGAACCCGCAAAGCGTTTGGCTTCGGCGACCGCGCTTTCGACCATCATTCACCCGAAGGCCGCGCATGCGCCCTCGGTGCATATCCATGTCAGCTGGACCGAGCTGCGCGATGGTTCGGCCTACTGGCGGGTGATGGCTGATCTCAACCCGGCCATCCCCCATGAGTCTGACAAGCTGGCTTTCGCGGCCGCGCTGCAGGATGCGGCGCCGGGTCCGTACGAAGAGGCCGCCGCACAGGGGGATCGCTACTTCTACATTCCTGCGTTGCAGCGTCATCGAGGCGTGACGCACTTCTATCTGGAGTCCTATGCCACCGGCGACCCAGCCGCCGATGAGGCTCTGGCCGAGCGCGTCACTCAGGCCGCGATAGATACGTACACGGAGCTGTTGGAGCCCGCCTTGGCTCGACAGGCCTCAGATGCAGACCAGCTTGCGCAGCTGGAGTACCATACGCTCTACCTATTCCAGGTCCTGACCCTGGATCGAGGCACGACCTCAGGGCTCTTGGTCCATGCTCAAAATGACGTGGGGATTATGGGTTCGCTGCCTTCGCACGTGAATGGTGCTCTGTTAGCGTCCTGGGCCGATAGAGTGCCTCAGGTGCAGCGTAGGCTCGTTGAGGCCCTGTCGGACGTTGTGGGCCGCGGCGAGAGGGTGCCGGTGCATGCCGAACAGAAGGTCGCCTTGGCGCAGGCAGTGCGTGCGCACTATCAGGCCCACCCGGAGGCGCTGAAGCTGCAGGCCTCCGGCGATGTGGTACCGCCGACCGTCGACAATCATCGTTGAGCTTGTCAGGGGCATCGCGCACAACCTTCGACTACTTTTGACGTCGCGCGGCTGGGTCTGCGCCCCCTGCAGCAGGTAGAGGGGGCGCTCGCTACGCTTAGTTCGTCAGGTGCTCCACCACAAAGTCGGTGACCCCGCCCGGGTAGCCTGAGTCGACGATCACGGTCTTGATCTCGCATTCGAGCCCCGCGCCGATGCAGCGATCGTAGAGCGCCACGTGCCCCCGGGGATGGTGCACGACATCGCTGCCACTGGGGTTATCTTCCTCGCCAAGATCGGGCCGGGAGTTCTCTGTATAAAATGGCGGGTCCCCGGGCCCCATCTGCCTATAGTAGTCGAGCACCAAACCCAGGTCGCGGCCCTGCTGAGTTTGAGCGAGGTCCGCCAGGCTGGTCTGCGTCAGTCGCACGGCCTCCCGTTCGACGAGGTCCATGACGAAGGCTCTGCTCATGTTCAATAGCGGGGGCCAGGCCAACCAATTATAGGTGGGCTGGCCGCTCGTATGGCCGATGACGGACAGACGTGAGGAGCGCCTAAGCACAGGGTCTCGGTGATTGGGCTGGGCGAGGTCGTCGACCACGCCGACCCAGGTCGCACAACCCGCCCCGGCTGAGCCGCCCCAGGCCCCAATTCGTGCTGGGTTCACGTTCCAAGCACGTCCTTTAAAACGAATATACTGAATGGCACGAGCACAATCCCTCAGGATGTAATCCAGTCGCGTCCCGTTCACATCATGCTCCGAACCCTCTCCATTGGGGATGGGGGCTTCGACAGCAAGGTCCGGGTCTCGATAGGCGTAGCGGTAGCTGATCGAGGCTACTGAGACCCCCGCTGCGAGCAGGTTGGGGATGGTTTGACCGCCGTTGTGTACGCTCTCCTTGCTATTTGATTGAAAGCCGCCCCCGTGAATGAAGACGGCCACCGGCGTGGGTCGATCACTTTCGACCTGCCAAAAGTCGAGCCGGTTCCTCGAAAAGGGACCGTAGGCGACCTCACCGTAGTGCACGTGCGGGGTGGCGCTGGGATAGCGCGGGTCGCCGTTTTGATTGGTGATGTGGGCCTGGCGTAGGTAGCTCAGCCCTTGGCCGACATTATAGTTGCTGAACCAGGCGGTGAGGTCGGGCGTCTGCGCGGCGGTGACCTCGGAGATCACCGCCTCGGGTTCACTGTCAGGCAGGTCGGACTGCGCATCCTCCAACGCGCCGCAGGCCGCGAGCAGCGAGGTTGCGACAGCGCAGGTGAGTCGTCGAGTGTGGGTCGTTAGCACGAGTTTCGTCACTGCAGGGCTCGTGCCACGCCTTTGAGGTCGATATGCAAACAGGGTTGCGGGCTTGGGTGGGCAGGCAGGCCGTCGATCTGCGGACCAAAGTCCGCAGCCGCGGGTTATCGACAGCGGGGCAGTCACTGAAGTGGCTGCGCGATCGCGGATCAGCGCCGCCCCGGGGCACTAGGGCCACTGATCCGGCTCAAGCGGGTCCTCGTCGGCCTCGATGGCGGACCAGCGTAGGCCGAGCAGCGCCCCAGCACCGATGGCCAGTCGCGTTCGGCTGCCGGTGGTTTCGCCAGGGTGTCCGGAAGGTATGAAGGCCACATCCGTCCACAGGCCGAGGTCCCACGGGCCTAACTCAAACCGCGCACTGACGCCTTGAGCTACGATGAGCGTGCGCGTGCCCTCCGTCGTGATGATCGCTCCGATGGCCGCCTTGGCGTCCCATCGAAAGCTAACCTGCGAAGACAACGGGGTGTCTTGACCGAGCATCGCGTATACCCGGGGCGCTTGGTCGATCACCGCGCCGAGCCCCCAGTCCGGCTCGCCTTGGATCTGCCAGTAGGCATCGAAGCCCACGGTCTGGGTGCGGGAGGCCCGTGCGCCCGCGGTGCCCAGTGCTTCGATGGTCACGACGGGCAACATGAGGGTGGTGGCCAGGGCCTGGTCTTCGTTGAATCGCCAGCCGTAGCCCGCGTTCACCTGTAGATGGGCCAGCGTGCTGCCTGCCGAGGTGCCGAGGCCGGTCGATAGATCTAGGCGTGCGCCGGGCTGGACGTCGGCCGGGTGTGTGATGTGCGTGCAGGCCCCCGCGAGCAGAGCCGCGCCGCAGACTCCGGGCACGATGGCGAAGGCGCGCGTACTCACTTCATACTCGCCGGTCGCAATTTGCATGCCTTGGGATGCGCCTGAAGATCTAGGGGCTTGTGTGGTGCTTGGGCCACGTTGTGACGCAGCTTCGACGCGCCGCTCAGGGCGCGTCCCCCCGCCACTCACCCATTTGAGTGAGGTGAGCCGCCATCGCAGGTGCGCTGGTCTGAGCCAGCCGCTTCAGCCGACCGCGCGGCCGTGCTAGGTGCGCCCGGTGAGCGAAGTTGAAAGCTGCCCTGCATGTGGCCTGCCGACGGAGCGGGCTCGGTTTTGTAAAGGATGTGGCGCCGAGATTGGGGCGCCGAGCCCCTTCGAGGCCCCGCGCGCCGAGCCCGTCGTGAAAACGCCAGGCACGTCCTCAGGTCTCAATCTGCGGGATGTCGCCAAATATCAGCGCTACATCATCCTCATCATCTTGGGCAGCATCGTAGGCGTGGGTGGAGTGGCCGGCGTGACCGTGGCCCTGGGCGCCGCCGCGGCGGAGAGTGTGGTCACCGCCTTTGTCGTCATGGCGGGTGTGATGGCGGTGCTGAGGGTGGTCTTTGTATACAAGCTGGCCGTCGCGGCGGGCATCTCTGCCGGCTGGGCGGTGCTTGCTGCCGTCTGTGGAATACACGGCTTCGCAGGACTCATCGCTCTGCTGATCGTCAACAATCGTGCGACGGGACTGCTCAAGCAAGCAGGATTGCGAGTGGGCCTGCTCGGGGTGCGGGCAGAGGACCTTCGGACCCTGGACGCTGCCTAGCCGCGCATACCCCGGCGGGGGTGGGCCTAGGGCATACGGCCCTTTGCACAGGGGCGCTTTCGCGGTCGGGTGCTCTCGTGAGCGTCGTCGATGCACTGCGTGCCCTCGCCCCACCATGCTTTGTACTGCTGTGTACGGCCTGCCAAGGCCCTACAACACACGATGATCCGAACGCCAGGCAACGCCGGGCCACGTTTGGGGACCTCCAAGCCGAGGTTGACGAACGCTTTGTATCGTTCGCCGTGGACTCTGCGCAGCTGATCGGCGGCACTTTTTGGAACCCCGATGGCAGCGTGACCGGAGCCACCGGAACCCATCCCGTATCACCCTATGACTTTTCGCAACCCAAGCTGCGAAAGCTCATGGCTGCGCTGGGGCCGAGTATCTTGCGCCTGGGTGGATCTGATGCCGATGACATTTACTACGCGGTCACGCAGGCTCCCGAGCCCCTACCCGAGGGCTACCGGCATGTGCTCACGCCGGACATCTGGCAGGGTGTCGCCGACTTCGCTGAAGACCTTGGATGGGGCCTGTTCTTTACGTTGAACGCGGGCCCTGGGCCCAGGGATGCGGATCGCGTCTGGACCTCGGACAATGCCCGAGCGTGGGTGGAGTTCACGACTCAGCGCGGTGACCCCGTCGAGGTCTGGGAGCTGGGCAACGAGATCAACGCTTATCAGGCCCTGCATGGGGCCGATTTTCGTATCGACGGCGCAAGCTATGCTGCAGACCTTCGCACCGCAAAGGACATGCTGCTTGAGGTGGGCGCATCGGGCCGGCTGGCCGGACCCTCCAGCGCCTTTTGGCCCGAGGTGGGAGAGGCCTTTGCGGTCTATCCGGACGTGATGGCCGCCCAGGATGGCGCGCTCGACCTGGTCACCTGGCACTACTATCCGCAGCAGTCGGTACGGTGTCCCTTGGCCTCGCGCCGCGCAGCTCCCGAGCTGATGCGTGACCCGGACGCGCTCGATGAAATCGCCGTCTGGGCCGCGCAGGTCGAGGCCGAAAGGGACGCGCACGCGCCCGGCATAGAGGTCTGGCTGGGGGAGACCGGCAATGCGCAGTGCGGCGGCGAGCCCGGGCTCTCCGATCGCTTCATCGCTAGTTTTTGGTGGTTGGACCAGCTGGGCCAGCTCGCAGCCCGAGGCCAACCCGTCGTGGTCCGGCAGAACATCTCGGGCGCGGATTATGCGATCTTGGACGAGCCCCTGCTGGATCCCCGACCGGACTACTGGGCCAGCCTACTGTTCAAACGCTACATGGGCACCCGCGTGCTGGGCGTGGAGCGGGGTGCGGACCGAAGCGTGCGCAGCTACGCGCATTGCACGCCAAAAGCTCAAGGGCAGCCGGCAGGCGCCATCACGATCATGCTCATCAACCTGTCGGAGTCGCAGGGCGTCTTCCTAGACGTTAAGGGCGTGCAGGGGCGCGATATCCAAGCGTTTCGAGTGCAGTCGGATGATGCGGAGGGCCGCACGGTCGCTCTGAACGGGCAGCGCCTCGCTGCGGCGAACGACGGCACGGTCCCTGACCTGGCGGGGCTTTCAGAGACGCTGAGCGATGAGGCGCCGCAACTCTACTTGCCGGCCTCGGCCTATGGTTTCTTTGTCATCGAGGACGCCGCGCATCCCGATTGTCTTTGATCTTGTGACACATGGGCTCGCCGATGGCAGATGGTGCGAAGTTCTTCTCGACGAGGGCTGGGCCGGTGGGCATGGTGCGCCGGTGAAAATTGCCGCTGATACAGTCGTAAGCATCGAGTACACGCTCCGGGACGAAGCCGGAGAGGTCTTGGACCAAAGCAAGGGCGAGCCGCTGGCCTACCTGCACGGCCACGGGAACATCGTTCCAGGTCTTGAAAAGGCCCTAGAGGGCTTGCAGGCGGGTGCCGAGACCAAGGCGCTGATCGCGCCCGAGGACGGCTATGGCGAGCACTCGGACAAGAAGGTCATGCAGATCAACCGCTCTCAACTGTCGGACGAGATGGAGCCGCAGGTGGGCATGATGCTGCACGCGGAGACGCCCGAGGGCCCGGTGCCGCTGTGGATCACCAAGGTCGAGGGCCAAGAGGTCACCGTGGACGGCAATCATCCGCTGGCCGGCAAGCCGCTGGCCTTCGAGGTGAAGGTGGTCGAGGTTCGAGCGGCGGCCGAAGAGGAGCTTTCTCACGGCCATGTGCATGGCGCAGGTGGTCACGCTCACTGAGGCCCGCCCTGCGCGGTATAAGGGCCTATGCCGCGCATCGTGCATCTGATCGGCTTCGGGTTGTTCGTGGCCGGCTGCGAGGCCGGATCTCCCTACACACTCGATGATCTGCTGCGCTTGAACCATGTGCAGGCCAAGGGCACGCACAATAGCTACCACCTTGAGCCCGCCGAGACCTTCGACGACAGCCACAAGTACAGCCACGCCGCTCTAGGTGTGCAACTAGAGTTGCAGGGTATTCGGCAGTTTGAGCTGGACCTGCACCTCAGCGTGCAGGGGCACTTCGAGGTCTTTCACCTGCCTGCCGGTGTCGATGAAGAGACGACCTGCCGGCGCTTCACGGAGTGTCTGCAGGTCACCAAGGACTGGTCGGACGCTAACCCCTTTCATCTTCCGCTCGTTTTTTGGTTGGAACCCAAGGACCTTGAGTTTGATTGGGTCACCGAGGACTACGTCGAATTTTTGGGAAATTACGAAGGCCTCGAATCCGAGATCCGCTCCGTATGGCCCGACGAGCGCGTGCTGCGCCCCGACGAGGTGCGCGGCGAGTATGCAACACTTCCTGCAGCGTTAAGCGACCGGGGTTGGCCCACCTTGGGCTCGTTGCGCGGCCGCGCGCTCTTTGTCTTGCTCGATAGCTCCGCTCATCGGCAAGCTTACCTGCTCGGCCACGACAACCTTGAGGGCCGCACGCTCTTTGTCGGCGCGTCCACCGCGACCGCAGCCTACGCCGGCTTCTTTAAGGTGAATAACGCCGCACGAGAGGCGCAACGTGTTCGTCGCTTGGTTGAGGCGGGCTTCATCGTCACCAGCAACGTTGATGGGCCTGAGCAGAGCGACGCCGAAAACCAGGACAAGGCCACGCGCTCCATCGAGGCAGGTGCGCACTTCCTGAGCAGCGACATTCCCATCCAGATAGAGGGTCGCGACTACTATCTACAGCTTCCGGGCGGCGCCTCCCCGCGCTGTCACCCCTACGTGGCACCAGCTGAGTGCACAGCCCTTGAGGTGGAGCAACTCTAGTCGCCGCGCGCGTTGGGTGCCCCTCGACCCTCGGCGGCAGGCCGAGTAGTGCGGAGGCATGGCGGGCACTTCAGCGCAGCGCATCTCCGTGCAGCGGGCCGCCGAGGCGCTGCCGCTGTGCCTGGTCATGTCTGGCGGCGCGGCGCTGATCTACGAGGTGGTCTGGCTTCGTCAGATCTCCTTGGTGATGGGCCACACCGCGTTGGCCCTCGCGGCCCTGCTCACGGCCTTTCTAGGCGGTCTGGCCCTCGGTGCGGCGCTCGGTGGGCGTCTGGCAGAGCGCGGCTGGGCGACGGCCCGTCGTTACGCCCTGATTGAGGTTCTGGTCGCGCTGGGCAGCTTAGCTGTGCCATTTGTCTTGCAGGCGCTGGACCCGCTCTTTGGCATCGCCTACCGGCAGCTGGGCGCGCACCCACTGAGCTTTGGTCTGGCCCAGCTGCTGCTGTGTGGCGTGGCGTTGGCCGCCCCCTGCGTGCTCATGGGCATGACCTTGCCGATCGTCGTCGCGGCCAGCTCAGCCCCTGGGCAGGACCCTACGTACACTGTGGGGCGCCTGTATGCGCTCAATAGCCTCGGCGGGGTGATTGGGGCGGGCATGGCGGGCCTGTTGCTGCTGCCGCGTCTCGGCGAGTCCGGTGCAGTCTGGGTTGCGGTCGCGATGAACCTGAGCGCTGCGGCCTTCGCTGTGCTGTCGACCTTCGAGGACGATGAGGCGGCCCAAGCACCCCACTCGCCCGCGCCTCAGACTATCGCAGCGGTACGAGATGATGCGTGGGCTGCCCCCAGCGCGGCCCAACTCATCGGACTCTACGGCCTCGCTGGCGCCGCCGCCTTGGTTCTTCAGGTCGGCTGGGCCCGTCTCGTGGGCCTGTCGGTGGGCTCTACGAGCTATGGTTTCACGATCACCCTCGTCAGCTTCATCACGGGTCTGACCTTGGGCAGTGGATTGGGGGTACGCCTTCGGTGGGTGCGGGCAGACCCGGTGCGCGCGCTCTTTTTTCTGCACGTGGGCATCGGGCTGTGGACGCTAACCACGCTGCCTGCGTTGGGAGCCTTGCCGGACTATGTCGGGCGGCTGATGGGTTCGGACCTACCCTTTTTCACGCTCTGGTGGGCTCAACTTGCTGTGGTCTTCTGTACGATTGTGGTGCCCACCGTCGCGATGGGCACCATCTTTCCTTTGGTCTGTGCCCTGATGCGCCGAGGCCTTTCGTCCTCCGGCCGCGCGGTGGGTGGGGCCTATGCCGCCAATACCTTCGGCAATATAACCGGCGCTGCGCTCGCCGGCTTTGTACTTATCCCAAGCCTTGGCATGCGCGGTACCATCGTACTCTCCGCCGTTGTGAGCGTATTACTTGCGCTGGCTTATCTACGACCCGCACGGCACATCCCGCGCGCTCGAGGTCTTGCCGCCCTATTGGCGCTGGCCACCGCCCTGGCGGCATGGGCTTTGCCGGGCTGGGACCGCGATATCGTCTCCAGCGGCCCCTTTTTGCGCGGTTACCAGGGCGCGCGGCGCGGCGACGATGCGGGCCGCGTGCAGGGCCGCCTGATCGACTATGTAGAGGGGCCCACCACGGTCGCCGCGGTTCGTGATCGCGGTGATCTCAAGGAGCTGTACGTCGGTGGTATTTCGGAGGCCTCGTCGAATAGTCCGATGCACTTATACCTTGGGCACCAAGCGATGCTGCTGCATGGGGCCCCTAAGAATGTCTTGCTGGTGGGGCTGGGTACGGGTCGAACTCTGGGGGCTCTAATACAATACCCTGTGCACGATGTGCAGGTCATGGAACTATCGCCGGAGGTTGTGCAGCTGGCCAAGAGACACTTTTCTCAAGGCATTTCATTGGCCTTCGAGGATCCTCGGGTTCAGGTGTGGGCCCAGGATGGGCGCGCGCATCTGCGTCATTCGGCCCGTACCTATGATGTGATTATCTCCCAGCCTTCGTATCCTTGGGCCGCCGGGGCGGCGAGGCTCTTTACCAAGGAGTACTTTGAACTCATCAAGGGTGCGTTGGCCCCAGGGGGTGTGGCCGTGGTCTGGTTCCCCACACACTTTGAGCCGGGCGCTCAATCTGTGATGGCCGCCTGGTCAGAGGTCTTTGACGAGCCCCACCTATTTGCGCCCGACGATCGCTATCGTTTCCATCTCGCGGTCGGCTTTGGCGCCGACAAGAGCCTCGGGCGAGAGGCGATACAGACGTCACTGAGCTACCCCAAGGTGGCTCGGGCCGCTGCCGCCCTCGGTCTGAGGCGGGCCCGCGATGTGTTGGCCGCGGAGCTGCCATGGCCGGACCTCAGCGGCGTACCCGTGAACAGCGACGACAATGGCTATGTGGAGCACGCCGCCTTCCGCGCGTTGATGGACGAGCGGCGCAAGCTACCTTGACCGCACTCAGGCGTCGCAGAGCTTGTTAATCCCCACGCGGGACCGGCGCGTGGTCCGAACCTTCCGCGGCCCGTACCATGTGGGGGTTGCGCGAGACGCTGGCCTCCACGAAGCCCAGTCGTCGGTACAGAGGCTGCGCGTCCTTGGTGCACAGGTGCGCGAGGCGGGCCCCCCGCACCCGAGGGTGCTTGAGTAGGAGCTCCAAGAGTGCGGTGGCGATGCCCGCGCCCCGGTGGGTCGGCATCACCCACACATCGTAGATCCATGCGTGTTTAGCCCCGTCCGAGACCGCCCGAGCCGTGCCCACGAGCTTGCCATTGCCGTCCTTGGCGATCACCCACGCGCTGGACTCCAGGTGTGCGGTAAGGATGGCTTGCCGCGTCACCCCCTCATTCCAGTAGGCGGACTCGAGGTGTGCGGCCACCTCGGCCGCATGCGCCGGGGAGGCCCATCCATGCAGGGTGCACTGGTTCGTGGTCAGCCACGCGGGAGCGGGGTCACGCGCGCAGGCGCTGCGCATCAACTCGATGGTCTCGGGGTCTTTGGCTTCGCCTCGGTTCCACAGCGCCTCGATAATCGTGCGCTGGGTCGCCAAGGGCTTGGCTTGACCGAAGTTGGCCTTGCTTTGCATGCGCTCCGCCCGCACGCGGACCACGCTGACGGTGCGAAGGGCCTTTTGATAGCCTGGGTCGCGCTCACAAATCTCGAGGTGCCCGCCCTCTGGCTGGAATTGGCGCATGAGGGCCTGCATCGCGTCCGCCTTCTCCGGCCCCTCCGGGACCAGCTCCGCGTGCCCCTCGATCTGAACGCTGCGGTAGAAGGTCGTCGCCGGGCAGGCGCGCTCTGGGTCAGTGAAGTAGCTGGGAATCGACGCGATAGTCTCCGCCGCCTGCAACACCACGGCGCGCCCCACCACCTGTGATTTTTGGCCTACGCGCGCCCCGTGAAAGTAGACGTGCGGCCCCACGCGGACGCCGTGCACCGCGCGTAGGCATGGCTGAGAGGCGTCGTCGCTCCAGGCGATATAGACGTAGGGGCATCGGTCGATGATTTCGAGCCCCTCTTCAGCGGGGCGAGCGAGATTTGAGCGGCGCATGCCCAGAGCATTGGGTTGATGTGGTCTATCCAAAAGGTCCAGATTGGAGATTTGAGATAGGCCAGTTAGCATGGCCTATGGCCCGCTCAGATTTTGTACTGAGGCTCCCAGAGACCTTCGAGGGGCCGCTGTATCTGGCGATCGCTCGGACCATCAGCCAAGCCATTCGAAGCGGTCGTCTTCCCGAGCGCGCGCGCCTGCCGGGCACCCGCAGCCTCGCGCGGCAGCTTGGGGTCCAGCGCAATACCGTTGTTGCCGCCTACGATGAGTTGATCGCGCAGGGCTGGCTGCAGGCACGCGCCAAACAGGGCACCTTTGTGGCCTCGCAAGCTGTATTGCCCGCTCCGCCCACTCGGCCCCAACCTCGTCCGGGAGTCCCGGGCTTCACGCTGCCGGCTCAGCGCTTCACCTCAAAGCGCCTCGCTCAGGGGCCAGGGATCCTCACGCTCTCGGGAGGCATCCCTGATCTGAGCCTCGTGCCCCGAAGGGCGTTGGCCCGGGCCTACCGACGAGCCCTGGACGCGCAGGGCCACCGTCTGCTGGGCTATTTGGACCCGGCCGGGCACCCAGCCCTACGGGGGGCCATCGCGGACATGGTGCGTCGCTACCGAGGGATCCCTGCGGGACCAGACAACGTGATGGTGACGCGTGGCGCGCAGATGGCCCTGTACCTAGCTGCGCAAGTTGTCCTGCGGACAGGCGATAGAGTCGCTGTCGAAGAGTTCGGCTATCCGCCCGCGTGGCGGGCTCTGCGGGCCGCGGGGGCGACCTTGACGGGCATCGCGGTTGATCAACAGGGCCTCGACGTCGCGGCGCTCAGCCGGCGCACGCGGCGAAGGCCCGTCAAGGCGGTCTATGTCACGCCCCATCATCAGTACCCAACGATGGCGCTGATGTCCCCCTGGCGTCGTGCCGCCCTATTGGCTTTGGCGGCCGAGCAGGGCTTCGCGGTCATCGAGGACGACTATGACAACGAGGTGCACTATGCGGGGCAACCTGTCTTGCCATTAGCGAGTGATGACCGCGCGAATGTGGTCATCTACGTGGGCACGCTGTCCAAGGTGCTCGCGCCGGGGCTGCGGCTGGGATACGCGGTGGCGCCGGCGCCGGTCATCGAGGCGATGAGCGCTTACCGGCAGGTCGTAGACCACCAAGGTGATCATATTCAGGAGCGCGCGGTGGCCGAACTCTTTGAGGACGGCGAGGTGCAGCGTCACATTCGCCGCATGCACAAGGTGTACGGGCAGCGCAGAGAGGTGCTGGCCGAGGCCCTCAGGCGCGAGCTGTCAGGAGTATTGGAGTTCGAGCTGCCCACGGGTGGATTGGCCCTTTGGGCAAAGGTCGCGCCGGATGTGCAGGTCGATGCGTGGGCCGCCTCGGCCCTGGCCCGCGGTGTCGCCGTAGCGACGGGCACGGACCTGCATCTGTCGGGCCGCACCCAGGGCTTTTTGCGTTTGGGCTTTGCGGCTCTGTCCGAGGACCAGCTGCACGTCGCGGTGAGGACTTTGAAAGAGAGCTTGCCAAAGAACTAAAGAGGGGCGCTCAGGGCCGGTACTTGGCCTGCATGCCCTGCATGAAGTTGCGCAGCACTTGATCCATGCAGCTTCGGTAGTGCTTGTGCCCGGGCTTTCGAAAGAAGGCGCTCAGCTCGTGGCGGCTGATCTTGAGCTCCTTGGAGCAGACCAGCGCGAGCACATCATCCGCCTTCAGGGCGAGCGCGATCTTCAGCTTGTTGAGCACAATGTTATTCGTCATGACCGCCTCAGCCACGGGCGCTGGACCGTCCTTGGGGCCCCGACGGCGCACGATGAAGCCGTTGAGGAACACCGCCAGCTGGTAGTCCGTCATGGGCACGAAGGCCTCGTCCTCATCACGCTTGAGCCAATCGCTGACTTCTGCCCGAGACACCGTCTCGCCCGCGAGCGCGAAGATCTCGACCATGGCGTCATCGCCGAGGTCGAAGGTGTAGCGGATCCTTCGCAGTACGTCGTTATTGGTCATGGCAGCCCTTCAGCACAACGTGCGCAGCCTTAACACGGTTTGCGCAGGGCACCGCCGAAAGATCTTGGAGCGTACCGCTATGCTGCAGGGACCGAGACCGCCAGTTTGACGTGTTGGGGCGGACCACAGGCGCGGTCGGTGCAGGCATGAAAATGCAGGGTGGCCTTCAGGGTCTGGGCCTGGGGCTGGGATCTTTGCACGGGCAGCCGAATTTGCCCGCGTCCTCGCAGCACGACCCGGTCGCCAAAGGGGCCCTGTTCCTTCTTGCCCTTGGGGTAGGCGGCAGGGCCCTTGGCACGCAGGCCCTTGGCGGCGTGCAACTCAAGGTGCAGTGGCTGGCCACGGGTCGAGTCCGCAGGGTAGGCGTGAAAACATGGAGCCACTTCAAAGTCGATGACCAGGCTGTCTTGTGCCCAGCGCGCATCATAGGACATCGCGGAGGGCCAGTCGGGCTGGCCTTGCGGGTGCTCACAGGACTCTGTCACGGGGTTATTTGCAGGCGCCGCCGCGACCGCGAACCAACCGAGGGTGAACAGCGCGGGGAGGGCGGCCCACATAGTGCTCAGTGAGAGCCAGGACGGCCCGAAGCGATTCACATCGGGCTCAAGGCGTGCCCAGTTCCAGGGACCACAGATCAGTATAGACCCGGGCTCCGTTGCCGAAGCCAACCAGCATGCGCTGGCGTTGGCCGTCAAAGACCATGCCGCCGGAGCTGCGAGCCGGGGCGTCGCCCTCAGTAGGCACCTCGCTCCAGCCTTCGTGGCCGCGGTCCAGGTCGAACGCAAGCAGTCCTTCGCGGGTCACGCGCCCGTCCGAGGTGCCGCCCCACACCAGGAGTCGATGGTGCAGGGGGTCCAGCGCGAAGGTGCCATTTCTTCGGCCGATGGCCCCCAAGGCCCCACCGTCTTCGGCGAGCTTCACTCAGCGGGGTGGGGTCTCGGACATCTCTAGGGCCCAGGTATCGTGCCGGCACAGATCGCAGCTGGACGATGCAGGAGAACCTTCACCCGAGAAGATGATGAGCCGATCCGTGCTCGCGTCATAGGCCCAAAAGTGTCCGCTTCGCGACGCAGGCTCCAGGCCCTCCGTGAGCACGTTCTGCCACGCATTATTCACCGGGTCATAGCGCACCACATCGCAGCGTGCGCCGAACTCATTGGCTCCACAGGCGCCGTAGAAGGCCTCACTGGCCGGATGATAGAAGAAGGCCGGCTGATAGTCCCCGCCGGCCGGCGCGTCATTAGGCAGTACCGACTCGAACTGAAGGCCGGCGCTGGAGGTGCGCGCCTTGAGCAGCTGAAAGGGGGTCTGCGGAGTATTCGGGATCTGGTTGAAGTTCAGGCCTCCATAGCGCACCGCGTAGCCCTCGGGGCTCACCGCGAGCCCGGCGCCGGGCAGCGCGTTGACGGGGCCCGGCGCGTGCTGGGTCCAGGTGTGGGTCTGTACATCCATGGACCATACGTCCTGGGCTGGCGTGAATTGCCGGGGCCGATAGTGAAAGCCGCCGAAGACCCAGAGCCGATCTGCGTCACCGGGATCCATCCACATCGAAAAGTACTCTCTTGCCTGGGGCCCATCGCCCTCGCCTGTCCACTGTGCGGCGAGGGAGAAGCTGAGGGGCTGCACCACGATTGGCAAGGAAGCCTGCACTGACTGCCCGGGCCCACACAGGGCGCTCACTGAGATCGTAGCCGTTTGCACCGTGTAGTCGACGACGAGATCAAGGGACGCTTCGCTCAGCTGGGCCCGCCAGCTCGGTGGTGCCTGAAGCCGGAGCTCGCTGACCCCCTCGGCTACAATATGCAGCGTTGCGTGGCTGCCCACCCGCAGGGCGCGCGGCGAGTCCTCGGCGAAGGTCAACTTGCACCTTTGCCCCGAGTCCAAACTGGGGCCCGCGTCGGAGGCAGGGGCTGGGAGTTCACTGGCCCCGCAGGCGAGGGCCAGTGTGCAGGTGAGCAGGCAGCAGCTTCGGGTGGGCAGCACGCCCACAGCAGCTTCAGACACTGTACAGCCGGCCCCGCCGTGCACCGCCCGGGGTGCACCTGCGCAGGTGCGATCTGCCCATGAGCTGTGAGCATGGTGTAGCTCACACTCGTCGGTAACTATTGAGGATCCCTCCGAACGGACATCTCCGCACATCGGCTGGCCT
>SPJJ01016444.1_pt1 | contig 14738 bp, 33 predicted proteins | sample 3741741 | NCBI WGS metagenome assembly SPJJ01 (sample SAMN10925908, study PRJNA522277) | cold seep metagenome | isolation source: Elba SIP-enriched marine methane seep metagenome, extraction at timepoint T1 | place: Italy: coast of Elba, Mediterranean Sea | collected 2014-05 | reverse complement strand
GAGGCCCAATCCACCAATGCAGCGAGCCCCCGCTCAATCAATGCGATTAAGCGGGGGCCTGGTGGCAAGGTCAATGCGGGAAGGCTAGCTCAAACGAAAGACATAGCCCCACGAGAGCGTGTATATCTTCATTTTCCTCTCGTGAGTCATAAAAAGAGACCCTGCTATATAGCACCCCGCCAACGCTTCGGCGGACTCCCTGGTAAGCGCGACGCGCACAAGGGCGTTAGCCGGGCATTCGGCGATTCTTCGGAACAACCCGATACGTTCATACCTCACCCGAACTCCTTTTCAGCTCGCGCCGCCACACCGTTCAACCCCTCATCAAGCGACCGCAACACGTCGGACTCGTTTGCCCCCTCCAAGACGCATCCTTGCGCGATACCGGTGAGGCTAAGAGACGCAATGATAAAGAACATGTCCTTATCCCGGACCCCGTACGCATGCATCAAGTTAGCAAGCTCTTTTGCAACATGCTCGGAAACCGTCTTGACGGTTCTCACTTGAACACCCCCAACTCAGTCAGCCCCTTTTCGAAGAACGCGAAACCGCAGTCAAGCGCCCACCTTGCCAAAGAGTGCTGCCGCGCCGCGTCGTCTTTCAGCTCGGCTGCGTCAAGCAGCTTGTGATGCGCCTTCCGGATTGTATAGCGCCGCTCGACACACCCACAGCAATCACAGTAACGCGCGTCCGGCGGGTAAGCGTCACACGCGAAGGCCTTTTCGCGATGAATAGCCCCAGTGTCCGCCCCCGGGTCAAGCGGCAACCGCTCCTGCCGCGGGTCAACGGCCGGCGCCGGCTCAATCTCCGGCCACGGCGGCAGCGCGCTGCAGATAACCGCAAAGGCCCTGTAATCGAGCTTGGCAAGATGCCCGTGCCGATGCAAATCGGTCAAGAGAATCTGTCCGCTCTTGTGGTCCATTCCGCACGCCTGCATTGACGTTCCGGGCACATCGTAGGGACGCACCATCATGTGACACATGACCCGCATTTGGGCGTTGTCATCGGGGCGGCCGGCAAGCACGCCCGCGAGCCATGCCATCATATCGCGATTACGTTCATTCATCTTCGTTACTTTCGTTGGGGTTTGGATACAGAAAAGCCCCGGCCGAAGCCGGGGCTGTGACTCACTCTGCGGGGGCTTCAAGCTTGTGGATGGGCACGAGGCTCTCCACCCCGTCCGCGTCGCTCACAACCGCCTTGCCGCTCGACGTGACAACCACGACAGTGACGGGAGTCGCCAGCCGGCGTCCCTGGCCCTTGAGAACGACGTCGGCGCCGGGGGTGAGAAGGGACGCAAGCCGCTTGACGGCTTCCGCGCGCTCCTCGGCTTCCTTGTTGGCGCGTTTCTGCGCTGCAGCGAGCCGCTTGTAGCCGGCCGCGAAAAGAGCATCGATGCTGCCCGCGAAATCGAGCCCGACGGCTTCAAGCTCGCTCTGCGCTTCGGCGTAAATCTCGGAATCAATCTTGACGGTCTTGGTAGCCATGGTCGGAAATCCTTGTTGGTGGGCCGCAACCTTGCGACCGGTTGACAATACACGGGACGGGCCGGCATGCAAACCGAAAAGCGACCCGACGCAAACTTTTATTCCGCTTGACTCGCTCGGCTCCCCGTGCTAGGCGCGCGTGCGCTCGCACGGTCACGCCCGTTCGTGCTATTCTTTCACATGGACTCGCCCCCACCGGCCCGGTAGGCTGGGCCCGATTGAATCGTCCGAGCCCGGCCCTGGTCTGCGAGATTTCAGTAACTCAATCGCGCGGGACGGGTACAAACAACTCTTCCCCCGTCACGGGGTCGGGCCCGGGCGATTCAATCGCACCAAACAACCCAACAACCCAACAAGGACAAACGACCATGACTAAGAAGAACACTGCCGCCGCCGACGCCAGCTTTGACGAAATCGATTGGGACGGCGCAACGCGCGTTGTCGATGCCGTCGTTATGCAGGAGGGCGAGACCATCACCGGTTTTTACCTCGGCTCGACGCTCGTCATCATGCCGGACGGTCCCGCTCATGCGCACTACTTCAAGCACCCACAGAGCGGGGAAGCGGCTTGCATCGGCACCACCATCCTTGACCAGCATCTGGGCCGCGCGCCGCTCGGGCGCATGGTGCGCGCAAAGTGCACGGGCAAGCGCGCGGCGAATACCAAGGGCCGCAAAATCATGGGATGGGACGTGGACATTCACCCGTCGTTGCAGGGCCCTGACTCCGACAACATCGGTCGCGCATCGTTCGACTGATTGAACCCCGGCGCCAACCCTAATCGGTTGGCGCCATCAATGGGGCTTCGACCGACCGTATCCCGCCCGTCATTCGTTGGGTTGGCGGGCCAGGGCAACAGGTCGAAGCCCCATTGATGGCCAAACGGGGGTTCCCTAAAGCAGCCACAAGCGCCGAGCGCAGCAAGGCTTCCCGTCTAAGGCGGAAAGCCGCGCGCGAAGGGTCTTTGCGGCGTCATGAGAGGGCGTGGCTTCGGTCATACGACTCCGACCGCAAGCGACTTGCAAAGGGTGTTGGAAAGCCTCCCAAGGCGACTCCCGACGAAGCACGCCAGGGCCGGCGCCTTCGCGCACGGAAGAAAGCCGGAAAGCGGCTCACCCTTTCCGAGCAATCCGAACTCAAAGCCTTCAATCAGGCCCAAGCGAGACGGCGCCGCCCTTCCCGGGCAAAGCGCCGTTCCGCAATGTATTACGCAATACAGATTCGCGACATCATTACCGACTGGTCAAACGGCGCGACCGAAGCCGACTACGATGAGCGTTGGTATATGAAGCCGCGCCCCGGGCGCCCCGGCGTCGCCATTGCCAACAGTGAATGGCCGAACCCGGCAATGCCGAATGTTGACAGCAACGGCGACATTATCGAAATCGCTCCGGGCGATTTCCCCGCGTCATCGGGGCATCTGGCAAACGTTAAAGTACGGTGGGCTTTCTTCGACGATAACGGCGACGAAAAGCGTGCACAATGGCTCTCAATCGTGCAAATGACTTCTGATTGGGCGACCATACCCAACGATTTGGCGACCGGTCTAGAAGATAACGAGCGGCCCTCACTAAAGACCCGCGAGGGCGAGTCAATCGCCGCTCTTACGGGAATCAGCATATACGTGACGCCGCCTCGAAAGTGAGGCTATATGGCTGTCTGGGCATTCGACATCGAATGCGCGGAATGGGACCAAATGGTATGCGCCGCGGCAGTAGCCGACGACGGGCGCAAGCTGGTCTTCTTTACCGACGCGGAGGTACGGGATTGGTATATAAGCCTTCCCCCTAAAGATGAAGTCATCGCGCATAACGGCGGCGGTTACGACTTCATTTACCTAATCTCAATCTGCGATATGTTGACTTGGTCGGCTTCAATGGCCGGCTCGTCAATCGTCACTTGCCGCGCGAAAGGCTTTGCCAACTGCCGCGATTCTTTCCGATTGTTCCCGGCATCCCTTGCCAAATGGACGGGGCAGAAAGGCGAGACGGGGTTGGAGTGCATCTGCGGGCAAACGTGCGGCGGTTATTGCTCGATTTCCCGTCACATGGAGAGTGACGACTTGCAACGTTTGGCGGACTACAACGTCAACGATTGCGAAATCTTGCTGGACACGTGGCAACGCGACCTTAACGCATTGGAGGGAGAGGGGCTTAGCGTCTACAACAACAAAGGCAAGCCCCGGACCACAATCGGCGCCGTCGCTTGGAATACCGCCGCCCCCCTTGCCGGAATCAACCCCCAAAGCCCGGTGAGCTGGAAAGACTACGACGCGGGCAGAACGGGGTACTACGGCGGACGTACGGAAGTCGGAAGGGTAGAGGCAACGCACGGCCACCGTTACGATGTGCACGCAATGTACCCTTGGGCATTGACGCATCCCGTTCCGTACGGTCTCCGGCGCGGGCTCCGGCGCAACAAAGCAGGCGACGCCTACGCAAGGGGACGCGCCGGCATCTATCGCGCGAAGGTACACGTCCCGCGCACTGACATTCCGCCCCTTCCCCACCGCTTCCCGGACGACAGAAAAGCGGAAGGGAGGCTCACCCCCGGTCGACTGCTTTGGACGTCCGGCACGTTTGTAGGCTCGTGGACTCAAGTAGAGTTAGCTGCGGCCGAGCGTCATGGCGCGCGCATTGAACAAATCTACAGCGCGCACATCTGGTCGCATCAAGGCGCCATCTTCAAGCCTTACGTAGAGGCCATTTACGAGTCGCGCCGAACCGCAAAGGAGCGCGGTGACAAACGCTGGGCATCCCTTCTGAAATGGTTTGCAAACTCCCTTTCCGGGAAGCTAGCCCAGCAACCGGAAATGACCCGTCTTTGCGTCCTAGGCAAAGATGAATACCCCGAGGAAGGTTGGGGCCACGTCGCGGGCCGAGTATGGATGCAATCGGTCCGCAAGCCTTCCGCATGCGCCCGAACGTGGGCCGCCGCTTACCTAACGTCACGCGCCCGGGTTTGCCTGTTAGACCGCCTCAAGCGGCACAGCGGCAAATGGCTTTATTGCGACACCGACTCAACCTACATTTGCGAGCGAGACGATAAGGACACGCATCCGGACCGACTCGGCGCTTGGGGGTATGACGGGGAGGCTAACGATTGGCTTTGCCTTGCGCCAAAGCTCTATCGCTTCCGCGACGAGAACAAACGCGAGCACGTGAGGGCCCGGGGCATCCCGAGACCCACGTGGGACACGCTCGACACGTTGCGCACGCTGGGCCCGGACGGCGCTCCCGTGACGGTGAGACGCGAGGTAGGCGTGGACCGCATCAAGACGGCGGGAGGGACGTTCCGACGTCGCACCATCAAGCGGACGCACCGCGACGCGACGACAGGCCGCGCCGGGACCCGCCACGTAAACGCTGACGGGACGACGCGACCGTTACACGCGGAGCGAAACGGCGACTACGTTTGAGGCTTTGGCGCGGGTTCAGCCAACTCCCGGTACTTTGGGCAGTCCCGTTTCACGTACCAGCGGTTACCAACGCGACACCCTGCCAAGACGCCACGCTTTACCCAATCGACAACGGCGCGACGTCCTACCCCCAACTCACGTGCCACCGTCCCAACTCTTACGAGCTTGCCGCGATTAGAGGACGTCACGGGTAATCTCGTAAGGTGGCCGGCGCGTTGTCCCCAATCGAACATGCCAACCCGGCTCGCCCGCATCCAACTTCTCGGCGCACTCTTTGACAGCCGTAACAAGCTCCGACCCGCCGATGTCCTTCAAGGCTTGGAAGTCATTCTTGCCGGCCATCGCGAAAAGGCGCAACGTGCGGGACAGTTCCACAAGGTCGGTATTGAGCGCCGCAAACCGTTGCGAGTCACAATACATCGCGACGTTATAGTGTCGCCATTCCGTAATGATTGATTGCACGGCGGCATGCGCGCTAGCGCTCCGCGGGTCAATCTTCTTTGGAATGGCCCGATGCGCTTCCGGAATGGCAACAACCCTGACCGCTTGACGGTCGGCCATGGCCCAGTTGCAAGCGGCTTCCGCTGTCGCCTCGACGTCAGTCAGTTGCGGTCGAATGACAATCAACCGCGTTCCTTGCTGGTCGATGTACTCCGGCGTGACCCCCGAGCCTTCCGTATAGAAGCCCGACACGTGACCCTCCAAGCCAGGTGGGACAGCGTCCCATTCCCGCATGCGGTCAACGATGACGGTTTGATGCCCAGCCGCAACGTGTTTCCAGATGCTTTGACGGATTCCGTGCGTCTTCCCGGCCCCGGAAATACCGGCATGTGTGGTAATCCCAATCCCGTCAGACATCAATCAGCCTCGCCGCGTAGTGATAACGGTCGCCATCGCAAACAAACGTGATACCGCGGTAATCGATATCCGCTCGATAGCTGATATCGGTGCATTCTTCCGGAAGGATAGACGCGTCATTAGAAATGACGTTCCACATGTGCCGCGTGTCCGGCAGTACTTCGGCCTTTTCCAACTCCACCGGCCCGCCCGGTGAAACCCTTTGTACCCCATACAACATCAGTGCAACTCCCTCTGCGCTTCCCGCTGCGGAAAGCGCGCAGCCCGCTCGGCCCAACCTTTGGCGTATCCAAAGTCGGCCCCGTGTTCCCACGCTTCCCGGTATTCCAAGTCGTCTCCGGTAAACAGGAATCTTAGCGTGTTCCAAGTCAGCCGAGCCGTAACCGCTAGTCGGTACATCATGCCGCCACCTTTTCAGCAACCGCCGGCTTCTTTGCCGGCTTCTCAGTGAACGCGCGCTTGCCGTAACTCCCCAAGCCCATCCAAACCATGACAAAGTCGGACCCGGCGGAAAGCCAGTTAGCGCGCCGCATCTGCACTTCCCGAATGCCCATCGCCAGGCAATCAATCTCATGCTTTGTCGGCTCGACGTGGTGCTTATCCTTCCGGACAATGCGAGCAATGAGCCCGACGATAAACATAATCCCTTCCGCCAATCCGGTAGCGGCTTGAATCGTCATCGGCGGGAAGACGCGCTTCCCGGTTACCTCGCAAACAAGCCCAGTCTGTGACTGACACGCCGGGCAATCCGGAATGTTGCAAGTCGGAGCGGCCGGAGGCGTTCCCATTGGCGGCGAACTAAAGCCGAACCCAGTAGACGTCGAAGCGGCCGGAGTGCCGCCCGGTCCCCCGGCAAACGTGATAGGCGTAAAGCCCGATTGAACGCGGGCACGAGCCTCTCCGGCCGGCGCACTAGAGAACGGTGCCGCACCGTCCCGGGCCGGTTTGGGCGGGTCCGCCCGGGGCTGGTCTTGGGCCATTGTCGAAGGCGTAGCCTCCGGCTTAGCCGGAGGCTTCGCCGTCTCCCTACGCGGGGGCGCGGCGCGCGGCTTCCGTGTGCGCTTGTAATCTTCAAGCCACGAGAGTTCTTCGATGGTCGCCGTCGACTTTGCGGCTTTCTTTCGGAGCCGGTAGGCGCGGTTGCGGTCGGCTTGTGATTTCTTCATTGGTACTCGCTCACGTCGACGGCTTCAAAGTTGCGCCCGTCGTCGCCGTTTAGAAGGACTTTCAAGGCGCGGCGCAAGCGTCGATTCTCAAGGCGCAACGATTGCAACTCTTGCTCTTGCTCGACGTCGGCGCGACCTTTGTAATAGCTGGCCGTCTCGGGGTTCAACCCTCCGACGAAAATCCGGTTGAGTAGCCGCCTCATTCCGGCACGACCCGGAAGATAAGCTCGCCGTCGACGGTAATGCGCAAGTCGTTTGCCATGGCCATATCGCGAACAAGTTGCGCCAAGCGGTCTTCATCAATGCCGACCGACGCGAGCTTTTCGGTGATTGTTTCGAGCATATTGCCCATGCCTTGGTCCATTGCCTTTTGCTTCATGTGCATGAGAGCGATGGGGAAGCCCATTGCGAGCATGACAGCTTGGTCGCGTTGTTCTTCGGTGGTCTGGATGATGAGGGGCGCAGTATCGTGTGACATGTGGGACGTGATAGCAGGTTTGAGAGTACGTTTCCACACGTAACCGCGCGTGGCGCCGGCCCCCGCCCCCCTGGTAGCCTGTCCGCATGATTTCATGGCTGATTTCGTTCGCGATTGCGGTTGCGACGTCCACGGTGCTGCTCGTCTTTGGGACCGGCATCATTGAAGCGCTGAACCGACGCGGCATCGACGTTGTCGGCAAGGTGGCAGACCTCTTTAGTCCGGCGGCGCCGGCAGTTGAAACGGGAGCTTGACAGATGAGTGATTGTAATGGACCCGTCGAGGGTATTGGCGCGCTGACCTCGCCTTGTGCAAAGGGCTGCGGCGTGCGTGCTCCGATTGTCCGGCGCATCCTTGCCGACCGCGTTTCGGTCACGTCGCGCATGGCGGCGGGACAGCAGGTCAACTTCCGGCTTGACAGCGTGCCGAACCGCGATTCACATCAGCGGATTGCGCATCTGATTGGCTTTGAAATCCAGGGGACGCTTCGGCTTGCGACCACGGACACCACGAACGACGCGGTGCCCGCGTATTCGTGCATGGCCAAGCTCGGCAACATCTTTCTTGAAGATGTGAGCGGTCATCAGAGCCTTGCGGCCGTCGACGGGCGAAACCTGATTGACGACCGCTACTTCCGCAACCTGTCGGCCGGGCTTCTCGGCGTCGGTTGTGCGGGTCTCGCGGCGGATGTCGGCGCGGCGCAGAACAACGACCTTGATTGGCGTTTGTTCTTCCCGTTTACGCCGATGCAGGGCGGGCTTCGGGGCGCGATTCCTCTCAAGGCGGTGAAGGACCGCGGCGAGTCGGCTTTCCGCGCGACGGTGGCCAGTCTTCCGGACACGTACACCAACGTGACCGACTCCGGCTTTACCGGCACGGTGAACGTCTTTGCGATTGTCGCCTACCTTCCGGCGATGCTTGCCGACTCGGGTTGGCAGCTTGAAAGCTACACGGAAGACGACACGAGCGGGCGCCTTCGTCATGCGGACCGCATGCACGAGTACATCGTGATTCGGCCTTACGAGTCGGACAGCAACATTGACCTTACCGGTTACGCCGGGGTCACTGTCCAGGCGGGCAACGACACGATTGTTTCGGCGTACACGTCAAACAACATGAGTGAGCGCGACCTGCTTGTGCTCTACTCCGACCTTGATTCCGATTTGCCCTCGGCGGGAATCAACGACAACAGCAACGGGGCTGTCCAGCTCATTCCGCGCGCCAAGTCGCGAAAGGCAATGGCGGCGGGTCCGGTCACGTACAACTATGCGACGCGAGCCGATTCGACGACTCGGTATCTGCATCGCACCGTTCTTTGCCAGAACGCACACCGCATGACCGAGCTTGGTCGTTCGGTCATGGGTTGCAGCCCGACGCCGGACAAGGTCAAGTTCGAGACCGTCAATGACAAGATGGGTCCGGAGAAGCTTTCGCGCGACCCGGGCGCAACCGTCATCATGACGAGCAAGCTCGGTCTGCTTCGGTGAATGGCGCCGCCTTCGCGGTTGTGGCCCTGCTAGTGTTCGCGCTGGTTTGGGTCGCAATCGAGTTGCGCTCTTTGCAGGCTCAGATTGAGCCGATTGCCAACTCCCCTCTCGTCCGCGGTCTTTCCAGCGTAGGCACCTAATCCATGTTTGAATCAATCCTAGCTATTGTCATCATTTCGGCGGCGATTGGCTTTGCTTGGTACTACATGAAGAAGAGCCAGGAACGTCGGGAAGCCGAAAAGGCGGAAGAGCTGGCGCAAGCGCAAAGGGACATCGCGACCGTGGCTGGTTTGCCGGCCGGGGAGCGTCCTCTTTGCGAGGGCGACCCGACCATGTCAGGCGATGGACAGTGTCTTGCGCGCGACATCCTCGATGACGGGGTCGCTCACAACAGCAAGCACGTCAATAGTGCTTTCCGCAATGCCTATTGGGCGCGGAAGGATGCTGGCGGGTCGGAGCTTGATGCATTCATCGCTGGCATGGATGCGGCGCGCTGGAAATCCGGAAGTCGCGGACAGGTCTTTGACCGCATCTTCTCCAAGACGCGGCTCATTACGGAATCGCGCCGCGATGAACTAAAGCGGCAAGCGGAAGCGGCTCACCCTTCCGGTTACGGGGCTTATTGATGGCGCTCGCTCTTATCTTTGGCATCGTGGCCCTTGTGCTTGGCGGGCTCGCTTTCTGGCAATATCAGGAGCGGGTTGCGGCGGAAGCTCGCGCGAACGAACATCGACGATGGTCGGGCGCGGCTTCCCTCTTGAGGGGTGTCCTAGTCGGTACTACCGGCGGGGCTGGAGCCGGTGCCGGGCTTCTTTCCGGATTGCTCGGGGGCGGGTCGGCAAGCTAATGGATGCGCAAACCATCATCTACATTATCGCGGGCTTGACGGGGCTTTTTATCCTCGGCTTGTTCGTCACTATCCTTCTGCCGAATAAGGCATTGCCGGACGTCGACTTGCACAACATCGGCGACCACACGAGCGGCGGAATGCTCCGCGGAATCATCGGAGAGCTTTAGCATGGAACCGACAACCGTTGTCCTGATTGTGGCTGGCGCCGCTCTCTTGATTGGCCTCATCTACTGGCTTACCCGCCCGCAGACCACAACGCCCATTGCGCCCGGTGCGCCGGGGGCCGTTGGCAGTCCTCCGGCCGGAACGGGCCAGGCTTTGGGCGCTGGGCTTGGGGCGGTTCTCGGCGGCTTGCTTGGCCAAGTGATTGAGAACGAAACCCGCTCGGATGAAGCGGCGGATGCTGCGGACGCGACCTGATGTCCCCCGTCCTCATTGCGGCAATCGTTGCGGTTGTCCTGATTGGCGTCATCGTCGGCTCGGAGCTGTTCCGAGAAGTCATGACGTCGCGTAACGCTCTTACCCGGGAGCAGCGCGCGCGGGAAGATGCTGCGCGCGACCTATTGGCCGGCAACGCGGAGCGCGACTATTACATTGATATCGTGGCCAGCGTCTTTGACCCGATTGGGCTTTTTCATGGTTCCTAACATCATTTTGATTGCGGTCGTTGTCGCTGTGCTTGCCGGCGTGGCTTTCTACGTTTGGCAGAGCGAGCGCAACGCCCCGACGCGCCGCATTGCGCTTGACCTCACAACCATGGCGGGACGCGAACGGGCGCGCCGTACTCTCAACACAATCAGCCCGCAGAGCCAGGAAGCAAAGCGGCTTAGAGGGGCAGGGATTCTCTGATGGCTTTTCTCAAATCTATTCCGTGGTGGAGTTGGCTTCTCATTATTGCGGGAATCGGGATTACCTGGTTTGCGTGGGGCTCCATGGCTTCGGCGCAGGAGGGCGAGACCATTGCGCCTGATGACGGCTCGACTGGCGGCGACTAATGGGCTGGTTCGACGGCATCGAAGATGTCTACGACGCGATTGAATACCGCGTCGAAAACAGCTTCGGCGGTGACGCTCCCCCACCGCCTCCCGCAGATGCGCCCGGCGTGACACCGGAGTCATTGGCCGCGGCCGAGCGCGCATGGGCGCGCGGGCGGGCTCCGCTTTCCGAGCGGATTGCCGGAACTGCCGAGGAGCGTACCGGCATTGTCGGGACGGTCGGGCGCGCGTTTCAGGGTTTGTCCGATGCGTCGGGCGCCGTCAAATGGATGGGCATTGCGCTTGTGGTCGTGCTTGGCTTCATTGCCATTCTCGTCATCTTCGGGACGGCCGCTTTCCTTTTCAACGGGACCTATTCGGCATCAAAGGCTTTCTTCGATTCCGGGGGTCTTGACCTTTTGAACCCGGCGGCAGCATGACGACTCGACATCTTGAAGTAACCCCGCCCCCGCCGTCCAACCCCTTTGGGGATGTCCCCCGCGCGGGTTGTGCCGGGGCGGAAGTGATTGCCCGTGTTGCCGCCTTGGAAACCTCCATTGCCCGCATTGAAGCGAGCGTTCGAAACCTCGGGCGCAAAGCTACCTTTGCGGCCTTTGTTGGCGCGTCCATTGCGGACGCCGCAATCGAGCTTTGGGGGTCTTTCCAATGAGCCTGCTGAGCGCTACGCCGCCGCGCGGCAAGGGGATTTACTCCCGCGACGCGTATTCGAGTGAGTTCCTGTCCGGGTTCGACTTCGTCGTATTGAATGCGGCGAACACCCGAGACACGGGGCGTCACGCCGAGTACCTTGCCGAGCGCGGGGTTCCATACTGGTTCTACGTTGGACCGCGGGACTCTCGGCCGGACAGTTGGCAAAGCGGCATCTTCAAGTGTCAGAGGGCTTTGCAGCGTCACGGCGGTAAGGGCTTTCTGCTTGACCCCGAAGGCGGTTGGGCCGGTGGCAATGCGTCAATGGCCGAAGCCATGGGCGCGGCTTTGGGCGCGGCCGCGGGGGACACTCGGGTCGGGTTCACTTCTTACCCGTCGTGGGCTTACACGGAACGCGTATTCAATGCGGCCGGCGGTCAGATTTTCGGGTCGCCGCAAATCTACGGCAAGACGTCGTGGAAGAACAACCGCGGCGCGCTGGTTTCCTGGTATAACCGCTGGGTCAGCATCTTCGGTGCTGGCAAGTTGGTTCCGAGCGTTTCGCTTTGGGACGGGTCGAGTTCAAACGCTCCGGCCGTCATTACGTCGCCCGCGCTTTATGCGCAATACCTTTCCGACCTTCCCGCCTCGGCGGGGGCCATTGCATGGTCTGATACGAGAGGGGGCCCGGCTTGGATGCAACAGATGTATCATGCGCATTCAACCGGCGGCGGCTTTCCTACAGACGATGGGCCTACAGGCTGTTAGTCTCTTTACCTCGGCGCCGTTTATCGCGATTATCGCGGTCGTTGCCGCAATCCTGATTGGAGCCTTGTTGTGGGCAATCTGATTCGCTGTGCTTTCGTTTCCATCCTGCTTGTGGGTTGCGGCGGTTCTACGCCTACCCCGCGAGCCGCGGCCGGCATTGCTTGCCGCGGGGCGCGCGCGTTTTGCGGCGTTGTCGACCGCGTTTGTCCGCTTGTTGAGGGCGACAGCGCGGGCGGGGAGTCCGAATAATGTGCGGCGAGCGCGAAGCGGCTTTGTCGCGCATCCAGCCGCCCACGGGCGCGACGGTTCCGCGGGATATCTCCGGCGGGATTGAGGTCTTTGGGCCGTTTGTGCTGGGCTCCATTGTACGCGTTGCGCCTCTCTTGGGGGATTGCTGGTTCGGAGCGGTTACCGACAAAAACTTTTCCAAGGCCGCGCGCACGTTTGGGGCGCCGCTGGGCGCTAGTCTTTGGCAGGACTATCAAATCATTTCGCAGTCTGACCGGTACATTGCCGTTGTCATGGATTCCGATTCGACCGATTGTTACGCGTCGGTCTTCCAAGTCGGTCGCATTACGCCCCCGGTCAAGCCTGGAATCTGATGTTGTCCGGTTTGCAACGCCCGGGAGCGCAGCCCAAGTGCAAGGTGGGCGCGCGCGAATACCTTTTGAGCTGGGACGATGCTACCGACCAACTGGGAGGGGGTTTTGTCGTCAACCCCGACGGGACAGTCGACATTGACCCTGCCCAGAGGATTATTTGGCCGATTTCGGAAGCTCCTGCCAACGACTTTGTCGATAACATGGCCGGGACAACGTGGGTCCAGACCGTAAAGCCTCAATACGATGACTCCGTAACAATCGATGCCGCCGCCAGTGTCATTGATTCGGGATTTGCCCAGGTCCGCATATATCAAAAAGGAACCAGTGGGGGAACATTTGTTTTACAGATTGTTAGCGCCACTGCCAGCGAAGTTGTTTTGCCCTACTCGGCCGGCGACGAGCTAAGGTTTACTGTCAGCGTCTTTGCTGATTGGAGCAACTGGCAGCTAAAAGCCAAAAACGTTACAACCGGCACCGTTGTAACAGGTGCAGTGTGGGTTCCCGTAAGGCAACCCGTTTCAAACGCTAATCTAGTCATAGGCAATTACGTTGTTTCCAGCTATTGTTTCCCCGGAAACTACACTTTGCCTTACCGCATTTAAAGAGATAAACAGATGGCTGATTTTAGAAGTGTGCCGAAAGCCGCAAAGGCTCTCTCCAAGTATGTCGAGGCGGGATTGATTTTCGTTGCGGCGGAAGTGTTGGCGGAAGACCAAGGGGCGCAAAGCGCCGAGACATGGGCCGCGCGCAAGGCGTATGCGGCGCAGGTTGCACGGGGGCTGTCCGATTCGCGGCTTTACACCGCGGCCTTTACCATTGCGGTTCTTGAGAATCGCTATGATAACGACCAGCAACTAAAGCGCGCTTGTCGCGACCAATGGAACGTGCTTAGCGGTGCCGCTACGGGGAGCGCGACCTGATGTGGTTTTTCGTTGAACTCGCTCTCTTTACCATTGCGGTTATTGCCGTTTGGGAGTTTGCATTTCGGGGCGGCTTTGCCGGCTATCGGGCGGAAGCGGCGCGCTTTCTGAACGAAGTTACCAACGACGTGGAAGCGCGCGCGGAGACTGGGCTATGAGCCTCGCAAAATGGGCCGGTTACGGCATCCTCGTTCTCGTGGTTTGGGAAATCTTCTTCCGTGCGGATTGGCTCCGTATGAAGCGAGAAGGCCTAGACCGCGCGGCTTCTGAGTTGGCCGAAGATAATGGCTTGACTGCGCCCGGAACCGTGGTATCGGGTCCGATGGTTGCTGATTTGACCCTCACCCAATAGGACCCGACAAATGGCCAAAGCAAAGACAAAGAAGGCGCCCGCAAAGAAGGCGCCCGCAAAGAAGGCGCCAGCAAAGAAGGCGCCAGCGAAGCGCAAGCCCGCAAAGAAGGCGCCCGAAGGGCCCCCTCCTACCGTGTCTGTGCCGGTCGAGCATCGAAGGCCCCGACGATGGCGCCCCTAGCGATTGGCGCGCTTGTGATGGGCGCTGTGCTCGTTCTCGTGGCCCTGTCGTTGTATGGAGTCCTCCCCATGCCGCAATGGGTTCGGGACGCTTACAACCGCGGGCAGATGCGGCAAACGCTCTCCGAAGTCGATGAGGCGCTAGCCGAGCTTGATGCGGCAGCTGCCGATGCTTGAAGCTTGGCAGGTTGCCGTGATTGGTGCCGGGTGCTTTACGCTCGGCTCTTTCTTTGGCGGTTTGGGCTTTCTACTTGTGGCGGCGAATGCCGCGCGGAGCTTGCGGTGATGACAAGAAAGCGCCGGGGCGCGGTGGCCCCCATTTCCTGAGACTCAACGGGGGTAGCTACTCCCCGCAGGTTTCCCCACTGGTACCCGTGGGCTTGCCTGGGACTCGGCGCGCGTCCAGTGTAACGGGTGCGACCGTCGAGGGCAAGCTTGTCCAGGTTTTTTTGAGCTGGCCTTCCCGCATTGACCTTGCCACCGGGCCCCCGTTTAATCGCATTGATTGAGCGGGGGCTTGCTGCATTGGTGGATTGAGCCTCGCCTTCCG
>SPJJ01036901.1_pt1 | contig 14791 bp, 9 predicted proteins | sample 3741741 | NCBI WGS metagenome assembly SPJJ01 (sample SAMN10925908, study PRJNA522277) | cold seep metagenome | isolation source: Elba SIP-enriched marine methane seep metagenome, extraction at timepoint T1 | place: Italy: coast of Elba, Mediterranean Sea | collected 2014-05 | reverse complement strand
AAGACATCCGCCATCTTGGCGTTGGTGATCCACATCTTCGAGCCGTTGAGCACCCAGCTGTTGCCGTCATCGGACAGCGTCGCGGTGGTCTTGGCCGCCAAAGCATCCGAGCCGGAGCCGGACTCGGTGAGCGCGTAGGCACCCAGCTTCGAGGCGTCCGCGAAGTGGGGCAGCCACTCATTCTTAAGCTCTTCGCTGCCGAAGAAGACCAAGGGCAGCATGCCAATGCCATTGTGGGCGCCCAGCGAGACGGAGAAGCTGCCCTGGCGGGCCACCGCCTCCGACACGAGGCAGGACGTGGTCTTGTCGAGCCCCAACCCTCCAAAGGCCTCCGGGATGTCGATCATGTGCATGCCGAGGTCACCGGCCTTGCGCAACAGATCTTGCATGAGGCCGGGCTCCTTGGCCTCGATGGCCTCGTGCTTGGGCACGACCTCCTTTTCTACGAAGTCGACGGCGCTCTTATAGAAGGCGCGGTGGTCCTCGTTGAGGCGCTCTGCCGTGAAGATCATCTTGCTGGCGGCGCTCTCAAGCAGGAATCCGCCGCCTGGCATCAGGTCCTCGACGGGTAATTCAGTGCTGGGATGGGGCTGGTCGGCCATGGGGGCGGAAACTCCCAGCGCGTCAAGTTTGTGTCAATTCGGCGCCCGTGAGGGCCCACCCAACGGCCGCATGAAATCGCCATGTGATCCCCAGCGCCGCCGTGCAGCGCTCCGTGAGGTGTTTGGGCCCGTCCGGACGCACCCTCGCCGGATCGTGCTGCGCAGAATCAACGGACAAAAATTAGACGCGGGATCGATCCCGGTGTTCCCTTGTCCCACCATGTCGCACGTCACCGCTGAAGCACTCCACGACACCGCATTGTCCCCCGTGCTGTTCGCCGAGGGTGAGGACCGCCGACAGTCCGCCCGGGTCCCATTGGCGCGGCCCGTGAAGGTCGGGCCCGCGGGTGGCTTCCCAGAGGCGCTGGTCTCGGCCCGAGACCTGTCCAATGAGGGCATGTTCGTTGACGCCGACCGCCCTGTACGGGTGGGCGCGCGCTTTTGCGTGCAGATCGAGCTCGGCGAGGGCGAGATGGCCTATGTGGCTGAGGCCGAGGTCGCCTACAACCGCGAGCACGTGCACGGCTCGGGCTTTGGAGTGCGCTTCGTCGAGATGGACGCCGACTCCCGGGCCAAGATCGACCGAGAGATCGCTCGTCAGACCGAGGCCGTGGTGGGCTCGCCCACCCTCGTGCCCAGCATCTTGCACGCCGTGCCCGACGTGGATTCGGACGTGCCGACCCTGGCCCCGAGCCCGTCTCAGATGATGATCCCCACCGACGAGGTGCGCCGCGCGCCGCGCACGGATGAGATCGAGACGGCGATGCCCTCCTTGCCACCCGAGCCCGATCTGAGCTCGGACCTGGTGCTCTCCGACCTGCCCACTCCGGAGGCCGTCGATGACCAGGAAGAGCCCGAAGAAAAGCAGGCCACCTTGCGACGTTTGTCTGACACTCTTGTCCGAGTTGGCCCGGGTATCGCGGTGCTCGCGGGGCTGACGCTCATGATTACCATGGGATTGGCGCTGTGGTTGGACGGGGCCAGCCCTCAGGAGGCGATCGCGGCGCCTGAGACCCAGAAGGTCACGACCGAGACGCACGCCGTTCTGATGGGGCAGGCTGAGCCTGCGCCTGTGGCCCAGGAGGCCAACAAAGACGAGGCCGCCGCGCCCCGCGTGGCCCCAAAGAACCCGCTGCCGCCCCTGGTCAACCTCGACGAGCCCGTCAAGGCGCCTGCCCAGCCCGCGAAGAAGGCTGAGGCAAGTGGGATTGACAAGCCCGCGAGCGCGGACAAGGCACCGGCGCAGCCCAAGGCGCCTGAGGCACCGTCGAAGGCTCCGGCCGCGAAAAAGGCCAAGGCTGCCGGGCTGAGCGTGGCCGCGCAGGCCCTGCTCGGCGAGTCCGCGCCACGCATCTCGGTCAAGGTTCAGCCGGGGGCCAAGGTGCTCAAGACGCGGGTCTTTCACAACCCGGAGCGCTTCGTGGTCGATATCGAGGGTCAGACCCAGGCGCTGAGCCTTCCGGCGGCTACGGGCGCTGTGAAGTCGGTGCGCTCTGGTCGCCACCCCGGCTTTGTGCGCGTGGTCTTCGACATCGATGGTGCGCTGGAGGCCGGCCGGGTCGAGCGCCAAGGTGAGCACCTGACAGTTCAGTTGCATCTGCGCTAGGGCGCCCCATGCTCTCTAGCGAAGATCGCCGACTGACTCGCCTCTTCGTCTGCATCGTCCTGGGCCGCTGGGATGAGGTCCGTCGGCTGCGCACCGAGGCCCCCGAGGGGGAGCCTGATCGCAGCTGGAGAGAGGCGGTGCTGCAGGTGCACCTCTTCGCCGGCTTCCCCAGACAAGTTGAGGCCTATGAAGTGCTCGCTGAGGTTGGTGGCCTAGGGCCGCTCGATGATGACGAGCGCCTCGGGGAGCCCGACATGGTGGAGCGCGGGCGGGAGCTCTTCGCCTTCATCTACGGCAAGAACGCGGCCGCTGTGGAAGACCGCTTGCACCAGCATCACGATGATTTTGGCGGTTGGATTGTGGGCCACGCCTACGGGCGCGTGCTGTCTCGCCCAGGCCTGGCCGCCAACCGACGTGAGCTCTTGGCGGTGGGTGCGCTGGCGGCCACCGGGCAGGTGCGCCAGCTCGCCAGCCACGCACGCGGGGCCATCCATTGTGGGGCCACGCCGGCCGAGGTGCTCGCGGCCATAGACTGCGTGCAGGACCTGTTGCGTCCGGAGTACCTCGAGGCGGCCCGCACCGTGGCCGCTAAGTTCAGCCGGCCCAAGCGCTAAGCGATCTCAATCGGAGCCGCGCATCTGCCCCTTGAGCCGCACGAAGGTGAACGCGGCGAGCGGAAGCAAGAAGAGCAGGCTGGTCGCGATGGACAGCGGCCGCCAGTCGGATAGGCCCAGCACGGGAGCGAGCTGCTTCGGCAACAAGACGCCGGCGACGCTGAGGCCCAGCGCGAGTACGGAGTACTTGAGATCGAGCCGCCAGGCGTGCAGGCCCTCTTGCGCCAACGCAATAATAATCGCGAGGTAGCCAAAGACCGCGCCCAAGGAGGCCCCGCCGATCAGGCCAGGGAAGGCGTACAGCTCAAAGCCGACAAGTCCCAGCACCACGGTTCCGACAAGCTTTGCGCCATTGGCCACCGCCAAGGGCCGCGAGATGCCCAAGGCGAGCAGGGCGCGGCTCCAGGCGTCCTGCAAGTAGAAGAACCACACGCCCAGCATGCCGATCTGCACCATCCAGCCCGCGTCATGAAAGGAGGGTTTGTAGATCAGGTAAAAGAAGGCTGGAGACAGCAGCACCAGGCCCAGGGCGCTGAAGGTGAGGATGGGCAGGACCACCCGCTGCGCGCGCGCGAAGGCCTGCGCAAAGGTGGCGCGGTCGGCCCGCGCCGAGGCGGACAGCGCCGGCAGAATAACGGAGTTGGTCGCGTGGCCGCCGACCATGAGGGGCAGGGTGGCCAGCATGGTGGATACGCCAAAGACCCCCAAGGTGGCTTTGTCGACGAGGCGACCCGAGGCGAAGATGCTGAACTTATCGGCCGCGAAGGTGATCATCGTGCTGACGAAGATCCACTTGCCGAAGCCCACCAGCTCTTTGGCGGCGGCGGCGTCCCAGCGAAAGCGGTTGCGGTGACCTGCCATGAGGTGGCCGACCACCATGGGGGTGGTGAAGATGGCCACGGAGCCGAGGATGAGCGCCCAGACGGAGCGGTAGTAGTAGGCGTGGATGGCCATGACCACCACACCGACGGCTTGGGCGCCGACGTTGATGAAGACCAGCTTGCGGACCTCAAGGTTGCGCCGCAGCAAGTGAAGTTTCGTGGGCCAGAGGCCGCGCACCAGGGCACCCATCGCGGCCACCGGCAGCAGGCTCAGCAGCGCGGGCGAGTCCCAGTAGATGGACGCCGGGTAGGCGCAGATGCAGGCGAGCACGAAGAGGATGAGCCCGCGCAAGAACTGCACGGTGAAGGCGGTGTCGAGGAAGTCGGGGTCCTCGCCGCGCTCGTGCTGCACGATGCTGGTCTCAATGCCTAGGTCCGAGATCATCTCGAGGCCGATGATGACGGTATTCACGAGGGTCGAGATGCCGAAGTCCTCAGCGGTCAACAGGTGGGTGAGCAGGATGTTGCTGCCGAGGCGCAGCACGTTCTTCGCGCCCTGCCCGACGATGGAGTAGACGGTGCCGCGAATCGTCTTTTTGCGCATCGATTCGGGCGCATTTGACGCAGGTCGAGCGGGATCCTCAGGCGCCGGCTCACGCGGTTGTTGCTCGTTCATGCTGCGGTCAGTCTCGAAGCTGTCTGTACAGACGGTCTCGGCTCTATCTTTTGCACGCGTAGCACGCAATCGAGCAGTTATCGTCCTAAGAACGACCAGCTCACAGCGACGTTACCCGACCAGTACTGGTCCACGGCCCCCCCGGCGATGTGGGGGTCCTCGGGTTGCACACCCAGGTCATACGCGTAGCGCTGCCATTGCGCACCCGCTTGCACTTCGAGTCCTGACCACACGCGATAGGCGACACAAAGTTCGGCATCGAAGGCGAGCACGGAGGCCCGCGGGAACCAGCTGTCGCTCGTCATCTCTCCGCCGCTGAGCACGTTGCGCCACCCAAAGCGCGGACGCAGGCTGAGGTCCTCGATCAGCGTGAAGCGCGCGTCTGCACCCACCCGGACGAAGGCATAACCTACACCCGGCAGACCGGGCTCGAGCTGGCTCTGCAATCCCTTGACGGAAAAGCGCTGCAGGCCGCCGCCCACCGCGAGGCCCAGCTCATGACGCGAAAAGGCCCAGCGTGCGCGCAGCGCGGCGTCGAAGGCGAGGGCCTGGGTGTCATAGGTGCGGTCCGCAGCGTCCTTGGAGGACAGCCCCAGCCCGTAGCTTAGGTTGGCCTCCAGGCCGCAGGCGGCAGCCCAGCCCTTGAGCGCGAAGGCCGCCGGGTACGCTCGGGCGAAGACCTGCACCACGGGTGCGGCCTGCAGCTCGTAGGGGCGCAGGGTCTCAAATAGATCATCGGTGTAGCTCAGCCGTCGGCTCATGAACCCAAAACCGGCGCCGACGCGCAGCGCGCTAGGGCCCCGCTGGTGGGCCTGCGGGTTGCTTCGGGTGAGGCCCAGGGGCTGTTCCCTAGGCGGGGCGCTGGCGGACTGCGCCGTTGTTGTGGGCGGGGGCCCGTCGGCCGGCACCGCAGGCTCGGGTTCGTGCGCCGGCGGGGCGGGCGCCGGCGGGGCGGGCGCCGGGGCTGGGGGCTGGGGCGGCGCGGGCGTTGTCGGTATCAGGGCCACCGGGGCCGGCGACGGCGCTGGTTTGAGCCGGGCGTCTGCGGCGCGTTTAAGGTGCGGGGCCAGGGCCCGCAGGAGGCGCGCGGAGAGGGTCCTGGTGGTCTTGGCGCGCGCCTTGACCGCGGCGGTGCGCTGGCCGGTGCGGGCGTCGATGATCTCTGCGTTGGCGGTGTAGCGCCGCTGGATGCGAGTGATGCGCAACCGCAAGAAGAGCTGCAGGTTGAGTTGGCGGGCCACCTCGGCTCGGCCGGGGGCTTCGAACAGCCCGCCGGTCACGGACTCGGCCGCTTTTTGCAGGGCCGTGGGGCGCAGGACTGTCAATCCATCTTGCCGCTCAAGCGCACCGAGGACCGCCGCCTCCGCCTTGCTCGCCGCGAGCTCCAACATGCCGAGGCGCACGTCCGGCAGCGGGCTACCGAGGCGCTCGGCGTTCTTCATCACCCAGGGAGCGACCCGCTTGGTGATGAGGTAGTTCAGCCTTGAGCGGCGCTTGGCGCGCAGCACCAGTCGATCAACGGTTCGGCCTGTGATGCCCGTAACCAGCGAGATCTCGGCGGTATGGCGCCCCCTCACCCGTCCCAGTCGCGTACGCAGCAGGCCCTGGGCCCCCAGGCCTCGCATGAGCTTGAGTCGGTCTGCGCGGCGCCCAAGGTTCACATTGAGGGCCTGCATCTGAGCGCCGACGTCCGGGCTGACGAGCAGCCGAAGATCTGGCGCCTCCAGGGCGTCGAGTTGAGCCTGAGCGCGCGCACTACCCGGGCTGGCATCCAAGGGAGCGACCGCCACCGTGACCGGCGCAGCGGCGCCGACGTGCGGCACGATCACGCACAGCGCGAGGGCAAACAGGGTGGGGCGGCGCACCATGCTGAGCGATGAGTGCGCCATGAATCCCCGGACCCGTCAAACGATGCGCGCCCTGTTGTATCAACGCAGCGCTGGTGTTTGACCTCGGCCTCGCACCCCGCCATGGTTCGCCCGTCGTGTCGTTGAAAATCGGTCTTGTCGCGAGCGCGCTGCTCCTCAGCGCTGGCTGCACCAGCAGCCTGCCATCGGTCTGGATTACCGACCTTCCCATTCAAAAAGAGGTGGTGCGCATCCTGCCCGGGGACACGCTCGATGTGCAGGTGAAGGACCAACTGCAGCTGTCCGGCAGCTTCCCGGTCCGCGAAAATGGCACCTACGCGCAGCCTGTGGTGGGGGACCTGTCGGTGGTCAACCTCACCGAGCAGGAGGCGGCCCAGATGCTGTCCAAGAACCTCAAAGGCATCGTCATCAACCCCTTGGTGACCGTGTCCATCGCCCAACGTAAGCCCATCCAGGTGCCTGTGCTCGGTGAGGTGAACGCCGTGGGTGTGGTCAGCGTGCAGCTGGGCTCCGGCATGCTCGAGCTGGTGGCGGCGGTTGGCGGATTGAGCACCTTCGCCAATAAGTCCCAAATCTACGTGATTCGACGCGAGCCTCGCTTGACCCGCATTCGCTTCGACTATGACGCGCTGGTGGGCGGCGATCGCAAACACGTCGAGTTTCGGTTGAGGGAGGGCGACGTCGTCGTCGTGAAGTAAGCGTGCTTGCTGTTTCCCTCGCGCTGGCGCTCGCGCTGCCCGCCAATGTCTCGGTGCAGGCGGCGACCTCTGTGTCCAATGAGACCAACGGCGGTTGGGTCTCGGTGGCGCCCGGCAACCCCTCACGGCCCACGGTCTCGACGGCGATCACGCCCACCTTGGGGCTGAACCTGGTGGGGCGAACGTTCTCCGCTGGCGTCTCCTACAATCTGAGGCTGTTTCGGCGCTTCGAGCTGAGTAACGCCACGAACCAGGTCGCCACCATCGACCGCTTCTTGGTCAACCACTCCAGCGCCGCGAACTTCGGGCTGCAGCTTCAAAAGGGCTGGAACATCGGGGGCACGGTGACCATGAGCCTCGGAGAGGTAGATCTGCCCACCGCCAATACGACGCTCACCACCATCACGACCAACGCGGGCACTGGGGCGGGCACTCAGGTGGGCACGACCACTCCGGCTACGGTCGACCCGGCCGCGATCTCTGACGATGGGGTGATCGAGTCGATCAACGTGCAGGGCACCGCCAACCTCTCGGGCACGCTGACCCCGATGCTCGACTTCGACCTGTCGTTTCGCAGCGCCTACCGAGGGCCCTTGTCCACGCCGGACAACTTGCAGGGCACGGACCTTGCGACCTTGGTGCCCAAGCAATCCTCTTATGGTGTCAACTCGTCTTTCAGTTACAGCCTCACCCGCTTTGACAAGCTGAGCCTGGCGCTCGGGGCCACATGGAGCCTGTCACCCCGCACGGGCGACTACCGCAGCTTGAGCATGTTGATCGGGTACGGGCGGCAGCTGGGGACCAATACTTCGCTGTCCGCGGGCCTGGGCATCTTGAGCCTGAAGGTGCTCAAGTTCGCTGAGGTGATTCCTGGCTTGGTCTTGCCGGAGGACAGCCTGTCTCCGGCCCTCAACGTCACGTTCTCCACCCGGATGCTCAACCTGCGTGATTTTCGCGTGGGCTTTAGCACGGGCTCAAGTATCTCCAGCCGCCAAAACCCCTCCACAGGGGCCCTGGAGCCGCGCCTCAGCGCCACGATGGGCTTCAGTAGCAACATCGGTTCGCGCTGGACGGTGGAGCTGCGCGCCGCCTTCGCGACGCCGGCCACAACCCAGGCGGCGATGACCGCCAGCACGACCACGCCGGGCACGGCCCAAGTCAACAGCCTGCTGACGCTCAGCGAGACCACGGTAGAGGTGCAGCTTCCGGTCAGCTACCGCTTTGATGGTGGCGTCAGCGTGGCCAGCGGGCTCATCTACTCGAACTATGGCCCACGCCTGGCGAACCCAGACTTCAGCCTCGACTTCCCCGGTGTGCGTGTCTTCTTGCGCGTCTCGCTGGGGCTGACCCAGTCTCTGTAAGCCAGGTTGACACGATGTACCGGCCCGCGCCGGTAGCTCTATCGGGGTGGGCCCAGGGGGCCAGCGGGGTCGTGGGGGGCCAGCGCGGTGGAGTCAGAGACCGGTACCACCGCATCCTCTTCAGGGGCGCTTTTGAACAGCTCGCCCAGCGCGGCGAAGGCGCCCTGTTTGGCGAGGTGGCGGATCACGGTGAGCAGAATGCCGAGGAACAGCCCTAAGAAGGCGCCGACCACCGCGAACATCATCATCTTCTTGCCCTTGTCCATGTAGACCAGGTGCGGGTCGGAGATCACGTTGTAGCGGGCCGCTGTGGAGGCCCGCTCCAGGTTCAGCTGGACCTGGATGATCTGCAGCTGTTGCAGGAGCTTGTCGTACTGCTGACTCGTCGTCTGGTAGCTGCGCATCAAGTCTGAGCGCTCTGCCTCCAGCTCGGGCAGACGCGAGACTGTGGCCTCGGTCTTGGCCAGCTCCCGGCGAATGTAGGCCAGCTGCTGCTCGGCGAGCTGCTCCTGAATCTGCAGGTTGCGCTCCTCATTTTGGATCTGAGTGTGCACCGGGTTGCGGGTGGTCTCGAAGCTGGTGGGGTCGTCCTTGGCTTGCTCAGACTTCACCTGCAGCTCGGCAAGGCGCTTTTCGAGCTTGATGACGTCCGGGTGGTCCGGGCCCTTGCCGTTGGATTTTTCCGTCACCAGCTGAAGCTGCATCTCGGCCAACGCGCGCTTGTAGTGGTTGTCGAAGCGCGCCTTCGTCTTGATGAGCGGCTGCTCGGTGCGCAACCTGCCTTGCAACATGGCCCGCGTCTTGCGCGCCTTTTGCAGGTTCATCATCGCCTCGGACTCATCCATGCGCAGCGTCACGAGCCGCATGTAGGTGGCGCCGGCCTGCTCTGGGTCGCCCTCGAGGTTCTTCTTCTTGAACTCCATCAGCTCCGCTTCGCTGCGGCGAAGTCGCTTTTCGACCTCTTCGACCTGCTCTTGCATGAAGCCGGCCTCGACCTTGAGCACCTTGAGGGCCTTTTCGACCTCGGACTCCAGGTACAGGTTCACGTGGGTCTCCAGGAAGCTGAGCGCCCAGTCGGGATCGGTGTGTTTGTAGGCGCCGGTGTAGGTGTTCGGTGTGGGAGGTCCGGCGCTCACCAGCTCGAGGTTCCTCTTCACGGCGTTGAGGAACTCGGGGCTGGGGCTCTCGTGGCCCAACTCGATAAGGGTCTTCTCGATCAGGGCGGGGGTGCGAAAGGCCAGCTCCGCGCCCACGAAGAACTCGCCGAGGCGTCCGACGTACTTGTGCAGGGGGTTGGGCTGAGTCGAGACCTGCAGCGCGATCTCAAACTCTGCGGTGCGGGCGGGCGGGTTGGCCTTGAAGTAGCCCACGCCGGCCGCGAGCCCGGCCACCAGACAGAACAGCACCGACTTCCAGTATGGGACGAAGGTATCGCGTCCCGCCTTGAGGCGGGCCACGATGAACTCGACGCCGCCCTCCTCATCCTCGTCGCCGTCGCCTGCCGCCGGCAGCTCAGCGCGGCGCTCCTCGACGGTGCCGGCGGGCATCGGCGCGGCCATCATGCCGTGCTGTGGGTACTGGCCTGGCATGTGGCCCATGTATGGCGCGGGCAGGTGGGCGCCCGGGCCGTGCACTGGCGCGGCATTCACGTCCCGCGCGGGACGCTGCAGCACGGGCACGTAGGTGCCCATATAGCCGCCGGGCCCGGTGGCGGCCGGGTCTTGGGTGGGCACATCGACGGTCTGATTGCTGGAGGCGTGCGGCACCACCGGCTGGGTGGAGTCGTGGCCGGGCGTCACCCGGGCCTGCTCTAGCATCTGGCGGGCCTCATCCCGCAGGGCGGTGGGCACACCTTCGCTGTTATTGGTGCGGCCGCGCACCGTGATGGTCAGGTTGCGCTCTTGGTAGGACAGGTACTCAAAGACGGTCTCGCCCACCTGCAGCAGGTCGCCGTCGCGCAGAGCAGCCTCGTGAACGCGCTGGTTATTGACGAAGGTGCCGTTGGTGGAGCCCAGGTCCCGAAGGTGGTGCCCTTCGTCACGGGTCTCGATGACCGCGTGCTGCTGGGATACGCGCTCGTCGATGACGGGGATGTCGGCGGAGCTCGACCGGCCGATGACCATATCGGGCTTGTCGAGTGCGAAGCGCCGCCCGATGTTCTGCCCGGAGCAGACCCATAGGTGGGCCTCGCTGGCCGCGCTGCTCTGGCCGCCCTCCGTATACACCACCGCTGGGCCTTTAGAGTTCATGGAGATCGGTCCTATCGTCTCGGCCATGCTTCCCAAGCGCAAGGCCCGGTCGCACAGTGACCCAACAAGTGTCCCACGTGACGTACTCCAACACGAGAATCTGCTGCCAAACCAGCCCGAGACAGTGGTGATCGGCACAGGCGCACATGGGCGGCGCTGGGGTGGACTCAAAGTGCATATTGAAGTTTGAATTCGGCTCTGTTCGCGATCTATAAGCTCTCGGAACGACCGTGCGGGCTCCGTGCCTGTGCAGGGTTCGTTCCTGGTACGTTGTCGAGGCTAGTGTTGCAGAAGCGACGGTTTAGGCTACAGTACCGCGACTGCACTTCGGCTATCGCCGGGGATGCCCAATCATGAAGCACCGGCGCGAACTAGCCCTTTTTCGCAAGATGCTCGTGGGCGCGGACCTGATCGTGACGGTCGTGGCCTACCTGGGGGCGATCTACCTGCGCCAGTGGTTGGCTGAGGGGCAGTGGGACTCCGGACTGCTCGGTATGATCTCCCGCCTCGAGGTGGCGCCCGTAGATGATCCGCGGCGTTACCACATGACGCTGGTGGGGCTGGTGCCGGTCTGGTGGATCGCCTTTTGGCTGTCGAAGACCTCGGACTTCCGCCTTACGCACCGCCAGATCTTCGTTCGGTATACGCGGGCCGTAGCCATCGGCATGTCCGTATTCCTGCTCGCGGTCTTCCTGTTGAAGCTGCACTGGATCGCGCGCTCCTTCGTGGTGATGTTCGGCGCCGCCAACCTGCTCATGCTGGCGATGGGTCGGTATGTCTTGATGGAGACCGTCGCCTTCGCGCGCTCCAAGCGGGTGGATGGGCACCGGGTGGTCGTCATTGGCTGCGGTGAACAAGCCGCGCGCTATGCGAAGTCTCTGCGCTCTCAGCCGCCGTGGAATGTCCGGCTGCTCGGCCACATCTCGGTGCCCGGAGAGGTGATCTCTTCTGCCATTGGTGTGCACCTGGGCGAGGTGGGCGAGCTTGAGACTCTGCTCAATACAACGGCCGTCGACGAGGTGCTCTTCGCCTACCCCGAACTCGACTCTGAGGAGCTCGCGAACGCGCTGCACGCCTGCGATGAGCGCGGCGTCGACGTGCTCCTGCCGCTGCCGCCCTCTCTGCCCCAGCGCGCGCGGGTCGAGATCGCGACCATCGATGGCTTCGATCTGCCCCTGCTGGGGCTTCGCCGCACGCCCACCTCCGAGGTGGCCCTGGCCGGCAAACGCGCCCTGGATCTCGTCGGTTCGGCGTTCGGCATCCTCTTCGCCGGCCCCGTCATGTTGGGTACGGCCATCTTGATCAAGGCCAGCTCGCCGGGCCCAGTGTTCTTCAAACAGACTCGGGCCGGCCGAAATGGTCGCAAGTTCAAGATGTTCAAGTTCCGCTCCATGGTGGTGGATGCGGAGGCCCAAAAGACCAAGCTGATGCACCTCAACGAGATGAGCGGGCCGGTCTTCAAGATCACGCGGGACCCCCGGATTACGCGCATCGGCGCCTTCATCCGGCGCACCAGCATCGACGAGCTGCCACAGCTGTTCAACATCTTCATGGGCGATATGAGCCTCGTAGGCCCTCGGCCGCCGCTGCCTTCGGAGGTCGAGCAGTACAAGCCCTGGCAACGTCGACGCCTGTCCGTGAAACCTGGATTGACGGGCCTGTGGCAGGTATCCGGCCGAAATAACGTCGACTTCGAAGAGTGGATGGCCTTGGACCTGCGCTACATCGACGACTGGTCGCTGTGGCTCGATGTGAAGATCATCTTGCGCACCGTGCCCGCAGTCCTCTTCAAGACCGGGGCAAGCTAAGCTGCGCCGCGCGCTGGTGCTGGTTCCTGCATGCCCGAAAGCCACTCGGAGCCGGCCTCAGATTCGTCGGGCTTTAGCCTTGATGTGCCGTCCCGCGTTCGTCTGCGGTGGCCTAAGCCAACAACTCAATCTTGGCTGCTGATCGGCCTGGCCGCGGCCGTGCTCCTGTCGGTCTTTGGCCTGGCCTGGGTGCACATATCTGACCGCATGCGGGTCGACCACGTCGCCGGCGCGTGGATGGCGTTCACCCACTATGCGGACCAAGGGCAGTGGTATCCGCCGCTCTTCGACGGTCAGCGTTATGCCGGCACGCGCTGGATGCCGCTGTCCCTGCTGTACAATCTGGCCTTCGCTCAGCTGTCTGCCAGCCTTCTGTTCACCGGCAAGCTGGCTTCACTTTTCGGGGCGTTGGCGATCGCGGGCCTATTGTACCGCCTGCTGCGCCAGATTTCGGTGGAGCCCGCTTTCGCGGCGGTGCTCGTCGCGGTGGTCGCCGTCAGTGATCCGCTCCTGATTGCAACCTGGGCTCCATTTCGCGGGGACTCCCTGTCGCTCGCCCTGCAGCTTCTGGCCGTCGTCTGGGTGCTCAAGTCGCCCCAGAATACTCAGACCGCTGTCGCTGCGGGCACAATCTGCGCGTTGGCCCTGCTGGGCAAGCTCAGCGCGGGCTGGGCACCGATGGCGATCGGCCTGTTCTACCTGGTGCATAGCCGCCGCCGCCTCGCCGCCTTTGTGGCCAGCTATGCCGTCATCCTCGTCGGCGGCCTGATGCTCTTTGACGGCCTCAGCGAGGGGCGAATGCTCCAAGGGCTCGTCGATGTCTCGACGGGGCAATTTGAGTTGCACCGCACGCTGGGGGCCCCACGCCGTGTGCTTCACGCGCTCGCTCAGCAAGGGCAGCCTTTGCTCATCTTACTGCCCTTCGCCTGCCTGGAGCTTGTGCTCGCCTGGGCTCGGGGCCGACTCACGATGGTGCATGCGCTCTTTGGCGCGGTACTCATCATCAACGTCGTCGTCTTTTCGGACATCGGAACCGCCTCCAATCACCTCGTTGATCTGGGCTGCCTCTCGGCGGTCATGGTCGGAGCGCTGTCGGTGCGCCTTCGGCATGAGGGTGACGGGGCGCGGGCCCTGCTCACGGCCCTCGTCGTAGGCGCGCTCTTGGTGGGCGTGGATGTGGGTTTGCTGGACCGGTTGCAGGAGCTGCGAAGGGGCACCGCGGACTACGGCCTCGAGGTCTATGAGGCGCTCGCTGAGCCACAGCATCGCCTCTTGTCTGAGGATCCCGCGCTGCCGGTACGCATGGGCCAGCACCCCGTCGTCATGGACGCCTTCATGTGGCGCCGCCTGGCCGAGCGACGTCCGGGCGAAGCGGACCGCCTGGTGCAGCGCATTCGTCGCCAGGAGTTCGATCGCATCGTGCTGTTGCAGCGGGCCGAGGCCGGTCTGGCCTCCGGCTGGTACGTCGAGATGCACTTTGGACGGGCCGTGCTCACTGAAATCCTGAGCCACTACCAGCTGATGCGTACGACCCAGGGCTACTGGGTCTACGTGCCCAAGTCGTTATGATGCCGCGTATACCCTTGAAATGTGCCGCAGTATCCGTCTCGGGCGAGGCCGAGGAGCATTTCGCACTCGCCCCTGCCTTGCTCGTAGGACCGATTGAGGCAAAGCTCCCGGTCTGCCGGATACGCCTGGCCCCGCACCCTTTGGCGCAATGAGCAACAAGCGCACAGTTGCCGTCCTCCCCGCGTTTCGTGTGATCCCCCTGCCCGGGGACCGCGTGCTCATGCAGGACAGGTTTATGAGCGGCATGAAGGCCTACCAGGACAACTGGGACGGCGATCTGATTGCGATCATCGAGCCTGCACCTTTGCAAGATCTCGATGGCAACATTGACCGCAAGCTTGCAGGTCAGGACCGAGAGGTACCGATCAAGGACCTCGGCTTCAAGCTGCACATTGTCGACTACTTCGATCCGCGCATGCGCGAGCTCTTCGGGGATGTCGACCTCATCCTCTCCTCGGTCTCCTATCGGCAGAACCACCTCGCCCGCATTGCCAACGATGTAGGCACCGCGCTGATCTACAACTCGGAATACACGCTCAAGACGCGCTTTCAGATCGCGCGTTCCGAAGAGCCCGACTTTTCATCCTTCGTGCGCCGCTCTGCCTGGGAGATGAACAACGAGCGGGCCGTGCGGGCCGGCGTTCGCATTTGCCAGGGGCTGCAGGCCAACGGGCTGCCCACCTACCACGCGTACAAGGACCTCGCGCCGAGCTCCATGTACTACTTCGATGGGCGCATGACTCAGGACATGCTCATCCCCGAAGAAAAGCGTGCGCATCGAGTGCAAACCATGTTGCAGGGGGGCCCTCTGCGCCTGACCTGGTCGGGCCGCATGATGAAGTTCAAGGGCGCCGACCAGCTGGTGGAGGTCGCGCATCACCTGCGCAACCTCGGTGTGGACTTCACGATGGACCTGTTT
>SPJJ01046432.1_pt1 | contig 14838 bp, 16 predicted proteins | sample 3741741 | NCBI WGS metagenome assembly SPJJ01 (sample SAMN10925908, study PRJNA522277) | cold seep metagenome | isolation source: Elba SIP-enriched marine methane seep metagenome, extraction at timepoint T1 | place: Italy: coast of Elba, Mediterranean Sea | collected 2014-05 | reverse complement strand
TGAGACATTGCTCTCATCACTGCAAACACATAAATTGTTGCTGCAATTGCAATCAATACAATTGCTGTCAAAATATTTTTATTTCTTGTATTCATTTTTTCACCTGATACTTTGCCCAGTTTTGGGCAAAGCATCTATTTGTGTATCAATAAGCCCTTAGAAGTGTTCTGTTGGCACTTCTTCTGGCGGTGTTTCAAAAGTATGGTATGGAGGTGGTGAAGGCAATCTCCATTCTAAACCATGCTGTGCAGCACCTTCCCAAACTTCATCTGTTACTTTTTCACCTGTGCCGCCTTTAATTGTTTTATAAACGACATAAACGAATAGCAACTGACTGAAACCATAAATAAAAGCACCAATACTCGAAATCATATTCCAATCAGCAAACTGTACAGCATAATCAGGAATACGACGTGGCATACCCGCCAAACCTAAGAAGTGCTGAGGAAAGAAAAGAATATTGACTGATACCGCTGATAACCAGAAATGCAATTTAGCAATTCTTTCATCATACATATTACCCGTCCATTTTGGTAACCAGTAATAACCCGCAGCCATTAAGATAAAGACAGAAGCAGGAACTAAGGTGTAATGGAAATGGGCAACAATAAAATAAGTATCATGATATTGAAAATCAACCGGTGCAACTGACATCATCAAGCCAGTAAAACCACCCATAGTAAATAATACAACGAAAGCAATAGAGAACAGCATAGGCGCTTCAAACGTCATCGCACCTTTCCACATGGTTGCAGTCCAGTTAAACACCTTAACACCGGTAGGAATCGCAATCATCATGGTCGCGTACATAAAGTACAACTCACCCGCCATCGGTAAACCCACGGTGAACATATGGTGAGCCCAAACGATAAATGATAGGAATGCAATCGCAGCTGTAGCATAAACCATTGAGGCATAGCCAAACAGGGGTTTACGAGCAAATACTGGAATGATTGTAGAAGCCACACCGAAAGTAGGTAGAATCATGACATATACTTCAGGGTGTCCGAAGAACCAGAAAATATGTTGATAAAGCACTGGGTCACCGCCACCGGCTGCATCAAAGAAGCTGGTGTCGAAGAAACGGTCTGTTAATAACATGGTTACCGCACCGGCGAATACAGGCATAATTGCAATCAACAAAAAAGCTGTAATCAACCAGGTCCAGACAAACAATGGCATTTTCATTAATGTCATCGCCGGAGCGCGCATATTGAAAATAGTTGCGATAATGTTAATCGCCCCCATGATTGATGAAATACCTAATAAATGCACAGAGAAGATTGCAAATGGTAAAGCATTACCTGTTTGCAATACTAAAGGCGGATACAAAGTCCAGCCAGAAGCTGGCGCACCACCTTCCATGAATAAGGTACTTGCTAGTAATAACACTCCCGCAACCAACATCCAGAAACTCATGTTGTTCATACGTGGTAGTGCCATATCTGGCGCACCAATCATCATTGGAATCATCCAGTTAGCCAGGCCCACAAAAGCCGGCATAACCGCACCGAATACCATGACCAAGGCATGCATGGTAGTCATGGAGTTGAAAAACTGCGGATCAACAAATTGCATACCAGGCTCAAACAACTCTGTCCGAATAATTAAAGCCATTGCTCCACCAACGAAAAACATCGCTAGTGCAAACAATAAATATAGTGTTCCTATATCTTTATGGTTGGTGGTAACAATCCACCTCATAAAGCCCTTTGCAGGACCGTGATCGTGATGATCGTCATGTTCAGCTGTTACAGCGGACATACTCAATACCTCTTATAAAATTTAGAATAGATTAAATTAAAGAAAGACCAAAGCCAACGATTTACTCGCCTTCCTCGTCATCATCTTTCTCAGCCGGTAACGCCGATTGCAATTTTTTAATTGCAGCTGGTTGAATTGAATCACCCACTTCATTACCTAAGCCGTTACGAATAAACGTAGAAACTGCTGCAAAATCAACTGCACTGAGCATTTGACCGAAAGCAGGCATCATGCCTTTTCCGTTTAGCATTAAATCAACTTGTGCATTAATATCACCGCTTACTACCGCGCTGCCTGTTATCGCTGGGAAAGTACCCGCCATACCCGCGCCGTCAGCCATATGACAAGAAGCACAGTTATTAGCATACACAGTCTCGCCTTGAGCGATCAATTCATCCGCAGTCCATTCTTTATCTGCAGCATTCGCTTCAGCTACTGCTGCACCTTTTTGTTCTTCTACCCATGCAGCGTAATCTTCTTTTTCCATAGCGATTACAACAATAGGCATAAAACCATGATCCTTACCACATAACTCGGTACATTGACCTCGATAAGTTCCGGGCTCTTCAACTAGTGTCCAGGCTTCATTGATAAAACCAGGAATAGTATCTTTTTTCCAGCCTAAATCAGGCACCCACCATGAATGAATAACATCTGCCGCAGTAAACAAAAAACGTATCTTTGTATTTACTGGAATCACCAGGGGTTTATCTACATTAAGCAAATAGTGTGGTACAGAACGTGGGTCGATTCCAGAGTCAATTTGACGCGCCTTATTACTCGCTTCATCCAGACTACTGAAAAAATGGATGTCATTATCCAGATATTCATATTCCCATTTCCATTGCCAACCAGTGACTTTGATAGACATTTCTGATTCCTGAACATTATCTAAATCCAGCATGGTTTTAGTTGCAGGAATAGCCATCCCCACTAAAATCAAAGTTGGAATGATAGTCCAAACAATCTCTACAGTTGTATTTTCATGAAACTGCTCAGCTTTATGTCCCATTGACTTACGATGAAAGTAAATCGAATAAAACATGGTGCCGAATACTGCGATACCTATGAATACACAAATCCATAGGATCAACATATGAAGATCATAAATTTCATTACTAAGCTCTGTCACCCCTTTCATTAAGTTCAGAGTGTAATCCGCTCGAGCGGACTCCAAACCTAATACCATTAGAGTAAGAGCAGCGAACAATTGCTTTGTTTTCTTCACGGAGAAGCCTCCCGTTAATAGTTATAAATCTTGTATGCGTTTTTGTTATATATAGAAACCTGATTCCCATCCATAGAATCAGCATTTCCATATGCAATTCCTCAATCCGAATCATTTATCAAATAAACTTTTCAATTCTACCCCATCAACCCAATCTATTCCAGACACAATTACCCCTTATGTTTATATGGGTATAAAAAAAGGCCTGTGAAATTACTTTCACAGGCCTTTTTTAGTCCCCTGGAGTCAATGCAATTAAAGCAGACTCACCCTAAATCCTTAACTCAACGCTTCTGAAGTGGCCGCATCAAAAGTTGGGATATGATGATCCAACCAATCTTTAACCATATTACCCACTTCCACCGTTACCTCTGCTTCACCGGCATGAAAAGCTGTTTGCAAACCGCCACAGATCTCTAACAATTTAACATGTTCTTCTTTATGACGATCATAACCTGAATAATCATTAGCCAGCATTTCTTTTTCTTCATGAGCAAAATGATTCACAACAAAACCAATTAATGCATCTAAAGATTCACCAACCTGAGAACGTGCAGCTCCGCCTGTCGCATCGTCATAAACTTTATTCAACAAATCAAACAGCTCTTTATGCTCATCATCAATAAAACCTACATTTGTACCATGCTGTGCTTCAGTCCAAGTAATCAATGACATATCTTTTCTCCACGTTTTTTTATAGATAGGAGTGGCAATTATGCTTGCTTTATATTTTTTCACTTTGACTTAGGTCAATTTTCCTCTGAATATATTTTTTTCCAAACCTTCCACATCCATTTCTTTTTGATAAGGCAAGACACCTAACAAAGGAGCAGAGATCTTTTCCTCAATGGTTTGTATATTTTCTTGCTGCTTTTGCATGGCCGGATCCACACACATAGCCAGCCACCCCGAACAGGGAACACCTGCAGAGTTAATAGCCTGATAAGTCAGCCGCGCATGATTAATACATCCCAGCCTGATTGCAACAACTAAGACAACAGGAATTTGCAAGGCTTTAGCCAGATCGGCTATATCATGTTTATCAGTCAAAGGTGCAAACCAACCTCCCGCACCTTCTACTATGACCACCTCAGCCTGCTGCTGAATTTTGCTAAAACAATCAAATAAATGAGACAAATCCGGCTTTTGCTTTGCAGATGCCAGATGCGGTGAAACCGGTAGTTCAAAGGCATAAGGATTAATATCCTGATAAGCCAATTGTAGACTTGAATGCTGCTGGATTAACAAGGCATCTTCATTTTTTAATACTCCTTGCTGCCATTCACAACCTGCTGCTACCGGTTTCATTCCTGCCACAGACAAACCTTGATTTTGAAAAAAACGCATTAAAGCTAATGTTGCCCAGGTTTTTCCCACATCCGTATCGGTCCCGGTTATAAAATAAGCTTTGCTCATAATTAATTATCCGCACTCACATAAAAAATTTCATAAGTAGCCGGTATTAAGCCCTGCTGTGCTTTCTTCTGATAAGCTGAAATCATCGCCTGCATATGACTCTTACGCGTTATTTGTCGATTACGTTTTGATAAAACGGTATGTGCGCCGATACCTTTTAACTCCTGCATCAAAGCCATCACCGATGGATATTGCGAATGATACAAGCAACTTTTTAACTTGATATTTTTAAAGCCTGCCTGCTGTAAAAATGCCGTGATTTCTGCTGCTGAATAAAAACTATTCACATGATTATAATCATCCACTTCAGCCCAGGAATGTTTCAATTCTTGCAAGGTGGCCGGACCAAAAGTAGAAAAAATCAAGCTCCCTTTCGACTTTAATATACGCTTAAAACCATTAAAGACAGATTCCAAATCATTACACCATTGCAAAGCCAGGTTTGATGCGATGAAATCCAAAGTCCCGCTATTAAAAGGTAATTTTTCCGCATCTGCACAAACATATTGCAGCGTATCATGGGTCGCCAACTTCATTCGACTAAACTGCAACATCGCAAAGGCTATATCCACTGCCAGTAGCTGCTTGACCTGCCTAGACTGCAGAATTTGCTCGGTAAAAAACCCGGTACCACAACCCAAATCCATCAGCCGTCCGTCGACATCCTTATCATCCAGGTAAGTTATTAACTGCAAAGCAACTTTTCTTTGCAGACTGGCCAATGCATCATAAGATTCCGCCGCCGACGAGAACGATTGCCTGACTTGTTTTTTATCGATAGACAGCACTTTACTCATACACTTTTTTTAATTATAGAAATCAATTCCGATTGATGTGACAAGAAAGGTACATGCCCAGCTCGCTTGATAATATCGAGTTTAATCGCTGAATTCAGTGCCTGTATCTGCGGCCCGACCGAAACTGGTATCAAGGTATCTTTTTCGCCTAAAATAATATGCACGGGACACAAAGCATTGCTCAAAACAGGACGTAAATCAGCCTGTTTTAAAATATCAAGTCCGCCTTGCAAAACCTTTTCTGTCGGTGCATCACATTCTTGCACCGCAACTTTGAGTCTTTTTAATAGACGTTTACCATCGACTAATTGGTTGACTTGCAAGGCTAAAAAGCGAATCAAGGTTTGTTGACAATGCAGCTGTAAATTATCGGCAAAATCGGTCAGCAATATTTCTTTCATCCCCGACCAGTTTGCTTCCTGAACAAAGCGCGGATTACCGGCCAGCAAGATTAGTGATTTCACTCGCTGCGGATAACGTTCGGCTAATGCCATGGCCACCGTCGCCCCTAGAGACCAACCTAATACCGCAACCGGGGGTTCAGGCATTTCCACCAGTAAAGCATCGACAACAGCATCCAGAGCATAAGGTTCTATCGTTCCGCTATATCCATGTCCTGGTAAATCCAGACAAATGACCTGATAATGCTCAGCTAACTGCCGGGCAAAATCCCGCCAAATTCCACTATGCATAGCCCAGCCATGAATCAGAACTATACTCTGCCCTTGCCCATAAACTTGTTTATGAATTTTTGTCATTGAAAAATTTATCTAAAACTTCTAGCAATTGCTCTATTTGCTGTGGCTGATGAGCGGCTGATAAAGTAATTCTTAACCGTGCCTCACCCTTGGGTACAGTCGGTGGCCTAATAGCCGGCACTAGAAAACCTTTTTTCAGCAGAGTTTCACTACAGTCCAGCGCTCTCTGACTACCCCCTATCAATATAGGTTGTATGGCAGTTTCTGAAGTCATCATTGGCAAGCCAAACTGCTTAGCGGCATGACGAAATTGCTGAATCAAATCCTGTAATTTGTCTCTTCGCCAAGACTCTATTTGTATCAGTTTGAGACTACAACGTGTTGCTTCGGCTATTGCCGGAGGCATTGCCGTGGTATAGATATAGCTTCTGGCTTTTTGAATCAGGGTTTCAATCAACTCTTCCGATCCGGCAATAAAAGCCCCTGAAGTTCCCAGAGCCTTCCCCAGCGTCCCCATCAACACTGGCACCTGTTGTTGAGTCAAACCATAATGCTGTAAAACTCCTCCACCATTCCCTCCCAACACACCTAAGCCATGTGCATCATCCACCATCAACCAGGCATTGTTGCTAGTGGCCAACTTTGATAACTCAGGTAACGCTGCTAAATCACCATCCATACTGAACACACCATCAGTAGCAATCAGGGTTCGTCCATCATGTTTTTTGATTTTAGCCTGCAAATCAGCTGTATCATTATGCCTATAGCGTTTAAACCTAGCACCTGATAACAAGCCCCCATCCAGCAACGAAGCATGATTTAAACGATCCTGAAAAACCTGATCGCCACGCCCCAATAAAGCAGAAATAAGGCCTAAATTAGCCATATAGCCGGTAGAAAAAAGTAATGCTCTATCACGCCCGGTAAATTCCGCCAACTCTTGTTCCAGCGCATGATGGCTCTGACTGTGACCACAGATCAGATGCGCCGAACCACTGCCTACCGTCTGACCGGCAGCCTGTTGAAAAGCAGCAATCAACTCTGGGGCTGTCGCCAATCCCAAATAATCATTACTACTGAAATTGATGACCTGCTGACCATCTATCTTCAACTCAGCACCACTGACTTCGGAAACAATTCGGCGCTTTCTATACAAGTTTTGCTGTTTTAACTGCTGCAGTTGCTCAGCCAGATCATCAAAACCTTTTGTCATTATGCGTAACTTGACCCGCCTGTACGCAATCCCAAACGCTCAAACAAGGCTAAATCCTGATTGCTCATTGGGTTATCGGTAGTCAACAATTTATCACCGTAAAAAATTGAATTAGCCCCGGCAAAAAAACATAATGCCTGCGTTTCATCACTCATATCATTACGGCCAGCGGACAAACGAACCCGGGATTTCGGCATCATAATTCGGGCGACAGCAATCATTCTAATGAAGACCAGAGGATCCAGGGCCTCAACACCATTTAACGGTGTCCCCTCCACCTGTACCAGCATATTAATCGGTACACTTTCCGGATGTTTAGGTAGGTTGGCCAGTTCAATCAATAGTTTGGCCCGGTCATCATCTGACTCCCCCATGCCGACAATACCACCACAACAAACATTGATACCCGAATCACGTACTCTTTCCAAGGTATCCAGTCTATCTTGATAGGTACGGGTGGTAATCACTTCGGAATAATAATCCTCAGAAGTATCCAGATTATGGTTGTAATAATCCAGCCCGCCCTCTTTTAAAGCCTCAGTCTGTTTATCTGTCAGCATACCTAAGGTCACACATGTTTCCATACCTAAGGCTTTCACACCTTTAACCATTTCCACCACACGCTCGATATCTCGATCCTTGGGACTACGCCATGCTGCCCCCATACAGAAACGTGATGCTCCCTGGTCTTTTGCCAATTGCGCGGTTTTAACAACCTCATCCACCGGCAACAATGCTTCAGGATTTAAATCTGAATCATAACGTGCACTTTGTGGACAATAACCACAATCTTCAGAACAAGAACCCGTCTTGATGCTTAACAAACTACTGATTTGAATTTCATTGGGATCAAAATTATCCCTATGTAAAGTTTGTGCCTTAAACAACAAGTCATTAAAAGGTAATGCATACAAGGCTTTGACTTCCTCTAGTTGCCAATCATGCCTGACAACATCTGCACTATGAACAGGAGCACTACTAGCAATTTGATCTATATTTGGATTTACTGACATGGATTTTTCTCTATACTTAGGCTAACTTGTCAACCTGACTAATACTATATGGTAAACAACTGGCTCGATATTATACAGCATTACCTGCTCCCGCCTACCTGCATATTATGCGGAAACCCAGGTTTTGCCTGTAAAGATATTTGCCTCCCCTGCTTTAATAACTTAAGCAAGAACAATTACTGCTGTTATCGCTGTGCCGAAATATTCCCAACTGCCCAGACCCAGCCGCAACTTTGTGGCCAATGCATCCGGCACAGCCCGGCCTTTGATGAAAGCCATGCTCCCTTTATCTATCAACACAGCATTCGTTACCTGGTCAGCCAATTAAAATTTAACCGCCAATATAAAAATGCCCGCCTATTGGGTAGTCTGTTGGCCGACCATCTTGAAAAAACCGCAGAGTTACCGGAATTGATTATTCCCATGCCTTTACATCGACGCCGCTTTCAACAGCGCGGCTTTAATCAATGTACCGAGATTGCCAAAATAGTCTCTAAGCAGCTAGCAATCCCCATCGACAAGAAAAGCTGTATTCGACAATATGACACGGCACATCAAATAAACCTCAATGCTAAACAAAGACAGCGCAATATTAAAAATGCTTTTCTTCTGATACAGCCACTTAAAGTCAGTCATGTAGCCATTCTGGATGATGTAATGACCACAGGTGCAACGGTTAATGAATTAGCCAGAGTTTTAAAAAAATCGTCGGTCGACCGTGTCGATATCTGGGTTTGCGCCAGGGCTTAATCTGTTATTGGGGACAATTCATTACAGTCATATTTATGCTAGAATTATTTGACATAGATCAGAGTCAGTCTTTAACTGACAGCAACCAGTTATATTATTCACAGCATTTATCTCTATGACTCTCCCAAGCAAGCTGAAGAAAAAAAAGACACTGATTGTCGATGATTCAAATTCAATCAGAATGTTAACCCGTTCGATTCTACTCGACGCCGGCTTTAAATTTGTTGCTCAGGCAAAAAATGGCAAAGAGGCCTACAGTATTGTTAAAAGCACAGGTATAGATTTAATTATTTGTGATTGGGATATGCCTGTGATGGATGGACTGGCATTATTCAAATTAATCCATGCCGACCCTGAGCTGGGTAAAGTAGTCTTTATTATGCTGACTGCATCATCAGAAACTGCCAAAGTCAAAGAAGCTATATCTTGTGGTATTACCAGTTATATTCTAAAACCGTTTAATGCCGATACCTTATTAAAAAATATCGTTGAAAGTCTTGAACAGGCCGAATAAACCCTGATCAGCCACCTATTTTTTCTGGTTTATAAAGCCAGAAATTATTTCTTGAGTAGCAATCGTTGCCCCCTGATTACGTACAATAAAGCCTTCTGCCCTATCTGCAAGTACAGAACGAAAGGTTTTGTCTTTATACAGCTTCAACAAATTGTCACTAATTTCTTGCTGACTAGCACATTGAATGGCAGCCTCCTGCTTTAAGACATTATTGGCAATTTCCTTAAAATTCACCATATAAGGCCCAAACATAACGGGAACACCTAAAGCTGCAGGTTCCAGAATATTATGCCCACCGACAGGCACCATACTACCGCCGACAAAGCTGATATCGGCAGCAGCATAAAGCAGCTTCAACTCCCCCATCGTATCCGCAATATATACATCTGTCTGTTCTGTACAGCTATCACCAGAAGTACGCATAGATGTTTTTAAGCGTTTTTTTTCGGCCAACTGCTTGACTACTGAAAAACGCTCAGGATGTCTGGGTACTACCAACAATAATAGGTCCGGAATCTGTTTTTTTATCTGCGGATAGAGCTCAAAAAAAACAATCTCTTCATCTTCATGTGTGCTGGCTATAATCCAGACAAAACGGTCTGCAAATAGCTGCGATTTAATGACCCTGGCCTGTTCAATTATGTTTTTATCTATTTCCAAATCAAACTTAAGATTGCCCGTCACATTGATAGCCGATTGCTTTGCACCTATCTCTATAAAACGTTGTTTATCTTCATCTGTCTGCGTAGCCAGCCAGGTAACAGCATCTAATGCCGGCCTTACTAAAGCCGATATTTTTTTATAGCCCTTAGCTGAATTGGCAGATAACCTGGCATTAATTATCATCAATGGAATATGATTTTTATCGCAAGCAGCATACAGGTTAGGCCAGATTTCCTTTTCCATAATAATAGCGACTTTAGGCTTAAAAACCGAAATAAATCGCCGCACCACGCCTGGAAGATCATAAGGCAAATAGACATGTTGTACGGTTTCAGCCAATACCGCCTGGATTCTTGCCGACCCGGTTGGGGTTGTACAGGTGATCAAAAAGGGAGATTCAGGATATTGTTGCTGCAGACGCTTAACCAGTGGAAACACCGCTTCAGCCTCACCGACCGAGACCGCATGAATCCAGATAACATCCTGAGTATATTGAGTTTGATATAGAGCCAGGCGCTCCTGCCAGCGTTTTCTGTACTCAGGTGCTTTGAAACCTCGCCAATAAAGGCGAAACAATACGAAAGGAGTCAATAAATAAAATAACAGCGTATAAATTGATCGCATAGAAAGCTAATTTTAACTCGAATACTCATACAGAGAGGATCAAATAATCCGCCGATAAAGCGAATCGCTGACGAACTGAAACAGCTTATTTATTCAGCCATTCCATATACAGGCGGACACCTTGTTCAACCGGTTTGAATTGGTGATCACAACCTGCAGAACGCAAATTTTCAAGATTTGCTTCAGTAAAACTTTGATAACACCCTTTTAGATGCTCAGGGAATGGAATATATTCCAGTTTTCCCTTCTGGTGATAAGCCAGTACCGCATTAGCCACATCATTAAAAGTCTGGCTACGCCCTGTTCCGGTATTATAAATACCAGAAACCTGCGGATTATCCAGAAACCATAAATTAATATCTACGACGTCTTCCACATAAACAAAATCGCGACGCTGTTCGCCATTAGCATACCCATCACAGCCTTCAAAAAGCCGAATACTGCCTGACTCTTTAATCTGATTATTTAAATGGAAAGCGACACTGGCCATGCTGCCTTTGTGTTCTTCATGCGGACCATAAACATTGAAATAACGCAACCCTACAACCTGAGCGGTTAAAGAATTCTGCTGTCTGCGTAAATATTGATCAAACTGAAATTTTGAATAGCCATAGACATTTAATGGCCCTTCATAATCGATATGTTCCTTGAAATTATTATCAGCTCCGTACACTGCCGCACTGGATGCATAAATCAGCGGAATTTTATGTGTCTGACAATAATGGAATAAAACCTTGGTATATTCATAGTTATTTTCCATCATATAACGTCCATCCCACTCGGTAGTCGTGGAACAAGCTCCTTGATGAAAAATAGCTTCAATTATTTCTGCTGCAAAATAACCTTGCTGTATCTTGGCAAGAAAATCTTCTTTATCCAGATAATCAGCAATCTGACAATCAACCAGGTTTTTGTATTTCACCCCATTAGTCAGATTATCTACAACAATAATGTCATCGTAACCTCGACGGTTTAGACCTAGAACCAGGTTACTACCAATAAAGCCTGCCCCACCGGTTACGATGATCATAGTCTCTTACGCCTCTGCAGCAATCTCAACTGATACTGTTTTAACCACATCTGAATGCAGGTTAATATCAATATCATAAGTACCTAAGTGACGAATCACGCCTTCAGGAAGACGCACTTCATGTTTCTCAATCTTAACACCTGCATCAGTGATTGCATCAGCAATATTTTGCGTACCGACAGAACCAAATAATTTACCTTCGTCACCTGCTTTATGAGCAATAGACACCGTTACTTTATCCAAAGCATCTGCACGTGCATTAGCAGCCGCTAGTTTTTCTGCAGCAATTTTTTCCAATTCAGCACGACGCGCTTCAAATTCTTTAATTTTGTCTGCAGTAGCCGCTACCGCTTTACCTTGAGGAACCAGATAATTTCTACCGTAGCCCGCTTTAATAGTAACCTTATCACCCAGGTTTCCCAGGTTAGCTACTTTTTCAAGAAGAATAACTTCCATCTTATATACCCCTTACATCGATTATCATCGAATTTTAAAGAACCCTCAGGTTCTTTTTTTGTTTAAAAAGTTACGTCGTAAATCCAGCCAGGCATCCATCACACCTACGATTAGTACCAAAGCGATGATATGAGGCACCAATACCAGAGTTATATACAGCATGGGCACCATAAAACGCCCTGTTTTCATGTCTGCAAAAGCATAATGCAATACTGAAACACCAATAAAGGTATATAACACTGCAAACAATATCGTCATATTCCAGCATAGCTCAGAAACCATACCGGAACTCAACCAGGCTACAGCCACCATCAGCAAACTGACAGAGGCCAGTTTAGGCGAAGTTCTCAGGCTTAGATATTCAGCTCTGAAACCACCTGGATTAAACAGTACCGCTTGCCACCAGCGCGCTAAAAACAAGCCAAACAACAGACCATAAACTGCTCCAGCTGCTACTGCTCCCGTCATATAATGGGAAACAAGCTGAATAGATTGTTTTATATCCTCTAAAGGTACATCTGCAGGCGCATTAACCAACATTGGCTGCATCATAACTGTCAATACTGACTGCCAGATGATGTATGGATCTTCAACAAAAAAATAAAAACCCAAAACAGCTAACATGGCCAGCAATACACTTATCTGTATCGCTACCGACAGATGCTTACCTTCTCTTAAGACTATGGATATGACCCAGATGGGCAGCCATAAGACTAAACCATACAACAGTGCAAACTGCACATTGCCAAATAAAAGAAAACCTAGTAATGCCGCCGACAGACAAGCAAAAAACAATACATACAGGCCTTCATTTGCACCACGTCTTAAAGTGACTAATGCTACTGATGCCGAACTTACGATGCTAACAGGCGGGAAAAGCAAGGATAACAATGCTAGAGACGATGCAACCATCATGGCTTGCATCCGCCCTCTCATTATAAATGCCGCTAAAAAAGTCACTTTCCCAACCTGCTCTAATTATTTATGTGCGTCGCAATATGGTAACAAAGCAACATAACGTGCTTGTTTAATTGCTGTTGACAATTGTCTTTGGTATTTAGCTGGTGTTCCAGTAATACGACTCGGCACAATCTTTCCTGTTTCAGTGATATATTCACTTAACAAATCAAGATTTTTATAGTCAATTTCCTGAGCACCATCAGCACCCAAACCACCCATTTTTTTACGTCTCATGTTACTAGCCATAATAATCCCCTTCCTTATTATTCAGAAATCTCAGCAGTTTCATCAGTAGAAACAGCTTCTTCACTTTTATCTGATGCAGCTTCTTCTTTAACTTCAACTGCTTTAGTTTCCGCTACTTTTGCCGCTTCAGCAGCATCAGCAGAAGCAATATAAGAAGGACCAGTAACCGCTTCTTTTCTAGTCAAGGTCATGCTACGTAAGATAGCATCATTAAAGCGGAAACCACTTTCCAGCTCATCAAGTGTAGCTTGATCACATTCAACATTCATTAATACATAATGAGCTTTGTGGATTTTTTTAATCGGGTAAGCCAGGTGTCTACGGCCCCAATCTTCAAGACGGTGTACTGTTCCAGATGCCTCTTCGATAGTTGCTTTATAACGATCAACCATCGCTTGTACCTGAGAACTTTGATCAGGATGGACTAAAAAGACAATTTCATAATGTCGCATATTTTCTCCTTTCGGTTAAGCCTTCCATTTTTTATGGTAAAGCAAGGATGGAGCATAAAACTCCGATGAACCGCGCATTATAAGTTCTTTCTGTTAATTTACAAAATTTTTTTTATTGTACTTGCATAAAATAACGTCCGTCCTATTATATAGAACAACTTCGCCCTATTCAGCCTGGTTAATAATACAAACCTATGCATATACAATTTAAAAATATCGGTATCATCGGTAAACATAAGGATCCACGTATTGCCGACACCGTTGCCAGGCTACATCTATTTTTACTCTCAAAAGGATGCAGAGTTTTCGTCGATTTAAACACAGCGGAACTTCTACCAGGACTGGAAATTGAACCCTGCGATACCTACAGCCTGGGTGGACAATGTGAGCTAGTAATAGCGATCGGTGGTGACGGCACTTTTCTCGCTGCCACTCGGGCGATCGTGAAATATAACATCCCGCTAATTGGAATCAATCTGGGGCGCCTGGGATTTTTGGTCGACATTTCACCGACTGAATTCGAAAGTAAACTCACCAACATTCTACAGGGTAAATATATAGAAGAAAAACGTTATCTATTACACACAAAAATTATCCGCGACCAGCAAATCATTCATCAGGAAACAGCTGTCAATGAAGTGGTCATCCATCGCTGGATAACCCCAAGCATGATTGAAATCGTTACTCATATCAACGGCGTTTATCTTAATTCCCAGCGCTCGGATGGTCTGATCATCTCCACCCCAACCGGCTCCACCGCATATTCTTTGTCCGCTGGCGGTCCTATTTTACATCCATCACTCAATGCTTTGGTGCTGGTCCCGCTTAGCCCCCATACCTTATCAAACCGCCCTATTGTTATTGATGATAACGCCGAAATCGAGATCAGTTTTTGTCAAACCAAACAAATCAATGCCTTAGTCACTTGTGATCACCTAGAGATCCCCAAGGTATTAATTAGCGACAAAATTTTAATAAAAAAACTTCCTACTGCGATTAAAATACTGCATCCAG
>SPJJ01022918.1_pt1 | contig 14842 bp, 13 predicted proteins | sample 3741741 | NCBI WGS metagenome assembly SPJJ01 (sample SAMN10925908, study PRJNA522277) | cold seep metagenome | isolation source: Elba SIP-enriched marine methane seep metagenome, extraction at timepoint T1 | place: Italy: coast of Elba, Mediterranean Sea | collected 2014-05 | reverse complement strand
GTGCCCCCGGCGTCAACACCGTTTGCTTGGTGAACATAGCGAGAGTGAACCACCCGACCCCATCCCGAACTCGGCAGTGAAACCTCTTAGCGCCGATGATAGTGTGGCAGGTTGCCATGTGAAAGTAGGGAATTGCCAAGCTTTTATTAAAAAAACCCGTGTAAACGCTACACGGGTTTTTTTTTGCCATAAAGTTAACAAGGGTCGGGTAAGCTCAAAACTATATAAACAACTGAATGTGTAAATGTGAATGACGCGACGGTGATTTTTACATTGTCGCGCTACTCTCGCAAATGCCCCTCACCATAGGCTACCCACTTGTATGTCGTCAGTTCAGACGGGCCAACCGGGCCACGAGCATGAAGTTTATCGGTACTGATGCCAACCACGGAGCCTAATCCATAATCACCGCCCCCGGACAGGCGTGTAGATGCATTAATCAATACTGAAGCAGAATCAACCTGTTGCTCAAATAAGCGAGCATTGTGCAAGCTTTGGGTGACGATGCTGTCGGTATGGCCGGAGCTGTAGTGGTTGATATGGCTAATAGCTGCCTCAACGCCATTTACAATTTTGATCGATAATATCGGTGCAAGATATTCGCTATGCCAATCTTCTTCATTTGCGGTTTTCAGGCCAGGTAATATTTGACGCGTCAGATCACACCCCCTCAGTTCAATCTTATTTTCCATGAATGCTGCGTGCAGAAATGGCAAAACATCAGGTGCGCAGTGTTTATCCACCAATAAAGTTTCCAGTGCATTGCACACTTGTACGCTTTGGCATTTAGAATTGATGGCCAACTCTACCGCTTGTTGCAGATTAGCATCCGCAGCAATGTATAAATGGCAGATGCCATCATAGTGTTTTATTACTGGAATACGAGTACCTTCTGCAATGCGCTGGATCAATGCCTTACCGCCTCGTGGAATAAGCACGTCAACCGAATCATGCTGTTGTAATAATTCCCCGACCGTTTCATGACCGGGAATACGGATAATCTGAATTGCATGTTGGGGTAGACCAGCGGCAGTCGCGCCTTTAATCATGGCATCAGCCAAAAGAGTATTGGTTCTAATCGCTTCAGAGCCGCCACGTAAAATCACAGCATTACCACTTTTAATGCACACCCCGGCGGCATCGCTGGTGACATTGGGGCGTGATTCATAAATAATGCCGACCACGCCTAGCGGTGTAGACTTTTTGTAAACACGTAGTCCATTCGTATTGGTATGGCCTTGTAAAACTCGATTAAGTGGATCAGGACGCTGCGCCACTTTGTGTAGGCGGGAAAGCATGTAATCGAACACTTTGTTGTCGACGGTCAGGCGTTTAAGCATCGCAGTAGGCTGACCGGTTAGACGTGCTTGCTCCACTTCCTGCGCATTAATCTCTAGAATCTTTCGCCTTGCTGTTTGCATTGATTCTGCCATGCAGGCTAAAGCACGATTACGCTGTTTTTCGGAAGAAGAAGCCAGCACACGTGATGCAATACGACTTTGCTGGGCTATGGTTTTGACTGATGATTCTGTCATATGAATGTTGTTGATGTTATCACTTCACCGATAGGTGTTAACAATAGGGAAGAAGCTAGAGTTGAGATTGAAAGTTGAATGCAAACAATGAGAACGAATATTTCAATACACTATAAATAACCAGCCGCCATCGTTGACAGTTGCATGGCTTTTATTTTACTGGCATAGCCAGCACTGCCAAAGGCTTCATAACGTGCCTGACAAAGTGATTGCATGGCATCACGAGCCGCAGAGGTTACTTTACGCGCATCAAATTCTGCGACGTTTTCCGGTTGCGCAATAAAACGGCGCATGGCACCAGTGGATGCCAGGCGTAAATCGGTATCAATATTGATTTTGCGTACGCCGTATTTAATACCTTCTACGATTTCTTCTACGGGCACGCCATACGTTTCTGGAATATCGCCACCATATTCATTTATCACTTGCAGCCATTCCTGTGGAACCGAGCTGGAGCCATGCATGACAAAATGCGTATTTGGCAGGCGTTTCTGTAATTGCTTTAATCGACGGATGACTAATACCTCGCCGGTAGGCGGCTTACTGAATTTATAAGCGCCATGGCTGGTACCAATGGCCACTGCCAGTGCATCTACTCTGGTTTGTTTAACAAACTCAACGGCTTCATCAGGATCTGTCAATAGCTTGCCAAGCTCATCGGAACCGGCTGTTGTATCCTCAAGAGAACCAAGACAGCCGATTTCACCCTCCACCGATACCCCACAGGCATGCGCCATATCCACCACAGTGCGGGTGACATCCACATTGTATTCAAAAGACGCCGGTGTGTTCATGTCTTCCAGCAACGAGCCATCCATCATCACGGAACTATAACCTGTCTGAATCGCCTGCGCACAAATACGCGGTGTAGGGGAGTGGTCGCGGTGCATCACCACAGGAATATGCGGCCATTGCTCTATCGTAGCAGTGATTAAATGGCGTAGAAAAATATCCCCGGCATAGCGATGCGCACCTGCCGAACCCTGCATAATTACCGGGCTGTCACAGGCGTCTGCTGCTTGCATAATTGCTTGCATCTGCTCCATATTACTGACATTAAACGCAGGCACTCCAAAGCTGTGTTCAGCAGCGAAATCAAGTAATTGTCGTAACGAAATCAAAGCCATAAATGGCGCTCCTCAAAGCTGTTTGGCAGCCACCATATCACCATCAGCCGTAAAATTGAAACTGCTTCGTCTGATTTTCATTTATTATTCATAAAAGTGTCACGGGCGTGTCACCTTGGTGCAGTAGATTTTGGACTCCTTTAAAAACAACAAGGTGAGGGGATATGAATACAAAATCATTAATGACAACTCTTTTGCTAGCGGTAGTGGCAAATGTGGCGTGTGCAGGGTCTAAGGCAAACCATTATGTTCAACACAAAAACAAATCAGGTGCTTTTAGTTTTGCATTGATTGGTGATGTGCCATACGGCGTGCCTGCAGGCTCAGAATATTTACCGTATGACAATATGGTGGATGAGGTCAATGCCGATAAAGACATCCGTTGGGTGTTGCATGCGGGCGATATTAAAAGCGGATCAAGCGAATGCAGTGATGAACTGTTTTACGATAGAAAAAAACGCTATAACCAATTTAAACGACCAGTGATTTTAACGCTGGGTGATAATGAGTGGACCGACTGTCATCGCGTTAAAGCTGGAGAATATCAACCCTTAGAGCGTCTGGCCAGATTGCGTGAAATTTTCTATAGCAAGCCAGGTAAAACATTGGGTAAAAGAAAAAAATGGGTACGCACTCAAGCTTGGAGTGATGGGTTTGAAGAGTTTCCAGAAAACGTCATGTGGAATAAAAGCAATGTCGTATTTTCTGCCATCCATATTGTAGGGAGTGACAATGGATTGAAAGCATTTGATGTCAATGGTAGTGCTATCAGAACAGAAGCAGATGATGAAGAGGTCGCGCGTCGTACTGAAGCGGCAATTTACTGGTTACATAAAGCATTCGATAAAGCCGAAAGAAGAAATGCGCCAGGCGTTTTTATCATGATTCATGCAAACCCTGACTTGGAAAAATTCTATACAGAATCAGCAGAAAGAGACGAAAACGGCCTGTTACTTAGAACGGGTTTTAGAGAGTTTTTAATCGAATTTGCCACGCGTACAAAACAATTTGGTAAGCCAGTAATTATGGCGCATGGCGATTCGCATTACTTTCGATTAGACAAACCAAAGTTGCCTGTTAGCCAGACGGATGCAGATGCATTTCTACCCAATTTTACACGAGTGGAAACCTTTGGCTCCAGCAATGTTCACTGGATTAAAGTGTCAGTGGATCCAAAATCTGATGAGGTCTTCCAGTTCAGCCAGGAGTTGGTTGAAGGTAATATGTAAGTTTAACGGGGTCGTATAAAATATAAGTTGCTCTATCGGCTAGATAGAGCAACTTTTTCAATATTTGTTTTCTTGTCAACTGGCGGATATCCCATTTAATCCGGGTAGCATCGACACAAAACATGTATTTCGACGACGCAGTAGCAAACTATCCCTCACCAGATCACTGGGCAGAAATTGCCGTTCCATATATAGAATCCGAGCTGACGTGATAACGGAAAAGCGTTGGTGGTGTCGGTTTCTTAACAGCGTTGTAAAGGAGCCCTGGTTCAGCCAAATATTGACCACGATTAAAAACTCTACCGGTACATAGAGCAGCCGTTTAACGTCTGGAGCGCTATCAGAATGCCGGTCACGATTTGGTTACGTTGTACAAATGAACAAATAATTCAGGCATAAAAAAACCAGCAATTGTGCTGGTTTTTAAGAAACTTAGATGGTGGGTCGTGAGCGATTCGAACGCTCGACCATCGCATTAAAAGTGCGGTGCTCTACCGGCTGAGCTAACGACCCGACAAAGATTGACAATTATAACGGGAAAATTTTTTTTGGCAACCCCCTTTTTTTGTTTTTTGTACAATTAAACGGCGATGCCGACTTGCAGTGCTTCAAACCAGTCGAGAAAACGTTTAACGTCGTCACCTTTGAAAATACGACCATGTTGGGGAGCCATGATGTCTATATCCAGTTCCCTTACGCGATCAATCCAGACGCGTTTTGCTTGGTTGGATGGCATCCAGCGCTGGTGGAAGAAGCGCATTTTTTCAACATGAGCATCAAAGTTATCTACGTACATGGGGGAATTGGCCTCTTCCAGTGCAGCACCAATATCTCCTGACATCAGGATTTTTGCTTCGGGGTCGTAGACATTAAAATTTGCTGATGAATGCATGTAATGGGCAGGGATTAGTTTGAGTTCAACGCTGTCTAGTTGAATACTTCCACCGTTATCGGGGATGCCGACATATTCGATGGTTTCACAGCCAAAATGACGTAAAAAGCCTTCCCACAAAGCGGGTGCGTGTAGTTTAGCGTGAGGTAACGCCTGATCCCATAAACCTAATGAGGAGATGATGTCTGGGTCTTGGTGTGAGGCAAATAAGTCGGTGATTTCTTCCACAGGAGCATGATGCAGCACAGCAGCCAGCATGGGGGCAAATAATTCAACGCCGCCTGGATCCAATAATAAGCATCGTTGCCCAGCTCTCACTACGTATTGGTTGGTATCAATAATGTTATCGGGTTTGTTGGGGTCGCGAGCGAACATTATCCATTGATATGCGCCTTCGTAGATTTTTGTCATTTTCATAGCGGGAAACCTTTTGTATTTTTAATTGTTATGCTGCATCACGCAAATCAATGACATTGAGTGCGCTCCTGCATTGTTGTACCTTGTCATGAATGATTTGGGCGGCATGATCTACACTCTCTGCTACAGCCTGAAGGCTTTGTAAATATTCGCCAGCTTGAGATGCTTCGATGCGTGAGTTGGCCGCAATGACTCTGGCAGCCCGAGCGGGGTGCATGACTTCTCCGAGTTGATCCATAAGTTGAGAGACATGGAGGCTGAAGTTTTTACGGCAATCTTGGTTTTTCTGGAATGCGTTGTTGAGGGGGGTATTTAGCGACTCGCTATAGGGGGCGCCGGTTGCTGCTTCATTTACTTGACGCAACTTATTATATGCTCCGGTAGTGCGGTAATCGTTGACTGTTAATTGATATAAAAGTAAGGCATGTTCATTAATGTAATTAACTAATTCAATGGTTTCTTTGCCCAATTCATTAATGAAGTCTGTAATAGGTTGAAAGCCTTTGGCTTTTTCGCCAGCCCTAAAGGCAATGGCTTTTGCATTTGCGGCTGCCAGAGAAATTTCTTTGGCGACTTCCATAACGGCGCTTAATTCTGCTGCGATGGAAGCGACCGCGACAAACTGTGATTTGGTCTGGGAACTGTTCATACTAAGCGAATAATAGAGTCTGTGATAACTGATATTAGCTTAGACTTAGTTCTCAGTTTTGCCTACCTGAGAGATGAAATATGATGAGGGGGGTAGGGAAAGTGCAGAGCGCCATGCTTCACGTTCTGCTTGATAACGATTTGTTTACCCGGAAATTTCGACGGGTCTATTTAGTCAACAGAATTTCGAAAACGTGATGCATTTTATCATTAGTTTATGAAACGCCATTTCTATCATGAAATTTCCGGGTTAGGGCAAATCGTTATCTGAAATAAGCTGAAGTTGTTTCGCGTATTATCGATTATGGATGGTTCTGCTGCGACGATGGGAAATCGACTGATTTTTCCGGTCTTTTTCGTTACGTAGCACCACTAGGCGCCTCACAAGATCAAAAAAAATCCGCTTGATTTTCCATACGCCTCGCTACGAACGCCATAACCCGATAGACGCCTAGTTGTTGAAGTCATTGTATTTTGTTTGAACTTCCTGAAAAATGTCGGAAGCTTCAGCAAGTAATGATTCTGCCTTAGTGTTGTTGCCTTTTTTAAGAGCCGAGCGCGCTTTTGTCACTCTCTCTGTTGCTTTAGAGCGCAAGCGCCATACGACATTGCTTTCAATTCTTTTGGCGGCTTGTTTGATTTTTTTCAATACGGGCAAAATCTCGTTTTTGTCTTCGCCGTTTTTAACGGCGGCAAGAGCGGCAGCCGTGTTGTCTACACAATCCTGAATGGCATTTTCAACTTCTTCCGCTGTCGCGTTCTCAATTTTACCGGCCGCCAATGATGCTGGTGAAAAAGTCAATAGTGCAAAGACCATTGAAAAAGCGACAAAAATCTTCTTAATTAATTCCATGGGTGAAAAATCCTCAATTAAATTATGGTATTGTTTTTTGTTGACTCTAATAGAGAGTCGTGCGGGATAGTAACATAAACATGAAAAATGCCTTTATTTTTAAGACCTTACAAACTTAGTGTTTATATGGTTTTGGTGTAATGAAAGGCAGTTCGGAAAAATACGTTTGAAGAACAAAGCAATTGATGTGAATTCCGTTTACAATATTGGTTTTTTATCTATTTGAATGGCATTGACAAAAAAAAGCATACGAATCGCTACTCGGAAAAGTCCTTTGGCCTTATGGCAGGCCGAATATGTTGCTGGGCAAATTGAGCGCAATTTTCCTGAGTTATCAACCGAGTTAGTGACGATGGTGACGCGGGGTGACAAGATTCTGGATGCGCCTTTAGCCAAAGTGGGAGGCAAGGGCTTGTTTGTGAAAGAGTTGGAGCAGGGTATGTTGGAAGGGACGGCCGATTTGGCGGTTCATTCTATGAAAGATGTGCCGGTTGAATTTCCGCCTGGTCTGCATCTTTCTGTGATCTTAAAACGTGAAGACCCTACCGATGCATTGGTATCAAATAAATTTACATCCTTGGATGCGTTGCCCGCCAATGCAAAAATAGGAACCTGTAGTTTACGCCGTCAGTGCCAAATTAAGGAACGTTTTCCAAAGGCAGAAATTCTTGATCTACGGGGCAATGTAAACACACGTTTGGCACGCCTGGATAAGGGTGAGTTTGATGCCATTATTCTGGCCTCAGCGGGATTGAAGCGCTTAGGTATGGCAGGGCGGATAACGGCTTCGTTAACACCCGAACAGAGTCTGCCAGCGATTGGCCAAGGCGCTATCGGAATAGAATGTCGTATCGATGATGAACACACCAATCGTATTTTGCAGACCTTAAAAGACCCGTCAACGACAGTGAGAGTCATGGCCGAACGTGCTATGAATGAACGTTTGAATGGTGGCTGTCAGGTGCCGATAGCGGGCTTTGCAGAAATCCTGGGTGATGAACTTCATATGCGTGGTTTGGTGGGTAGCGTTGATGGAAGTTTGATTTATAGGGCAGAGAAACGCGCCAGGTTAAGCGATGCCCAACAATTAGGCATTGATATTGGTGAGGATTTGTTGGCGCAGGGCGCTGATAAAGTATTGAGTGAGTTATATAACGGTTAATGGCGGAATTAAGCCAATTAACCGTATTAGTGACCCGGCCCGAGGGACAAGCTGATGCGTTGTGCCATTTGATTGAACAACAGGGTGGCATGACAATGCGGTTTCCATTATTGAAAATTGAGGCGTTAATTACGTCTGATTGTTTGTCAAAACAGTTATTGCAGCAAATAGACTGGTTGATTTTTATTAGTCGAAACGCGGTAAATTTTGCACTTAATGGGATCGGTGGCAAAATAGGAAAGTTAAAAAATGTGCATGTCGCCGCCGTCGGTAAAGCGACAGCCGATGCATTGCTCCATCAAGGAATTCAAGTGGATTTATTACCTGAAAATGGTTATAACTCAGAAGCTTTACTTGAAATGTCTGCAATGAGGGATGTAAATGGGCAGCGTATTGTGATTGTACGCGGCCAAGGTGGTCGAGAAAAGCTGGCTGAAACATTACGCGCACGAGGGGCTGTGGTCGATTACCTTGAAGTCTATAAAAGGGCTGTGCCCAAGCTTGATGTGACGGCTCTGGTTCAGGCGGTGCAACATAAGAAGGTTTCCGTAGTCACAATTACCAGCGTGGAAGCACTGAACAATCTGATGACATTAGTGGGTGGGCAGGCAAAATTAATTATTGCCTTACCTTTGTTAGTGATTAGTCGCCGCATTGCAGAGTATGCGCAACATTATGGATTTACAAATATTGTAATAAGTGCAGGTCCGCTGGATAGCGATATCGTAACTGCATTGATAGGTTTACAACGGGGAGAACAGTGGCAGAAGTAACAGAACAACAAACGCCTGAAACATCTGTAAAACAGCCAGATGCACCGGTTCAGGCTCAAAAATCCAACAATTCAACGTTGCTTATTATCGTTTTGATTGTATTGGTTTTTTTATTGGCGGGTGCCGGCTTTTATTTGACTCAACAATTGCGGGAGCAGTTGGATGCTTTAAATCATGAGAGTGAATTAAAGATGATTGAAGTGAATAAACAGGTCAATGCGTATCAGACGCAATTAGCCGCCATGCAGTCCCAATTGGCGACCATGGATGCCGATGTGACAGGCAAAGATTCGCATTTCAACAAAAAAATCGCTGATTTTTCTGAGCTACATAGCGAAAAGCTTGACGTGGTACGAAAAGAATTGAGTGATTCCATTGGTTTTTTGCAACGCCAACTGGGTAAAACCCGGGGAGACTGGTTGGTTGCAGATGCTGAATATTTATTAAGTGTAGCCAACCAACGCTTATATTTAGTCGGTGATATTAAAACAACACGTGAAGCACTCGTGGCTGCTGATCAACGCTTGCGCGAAAGCGGCGATGCGTCAGTATTCAAAGTCCGTGAACAGATCTCTCGTGAACTGGATGGCTTGAATAGAGTCACCGCACCGGACATGGTGGGCATTTATGCAATCCTGCAAAATTTAAAGGAAAAATCGGCAGAATTAGCGGTTCTTTTGCCTTATGCCGGAAAGGAGTTGACTGAATCCCATTCCATTCATAGTCATGAAAAAGATAACGAGCATAAGCATAGCTTTTTAGCGACGGTCTTTTCGCAATTGGAAGGCTATGTCACTTTACGACACAGTAATTTGCCTATTAAGGAGATTTTAACGCCAGAAGAGGCGACGTTTATCAAGAGCCAAATGGGTGCCAAACTGGAGTTCATTAAAATTGCCATGGTGCAGGAAAATGACCCTTTATACAAAGCAGCCATTGATGATGCGCAGCAATGGTTGAAAGCAAATTTTGCCATGAATGAACTTGCGAATGCGTTTAATGCAGAACTTGATAAGCTGCATCAGGTACAAAGTAAGGGGAGTTATCCAGATATTAGTGTCTCGCTGAAAATGTTGCGTAATATCGTCAAATTGAGAATTGACGGTGATAAGGCCTCTATTGATGATGCTGACGCATCAGAGCCAGCTCCATCTCCAGAAACGTCAGAAACGCCAGTGCCATCTGAACAGCAAGAACAGACATTATGAAAAATATTCTCTTTTTTCTGGGCGCATTATTAATTGCCATTGTTGCAGCATTTGCTATCCACTCCTGGTTAACACGTTATGATGACCCGGGTTATGTTTTAATGGGATTTAGTCACTGGGCGATGGAAACATCATTAGTCGTGTTTGTAATTGCCCAGATTTTTGCTTTTTTCTGTTTTTATTTTTTCTTTCGCTTCCTGGGATATTTGATCAGGTTGCCAGGGCGTATGAAACAAAAAGGACGCAATGTAAAATTGAATCGTTCTCAAGATGCTTTGATTGCCGGGCTGGTCGATTCTGCCGAGGGTAATTGGGAGCGGGCCGAGAAAGTGTTAATAAAACATGCGACAAACAGTGGTGCGCCGCTGTTGCATTATTTGACGGCGGCGCGAGCAGCACAATCCAGAGGAGCCATTACCAAGCGGGATGAATATTTAAGTATGGCCGCCAGCCAGTCTGCAGACACGGATATTGCCGTTGGCCTGACGCGCGCAGAATTACACTTGTCTGAGAAACAGTTCGACCAGGCTTTGCAAACATTAACGCAATTGCAATCAATTGACCCTGGACATGCCAGTGTCTTGAAGATGATGCATCAAACATATCATTTAGCCGGTGACTGGGAAGGCTTGAGCAAGTTAATTCCAGCGCTGCATAAAAATAAAATTTTGATGGAAGCAGAAGTTAAATTACTGGAAACCGAAACGCACAGTAATTTGCTTAGACAGGCTGCGCATGATGGCAGTCAATCTGAAATTCAGACATGTTGGGATAATATTCCAGAACATATCCGTTTAGTGCCTGGCGTCTCTAGCATTTATTATGCAGCCATGATCGAAGTGAATGCAGGTAGCGTAATCGAAGAGGGTTTGATCAATACATTGATTAAAGACTGGGATCAAACGCTGTTGGTTTTATACGGAAATATTCAATCAAAGGATGTAACTAAGCAACTGCAAACGGCTGAGCAGTGGTTGGCAGTGCACCCGAATGATGCTGTATTGCTTAGAGTTTTGGGGAAAATCAGCGTTAAATGTGAACAAATGGAGAAAGCTGAGCAATATCTTGCCAAAAGCATTGCTTCCGACTCAACCGTCGCCGCCTACCAAATGATGGGGGACTTGTTGATGAAAAAAGGTGACATGCAAAAAGCCAGTGAATGTTTTAGGAAAGGGCTGGAGCTTGCCTCGTCAGAAGTTGTGAGCAGTGTAGAATATATTTCCGGATAGCATTCTTTTGTTGTCGAGCTTCGGCATTAAGTAAAGCCGTTTGAGAAATGAGCGATAGAATTAACGTTTTATTAGTTGACGACCATGCGGTGGTTAGAACCGGCTATAAAACCTATTTAATGCTCAGTGATAATATTGGCGAGGTGTACGAAGCGGATTGTGGCGAGCTTGGTTGCCAGATATATCGGCAGTACCTTCCCGATGTGGTCGTACTTGATTTATCTATGCCCGGTTTTGGTGGATTGGAAACGATCAGGCGTTTGCTGCATAGGCATCCGCAATGCAATATTCTGGTGTTTAGCATGCATGACGAACCGGCATTCATTAGCCGGGCACTCAATGCTGGAGCAAAAGGTTACATCGACAAAAGCAGTTCACCAGAAATTCTGGTTTCAGCACTTGCTTGTGTCGCCAAAGGGCATCAATTCCTGCCAGAAAACCTAGCAAAAAAACGCGCTCAAGAGAAGGTTTTTGATGGTGATAAAATCCAGCAATTATCTGCCCGTGAGTTTGATATATTTTGCTTGCTGGCAAATGGGTTACTACCTAAAGAAATTGCTGAGAAACTATGTCTGAGCCAGAAGACAATTAGTAACCATGGCACGTCAATTAAAGAAAAATTATCAGTAAAGTCGGTTGCCGAAATGACATTGTTGGCTGCGCGCCAAGGCTTGATTAGTCGCCCTGATATTTCACATTCGGCAGTCTCTTAGAAGGCTGTCCAAGAGCAAGCCCGTTGGTTTTCACATTCTTTACGTGAATTATTATGATAAAAAAATGCATTAAAAGCTATTTTGTTGGTTTTAGTGTGATAGCCCACTTAATCGTTCTGTTGGTGATAGGCGACTTGTTGGCTTATAAAGTCACAACTCATTGGCGTTGGCCAGAAATAAAGCGGTGGGTTTTCGGTAATGTTGATAAAACAGAAGTCTTTAGTATTTTTAATGGAGATTTTAGCGCCGTTCCGGTGGGGCGTTGGACAAAGATTCATCAACAAAAGCCCTCTGACGACGTGTATTTTCAACGTCAGGAACATGGGGGGAGTGCTTTTGATCCTTATAGAGGGCGACTGATCTTATTTGGCAGTAATACGCATGGTGAAGATTGGAATAATTCTGTCTATACCTTTGACATGCATCGTCTGCAATGGAATGCGTTATACCCAGCTGATTTACCAGAAACGTATTCAATTAATACCGATGGAATACCCGTCGCTGGAAAATATAATAATCACCCTTGGGCTATGCATACTTTTGGCGCATTGGTCTTTGATCCTTTAGAGTATCAGCTTGTGTTGGCAAGCTTCCCTGATCATTTGAAGCCATCATCATTTAAAACTCAAGTTTCAGAAATTTGGGAGTTTATCTCTAAACACCCCACCTGGGTTTTTGATTTGCAAACACATACATGGGAAATAGCACAGGGTGAGTCTATGTCATTTTTTGCTTATTGCATGGCCTATGATACTGATTTGAATAGGGTTGTAGGGTTTAGACCAAATGGTATTTTTGAATGGAAGAATAGTCAATCTGGCTGGGAAAAAATTGGAAATCAAGGTGTAGGCGAATGGCATACAAATGCTGTCTATGACTCAAGGAATCGCGTATTTATCTTGTATGGTGGAAATAAAATGATGAATAATGTTCATGTTTTTCAATCCAAAGATCAGGTGTTTAGAACGATGCCAACGATTGGAAATAGGCCGCCAGCAGACCAGTCAGTCCCCATGGTGTTTCATGAAAAAATCGGGAAAGCAGTCGCCGTCATTGATGGCGTCGATGAAGCAAATACCTGGCTATATGATTATGCAAAAGATGAGTGGCAAATGCTTGAAGGGGGGCAATTTCCTTATACAGTCGGCATGAACTACACGATGGAATATGACTCGGAAAGGAATTTGATAGTTTTTGTCAGCAGTCCAAAAAACGAAGAAACGGCGGTATGGGTACTTAAATTATAAGTCGATGGGAGAGCATTTTTTGTTTTGACTATATTGGATTGGGCCAATATCCAGTTGTTGAGTTTTAATAGGGGTATTGCAAAAATCTTTAGTTAAAAGAGGGCTGGGCGTGCCTGCACCCAAAATAGAGGCATCCAAATCCGTTAGTGCCAAATCCAGGTTGCTGATGTCCCAAAACCATTTGCTAAAAGAACAATCGCTAAAATTTCGGATAGGGGAGAGACAGTGGGAGTCAATAAGATTGTGCTTTTCGATATAACGTCCATCATTTCGTTTCTTAATTCTTCCCGAAATCATATTGTTGAAAATGACGGCATCACTGGTGGAAAAACGAACATCTATTCCCAGGTTATTAAAAAGTAGGTTGTTGTATATCAATGTATCAGAGGCTTTATTTAAATAAATGCCTACATCACGTGAACAATGCGCAATAATATTGTTGCGGATGGTTCCGTTTGTGAATTCCGTTGAACAATTTTTATTTCTGCAAAATTGTTTTCCGGTTCCGCCGCCGCCAAATGATAATCCGATTCTTACGCCTTTATCTGCAGGCAGGTTCATTTCACAAATAATCAGATTATTTTCAAACACGCCATTCCGTCCATTTCCTTTCATGAATGCGCCATAGCTGATTTTATCACTGGCACCTTTTGCAAAGTCGGCAATTAAGTTCCCTCTGACCACCCAGTGATTGACACTATCAATATTTAACAAAGTAACCGGGTTCCCTGTATTTCGTGTGGCGGTGTTGTAAAAAGTATTTTGTTCTATCAACCCATCGTCAGGGAAGTCGGCACCCACGCCATTGACTTTAATATGTGCATTAAAATTGGAAATAATATTGTTTTTTATGGTAATTGATTTGGCGTTGCCTACGATGTGAAAAGCATGTTCACAGCGACTGTCGTTTACGCAGGAACCCGTGATATTAAGGTTTTCAAAATTCCAATAAGGCGCCTTAACATGAAAGCCTTCAAGTAAATCAAATTTTAATGTGACTAACCCTAATTCAGAGGATTGAATGGTTATAGGGCGATCTTTGCGTCCAGGTCTGTTTATCTTGAGGCTTTTGCCTTTAAAAGTGTAAGTGCCTGCTGCCAATGTCAGTATATCTCCAGGCTGAGCAGAATTTATAGCCGATAATAATTCTTCCGATGAGAAGAGGGTTTTGGATTCAGATAAAGAAGTGAGCAGTGCATTTTTTCGGTTTTTTTTGCTTGAAGCTCCTTGACCTTTCCATGTGGCAATAGGCGAAAGAAATGTCAATTGTTCTTGATCAAGATGATTCCAGTCGTTGAAAAGCCCAGATTTTAAGGCCCACGATGCAATTTTTTGTTTTTTTGTGTCTTTAGAGTCTTTCAGTTTATAGATGACTTTATCCCAGAAAAAACTGCCGGGCTCAGCAAAATAAATGGGTGTGGCATAAAATACTGAAAGGCAAACAAGATGAATTAAAACGCCAGAGAGGAATAAATATTTAACCGCCAGATTAGAAAAGGAGAAATTGTTTGTCATGCGGTTGAATATATAGATTTGGTTGCAATATTCTTATGAGGTGTTGACGTCAATTTAACTTAAACCCATCCAAAAGAAAAGGCGTTCTAAAAAGCGCGTGTTGCGAAGTTAGGCCATATCATCCTAAACAAATCAGTTGCCCGTTACGTTTAGCTGTCACTTGTTAAAAAGGTCACCCCATAAATCATCCACCTTTTTTACTACAGCCTCATCCATGACAATCGGTTTCCCCCATTCGCGGCTGGTTTCTCCCGGCCATTTATTGGTGGCATCGAAGCCGACTTTGGAACCCAG
>SPJJ01013984.1_pt1 | contig 14861 bp, 6 predicted proteins | sample 3741741 | NCBI WGS metagenome assembly SPJJ01 (sample SAMN10925908, study PRJNA522277) | cold seep metagenome | isolation source: Elba SIP-enriched marine methane seep metagenome, extraction at timepoint T1 | place: Italy: coast of Elba, Mediterranean Sea | collected 2014-05 | reverse complement strand
GCCGGTCGATGCGCGCGTCCATGCGCTGTAGGGCGTCGCGCATCAGGTCCAGCGCCGACAGCGGTGTGATGCGCTGACCGTCCAGGCGCACGGAGCTTTGTCCTTCGCGGGTGCGCAGGCCATTGTCCTTCTTCATGACGTTGCGGGCCACGATGAGCAGGATGTCTTGCAGACTGCGCCCCGAGTTGGTGCGAAGGCTCTGAGTCTCAACCAGCAGCCCGCGCACCGCGTCGAGCACCTTGGCGTCCCTGAATACCTCGATGAGCATGGGCTCGAACTTTGCGATGCCGCTGAGCCGGCTGTAGCGCGGCTGGGCGGGGCTCGCATCCTGATAGTCGCTGGCCTCGGTGGCCCAGTGGCTGTGCAGGATGTCGAAGAGCTCAAAAAGCAAGTCGAGTTGACCGCGGTCGTGAAAGGCGCGCACCAAGGGACGCAAGGCGGTCTCCATGCCGCTGGCGCTCACCGCGAAGAGGGTGTCGCCATCATTATCCTTCACATCCAGCCCCTCATTGCCCTCGGGGTTACCAAAGGACTGCTCGGAGTTGATGAAGCGCGCCAGCTCTACGGGCCCGGGCTGCGCGGATAGCCCGGTCAGCGCGGTGACGATGCCCGGCACCTCGGCCTCGCCGATGAAGCTGAGCATGTAGAACTCAGCGAGGTCATCGATCTCGAAGATGAAGCCGACCGGGATGCCAATCAGGCGCGGCTCGTAGCTGGCGCCCTTGGTATCTTCAATGAGGTGCAATAGACGTTGCAAAATGCTCTGATTGCCCGCGATGTCGGCCTGGGTCCTGTCGACGCCGGTGACGAAGACGCTATCGGAGTCAAAGTCCGCCTCCGAGATGAGCGCCTTTTTGTGAAAGGCCATGAGCACGGTGGCCTCATCGATGCCCGTGAGCAGGTCACCCCGGAGGATTTCAAGCACGTCCTCTGCGAGGCCGGGCACGAGCAGGAACTTTCGCACCCAATTGAGCATCTGCTCCATGAAGCCGCTGTTGGCCTTGAGCCCCTCCGGGTAGCGGTCCGTGATGTCGAACTGAGCCTCCAGCTCCACCAGGTTCCAGCCCAAGGTGGGCTCATGGTTGGCGACGAGGGTCTGCAGCAGCTCCAGCATGTCCGGCAGGGCGGAGACATCGAGGCTGTGCCCGGTGGCGTGAAGCAGGTCCAAGATTGGGTTGTCGAAAGCTTGGTAGGTGCCCTGCTCGGTGCGGTCGCCGAGCACATCGTCGAAGGTGCGCACCGCCTTCATCGGAACCTCTTGTTCGATCAGGTAGCGCGTATCCCGAAGCAGGCTCGCTAGCAGGGTCCGGTCGAGGTCCGCATAGTCGAAGACCGGCTCGCCGGAGCGCAACAGGCGGCCTGCGCTGTCGCGGCTGGCGCCTTCGCCAAAGGGGCGCACGTCGACGGGCTCGCCCGAGCCGTCGAGGAAGCGACCGAGCAGGTCAATGTCGGGCAGGTTGTCTTGCGGAGCCTCATCCACAAAGGGCGACAGGGGCGCGCCGGCGCTGTAGTTCACCCGGGCCAGCCCGCGAGGGTCACGGCGCACCACCAAGACCGGACCCTCGGTGCCCGCGAGGCGCTCGTCCTCAGACAGCAACAGGTCCGCAAGCAGCACGATGTCCCGCTCTGCGTCTTGTGAAATGTCCAGCTCAGCGAGGCGGTCGGACAAGACAAGTTGCAGCGTGCGCAGCTCGGCGGGGGCCTCGGGGTCAAGCTGGCCCTCGGGCGTGAGGCCATCGTGGGCCTGCACGAGATCCAGCAGGGCGCGTGTGAGCGGCTTGTACTGTCCGTAGGCCGCGATGCGTCGCAACAAGGCCTCCTGGTGGGCGTCACTGACATAACCTTGGCGCTGCAAGATGGCCGTCAGTGAACGCAGCGCCGCCTCGTCGGCGAGCAGCCGGTCGAGCGCGGAGGCTATGCTGCGGGTGCTGGCTTGCAGGGTGCCGTCGTCGTACAGCGGCAGTAGGCGCACCAAGAACTCTTGGGTGTACAGGCCCTCCTCGGGGGTGAAGAGGTGGTCGATGGCATCGACGAAGGGGTCGCGCTCCGCCAAAAAGCCGTCCGCGCGACGCGCGTCCTCACGCTGCATGTCGGTATGAAAGAGCGTGAAGATCTCTTGGCCCAGGGTGCCCCGCACCGGCACGACTCGGGTGGTATCCAGGGGCTCCGCGCAGCCGCTGCCCGCGATGAGGAGTCCGAAGCCAAGGTGGAGGAGCCCGCGACCGTGCACGGCTTCAACCTAGGCGGTCGGTGTCATGAAATCATCGGGCGGAGGGGGGAGACGATCGGCCGGCGCTCAGCTGCGCCCACGCAGACGATCGATGGGTGCGCGGGCGAGCAGGTTGATGGCGAAGGGCACGCCGTGCACCAGGTAACGTCGCACCAGCTTTTGGGGCTCTTCCTTGAGCCGATGCACCCACTCCAGGCCGGTCTGTTGCATCCACTTCGGGGCGCGCTGCACGTCCCCCGTCATGAAGCTGAAGCTCACGCCGATGCCGCACCACCACGCGTCGGGCGCGGTGTGGCGAATGCGGTGCATCACGAACTCGCCCTTGGGGAAGGGCAGGGCGAAGAAGACGATGTTGGGCTTGGCCTCGCGCAGCATGTCTTCGATGCGGGCCATCTCGGCGTCGTCTTTTTCGAAGCCGAAGGGCGGTCCGTAGGCGCCGACCACCTGAATGCCGGGGTGTCGCTGACGCAAAAGCTCGGCCGTGCCGCCTGAGGTGTCATCGGCGCCGCCCAGCAGGAAGATGCGCAGGTCACGCTTGGCGGCCTCGGCGCTGAGGCTGGAGATGAGGTTGGAGCCACATACGCGCTCCGGCAGCGGGGTGCCCAAGATGCGGCTGGTCCAGATCAGCGGCATACCGTCGGCCACGATCATGTCCGCGCTGCGCACCATCTCGTGAATCTTGGGGTCGGTATCGCACTGGCGCAGGGTCTCGAGGTTGGGCGTGACCAACCAGCCGCCTGTGCCCAGGGCCGCCTGCTCTGCAATGTGCTCGGCGCACTGCTGCTCCGTGACCTGCCAAAAAGTGATGCCGCGTAGGGTGACCCGTTGATAGGGGTCCACCTTGGGGCGATGAGAACTGCTGGTCCGGCTCGGACTCTCTTGATTCGTCTGCACGTGCCCGTCCCGCGAAGACCCTGCGGTGAGGGCTGCTCGCTGTCGAGGCCGTATCGTTCGGCGACCCGGTTCTGGTCAACGGCTTGTTGCGGGGCCCGCTGGGTTCGGGGTTTACGCTGATCTGTGATCACGCCTACATCGCGCATCGGCCGGCCCCGCGTAGGCTGTGGTCCGGACGCCGACCTTGAAAGCTCGCAGCCAGCGCTGGTCGCTCGCCATGGTCGGCTCCGTTGTGGGGCACGGCGCGCTGCTGTTGTGGGCGCTGCATCGCGATCCCACGCCGCGGCCTGAGCCCGTCGAAGAGCCGCTGCTCGTGCAGATCGTCGAGGTAGCCCCGCCGCCCACGGAGCTGACACCGCCTGCGCCCTCCGCTGAGCCCCAGCCCGAGCCGAAGGTGCCTGCGAAGCGACGGCGACCTCGAAGGCAGCGCCGCGCCCAGGTCCAGCCGTCGCAGGCTGCGCCCATGGATGCAACCCCGGTTGACGGGAAGGGCGTCCTGGTGCCGGGTCCGCCCCCCTCTCGCGCGCCCGCAGGCACCATCGCCGACGCCCAAGAGCTGGTGCGCCGCCCGGAGGCCATAGACCTCGCCCTTCAGCCTCGCGCGTCCACGGCGCCGCACCTTGTCCTGCCCAAGCAGGAGAAGCTGCCCGACATGCCCCGCCTTCGCCCCCGCGCCGATGGCGGCTATGATATCCGTGAGGGAGAGTTCTCCGCGCGCATCGCGCCGGATGGCACGCTCACTTTCATGGATAAGACGGCCCTGCAGAAGTGGGGCGGGCTGAGTTACCAGATCGAGATCACCGACGCGGTGATGCGGGCCGTGGGTGATGATCCCTATCGCTATCAAAAGGACCAGGTCCGGCGACAGACGGCCGGCCTGCGCGCCAAGATGGCGGCGGCCGCCTGCGAGGTCCGCCTCAAGACCTCCATCGTTGCGCTCAAAGGGCGCCTTGACGAAATTTGGTCCGACCCGGGACTCAGCCCTACTCAGCGCCGAACCTTGCTCTTTCAGATGTGGGATGATTGCGCCGAGAGCGGCCCGCAAGATGTCCTGCAGCACGCCGAGATGGCCAGGCAGACTATCTATGCCTTCATCCAACGGAATCTGCCCGCAGGCTCCGAGCATGGCTTTCGGCCCCAGGAGCTTGATGTTTTGAACCGACATCGGCGGTCCAAGCTGCGCTTTTCGCCCCAGTGAGCGAAGCTGCCGCAGCCCCGGGCGTGGGTCGTGCCGCTGGGTGATGTTCGCGCCCGCTGGAGCCACCCGATCGGCGCGAATCCGCGTAGCCTGGATAGGCCGCCCCCCTGGTGCTCAGGCGCAGATGGTGCGCAGGCTCTTGCCGGGGGGTATCGATGAAAGCAGGCAGACTCTGGGTCGGTGTCGGGGCCGCGATATTATTCGCGGGCACCGGCTGTGTTCGAAACAAAGATATGAAGTCAGGGGCTGCGGCTCCGGCGGCCGAGTCCTGCGTGCCCGAACAGACGCCGCCGCCCTATCAACCGACCTTTGCGAACCCGGCCGAGCTTTGCGCGAAGGCAGATCGTGGGCAGCCGTGGAGCGATGCGTTACCGCCGCTGGGGCCGAACTTTGTGCAGCGGGAGGATGCCTACGCGACCAAGGTGCAGGACTTCTTGCGCAGCTATGCCTATCGCACGGCGCCGATGCGTTGGCTGGGCGATGCGCGCTGGCGTTTGACCGGGGCCTTTGAGGGCTGCCCGGAGGATGGCGTGAACCGCGGTCCGCACCCGATGGTTCGAATCTACTACTCTCCCGAGGTCATCGAGTGGATGTGTACCTACCGTAAGGGCGAAAACGAGCTGCCCAAGGCGGAGGAGCTTCCGGACGGTGCGATGATCATCAAGGAGATGATCGCCCCGAGCAAGGTCGCTCTGCGGCGTACGCCGGGCACCGATAAGCTGTGGATTGCGCCCAAACCCGATGCGTCGCCGACCTGGTATGACGATAACTTCGACGGCTGGACGGTGATGATTAAGGCCTCCAAGGCCTCGGCGGATGGCTGGTACTACGGATTCTTCACGCGCGAGCCCGGAGACGGCAATCCTCCGCTCTACGATCGAAGCGCCTTTGCGACGCCTGACTATCCAGGCAGCGGGGGGGGCGCCGTGACCGCTCCGCCCAGCGATGATTGGTACCCGACCTACTGGCAGTACGCCAAACCGGATGTGGTCTTCGCGAACTATGGCTTCGGCGGCTACTGCATGTACTGTCATGCGTCCGCCCAGGGTGAAAATACCTTCTCGAGCTTCGGAAACATCCTCGGCGACGAGATCCAATATTCTTGGTCGCCCAAGCCGAGCACAAAGCATGACCATGAGGACCACGCGCGGGCTACGACGAGTACGGGCGCTGCGGCAGGCAGAGACCCTTTCCCCACGCCCCTTGAGCGCCCTATCGAGGGCTTCGCCGAGACCTTCCCCCAGATCAAACCCTCTTACGAGGCGGTGTGGGCCACGCGCTTGCCGGCCCAGACCTATGACCACGCGGACTCGATGGTGGGGGTTGAGGGCGTGCCCGAAGAGCGCAGCACTTTTTTGACCTCGGACCAGTGCTTGGGATGCCATGAGGCTGGCGGCTCAGGGCAGCTTGATCCGCCCTACATGGTGGCAGAGAAAGATGGTGCGCAGTATGACCTGTCGCCCTGGGCGGAGTGGAGCGTATCTCCCATGGGCCTTGCCGGCCGAGACCCGATCTTTCACTCCCAGCTGGAACTCGAGCGCAATATCGCGCGCAAGCAGCCCGGCCTCGCCAAGATCAAGGACTGCATCGACAATACTTGCCTGCACTGCCATGGGGCCTCGGGCGCGCGGCAGTACAACATCGATACGCGCGGTGAGGGCCCCAAGGGTGACCCTTGCAAGGACTTTCTGCCGCCCGGCGCCGACCGTCCGTTGAGCAATTATGATGGCGCGCTCTTTACCCAGGATAAGGTCTTCGCTTGGCGCGGTGAGCAGCCCTCCTTGGCCCGGTATGGCGGGCTGGCCCGCGACGGCATCAACTGTACTATCTGCCACCGACTCGCGGATACCGATCTGGGGCCTGAGGACCTGAAGAAGACCTTCACCGGGAATTACCGGGTCGGCCCTGCGGATACGCTCTACGGCCCCTTCCCGAACGAGGCCTCCCCCGAGGCGGTCTTAGAACGGCCGATGCAGAACGCGCTCGCGATGACACCCAAACATGGGGCTCAGGTGATGGGCTCGGCGATGTGCGGCACCTGTCATACGATCTACCTGCCGGTCTTTGATGACCGCGGAAAGGTGGCGGGCGCCGCGTACGAGCAGACGACCTACTTGGAGTGGCTGCTCAGTGACTTTGCCCAGACGGGGCAGGAGCAGAGCTGTCAGGACTGTCATATGGGGGGCGCCTTCGACGGGGCCCCGCTTAAGACGGGGATCGCGAATGTGCAGAATACGCGCTACCCGGAGGCTGACTTTTTGCTCGCCGCGGCCGAAGTCGACAACCCTGAGCGCCCCTATCGTCGTCATCAGCTGTACGGTCTCAACGCATTCTTGAACGCCTACTTTCAGCAATTCCCGCTGCTGCTCGGCTACCGCCAGCAGGACTATATGAATAGCTTCGTGCGCGCGCCGCTGCTCACGGGGCGCGACACGGTCTTGGACGTGGCGCGCAAGGAGACGGCGGACGTCGGCATCGAGTCCCAAGAGTGGGTCGAGGGCGCGCTTGAGGTCGAGGTCAAGGTCACGAACCGGTCGGGGCATAACTTGCCGAGCGGAGTCGGCTTTCGGCGCCTCTTCATCGAACTCATCGTCAGCGACGATGCCGGTCAAGCGCTCTGGGCGTCCGGGCGCACCAACAAGGTGGGAGTCTTGCTCGATGGTCTCAGCGATCGTGCCCTGCCCACGGAGTTTGATAAGCCCGGCCCAGATGGGCTGCCCTTTCAGCCGCACCACCAGGTCATCACGCGGTCTGATCAGGTGCAGGTCTATGAAGAGGTGGTGCAGAACCAGTCCCTGCAGATCACCTCAAGCTTCATCCACCGGTACTGGGAGATTAAGGATAACCGCCTTCGGGCTCGTGGCTACAAACAAGACTGGCCATGGGTACCCAAGGGTCTTCAGGTTGAGTACGGCGAGGCCACGCGTCCCGGACACGGTCCCAGCCGTCACTGGTGGCCCAAGCCAAAGACGCGGCGCTACCGCAACTCAAAGTACCCGCAGATCGCGAAGTACGCCGATACGCGTGGAGATCCTGATTACGACGGTGAGGGCAAAGCATCGGGCTTGTCTGGCTCGGATAGCTTGATCTATCGCATCAGCCTGCCCAAGGCGGTCCGAGCCCGCGCCAAGAAGGTCACCGCGACGCTGTACTCCCAGTCCTTCACGCCGTCCTTCCTGTCGGAACGCTTCGCTGAAGCCGCAGACAAGGGCGCGGAGCATGCCGCCGCGGACCGGCTATACTATCTCACGGGTCACCTCAATACGGCCGCGCCCGACGCAGATGGCAAGCCCTATTTGTCCGGCTACCGACTGCGGGTTGCGAGCCCAGCCGAAGCGCCGGTACCCGCCCTGCCTTGAAGTTCAGACTGTCGCGAGCCGACTAGGGGGAGGGGGCTTTTTGTGCAATGTAAATTGCGATGCGCCCATCGCCGCCGCTGTCCTCGCCCCGGCTGCCAAGCTTTCGGTAGGTAGAAAGCAGGCGCTGGGCGGCCCAGCCGAAGCCCGGCGGTGGTGTTTCAAAGGGCAGGATGGTCCGGCGCAGGCGTTGCTCCAGGCCCAACTCCTCGAACATGTATTGAAACTGAAAGTCGTGCAGCGGGTTCAGCGCGCCATCGTTGGCCACATTGTGCGGCTCGAAGTAAGGCTTGCGGCCGCGCAGCAGGTACTCGATGCGGCTGCTGTCGGCGTCGACATTCGCTGAGCTGATGATGAGGTAGCCGCCGGGTTTGATGTACGGGGCGTACTGCCTCATCACGTTGAAGGGCGCTTCGACCGCGATCAGGAACTCGACCATGAAGACCGCGTCGAAGAGCCCCTCAAAGTGCGCCTGCTCGGCGCTGGTATGCGTGAACTTGACCTTATCCTTGCATTCGCAGAGGTCGAAGATGTCGCAGCCTTCGACCTCGTAGCCTGCGTCATGAAGTCTCAGAGCGAGCGCACCACGCCCGCAGCCCACATCGAGCACTCGGTCATTGGGCTTGAGGTACTGCTTGGTCGTCGTGACGACCTCAGCGTGCACGCCACGCTCGCTGAGCGCCTTTATCCCCTTATATTCCTCGAACTTAGGTTCGAGCGTTTCATAGTATTGGCGAACTGAATCCTGAGCCATGTGAACCCCCCCTCATGGGCCATAGCGGCGCGGGCGGGGTTCGCCAGGTCAACGCAGTGCGCTCAGGACGATTCGCCGCCGCGGGCCTTGTAGGCACGCCAGACACGCCGCAGGTCTTCGACCTGAATGAGGCGTGCCGCGAACATGATGATGACGAAAACCATGAGCGCGGGCAAGGTGAGCAGCCAACCCCACGTAGCCTCACGGTATACAAACAGGGGAGCGAGTGCGGCCGTGAGCCCAACTAAGGTATAGGTGGACCACAAAAGGGCGCTGCGCATGCAGTCGCGATGCTGCTTTCGAAGCATGACGACGAAGGTCCCAGCGTTGGCGATTTCGCCCACCGTTCCGCTGATCATCACGCCCCACAGCCCGTAGGCCTCCGCGAGCGGGATCATGGTGATCGCGATGACGATGACATTCGCGATCTGCGCGTAGAGCACGATCTTCTGCCGCCCGACCGCGACGCTGTACTGGTTGGTCACCATCTCCACCGCTGTGAAGGGCAGGACCAACGCAAACAGCATCATAAAGGCGGGCACGTCCGCGAACTTTTCGATCATCGGTGGGCCGCTGCTCCCGAAGATCTGGCTGGCGAAGTCGATCATCTGAAAGACCAACGGGATGCCGCCCGCGACCCCGATGCCCACGATGGACAGGGTGATGAGGCTGAACCTCAGGACCTCGCGGTACAGAACGTCGCGGTCTTCACGGGCCGCGACGAGGCCCGGCAAGCTGGCTTGCCCAAGGTACTCCATGGGTTTGCTGGCGAACTGCCAAAATGTGACCGCGGCCTGCAGGGTGCCCATCGCCGCGGATCCGATGCGAGAGCCGGTCCAGATGCCCTGCAGCTTGTGCTTGATCGTGAAGACTTGGCCGGCCAGCCAAAGCGGAACGATGAAGCGAAAGACCTCGACCTGAAAGGCCCTGGGCACCGGGGTGCGCCAGATCTCAGACAATGAGGCCTGGGCGCCGCGTGGCAGCAGGATGAGGGCGAGTCCGCCGCTGACGACCAGGGCGAGGAAGTCGCCATAGATGAGCGCGTCCCGCAGGTCCGTGAGGGTCAAAAAGAGGAACTGGAAGACCGTATTGGCGAGGGAGGCGACGACCATGAGCGTCGCCTCGCCGCGGGCATCCAGACTGGAGCGCACGATGTAACGCCCGTACCAATAGGTGACCACCCAGGGCAGGCCGATGAGGGCCAGCGCAAAGGTGTGGCCGAAGACGTAGCCCACGAGCACGGCGGCGGCGCCAAAGACGAGCATCATCAGCATGAAGCCGATGAGGATCATCTTGGCGAATCGCAGCCGGTTGGTGCGGTCACCCGCGCCGAACCTTTGAATGGCCTGGTTGGCGCCGTTGATGAATGCGCTGGTGCCGATCTCGTAGACCAGCATGTAGATCGCGTAGTCTCCGAAGGCCTCCAGCGGTCGGGTGACCATGCCCAGCGCGGAGACCGCGAAGTTCAGCAGCGCGGTGAAGGTATTCGCCCCGAACATGTAGGCGGCGTAGCCGACGAGCTTACGGAGCACGGGGCCATTCTTGTGGGTTGAGGCTCCGTGTCAACTCGCGACGCCCTTGGGGCCCTTCGGGCCTTGAGCTTTGGCGGCGCTGATCGTGCCTAGATGGCGCCGCTGCCGCCGTCTGGATAGACGACGAAGATGACGTAGCGGCCCCAGGGCTCGTGCGCGGGCTGGTACCAGGTCACCGATAGGTGCAGATCCAGAGTCTTCGTTTGCACCAGCGCGGGCGGCCACTCGATGCTCTCCAGGTCGGGCAACTCGAAGACGAAGCCTCGCACTGAGGTGTGCAGGACGGACGTCGCCCCAGCCAGGAGCGAGTTCAAGGCTCGCTCGGGGTCGCGTCCGTCGGCGACCTGGCGGGTCGCGCGGTCCTCTCCGACGCCCAACTGGCTGAGCCGTCGCACCGGTGCGGAGCCCGCTTCGGCCCGGCGCTGATTGAGGCTGCTGAACAGCTCGTCGGCCAAAGTCTTGGGGTCGGCATCCCCGTACAGCGCGTAGGTCGAGACCATGACCCCGATGAAAGGGCCTGCCGGGTCCGTGACCGGGCCCAGCGCGACCTGACGCACGTCGGGGTCCAGCAGGGTCTGGCGGCTGAGCGGCAGGCGCAGCAGGTCGCCCAGCACAAACCTCAGGCTCTGGGTGCCCACGCTCACGCTGGTACTGAAGTGGCTGTAACGCACCATCTCGGGCACCTTCCAGCCTGCGCACAGGCCCAGCGAGACGGTATCGGCGGTGCCCGCGTCGCGGGTGACGAGCTGCGCGTTAAAAAAGTGCGGAGCCAGCGATGTGGCCTCGGCCGTCTGGGCCGCGGCGAGAGCCAGTGGCTGCAACCCTGCCTGCGAACGCACCGTGTTCACGGAGTTGAGGAAGGTTTGAGTCAGCGTAGCCGGGCTGACGTCGAGATCGGCGCCCGGCACCTTGGGACGAAAGAAGGTGGTCGGTGGCGCCTCTGAGGTGCCCACCAGGAGCATCGCCGCGGTATCTCCCAGTACCCGCCCGGCCGCGAAGGAGGCCACCTGCACCCACGCCGAGGTGTCCCCGGGAGCCAGCGGACAGCGCAGCTCAAAGTCAGGCATGCGCAGCTTGGGGTTCTCGGTGCAGACCGCGTAGCCATGAGCGCCTTGAGTGATGTTCACCCGCAGTTTGGGGTGCGGCAGCAGCAGGCGCCCCGCGACGATGACGTGGCCCTGCTCGATGCGCACCGGCTTGAGGAAGGCGCGCCGCTCACCTCGCGCCACCAGCAGGACGGCTCGGTTATCATCGCGCGCCCACCCCAGGCCGACCGCCTCCAAGCGAGAGGCGTCGGCCTTGCCGAGCGTTTTCTGCAGGCTAGATTGCCATTGCTGAAAGAGCTGGGCGTCGTCGACGGAGGCTGGCACTTCACCCGATAGGAACTTGACCTGGATGGCGGCCGGTGTGGCTCGGCAGCGCCCCATCACAAAGCTCTGCACGGAGGGGGAGGGCAGGGCCTGGTGCTGCAAGTAAAATTGCGCGAAGGCTTGCGCTACGCAGTGCATGCCCACGGAGGCCACAGACATGCCGGCGCTGGGCGTGAGGCTCTGGTTGAGCATTTGGTCCCAGGGCTGCGCGCCGGGGTAGGCACGCAGGGCCACATCCGCGGGGAAGGGACCCGGTACCACCCACTGCTCGGGGTCGTGGTATTGGGCCGCGTCGGCCAGTTTGGGCGCGGGCGCGGCGGCCACCTTGCTGAGGGTGGCGGCTGTCGGGAAGCCCGACTTGGTATGCGAGCCTATCGCGCCAGCTGTGGTGCAGGCTGGGGCGAGGACACAAGATAGGACAGCGGCGATGCGGCGCATGGGGGGCGCAGCATGCCGATCGGCGCCGGCTCAGACAACCTGGCCTAAAGGACAGGCCTCAGGCTCCGGCTCTTTTGCCAAACCTCAGGTACAGGGCCGGCACGACCAGCAGGTTGATGAGGCTCGAGGTCAGCAGGCCGCCAAGAATCACCACCGCCATCGGATGCTCGATCTCATTGCCCGGAATCTCTCCGGCGACGACCAGGGGGATGAGCGCCAGGCCTGTGGTCAGGGCGGTCATCAAGATGGGCGACAGGCGCTCTTCAGCCCCGCGCAGGACCAACTGCAATCCAAAGGGCAGCCCCTCCTCGTCCTGAAGGTGCTGATAGTGGCTGATGAGCATGATGCCGTTGCGGGCCGCGATGCCCAAGACGGTCACAAAACCTACGAGAGAGCCCAGTGAGAGCACGCCGCCGCCGAGCAGGGCCGCCAATACGCCGCCCACCAAGGCGGCCGGGAGGCTCAAGAAGACCATGAAGGCCAACTTCCACGAGCCGAAGCTGGCTTGCAGTAAGAGGAGGATGCCGAGCAGCGCAAGGAATCCTGCGCCCAATAGTGTGGATTGCGCAGCCTGGCGAGCCTTGTACTCACCCAGAACTTCGGGGTGATAACCTCGCGGGAACTCTACCTTCGCCAGGGTGGCCTCGATGTCATTCGCGACCGCACCGAGGTCGCGGTCTTTGACGTTACAGCCGACGTCGATGCGACGGGAGCCGCCCTCCCGCTTGATAGTATTGATGGCGGGCACGATGCGCACGCTGGCCACATCACCGAGGCGCACCTGGCCGCCGGCGGGGGTGTCGAGCACGATGTCCTGAAGGGTCTCGTAGGCGTTTCGCAGGTGCTTTTGGCCGCGTACCACCACATCGAAGACCTTCTGGGCCTCGTAGATCTCGCCCACCTTCACGCCCTGGATGAGGGTGGTCGTGGCCCTGCGAATATCTCCCGGGGTCATGCCAAAGCTCGCGAGGGCTTGTACATTTGGGGTGATCTGAATCTGGGGGATGAGCGTCTGCGGCTCGACCTTGAGGTCCTTGATGCCCGCCACCCCCTCGATGCTGCTGCGCATCCGCTCGGCCTGGGTGCGAAGTTCAGCCAGGTCCTCACCGTAGATGCGCACCACGATCGACGTGCTGCCGCCGGTGAGCACCTCCTTGATGCGCTCCCGGAGGTAAGTCAGCAGGTCGCGGTACAGGCCTGGGTAGCCGTCCACGGCCTCCTGGACCAGGGCCACGGTCTCGTCATAGTCCACATCCTCATCGATGCTGATCCAAAGCTCGGTGAAGTTAATGCCCACCACCTCATCCGCGACCTCCGCACGACCGATGTGCGCGCCGAAGTTGCGCACGCCGGGGATTTCGCGCAGCTCCTTGCTGGCATCCACAGTAATGCGGGTCATCTCGGGCAAAGAGGTCCCGGGCTTGGTGAGCCAGTGCATCAAGAAGTCGGTCTCCTTGAAGTCCGGCAAAAAGGACTCACCGAGCAGCGGGAAGATCACCAGACCTGCGACAATCAAGGCCCCGAGAGCGCCCTGAGCTCGCTTGGGACGCTGCACCCAGGCGGGCAGGATCTTGCGATACAGACCGTGCAGCTTGCCGACCAGTGGGGACTCCTTGCCCGCCTTGTGCCCGGTCTTGCCCATCAGCAGCAGGGTCAGCGCCGGGGTCAGGGTGAGGGCCACCAACATCGAGGCCAGTACGGCGAGGCCGTAGGAGATGGCCAGGGGCCGAAAGAAGCTGCCCGACAGACCTTCCATCAAGAAGATCGGGAACAGGGCCAGCACGACAATCAGGGTTGCGTAGACGATGGCCGAGCGCACCTCCAGCGAGGCCGACAAGACAACTTGCATCGTAGGCCGAGGGTTCGGCAGTTCCCGCTCCAGGCGCAGGCGTCGAACGATGTTCTCTACATCGATGATCGCGTCATCCACGACCTCGCCTAGGGCGATGACCAGGCCAGCGAGTACCATCGTATTGATGGTCTGCCCCGTGAAGTGAAGCACCAGGGCCGCGACGACCAAGGATACTGGGATGGCCAAGGAGGAGATGAGCGCCGTGCGCCACTCCCATAAAAAGAGCGCGAGAATGATGATGACCAGCAAGCAGCCCAGAATCAGGGCGGAGCTGAGGTTATCGATAGAGCGCTCGATGAAGGTCGCGGGCCTAAAGATGGTTGTATCCACCTCGACGTCCACGAGGCCTGGCTTCATCTCGGACAGCACCCGCTCCACCTCGGTGCTGACGTCCAGCGTATTACCCCAGGGCTGCTTTTCGACGATGAGCAAGATGCCCGGGCCATCGTTGATGACACCATCTCCGATGAGTGGCTGGTGGCCTTCCGTGACCTGAGCGACGTCTTCCAGGGTGACGGGGGCGCCGCTATCCATAGCCACGACGACCTTGCCCAAGGCTTGGGCGTCTTGAATGGCCGAGCGGTGGGCTACGTTGAGTCGCTGGGTGGGCGTATCAATGAAACCACCCGCCGCAGGACGGGTTGCATCACTGGCTGCCCGCGTGACCTGGTCGAGGCTGACCCCGTGCGCTCTAAGTTCATCCGGATCCACGAGGGCCTGAAGCTGTCGGTCTCGCTGACCCCAAATGGCCACATTGGCCACGCCGGGCACCGCCATTAAGCGCGGACGAATCGTCCAACGGGCTAGGGTCGACAGTTCGATGAGGGAGACCTTGTCGGAGGACAGCCCGATCTTCATCGCCCGGCTGGTGGTCGACAAAGGCGCCAGAATCACCGGCGGGTTGGCGACGCCCGGCAGCTGGGGCGCCATGCCGGCCACGCGCTCCTGCACGAGCTGACGGGCGCGCATGAGGTCCGTGCCGCGCTCAAAGTACAAGACGATGGCCGACAGCCCGGGCACGGACTTGGAGCGCATCGTCTTCATCCAGGCCATGCCCGACAGGCCGCTCTCCAGGGGCACTGTGACGAGGGCCTCGACCTCCTCGGTATTGAGGCCTGGGCACTCGGTCTGGATCTCGACGCGCGGCGGCGCGAACTCCGGGAAGACGTCGAGCCGCGTATTGGGCAACGTCTCAAAGCCTGCGACCAAGAGAAGGGCGGCCAGCGCCACCATGAGG
>SPJJ01002034.1_pt1 | contig 14861 bp, 10 predicted proteins | sample 3741741 | NCBI WGS metagenome assembly SPJJ01 (sample SAMN10925908, study PRJNA522277) | cold seep metagenome | isolation source: Elba SIP-enriched marine methane seep metagenome, extraction at timepoint T1 | place: Italy: coast of Elba, Mediterranean Sea | collected 2014-05 | reverse complement strand
ACAGTGAAGTGCTGGCTATGTCTAAAGATCGCTGGACGGTTGTCATTAATGCCATTAAAAACAGTGGATACGAAGACGCGGTATTTGGCTATGAAATCATGAACGAATGGGATTCATTCGAATGGACCCGTCCTGATAATAATCCCAATACCGATGCCCAGATCCGTATCGATTTCATCCGTGAACTGGCGACTCATGTACGCAGTCTTGATGATGAACATTTACTCATTTCCAGTACTACGGCACTGGACCCCAGAGGGGCACAGGCCAGTTTCCTTTATGACAGTGATACCTTTGATGCCGTTCTACCCCACTTATATCTACCCGGTAACCGTGAACCCTGGTTTAATCCTGAAAGTCACATCGGCACACAAGTCGTTCGCGAACAGGCCAACATACTCTCCTGGTGGACCAGCCATCAAAGCAATGGCAAGCCGGTACTGAATGGTGAATGGGGACCTTCAGATGCCTTTCATCCCACACCCGACAATCCCAGTTATTTCAGTGATTTTCTGGAACAGGATGATGAACTGCTGATCAGAAAACTCTATTTTACAGAACTGGCCAGCGGTGCAGCAGGGCCGGGCATTCGAACTCAGGGCGGTGTAAGAGGCGGCCCGGAATTCGGACTACACTTATCAGATAATATGTTTGCAACTGCAAAAACAGTTTCAAACTTTGTAAACAACGCTGATAACAGTCAACTGAATTTTACCAATTTTCAGGGCGATGATTTACAAGGCAGCTTTCAGCTCAACAATACCTCTGCGCCCCTGTTCGTAACCGGTACCAGTGATGGCCATCAGGGCTTAATCTATATTCATCAGGATGCCAACCAAAGCGCAGCAACAGTTAACAATGCCCAGATACAGTTAACCGAATTACCCGGAGGAGGCGCATTACAGGCTGAATTCTGGAATACGGGCATTAATGAGAGTTCGGCTGCAAACGTTGTCAATGCGGCAAACCCAACACTGGCAGCACCCAATGACAGTATTCTGACCCTCCCTGGCTTTAATGATGACTGGATGATCAAATTTTATGAACAATACAGTACCCGCCTGAATACCTGGCGGGAAGACAGCGTGCAAATTATCAATCTGGAATACAAAAACATGGCTCAAGCCGGCCCTGTCGACGTCTATGTGGTTTATTTAATCAATGGTCAAATCTTTTCACTGACCCGCACCGATGGCCCTTTAAGATCTGTCGCGGGTATTGCAGCCTACCGAACGAATATCACCCCGGCTGATGGCCTGGAAGAACTAACCCGAATTAAGGTAAACGGCACCATTGATGCCGATGTCTACATAGCGACCATGCCCGCAGGCTCGCCAGTTCAAAATTTTAATTTCAAAACACTGCAATTTCTTAACCTGAATATTTAAGCGCCACACTGTTCCCGCCAACCTGGCGGGAACACTCATAATCCCTGAGAATTGTTTAAGCTATTCCAAGGCTTGCCTGATCACTTTTCCTGTCAAAGCCCCTCTTTCCAGATTCAATAACCTTTCCAGGATAGGCATTTATTTTGCTTAAATAATAACAAATGCATTATTTCCCTAATTTTTTTGTGTGAAATGACACAATTATATGTCATTTCACCCAATGTTACTTCTATGCCTGAAACACCTAAACTCAAACTGCTTGGCTTCTCATTAGTCGAATTACTCATGGTATTGCTGATTATCAGTGTACTTAGCACAGTAGCCATCCGCTCAACCGTCGATATCGGCTATGCATCGCGCTATGAACAAACTGCTGCCCATGTTGAAACAGTTAAACAAGCCATCGTAGGCAATCCGAACGGATTGATTAACAACCAACCCGATATATCCGGCTTTGTCGCCGACATGGGACGATTGCCTAGAAACCTGCATGAATTGATTGAAGAAGACTTTTGCCTGACCGATCGCACAGTCAGCGATATTGTGACTTGTCAGGCATTAAATGCAGGCACAGGGGTCTGGACAGATCAAGTTTCAAGACCATTAAATCCTGACCAACCTTCAAACTTGTTCTATGGCTGGAATGGCCCCTATCTTGACATCAGTGATAATCCACAGGGCACAGATGCCTTTACTGATGGCTGGGGGCGTGAAGCTCAAGGTTATTGTTCTGATCCCAGCTTTACCGACCAGACCAACTGTGAAATCGCTGATGTCTGGACATCAATCGAAGCAGATCACAATTATGGCTGGTATTACGATATCACTACGGATGCGCCAGATATCATTTTTTTCAGTTATGGCAAAGACCATATCTCTGGTGGCAATGACTTTGATGAAGATTATCCCAGCCAGAAGCCGGTTTTTACAGAAGACTGGCAAGCGGATATTTCTGCGGGTATACAGGTTAGTTTTACAGCACCAACCATGATAGACACCACAGACCGTATTGCCTGCATAAAAGGTGGAAGACAATGGAAAACAAATTGTAATCTTTCTGAGGCTAAATGCACAAATACTCCTCCTACAACAAACCCCACCCCTCCTCTTCAAGGCATCTGGATTCAGGATAATGGCTTTAATTTTTGTGACATTCCTGAAAATGATTGTAAAGCACAAAGAGGAACAGTTAACCGTGGAGGGAATTGGAAAACATGCCACTTTCTTTCAGAACAATCGTGCCTGCTTGCCCAAGGCAATTGGAGAGAGAAATACACCGCTAACACAGAGAGTAATTGTAACGATGTCACAGGCACGGCTGCCTGTAACGATTTCAGCCGACAACAATGTGAAGGAGCAAACGGTGTATGGGAAAATAATCGTTGCTATACCTGCGATATCACCAGCTTTGCCGAATGTACAGCATCCGGTGGACACACGATACCAACCAACACACTAGCTGATACCTACCCAAGCACCCAGGCATCCTGCAGAAACAATGGCGGTAACTGGGATACAGTTTCATCAGAATGCTACGGTGCTAATTTTTGTGAATTTAACACAAGACAGTTCTGCCGTGATACTGGTGGTCACTGGAATGATTCCTGTTTTTTTGATTATGCAGCCTGTGAAGATTCTACTACAGGAGGTATAAATGCAACCTTCAATGCAACCGCTTTATGTTCTTCAGAAATCCCAATTTCTCAAGCTGCTGATTTAGCGTATAACGAAGAAACCCTTATATTAGAAATCAGCTACCGCTCCAACGGCAGCATTCAAAAAGCACAAAGCAGCACCGCAGTGATTCAGGAAAATGGCGACAAAAAAACAATTCTGTTTAGCGGTTTTGACAATAACGGCTCCGCAGTCACTTTTCTACCTATGGGCATACACGGCCTGTTATTAACCAAAAATTATAATTTCGGCACGAATACAGGAGATATTTATCCTGCCTCTTGCTCGGGACTGGCGGGAGATACTGACAGCAACCTGATCAGTGACTGCGAAGAAGCTGGCGGCACTCTGCTGGAAAACAATCTTTGTGACAATATCACCTTGAATGAATGCACTACGGGTGCTGACGGCACAACAGGTGTTTTAACACGCCAGGTCAAACACGTCGCCTTTGTCCCCAGAAAATCCACCCCTATTATCTACTGGTAAAAGTAATCATGACTCAAATTAAATGGCCTTACGCCTTGTTATTACTGATTTTAACAGCTCTGATCACTGCTGTTTACTGCTCACCGTATATCAATATGAGCAATTTAAAACTGGCAATTGATCAGAATGATAATCAGCGCTTTTCCAGGCTGGTGAACACCGCTCAAATCAACGACTATACCTCACAACTGTTAAACGGCATGATCAAGATTAAATACAATATGGATATGGAAAACCCGGCGATTGATCCCAGAGATGCCATGCAGGACTATACCTTTGCCCGTACGCATATCAAGACCCGACTAAAAAAACTGACCTCACCCGGCAAATTTAACGAACTGATTTGTGGCAATGTGATAGAAACCGGCGAACATGATTCAAACGAAGACTGCGGGTCACTCAATGGCAAACTGGAATGGTTGTCCTTAACCCAGGCAAAAATTGACTTTAAAAACCCCGCAACCAGATGGAGCAGCAGCCTGATTCTGGACAGAACCGGACTTTTTAACTGGCAGATCTCAGAAATCCAGTTACCCGTGAACGACATCCTGCAACAGTTTGAAAAGCAGATACTGGCTGCTCAACAGCCAAACGTGGATAAAAAAGTATGAACAACAAACAAACCGGCATGACGCTGCTGGAGTTAACGGTAGTCTTGTTTATATTAATTGCTCTGGCCGGGCTTGCCGTACCTTATGTTGCCGGTACAAACCGGGATAGCTTATGTCAGGCAACAGACACCACTCTGCAAACTATAAAACAGACTATCATGGGCGGCGGCACAAAAAATGGGTATTTTCTGGATACCTTAGGCTACTATCCCAAAGCCAGCCGCAGCACGACAGCAGATTTTGATTTACACTACCTCTATGATATAGGGGGCTGGACAAGCTATAACCCAAAAACCGGTGTAGGTTGGAGGGGCCCCTATCTGGCAGGTGGCCGTGCTCCTCATCCAAATATTGACAGCAGCTTTGCCAGTCTGGCTACGGAAATTTATCACCCAACCACCAACACCACAGGTAAAGTTCATACGATCATCAAAGGTTCAGCCAACCAGCAGATCCATGATGCCTGGGGAAGACCGATCATTCTTCAAGTCCCTTATTCCACAGCGGATACAGCCTACGAACTTGAAAATGCGCGTCTGGTCTCAGCTGGGCCTGGCGGTGGAATAGGCGCAGATGAAGCAGCCATTGATACCAGCATCCATGATAACCCCAATGCCATTGATCGGGGTGATGACCGGGTTTTATATCTAAACAAACCTGATCCGTTTATTTCAGGCAATGCAGCCTGTAGCCAAGGATAAAAACCTGAAAATTTTCTAAACGTTCATCGACATATTTGTGTTAGCTAAAAGCTAGCTGGCTCGAAAATTTCATTTGGGGAATGGAATTTCTGGAGAATCGATAAATCCGAATAGACCTTATTGAAATAAAAATCATAGCTCTACACAAACCACAGTTAATACGTTGTTTCCGTTTTGTTTCTCAAGGCTATTGACAGCAGGGATGCTGTCACTCAGGCTACACGGACATATTGACGCCGTGCCTTGAGAGACAAAATGGTAGCAACCAGTAGTTTGTTTAGAGCCATGTTAAAAAAACTTTGTATAAAATAACTACCGACCTGATAAAATACCCGAACAATCCCTAAGGTATTGATTTATCATGATTTTAAAATAAGAGTGTTGCACAGAGCTACATGGATCTATTCACGCCTGCTGATGAATCAAACCCTTAGATCAAGCTGAGTGTATGATCAGAACTTGACCTTATTCAGCCACGGATTAAAACCGATAATTCAAACCAATATTGGCCGCCATCGATTCCCAGTTAACTCCGTTTAAAACCGTTTCTCCCTGCGTGCCATCGGAGAAAAAAATACGATCCACACCTTTTTTATTGGCATCCCAGCGTTGATAATCCACTGATAAATTTAAAAATAAATCTCGATTCAACCTGAGCTGGCTACCTAGTGAGGCGACATAGCCTGTTCCTTCGGCTTCATGTTCAAAACTGCGAGGCTGGGCAAAGTCTTCTCTCAAATTCCAGGTTGCTGCCGCTTCATAATAAGCATAATGATATTCAAATGAACCATACAAACGCAGATAATCAGCAAAATTCAATTCACTATCCACCCCGGCCCAGGGCCCCAGCCAGGAAGCATCATAACTGCTGTCCAATCCGGGAATAGCTCCCTGAAAGGGTATGACTTGGCGGCCATCCGTAATTGTCAGATTTTGCGCATGATAGGAAAAGCCGAATTTCGGCATCACACTCAAAAACGGACGAGATGCTGACGAAGGAATTAAACCGAATCGATAACCCAAAGCAATTGATAAATCAATTACATTGCCTTCATCAGCCTGATTGACGGATCGGGAAAACTCCTCAGTACGGTCATTGCCCAAATAATCTGAATCCTGATTGTCCCCGTCTAATATGGTTCCATAGCTGAAATCTGCATCAACAACCCAATTTGAATTAATGTGCAACTGACTACCAATCCCAAAACTGAATATTTCCAGATTTCTCCAGGTGAGTTCAGACAGAATATTAGGCTGTCCACTGGGATCAGCAATGGTCCAGTCAAAATCATCGATTCTGTAACCACTATCGAAATAAAATTCTACTGCCATATTTTCAGCCCATGCGCCTGCATGATTAGCGGGAACAGCAGTATCATCACCTGCCTGATTTTCTTCAGAATGCAAACGATAACCCTGAGCCTTTTCTACGGGCTTGGCCTCGGTCTGCTCACTGGAAAAAATCACCATTTGCATAGCAGGCACAGTCTTTTGATCAACAGATGAATGGGATTGCTCATCAAAAATATACATCTGAATTTCAGGAATCGCAGAATCAGCCAACATCACACCTGGCAAACAACTGATTCCCAGTAAATAAATTCTGCATACATTCATCTTCATCCCTGTTATTTCTTCACAATGGAGTTAACAATATCATTAAATGGACCGGCAGAAATCAGATATAAATAGGTTGAGTCGCCCATTTGTCCACGAGGCTTTAAACGCGCCTGTTCTATGCTGGAAGCCAGCCATCGACCCTTAATATTTTTATAATCTATGGTTAAATCCGTATTGGATTCATTATAAAGACCCAATGCAGTCACGTGAATCCCGCCCTGCCTCCAACTGGCTACAGGAATGGTTTTAATACGCGTATCATAAACAATATCAACCGTCCTCAAACCATTGAGCCCAACCCGGTTTATACCGTCAGCCACGGTCTGTTGTGTAGCGGGTTTTCTCACTGTTTCAGCAGCAAATCGGGTTAAATTCACATAAGTCTGCTGTTTATTGCCTTGAGGAGTTAAACGGCTTTGATCCGTTGGTTTGGTATGCAATGCCCGTTCACCTTTATCGTGTATGACATCGAATTTATCCTGTAAATCGTATTCCTTGAATGGTTTTTCCAGTTGATAGCCTTTATGACGCTTATCTCGATTGGTATAAACATCCAGATTATCCAGTTGCGGTGAATTAGGATGGATGGACACATTATCCAGCAATGCCTGGCTGTCCAGCGATGCTTCATTCGGTGTCGTCGTGATAAATGGCCGGATGATCACAACCAGTTCCGTCCGGTTGCGCGTATCACTCTGTTCTCTGAAAAAGAAACCTAAACCGGGAATATCTCCCAATACAGGCACCTTGCTTTCTCTATCTCCGGCTGTTTCATTAATAAAGCCACCCACTGCGATAGAGGTTCCATCTTTAGCGACCACGGTACCACTGAAGGTTTCTGTCTGTACCACATCAATATTGGCATCGACCAGATTATTTCCAACCTGAACTGGAATGGTGGCCGGAATGGAGCTCAAACCAGAACGTTCAATCAAAATTCGAATATTGACCGTCCTGTCCGCATTAATATTCGGCGTAAGAAACAGGGTAGTCCCCAAATTTCGGGTCTCCGTCTGTGGCACGATAATCGAATTGTTAATCACCGTGGCATTCCCTGCTAAGGCCGTACTTGTCGAAGAATCTTCATAACCAGTAACGATGGGACGTTCATCACCGATAAAGACCCGACTGACTTCCTGATTCGTTGTCAGCAAAATAGGCGTAGCCACTTCAGTCACCCGGTTTTCCTGCTCCAGCAATTGTAAACGTGCTTCAAATCGATCACTGACATAGGTGGCCAGAAAAGCCGGATTAAAGGTTGTTGCTGCCACATCCAGAGTCTGATCCAGCAAGGCAGTAGCGCTCCGCCCTTCAGTCACTGTGGTATTATCCGATTTCACTTTGAAATCAAATAAAGAATCAAATCCATCCGATAAATCGATAGAAAGAATTTTAACTTCCATCAGCAACATGGAACTTTCAGTATCAATCTGTTCATAGAGCGACCTGACCTGTTTCATGGCTTCGGTATCCCTGGTTCTGACCAACACCCGGTTTTGGCGTTTAATCACACTGACATAAATCGGAGCCTGATGACGAATAGCACTCGCCAGGAAACGGTCACTACGCGAAGAATCACCGGATAAAATATTCTGCAGATCCTCGCTTTTGGTATTAATATCCTTTAACAACTGGGCAATGGAATCAAGAGAACGACTATTCTCCACACTATTGCTGTTATTACGATTACCATTGGCATTATTGTTATTATTATTGTTGTTGTTTTGGTTGTTATTATTATTGCCGTTATTTCTATTATTCCTTACACAATTACTGCGACTACTGTTATTCCCACCGAATCCTCCTACACCACCATTATTGTTATTTCCATTGTTATTATTATTGTTGTTATTTCCGTTATTATTGCCACCGCTGCTATTAAAACTTTCACTGCCAGTCGCGCTGTTGATCAAATCAAATCGGTTGATTCGTGACGATAAATCATTCAGCAATTCATCTTCATTAGAACCATAACTCAAATAAACCCGTTCACTGCCATAGAGGTTACACACCGTATCAGCCAGGTCTATCGCATTTTTAGCATTTTTCATGGTAAAAATACGGGTCTGTTCCGACTTGAATTCCACCTGTTCCAACCGATATTCACTCACAGTATAAATGCGAATAATATTGGCAGAACGGTCATGCTTATACCAGAGGTTATAGGTTTTAGCGATGGCATCAATTACATCCAGTACCGAAATATTTTTCAGATACATGGTAATAATGGTACGAGAAGCCTCCTGTGAGGCGATCATATTTAAATCAGAATGATCTGATAATATCTTGAGTGCATCACCCACACTGATATTTTTAAAATCAAGTTGGCCAATTTTTTCATAGGCTGGTTTTTTTGCTGCCTGAACATCAGTCGCATTGAACGGGGCAAGCAACAAATTCAATACAACCAAGTTGGTTAAAAGTTTTGTGAACATCAGGTTTCCGCTAAGCATTTAAATGATTCTGGTTTGCCTGTTGCATTAATGCAAAACCATAGATTGATTGAATGGACTGTCCAGAAAAATAGTGACGTGGTCTTCAGCTATTTCATCTATCCGGATATTGACGATTTTTCGATTGACCAAAAGCGATGATCGACTCCCTTCCAACACATGAAATATACGGTTATTAACATTCAATACCGCCTTGGCAGGTTTGTCTTTTGCAATGACCTTACCTATCAGCTGAATCACTGGAACACTCAATTCATCATCCAGTTCTTCATTATTGGAACTGGAATTGTCTTCTGTAAAACGGCCTCTTTTAATCTGATCCATGGCCTCACGAAAATTTTTACTCATTTCGGTGGGATTTCGAAGAATACCCACGGCCTCATTAATATTTTCAACGGTTAATTGAGACTTTGCGTTATAGACCTGATTAGTCGATTCAGCAGCAACCGGTAAACAGCATAAGCACAAACTGAAAAATAAACATTGCTTCATGAAGGACTTCCCCCGGCAGCCGAAAACATAGCCACCAAAAATGCCGCATAAACAAAACCGACCACCCCGCCCACAACCACAGTCATAGTCGGTGCAATCATGCCAGTCAGCTGGGCAATGGATTGTTGCAACAGCTCATCGTGATAGTCTGCCATTTCCTGCATGATCTCATCCATCGTCCCTGAGCTTTCACCCACACCCACCATTTGCACAAACAACGGCATAAAGCCGGAACGGTTTTTCAGGGAATCGGAAAGACTATTGCCTAACAAAATGCGTCGATGAGCATAAGCCACCCGACTGGCGATGTATTTATTAGCATGCAGCTTTTCCATCGTTACCAGGGCTTCTGATATCAAGACACCACTGCGCAATAGTAATCCCATCGCCCTGGAAAACAACACGGTTCCGGATAATCTGAGAATCTTACCTAATATAGGCAGCTTTAAAGCTGATCGGTCTATCCACCAGCGCGATGGAGACCAGTTATAAAACACAATGAACACCGTAATAAAAGTAATGCCACTGACGGACAAAAAAATCGAATTGGCAACAAACCAGTCCGAGACATCAATCAGGGCCTGAGTAATCGGAGGCATGGGTTTTCCCATGATTTTTAATAATTCTTTGATTTCAGGGACGATACTGGTCAACATAAAAACCACCAGACCTATGGCAAATAACAAGGTGACTACCGGATACTTCAAGGCCGAGACAATTTGTTTTTTTAGGCGTCGCGACGATTTAATTTCGTTGGCCGCCTGATCCAGCACTAAATATAAATGCCCGGTCTGCTCGCCGACTTTCACCAATTGAATAGTAAAAAAGTTAAACACCTTATGTTCCTGCATGGCATCAGAAAACGCTCCCCCCTGCTCGATACGTTCTATCATGTCATCCCAGGTTTTCTGAGCACCGATACGGGCAAATTCCGCCGTCATATTCAAGGCATCCAGCAAACTGATTCCACTACGCAACATCACAGCAATCTGATGAAATTCATGCTCCAGTTCTTTTTCCTGTATAGCGCGATAATCTAACGGGTTCAAACTGAAAGTCTGTCTGTGACGTTTGCGATGCTGATTTTGTACTTCATCAATTTTTAAAACCAGCAAGCCTTCCTGACGCAAATTGACGATTGCAGCATCCCGATTCGGACTGTCTATGCTGTCTGAAACCTGCTGACCCTTACGATTTCTGGCGATATAGGTAAAAACTGGCATACCGTTACCAGGACGAAGCGACTTTTAACACTTCAGCATAGGAGGTTTCACCTACCAATAATTTTTCTAAGGCATCATCCAGTAAACTATTAATGCCCGCATCCCGCATATTTTGAGCCAATATGGCTTCACCTTTATTATCGACCACATCACGTGACCACGCCTCATTCAATTCCATAATTTCATACAGGCCAATCCGTCCTGAATAGCCTTTATCACCGCAATAAACACAACCGGTGGGATCATAAATCAACTGTCCTTCCAATTCCGGGTGCATGATGGCACGGGCTTCGTGCCCGGTCATGGGACGCGGAATTCTGCAAATATGGCATAACCGTCTTAACAAACGCTGCGCCACAGCCAGACGAAGTGCCGCAGCAATTAAATAAGGCGGCACACCCATGTCTATCAGTCGAGTGACGGTTGCAGCGGCTGAATTGGTATGCAGGGTTCCTAATACCATATGACCGGTTAAAGCTGCCTTGATAGCTATATCCGCTGTTTCCCTGTCCCTGATTTCCCCCAGCATCACCACATCCGGGTCATGCCTCAAAATACTGCGCAATGCCTTGGCAAAGTCCAGTTTGTCTGAATTAGGGTCTATTTCACACTGAGCAACGCCATCAATTTCATATTCAATTGGATCTTCAACCGTCAACACATTGACATCATGCTCCGACAGCAATAAACGGATCGAGGCATATAAGGTGGTGGTTTTTCCACTGCCTGTCGGCCCGGTCATAATCATCAAACCCTGAGTTCTGCGTAAAAAGGTTTCTATCTGGCTACGATTAAAATCTGAGAAACCCAGTTTATTCAGAGTCAGTCCTTCTGTCTGTACCGCCAGCAAACGCATAGTAATACGTTCACCATATTTGGTTGGCAAGGTAGCCACACGAATATCAATACGCCGTCCCCCATTCACAAACTGATGAGAGAAACGGCCATCCTGTGGCGAACGTTTTTCCGCTATATCCAGCCCGGCCATGACTTTTAACCGGCTCGCCAGTTCGGTATAAACATCGGCTGAAATATTGTCATAAGTTTCCAGTTGCCCCTCTACCCGAAAACGAATACGGCTGCCTTTATGTCCAGGGTCGATATGCACATCTGATGCTTCTCTGATATAAGCGGCATATAACAGCTTATCGCCCATATCCACCGCTTCAGAGGTTTCATTCTCATTGCCTTTTGCTGCAGGAAGAGCCGCTGGCTGGATATTGCCATAAACTTGCTTTAACAGCTTATCCAGCTTGGCCTGCTCCACATCCCAAAGCACCACCGGCGCTTTCATCATGCGTTCTATGGCATGACTCATACTGATATTTTTAATATTGGAAACGGCAACATGCACCCGGCCACGCTGCTCCATAAAGGGCAAAATTTTACGCCGTATTGCGATATTGGAAGGGATGCGTAAGGTGCAGGCCGGATCAATTTTCACCCGCTCTATATCCAGCTGATGTTCACCCGGTTCCAGTTTGACATGATCAATATACTCAACACCGAAGCGTAATTCCTCACGAAATTGTTCTACCCATTTGACCACTGCGATCCGTGTCATTTTCTGAGTAGAAAACTGGATACTCAGGGTAATCTGCACATTTTCAGACAAATCCAGATGATCCATCTGACTGATAAGCATGGCCCCTTTGGGTGAATGATTTTCCACCGCTGAAATCAAGGCACTGTTTTCATGATCAAATATGATGGCTTCGTGATTTTTGACCGCTATTCGTTTCTGCTTACGCAGATCATCCAGGTTTTTTTCCACTGCCTGAAAACTGGCCAGGGCAAAATCAGTCTGATTATCACTCATAGCATTGTCCTGAACTCAAAAGATTAAAATTTTTCATTACATCCACAACACCAATTCCCATTTAAGCAGGTCTGAAGCGACCTGCTCAGATTCATGCTGTTGAGGTAAAGACATAGTCACTTTGACCGGAACTGCATCCAACTCATCCGCTGCAATCTGGTTCAAAGCATTATAGACATCACTGTATCGCCCATAGACAGAAATAATTTGAACGCTGACCTCGGAATAGTCTTTTTTGTTCTTGTCATCCTGAGTTTTATTTTCATCCATGGGTTTGACCCAGTTCCAGACATCTTTTAAAGCCAATGTCATCTCCTCTTCCGACATGATCTGGCTTTTTTCGTTGATGACCTGTAATTGGTTTGAAGCCAATATATCGGATAACTGACCGGTGGATTCAGTGGAAAGAAATTCATTCGAAAGAAAACCGGCCATATCACTCATTCTTGCCTTCAGATCTTTATGTTTCTTCTTTAGCTGATTGATTTTAGATTGAACCTTGCTTTGTTCAGTAATCGTGCCTGAGACAGAATTTGGGTTAATGCCCTTGGCCCTTAAACGCTGAAAACTCTGCTCTGCAGCATCTCTGGATTCGCCCAGCCAACCACTGATAAACACAAAATAAATAACCAGAATCGTCATGGCAGGCAATACACGTTTCAGTAATCGATCTCGTTTTTGTTCTTCGGGTGTCATCTCGATTAACTAGCCTTTATTCTCTATAAAACCCTTCAAGCCTAAATCTTCTATCTGCATAGCAAATGACCAGGGGCCGCCATTGTCAAATAGGCCCATTGCGGTTTTAGTCGGTGGATGTACCTTCCAGCCGAGCTCAGCCAATGCGGTCTCGAGATTTTGTGCCAGTTGATTACTTAAATTCGCTTTCAGACTGACACCCGTCACAACCACCTGATTACCTTGCATGTTGATTGATTCTGCCAATAAATCTTCCGGACTGCCTTCTGCCAGCATTTTCAGTAATACCGCAGGGCGTTGTTTCAAAGCGTTCATGGCCACAGGAATGACATCAATATTGCCATCAATGCTTTTAACCTGTCGCGTCAAGTCCTGTAACAGAGTTTTATTTTTTTGCAGGCTGTCGCGATAGGCACTCAATTCCTTATCCGCCTGCGATAATTCTTCAAACTGGTATTGATAGTCAGATGTCTGATATTGAAGTAACAAGGCATGGCTCAGGCAGAGCAACAAAGCAGCGGCGCCACCGCCAACCCTATAGACCAGTTCTTTATTCAGGCCACCGGACTCAGCCAGTAACGGTATCGGCGTTGCTTCGTCGTCAGCAACCAGTAATTGTGCCCATTGCCCCATCCAGAAAATCAGAGCGCCGTCCAAGGTCAGGCGATAATTTTCATCGGTAGCCGGTAAATATTCCAACTGATTATTCATCAACGCTTCCGATTTGTCGACGGACCCGGTTTCCAGTATCCACTGGTCAATCTCGCGTTGCCAGTCACCTTGGGTTTCTGTAGGAAAAATCTGTAGATTAAAGCCTTGCTCCGGGCTTTTTGATATGGCAAAGGCCTTGCCGGGCCAGCATTCCAACCTGAGCCAACTGCTTTCATCACTGCTGGATAGCAAACCGGGAAAGCCTCCCGGATGGGTTAAACCCCCAAATTTAAGGGCTGCATCCTTGCACAAGGCCAGCAAATCATCAAAGGTTTCTCTGGCGATAGCATTAACCCAGTAATTATTCATCTCGTCTATGCTGTTGATCAGCTGATAACTGAGTACATTGTTGCTCAAGCTGTTATCGGTCAGAGCTTCGTATTCAAATTGCAGGGCCTGCTCCAGCACCTCATCCTCGACGCCTTCGACCTGCACAGCCGGCAATGACAACTGAAAGCTGTTTAAGCGTACATAAAGTATCCAGAGACGACGACCGAATTTTTCTGTCTGCTCCAGCATCTGTGCCAGGGCAACAGGCAGGGTATTGGATGTGGGGCAGTCTACCTCGATGACCTCGGCCTCTCCCAGAATCAGGCCATTTTTATCGGTATCGATTCTGAAGGTTTTGACTTCGGTAATATAGAGTAGCGTATGGGCTGCACGTCTACTCAAGCCAGGTAGCTTGGCTAAATTCAGCATGGATAAAAATACCTCTATTTACAATACAATCTGTTAAATAATCTAGCTTTTCTCCTCCCTGACAAAAAAAATGCACAATGCAATACCTGCATTATGCACTTTTCGGTTTCCTAAATTAATCGACTTTTATTGTGCTGGCCACTACCCGTGGTAACGACCAGTTACAATCAGATTAACAATTAACCTTCTGAATCCTGACGATCATAGAAACGTTGTACAGCTTGTTGTGGTCCGTCCAGCTGCATCATAGCCATACCACTACAAACAAAAGTAGCCGCTTCAATT
>SPJJ01022341.1_pt1 | contig 14901 bp, 7 predicted proteins | sample 3741741 | NCBI WGS metagenome assembly SPJJ01 (sample SAMN10925908, study PRJNA522277) | cold seep metagenome | isolation source: Elba SIP-enriched marine methane seep metagenome, extraction at timepoint T1 | place: Italy: coast of Elba, Mediterranean Sea | collected 2014-05 | reverse complement strand
TGGAGGTTGTCAGTCAATTTGTCAGGAAGAAATTTTTTTTTCATGAACTATTGGGAGGTAGAGAATGAAATCCATTAAGTCATATAAGTCTATTGGTGGTGTTGCGATTCTGTTAGGAGGTTTAGCATTAACCTCTACAGGAAATGCAGCCTCAATAAGTGCATCAAATAGCTGTCCAGGCGGGGTAGGTTGTGATACAGGTGTTTCTTCACCTTTCCCCAGTTATGGGTTTAGCATGGTAATTGAGCAACGTACCAGTGATAATACTATTTTCGATTTAACGTTAACAAATACGTCTTCAACGTCTACACCACTTGCTCTGATTGATGCATTTGCTATGAACATGGGTGGAGGAACTTTAGGAACAGATTTTAGCGTTGGTGGGTTTACTGCACCTTGGACGTTTGGCGCGACTGGCCCTGGTTTTTTTAATGGGGTTAATTTTACTTACGTTGGTGATGCGAATTCACCGGGTGATAGATTAGCGCCTAATGGTATGCTGAGTTTTTGGTTTGATTTTACAACTAACACTTCGTTTGATCCGTGGTTAACTGCAGGCACAGACACCGGTGGGGGTTTTGGTGGAGGGGGCGATTCTGGTCAATTAGCTGTTAGTTTTCAACAGTTAGGTAGTGGAGGACAAGATAGTGATTTACTCGCTGCGAATTGGGTTAATACCCCGTCTAATCCGCCTAACCCGCCTAATCCAGCCAGCGAACCCCCCGTATTAATGTTGATGTTAAGCGCTTTGGCAGCAATGTTGTTTTCTCGTAAAAAAATAGCGTGAAGCTAGGGACAGCTAATTTGCTGTGACCTATCAACCTTGTTCTCGCGACGATCGCTTTTTGCGGACAGGAGTCAACAGATCATAAAAAAGGGCGCTTATTGCGCCCTTTTTTATGGCTAAGAAATTTATTTATTTTTTACGGCCTTTGCCACCGCCATTCGAACCTCCACCTGTTCCACCGCCAATGGTGATTGAAGTCTGGTTTGCCTGGCTACTGTTACCCAAGTTATCAATAGCTTCAACAGTGTAAGTAAAACTGCCTTCTCCTGGTCTGTCTGTATAGCTGGTGTTGTGGGTTGTTGTCATTGAAAACCCATTTCTTTTTACCAGGTAATGTGATATTCCAGAGCCGCTATCAGAAGACGCGCCCCAAGACACACGGACTTGATTCTTACGTCTTTTTTCTGCCGTTAAGTTAGCCGGTGTTGTCGGTGCCGTTCCGTCAACTTCTACGGAGACAGTCGTGCTGCTTGAAAGATGATTGTTTGCTGTTGCCGTAAACGTCGTTGAAAAGTTTCCGTCAGTGGATGGCGCCGTTGTCGCCCATGTATTGTTGGACGTTGATCCGGCACTCAGCGTAAACATGCCTACTGTATCACCATGATTTGTTGTTAGCGTAAAGTTGTTGGCGCTGCACACGGAAGAGTCTAAATTGCTCAAAGTGCTTGAGAAGTTGATGGGGGCACCGGGTGCTACATAGGTGTTATTGGTACTTACGTTTAACTCTGGCGCAGAATAGGTGCAGGTTTCTACTATTGGCGTATGCGTTTGTGCAGCGGCAGGATTTGAGTAGGTTGAGTTGCCATTACTATTGTAAGCGCGCACGCGATAGTAGAATGTTGAGTTGGTAGGTAATCCATTATCTGTAAAGGTTTCAGTGTTAGTGCCCACCGAAGCAAATTCAAACCAGGAAATACCGTCAAATGAACGTTCTATACGGAAACCTGTTTCATTTTCTGAGTTATCATTCCAAGTGATTGAGATTTCAGAATCGGATAAAGCCGAAGCATGCAAGTTAGAAGGGGCATCAGGTGTCGAAATATCAACCGATCCTCTAAATGCGGCGACGATGGACTTGGTGTTATTTATGGATAACGCGTTATTCGCACTGGCCGTGCCTGTATATTCTCCATTGTAGATGACGTTTGGGTTAGAAAAATAACCAACCTGATTGGTGCCGCAATTGTAGGCCATGACAGTTCTAAAGCCACCTGTTTCGCATAAACGGAAGCCGTATGAATACGCATATGCTCCTGAATACGTGGTGCTTTCTATATCATGATGGCTGCCCTGGTTATGCCCCAGTTCATGAGCAAGTGTATGGTTAGATAGACACGAATAGACTGAGTCATCGTGAACTACGCTGAATGCGTAAGAAGCAAACCATGCTCCAGGGTTATCCATTAAGTAGCCGGTTCCACACACATTGGTATCAGCACTAATCAAGACCACTTGATCAGCGCCATATTGGTTGCGGAGGCTATGAACCTCATCCATCTTCCCATCACTCGTGCTTGTAATATCTGACAAGCTGGTCGATGCATTGCCGCTTTCTACATAACTGGTCTCACCCATGTAGACCAGGTTGATTTGCATATCAATATGGCTGTTCAGATAGGCCTGGTTAGCCATTGCAACAGCATTAAGTATTTTGGCTTCAATACCGGGTTGACCGTTTGAGTTATTTTTTGCTTTGCTGGTGTACATGACCATTACATCAATAATGGTACCAGCCGAGTTGATTTCATTGGCTGTTGCCGGGACTGAAGAAGATGAATCATCAACTTCGCTATGAACTTCAAAGTCGTGTTCTACATGTGCAGTATCATCTTCAAAGATTGGGATTTTGTCTGGGTCAATTTGCATAATCGTGTGCAGACCGTTTTTACCCAAGTTGATTTCATACAGGTCGTCATCAATTTTCACCGTGCCTGATAATGATTGCCCTCTCAAAGTCAGGAATACTTCGCTGTTCAGGTAGCCTTCGACATAACCGATCCAGGTAGTCGCGCCACGAAATTTTTTAATAACTCTTTCACGGACGATTGTGACGATTGTATCGTCAAATAAATTAAGTGTTAATGTATCCGACCAGAATAGGTTGCGGTTGATTTTTACTGAGCGTAATCGCCCTTTTTTGGCTTTATTTGGATGTTTCTTGTCTGTTTTATGAGAAATTCCAAAATCATTGAAAAGTTCGGGGGATGATGGTTTATGGCTACTGCCCGCAAAGGTCAGTGTAACTGGAGCCATCATAATCATGAGCAAAAAGGTGATTGATGTTTTTCTAATATTCATAAATTGTATTACGTGTCTGCTTTGTTTATTGTTAGCTTAGTGGTCATTAATTGGAATAAACGCGGCGTATGTCCGCCTTTATATTGGCGAGTGTGATGAAGGTTAAATTTGCGAAGAATTAAGGATTGAATGTCGTGTGTTCACTGCATGAATGAGCAAACAGTGTTGTGTGAGGTGCTGCACCTTTAAGATTAAATAGGTATTTAAGCGTCAAGGTGAGTCTAGTTATACATTATTAAGAAAAAGTTAAATCTTAATTTGTGACTCAACCAAGGTGCAGGGCGTGATGGATTGATTTAACAGGGGGCTTCGTATTCAGGTAAAACCCATTGAGCGGTCACGTTTTTAGTGAATATATGTTACACAATTTTGGGTTTGCTATACTTTTATAAAGAGTCTTTTGTTAAGGTTGGTTTTAATTATGGTGAGTCAAATGATGGGGATGCCCCTTAAACGCGTGCTTTCTTCTTTGGTCAGTGGGTTGCTGTTGACTGTTTCTTGTTCAATAGTTGCTCAGGAGTCGGCGACACCCTCCTATGGTGAAAAGGTGAAAGCCAAAGCGGGAAGTGGTGTGGTAAATATTGTTTCGGCACCCGTAGAGATTCCGAAAAGTATCATTAATACCACCAATGAGAGTAATTTTATTTTTGGTATTGTGGGGGGCGCAGTGGAAGGGTTATTGAATACGGCGGGTAGAGTGGCAAACGGGGTCAGCGACTTGCTGACGGCGCCTGTGCCAACTCGGCCTGTCGTGTATCCAGAACGCGTCTGGGATGATATGAATGCGGATACGACGTATGGCGATATTTTTATTGCGGATGATCGTTAACTGCAGTATGTCGATTTAGCCCGGATGTTTCGTTAAGAGTGCTCTGCCTAAGGCACAATTCCAATAGTTTAAGGTTTTTATTAATGGATGAAATTTCTGGGTTAGCAGGTCGCTGTTATGTCTGTTCTGATTAACTGACGGCCAGCTTTAAGGCACTGTAACCATCCGGTTTTTTAATCATCTCAATTTGTGTTTTGATGCGTTTTTGTACCGCATCAATATGCGAAATAATGCCTACGGTTTTGCCCTGGGTTTTTAAGCCTTCCAACGTATTCATCACCAGGTAAAGGGATTCTGCATCCAGGTTGCCGAATCCTTCATCAATAAATAACGAATCCACAGCATGCCCATTGCTGGTGGTTTCCGACAAGGCCAATGCCAGCGCCAGACTGACCACAAAGCTTTCACCACCCGACAAGGTTTTGGGCAGGCGGCGCTGGTTATTTTGCAGGCTGTCTTCAATACGCAGAGAAAACCCTTGTTGATTGTCTTCATGGCGAACATAAAATCGACCGCTGATTTTTTCCAGAATCGAATTGGTTTGCGACAATAATTGCTCAATCATGTCTCGTTGAACTTTGCGACGGAAGGCGCTGGCATTTTCATCGTTGATGAGTTTTAAATCTTGTTCACATTGTGCCAGTAGAGTTTGTTTGTGCGTGAATTGCTGTTGTAGCGTTTCTGCTTTTTCTTGATGGTTTGTCTGCACCGTAAGTTTACTTTCCAGGGTCGAAACTTCCATGCTGGCAATGGATAATTTTTCCTTTACCGAATCAAGTTGTGCCTGCAGTTGATCCGGTTGTTGTGGGCCAGGCTGCTGGTTTTGTAATGAAATCAGATGTTCTTCAGCTTTAGCCTTCTCTGTTGCAGTCATCCCTAGTTGTTCTGTTAGAGCCTGTTGTTCCTGTTGCAGTGATTGTTCTTGAGCGATTAGAGAGAGTTTCTGTTTTACGTCTTCAACACTGGTCAAAGGCGTATGCTTGAGTTTTTCTTCCAGTGCTTGTTTAGCGTGCTGCAGTTGTGTCTGTTCTTGTTGTTGCTGTTGTTCTTTTTGACTGACTAATTGCTGTTTTTCAACCAGTGCCAGGTGTAACCCGGCCTGTTCTTCCTGTTGTAGTTCCAATGTATCCTGGTGCATTTTTTGGTTGATGTCATCGACATCGTCCTGACACAGGGAAACCTTATCTTCAAGACTAGTGATTTCTTCACCCAGCAGTTTTTGACGGGTTTGATAGGTTTGGTATTCGCGGCGACGGTGGTTCAGGCGTTCAAATACTTCATCTTCCTGGCCGGCAGCAGGCATTTTTTCGGCAAACCGCCCAAGTTGTTCGGCCACTTGCGAGGAAAGCTTTTTTTCATCAGCCTTGTATTGCTCCAGGTTTTTTTCCAGTTCTACGAGTTCTCGAGGGCGGTTGTCCCATTCCTGATTGAGTTTTTCGTTCTCGTTTTGCAAGCGTTGTAAAAGGGCTTCCTGTTTTTCAATGTCAGCTTTGCTTTTTCCAATTTTATTGTGTAGTCCCGTGCATTTTTTTAACAGGGCATTGATTTCGGTGAGCTGTTTTTTTTCTGTGGCCAACATTTTTTTCATTAATGGCAGGTTATCCATATCCAGCCGGTCATCCGCTACATTCAGGCGATTACTTAACACAACCCATTGAGAACGAATGTGTTTGAGTTTATTTTCCTTATCCGTCTCTTCTTGTTCTTGCTGTTTAACTTCTTTAATCTGGATTGACAGACTGTCGGAATGAGAGCGCAAGGCTTGCATCTTTCCGCGTTGATCTGCCAGTGCCTTGCGTGAGTCTACGCCGGATGGCGGTGTGTGCGAATACGGGTGTTTTGTTGCTCCACATAATGGACAGGGTTCACCTTCAACCAGTTTTTCTCTGTCTTTGACAAGTTTTCGCATCAGCGCTTCCAGGCTCACAGCCTGCTCCAGAGCTTTGCGAATATTTTCTTCTTTACCAATTTCGAGTTGCAGCGTGTTTTGTTCGGCCACTAGCTCATGCTCTTCCTTTTCCATGTCGAATTTGCTACGGCGAAAACGGCTGAGAAAGCTCTTTTTTCCAACCTTGGAATTTACAACAGCCAGTTCATACAATTCCTGAAAGTGAAACACCCGTTCTTGCTGTTCTTTATGCACGTCCTGCAGTTCTTCAAAGCTTTTACCCTGTGTCCAGTCGATAATTGCTTGCTCATCTTTTGCTTGTTGAGCGTGTCTTTCCTTAATGTTTTTGGCTGTCGATTTAAGCGCGGATTTGTTTTTGTTTAAAGACTGGGTGGTGGTTTTACTCCATTGTCCGTGCTGTTTCTGTTTGCTTGACAGGTCTGCGATTGATTTTCTTAGACGCTTCAATTTTTCAATATCAGGAAAACCAGTCAATAGAGCTGTGTCGTGCTCATGTTCCTGTAGCCAGTTATTGGTGTATTCCAGGGATGATTTTTTTTCTGCCAGCTGTTGTTGGGTGGATTGCAGTAACGCATTCTCTGCCGGCAATTCGGCCTGATAATTGGCAATACGTTGCTGCAGTTGCATGATTATCTGTCGTTGCTCACTGACATCTCGTGGTGAGGTATTTTCATCAACGGGAAGGGCTTGTACTTGTTTTTGCAATTGCTCAACTTCTGCTCTCAATGTGTTGAGAGTGCGCGTGCCTTCCTCAATTTCGTTGCGGTGCCGATCCAAATCTGTAATATCATCTTTTAGTAGCAAGGCCGGTTGTGCCTGCTCAATGTCCTGCAGTGTTTGCTGGTTTTTATCGTGTTGGGCTTGCAGTGAGTGGTGGCGTTTATTCAGCGCGTCAATGCTTTGACTGCTTTCGGCGAGTTGTGTAGTCCAGTTAAGCTGCTGTTCAAGTTCGGTTTTTTGCTGGGTGAATTCGCTGGCTTGCTGCTTAAAATCTTGCAGGTCTTGTTGCTTGGCTTCAAGGGCGGCTTGGTCGATAACGGGAATTGTCTCAAGGTCTTTCTTGATGGCTTCAATATCTGTGTTTAGCTGTTCATACGTTTGTTGCGTTTGCTGGCGATAGTGGTGATAAATCTTTTCCCCAGTGATTTTTTCCAGCACGCTCATGCGTTCATTATCCAGCGCATTTAAAAATGCACTGAACTGGCCTTGCGATAACACCATGGATTGACAGAAGTTATGGAAGTCCATGCCAGTCAGTTCTGCAATGTGTGTGCGCACCTCGGCTGGGGTTTCGGCAAGAATTGATTCGGGTTCGCCTAATTGGGTGAGCTGCATGCGCGGGGCTTGAAGCTCTCCTTGTGCAGAGGCCGCTTCACGGGCAACCTGCCATTGACTACGAAATACTTTATCGCCCAATTTAAATTCGATACGCGCAAAACAGTCGCTGCTTTGCTTGCTCATGACATGTTCGGCGGGTTTGTTAAAACGGTAGGTTTCGCCGTACAAAGCCAGCATAATGGCATCAAGAATGGACGATTTGCCAGAGCCATTCGGCCCGGTAATGGCAAAGATCCCTGCATCAGCCAGCGGAGATTGGTCAAAATCAATGCGGCTTTCGCCCTGCAGGGAGTTGATGTTTTTGAAATACAGATTGAGAATTTTCATGAGCCAGACAACATGCGACCGGGAGTCGTTAAACAACCTGCATTATCGCATTGGGACAATGCATGAACAAGTGAGCAAAGAATGATAAATAGACTATCTCAAATAGTCAGCCTAAGAGACTGTCCGAGAACGGGCTGATCTACCCCGACCAAACTAGATAGGCCAGGTTCGTCGATCATTACGTTAAATAGCCGAGCTATACGCCGCAAATGATCGAAGAACCTGACTTAATCAGACGGGCTCTTGCGACAATCGCTCTTCTCGGACAGTCTTCATATCCGGATTAAGCATATTTCCATGAGAATTCGTAGTATGTACCTATTTTTGGAAAGGTTTCTATGTATTCGGCGACTCTGCCATCGTCATCTTCATTTTGTTGAGCAATATCGAGAGTGTCTTCGGATATTAAGCGCAATAGTTCGATGGTGTCGTCATACTGATATTTACGTATGCTGATCGGAGAAAGAAAAAGCAAGTTATCAGCGGCGTCCCATTTCATGCGTAGCACTTTGGTGGGGCGTGTAATGCTCAGACGAGCGCGCTTTAGTTTTTCATTGCCCGTGACATTGATCTGACTGATTACCGTTTCGTGCAACGCAAAACTGCCGTGGCTTGGTTTAATTACTTGCAGAAAAGTGTGCCAGCCGCCGCCCAGACGGATAGATTCAGCACCTTCACTGATGACCGTGCGCTGAGCATCAACAGGGTGAAGTTGGTTGATGAATTCGGGTAACAGTGACGAACCATACACTTCCAGGCCATCTTCTTTAATTTGGGAAATTCCTGTAGATGTAAAACCGATGACATTTTGATAGTGCAATTCCCAGTGATCGGATGAAGCTAATTCCCAGCAATATTCTTGTAACAAGGTTTGATAACCGGCTTCTCTGGCAATGTTTTCAAATTCTTCACGGTGCGATGCGGCGATGCGCTCACCAGGTTTCAAGTGACTGACCAGCCAACCACCTGGTCGTGTAAAGCCGAAAGACTCAAAAAGAAAGCAGAGTTTAACGACAGATTTCATCCCCACTACATTGAGCATCGCCTGTGGATTTTTATTGGCATAGAACTGTGGCGCAAGCTGGCCAAACCAAAGTGTAACAAATGCACCCAGAAACCCTAGTTTAAGCAGGGTCAGGTCAAGCAACGGCACGTGCTTCAGAAAGGGTGAAACACTGGCTGGTAAATAGGCCGTAGCATCTGGAAAGCTGGTCGATTGGGCAATCAGAAAGACCACAAAAATAACAAAAAACTGGCGACCTGCCAGATATTTTTGAGATTCAGAGGTTTTTTGGGTTGTGGATTGGATTTCAGCGGTGCGAGGGTATTCTTTGTGCAGAGGGGTAAGGTCTTTGGTGCGCAGAGAAACAATCGAAATCTGGCTGCCCTCAAGTGCTGCAAGCAGCAACATTAAGGCAATACAGATGGCCAACACAGCATAAGGTGGGACTGCGTAGCTGATAGAAAGATTTGAGGCACCGGCGAGGATTAGATAAAGCAGGCCTGCAATGGCAATGGGAGCCAGAATGATGGCAAATACTGATGAGAGCACATACAGAATCTGCGAGAACAAGCTGTTGCCTTGGTTGGGAGGCACGTCAAACCCCAGTAAATGATGCGCGCGCTCGGTAGTAAAGCGAAGTTCTTTGTTATAACGGCTGACCGATTCGGGGTGTTGGTAAACCTTGTTTAACAACGATTTATGTTTATCGAACTGAACGTCAGGGGTAGAGGAGATAAGTAAAGAAAATGCCAGTTCTTCAGAAATTTCGTGATGCAATAGAAACGCTCTGAGCTGGCATGCCAACGTGTTTTTCATGAAAAATAATTCCGTTTATGCAATGACTAGAGGGGTGTTTTGATCTGGAGTTTCTGTGTCGTCTTCCCATTCAATTTCCAGTTTCAATTTTAATTCACCGCGCGGCAGTCTTTCGTAACGTACTGTAAACAAGGGCTGTTGCTGTGGGGCAATATTGACATCGTTGAGAGTGAGTTCACCATTGTCTATTAACGCTTGTCCAATTTTTACCAATTGCTCGCCAATGGCATCCAGGTCGTGAGTCTGTTCGCTGTTGACTATCCATTTGTGGCGAAGGGCAAGGTGAGGGTGATGGGGCTGAATCATAATAGGTTCCTTAATGAGTTATTGTTTTAATGGTTGATTCTGAACAGCGTACAAAGCAGGTTTAGTTTTGCATGCGCATTATAGGGTTGTGGGGGAGGTGGAATTTATTAACATGGCTATATACTCATCCCAGATTGTTTTCACCCAGCCTCACAGGACACGGCGTCAATCCTTACTGGTGATGTGCTAATAACCATATTAATTAATATCCTGTACAGGGAGTTAAACCCAGCAAAGTTATCAACTTTTATGCCATATTTTTGTTTAAGTTTATTTAACTCATTCAATGGGTTATTGGTGGGTTTAAAAAACAAGATTAAGTTTTGATGAGTAATTGAGGCATCTGCCTTGTTTTTTATATGTCAAATCACATAGTTGAAATACAGCGTTTAATAAATCTTCCTTGTCAACCTGCGCAGGCTTGGTTAACTATAACCAGAGTCCGTGAATGGAATGCGGATTCAGGGCGTAAGATATTGGTTTATCACGGGATTTTTAAATACCTTAGTTTTACACATAGGTTAAACGGGGGTTTGTAAAACCTATTATGAATCAATGGGTTGGGCTCTGTGTCGTAGTGAATGCACGGGTTCAGGTATACTTGTTTACATCTGTTGCCACGGTCTCTCGCGTGAGTATGGGGCGAGGTGATTGCACGGATCTCATCAAATTTCTGCAAAAATGACGCAAAAAACAAAACACTCATTGGATGCTTATTATCAACAGGTCAAAGACGTAATTTTATCCCGTCAAGACTGGGTCACAGGGCTGTTGCCAGCCAGCACAGCCATCAATACGCATGGTGACTATACCGATGCCTGGGTAAGAGATAATGTTTATAGTATTCTGGCGGCCTGGGGGCTTGCACTGGCTTATCGGCGCAACCAGGATGACCACGGTCGAGCCTATGAACTGGAACAAAGCACCGTTAAATTAATGCGTGGTTTGTTGACAGCAATGATGCGCCAGGCCGATAAGGTAGAAAAATTTAAGCATACCCAAAATCCACTGGATGCGCTGCACGCCAAATATGATACCCAAACAGGCATAGCCGTGGTGGGGGATCATGAGTGGGGACATTTACAACTGGATGCCACGTCATTGTTTTTATTGATGCTGGCGCAGATGACGGCATCAGGCTTGCGCATTGTGTTTACTCAGGCGGAAGTTAATTTTGTGCAGAATCTGGTGCACTACATCAGCCGTACTTATCGCACGCCGGATTATGGTATCTGGGAGCGCGGCAATAAAATAAACTCAGGTGTGGCTGAATTGAATGCCAGCTCCATTGGCATGGCCAAAGCTGCACTGGAAGCACTGTCGGATTTTAATTTATTTGGTAAGGATGGCGGGCAGGCTTCCATGATTCATGTTAATCGTGATGATATTGCGCGTACCCGTATCACTCTGGAATCTTTATTACCGAGGGAATCCATATCCAAAGAAGTGGATGCGGCGGTGTTGAGCGTGATTGGTTTTCCGGCTTTTGCTGTGGATAATGAAGCCTTACGCAAGCATACTGAAAGCCAGATTCGTGACAAGTTAGAAGGGCGTTATGGCTGTAAACGTTTCTTGCGGGATGGTCACCAGACCGCTGTTGAAGACCCACACCGTTTGCATTACGAAGCACATGAATTAAAACAATTCGCCGATATTGAATGCGAATGGCCGTTATTTTTTACGTATTTATTGCTGAATTATCAGTTTGCAGGGGATCAAACACAGGCACAGCATTATCGCCAACACCTACAGGCCTTGTTAGTAGAAAAAAATGGTTATGGTTTGTTGCCGGAAGTTTATTGGGTGCCAGATGCGTTGATAGAGGCGGAAAGGCAAGCGCCGAACAGTCAAGATCGACAGCCCAACGACAATGTTCCACTGGTATGGGCGCAAAGCCTGTATATATTAGGGAGCTTGTTGCAAGAGGGCTGGCTGCAACATGAAGATATCGACCCGGTTGGACGGCATAAACGGCCAGAGGCAACACCTGCCTGCAAAATTCAGGTGTTATTACTGGCAGAGAATGAGCAGGTTCAACAACGCCTGTTAGAACACGGCCTGCAAGCCGTCGCCATGAATACGATTGCGCCCGTACAGGTGAGAGAGGCGCAAGAACTGGCCGAAGCCTTAACCCAAGTGGGGCGTAATGATCGTATTGGTTTAAGTGGTCGGCCATTACGTCAACTGCGTACTCTGGCAACCTCCTGTGTCTATCAGCTGGCAGGTGAATTAATGTTATTTCTGCCGCAATGCTTAAATCAAAAGGGCTTTTATTTAGCGCTGGATAACCGCTTACTGATTCAGCGTTTAATTCTGGAGCTGGAGTATGTTTACCGTCATTGGGATCGAAGTGAAAATCCGTTAATCACCTTGCCTGTAAAACAGAACATGTTAGAAGGCGCCAATCAAGGTGTGTTGTTTGATTTATTAAACGCATTGAATCAAGGCGAGGTCAACGACGTACCGGTGGCGCTGGTCACCTTGCAGCAAGCACTTAATCATGCCAGCCGTGAGATTATCGATTTTTTGCACGGCTTTGAATTTGAGGCGGCCAGCTGGGATCAGTTTGAACGCGCCTTACCGCATGTGTTGCCTGACCCTGGTGCAAATGACCAACCCTTGTCAGCCTTGACTTTGTCGCAGTGGGAAAATGAAACAGATGAAACATTAATCAACATACTGTTGCTTGAACGCAACCTGTATGCCCGATTGGAATTGATTGAACTGTTGATGTCACGACACAATGCTGATTTTTGTATTCAGATCAGTGATGAGGAGGAAAGTGTTTATTTGCACCAATTGCTGGAAGAAGTCTATGCCCAGGCCGGTGATCAGCATCTGTGGTTTATCGTTCGTCGTGCGGCAGGGCTACTGGGAAAATATGATATTAATCTAGAGCAGGCAGCCAGTGAAATTCTGATGCGTCAGCATGCCTTAACCCTGGGTCGATCCTACAGTGGCAAGGCAACCCTAAACAAACCGGCAGATTCGTCAGAAATTTTATCTATCATTAACCAATTCAATACCGACCCCAGTGAACGAGCTATTATTCAAGAGCTGGTTTTATACCTGGGCATGTTGATGAAATCCGATGAAAGCATGTTCACCAATATGCATACCGTGCGCGTAGGACATATATTGCATCTGTTATGCGTATGGCATAAGCGCGAATCAGACTGTGACAGCATTGATCAAGCCTTCGACCAGACCCTGGCAATGTCGCCTTATCAAGTGTCAAGCAAAGTGCGAGACCTGCTTGCCGACTTCAGTAAAACCAAAATGCAGTTAAGTCAAGATGAGACATTGCACTACCAGAAATCATCCAGTCGATTGCAATTGAGTACATTTAAGGCACAGGCCATTGTGCGCCCGCAACAAATGACCGATTGGTATGAATGGCGTGAAAGGCAAGGCAGTGTTGGGCGTGATACCCCCGAATTTTTTGCAAATGTCTGGCGTGTTCTTCATCATTGCAAAGGCATCATCATTGGCGACAAACTGAACAGTAAAAACCGCCTGGTCAGCGAAAAAATATTGTCAGAGATGACGGCAGAAGAACAGAGCTTCAAATTGTATGTCAGTCATCTGTTAAATAAAATTCAGGCACCAATGTATCGACAGTTAACTGTTGAGACATTGAATGCAGTCGCTTTATTGATGCGCGACAATCAAGACCTGCACATTGAAGACGTGTTAATCGTCGACATATTAATTGGGCATGCAGTTAGATTGAAATGGCAAAAAACTCACCCGGAAGAACACGAATATGAACAACACGTCTCCCAGGCCTGGCAAAGCTTTTACCAGCAGCCGCCGGATCAGGTGATGCTGGCAATCAAAGATTCATTGGATTATTTATTGTGTGAGTGAGCAGGGAATATTCAAGAATATATGCATGTAGCCCTGGTGGCCGCATCCCTGCAGCCAACAGTCTTGAGAAGCAGAATAGCAAGCGCTTCAGCCTAACCAACTCAGTGGGCCGCTAAGTTTAGCGGTCACTCGTTAAAAAATGCCCGCTTAACCAAAAGTTAACGCATTTTTAGGTGCCAGTTAGGTCGCATAAGTGAGTCAGCTTGATCACCAAAAGCGCTGTAAAACGCCCCTTTTCTGTTGAAATACATACCACCTGTTACACCGACATTGTCGGGTTTGCTACAATGGCTTTTTGTTAATACCTGTTTAAATTCAGCGGGTTATACCATGGCATGCTGGTTGCTTTACTCTTTGCAAAAGAGAGGTGTCAGGCATGAAATCGAACAAAGATATAGCTGAATTAATGGATGAACCGGCATGTGAGCATAACAAAAAGGAGAAATCCGGTTGTGCCAAGCCCAAGCCCGGTTCTGCGGCAGGCGGTTGCGCGTTTGACGGGGCGCAGATTGCCTTATTGCCGATAGCTGATGTAGCACATATTGTGCATGGGCCAATTGCCTGTGCAGGCAGTTCCTGGGATAACCGCGGTACGCGATCTTCCGGTTCTGATCTATATCGCATTGGCATGACCACCGATCTCACCGAGCAGGATGTGGTGATGGGGCGTGCTGAAAAACGTTTGCTGCATTCGATTAAACAGGCGGTGGAAACCTACCAGCCGCCCGCCGTTTTTGTTTATAACACCTGTGTTCCAGCCCTGATTGGCGATGATATTGAGGCTGTGTGCAAGGCAGGGGAAGAAAAATGGGGTGTGCCGGTGGTACCGATTGATTGTGCCGGTTTCTATGGCACTAAAAATCTCGGAAACCGCATCGCTGGAGATGCCATGGTCAAACATGTGATTGGCACCCGAGACCCGGATCCATTGTTGCCAGAAATGACAGCAAAAGGCATTAAGGTGCACGATGTCAACCTGGTGGGTGAATACAATATTGCGGGTGAATTCTGGCATGTGTTGCCATTGCTGGATGAGTTGGGTATACGCGTATTGTGTACGTTGTCTGGCGATGCACGTTTCCGTGAGGTGCAGACCATGCATAAAGCAGAAGTGAATATGATGGTGTGCTCCAAAGCAATGGTCAATGTGGCGCGCAAGTTGAATCAGCAATATGGCACGCCATGGTTTGAAGGCAGTTTCTACGGCATTACCGATACCAGCCAGGCGTTACGTGATTTCGCCAAAAGTATCGGGGATGATGATTTAACAGCGCGTACCGAAGCCTTGATTGAGCGTGAAGAAGCCCAAATTCGCGCGGCGCTTGAGCCGTGGCGAGAGCGACTTAAAGGCAAACGTGTATTGCTCTATACCGGCGGTGTTAAAAGCTGGTCAGTGATCTCTGCTTTGCAGGACTTGG
>SPJJ01006906.1_pt1 | contig 14906 bp, 13 predicted proteins | sample 3741741 | NCBI WGS metagenome assembly SPJJ01 (sample SAMN10925908, study PRJNA522277) | cold seep metagenome | isolation source: Elba SIP-enriched marine methane seep metagenome, extraction at timepoint T1 | place: Italy: coast of Elba, Mediterranean Sea | collected 2014-05 | reverse complement strand
GGCGCCGCCGCCGCGACGTGCGCCCACACCCGCGCCTGCGCCCAGCCCCGAAGAGCTGGGCATGCATGGGCTTCAAATGAAGCCCGCGCCCATCTCCAATCCGCTCAGCGCACACGCCGCCCCGCGCTCCGCGCCGGAACAGGCGGATGAGCAGCTCACGGTGCGCCACGTGGCCGAGCCGCCTCGAATGCCCCCGCCGCGACCGCCCGAGCCCGAGCCGCAAACCAACTTGCGCAAGGGTGTCGACCCGAGCTTCCCCGTGGGCTTTTCTTCACTGCCCCAGGCGCCGCCACCGCCTCGGCAACCCCCGCCTGCCCCCAGCGTCGACATGGCCGCGGACCTGGAGCTGCCTGAACCCCCCGCGCGCATGGTCGCGCCGCCGACCCCGGATGCCGCGCTCGCGGCGCCGCCACCCGGCCCAACGGGAAGCGAACCGGACGCGCCCTTCGCGCGCCTGCCGCCCGACCACGCTCCAGAGCCCAGCCAGAGCCTCGGGCCCAAAGCGAGTGTGCCGCCGGTACCGTCGCTGGATATCGAGATCGAGGACGAACATGCGATGGAGCTGGAGCTGGAGCTGGAGGACGATCCGCCGCCGCCCACGCCCCTGCAGCCCGCGCGCATATCGCCGAGCGCCGCCAAAGCCCCCACGCCGGCGTCGGCGGTGGCCCAGGTCAGCCAGACGGAGCGCGATGAGCAAGAGGCCTTGCAGCGTCTGCTGCCCGTGTTCGAGGCGAATCAGGAGACCGCAAGAGCGCTCAAGGCGGTCTTCGAGCTGTGCCTCGCTCGAGGCGTCATCACCCGCGAAGAGTATCTCGCGCGACTGCAGAGCACGCCCGACTGATCATCGCAGCGGCGGCACAGCCCGCCCCTCTCCAAATTGCAGCACCCAAAACCGCGGTCGGGGGCGCGAGGCCTCAAGGGCACGCCGCAGGTCTGAGATCGGCGTAAACTGGCCTTCGGCGGCCAGCGGGAAGGTGCCAAAGTGCATGCCCACGCTCAGCTGGGCCCGAAGCTGCAGGGCCGCTTGCACGGCCTCCGCCGGGTCGACATGTATGGGCGCCATGAACCAGCGCGGGCGATAGGCGCCAATGGGCAGGATCGCTAGGCGAAAGCGTGACAAGCGATCTCCCGCCGCCTTGAAGTGCGGACCAAGGCCGGTATCACCAGCGAAGTATACCGGGCCCGCGGGGCTGTTGAGCACATAGCTGAGCCACAAGGTGCCATCCGCATCGCTCAGACCCCGCCCCGAAAAGTGCTGAGCGGGCCACCCGATGAGGGTGAGATCAGGTCCCAAGGTCACCTCCTGATGCCAGTCGATGGCCTCCACACCCTCGATGCCCTCCGCCGCCAGCAAGCGCTCATTGCCGAGGCCTACAAAGATGCGCAGACCGGGATTGAGCGCCCTCAGGGCCTTGAGGGTCTCAAGATCGAGGTGATCGTAGTGATTGTGGCTGATGATGACGACGTCGATGGGCGGCAGCGCCTGCAGTGGGATGCCGGGGTCTCGCACCCGCTTGGGGCCTGCGAATGAGACCGGCGAGCAGCGCTCAGACCAGATCGGGTCCGTGAGAATGTTGAGGCCCTGCATCTGCACCAGGGTGGTGGCGTGGTTGATGAAGGTGATGTGAAGCCCACCTTCGGCCACTCGCCGCGGCGGCGGCTCAAAGTCCTGATTGTCGGTCCAAGCCTGCCAATAGCCGCGGCGTTGGGTGAGGCCGTACTTGAGCACCTCCATGAAGCCCGGGCGATGCGTGGGCTGCTCATTGATGAACCGGCGCCCATCGAAGTGTGCATTCACCGGCCCTTGATGCATCGGCGCCGAAAAACACCCGGGCAGCAAGAAGAATAGGGCCACCAGCTGGCCGTGCCTCATGGCGTCTGCAATCTATCCTGCGCTCCGGGACGCTCAACGGTACCGTCGGCGTGCACCGCAAAGCGTCCCGCGTCCCGGTCGTGCACGGGCGCATCGTCCGGCCAGGGCCAACCGCCAAAGCCCGTGCGTTGATAGTCCTGCATCGCTTGGTTGAGTTCAGCCCTGGTATTCATGACGAAGGGACCGTGGTGGGCCACCGGCTCACCGATCGGCCTGGCATGCAATAGCAGCAGCTCGCTCGGCTCGGAGCCATTTTCGAGCTCCACCTGCATATCGGGCTGCATCTGGGCAAGCTGACCTGCATCAATATCCTGCCCGGAGACCCGCATGCTGGACCCTTCAAAGAAGTAGAGTACACGGTGGGCATCGCTGCTGCCCGCCGGCAAGGTGCAGCGAGCCCCCGGCGGCATCTTGAGCGTGCAGATATTCACCTCGGCGTCGGGCTGAGCGGCCCACGAGTGCGGTGGCGCCCGAAGTGTCTTGGCCTGCAGCAGCTCGCCTGCGATCACCGTGATTTGAGTCTCGCGCCCCTCATCATCGACCTGGCACACCACAGGAATCTGCTCATGCCAGAGCATCGTGAAGTGGGCCGGCTGCATCTTGTGTGCGCTGGGCAAGTTCAGCCAGATCTGGAACAGCTCGGCAGGGTTGGGGGCGTCCGACCGCACGAGCGGAAACATCTCGGCGTGCACCACACCCTCCCCCGCCGTCATCCACTGCACATCGCCGCCGCCAAAACGCGCCGTAGCTCCCAACGAGTCTGCGTGATCGATGAAGCCTTCCTTGGCAATGGTGACCGTTTCGAAGCCGCGGTGCGGATGCCTGGGGAAGCCGGGCACCCGCTCACCATGGTACATTCGAAAGCCGTCTTGCACGTCAAAGTCCATGCCCAGGTTGCGCCCCCGCAGCAGCGCCGGGTCAGGGCCCAGGTCCGCTTGCCCAGGAGGGTAGGCGTCCTTGTGGTGAGCACAGAACAGGAAGGGGTCGAGAGTGGGCCAGATGAAACCCAGGGCACCAACCTGGATGATGGGGTGACGCTTCACAGCCTCACCATGCCACGTCAGCCATCGATGGTGGGCACAGAGGCCGCGAGCACCGGACCAAAGACGCCGCGGTAGCACCAGCCGAGGTAGCTCATGAGCCCGATGAGGATGATGGGCATCGGCAGGCTGCTCGCGGGCTCTAGGAAGAGGTGAAAGAGGAAGATGTTCACCACGATCGGAGCGAGGAAGAGCAGCGCCAAGGGCGTAAAACGGTTGGCGAGCAGCATCAGACCGGCGAGCACCTCAAAGCCCTTGATCACCGGGAACATGTAGCCCGTAGCCGCCAAAGCCCCCATGAAGGCCCCTGCGGCCTCGGGCAGCGGGGGCATCGGCAGGAAGTTCAGAAAACCGTTCAGGCCAAAGACGGTGAAGACCAGCCCGAGCAGCAGGCGGGCGATCATGGGGAACTTGGATGTGATGGACTTCATTTGGGGCACCTGTAGGGGATCAGTACGCACTTGGCCGCTGTTGCGCATCGAAAAACCCACAAGACAAAGCAGACGCAGTGTTGCATAACCTGCAACAGTGGAGCCGCTCGACTTCTCGGAGATCATGGCCTTTCTCAAGGTGGTGGATAGCGGCAGCTACACCAAAGCGGCCGCGCTCTTAGGCAGCTCGAAGTCCAGCGTGAGCAGGAAGGTGGCGCAGCTGGAGCGCCGGCTGGGTGTTCCACTGCTTCGACGAAGCACGCGCAGCTTGGGGCTCACCGAGGAGGGCGCCGCCTTTCACGCCCGAGTGGCCCACGCCGTGTTGGAGGTCAGTGATGCCGCGCAGCACGTGCGCGATCTGCAGGGCACGCCGCGGGGTCACCTCCGGGTCACCGCGCCCACGGACATGGGGCCTGAGTTGGGGCGGATGACGGTGGCCTTTTGCGCGGAGTACCCGGACGTCACACTGGAGATGATGCTCACCCAGCGCGCCGTAGACCTGGTCCGTGAGGGCTTTGACCTTGCGATTCGCGCCGGGTCGATGCCCGACTCCAACCTCATAGCCCGGCGCATCACCTCGGGCCACCCACGCTTGTACGCCAGCCCCAACTACCTAAAGGCCCGCGGCACTCCAGACAGCCCCGCGGACCTCGCCGGGCACAGCTGCGTGCTCTTTCAAGCGCCCACCTTGAAGCAGAAATGGCCGCTGCAAGGCCCCGATGGATTGCGGGCCGTGGACGTGACGGGCCGGATCAGCACCAATCACTTCAGCATGCTGACCGACATCCTGCTGGAGGGCGCAGGCGTTGGGGTCCTGCCGCCGCAGTTCGCGGCCCCGCATTTAAAAAGCGGCAAGCTGGTTTGCGTGCTGCCTGAGTACGGCTTTGGCGAGGCGGCCCTGCACATCGTCTACCCGGGGGGCCGCCATCTGTCCGCAAAGGTCCGGGTATTTCGAGACTTCGCGCGGTCTTGGTTGGCCGCCAGCGTCGACGCGGCCTCGCGGTGAGTTGACCAAGAATCCCTGCACCCCGTAGCGTGCGCGCCGTGTCGGGCCTGGCAGATCTCGTGGGACAGGAGGAGGCGGTCAACCACCTCACCCGGCTGCTGGCCTCGGACCGGCTGGCCCACGCCCTGCTTTTTGTGGGCCCCGAGAGCACCGGGAAGGGCACCGCGGCCCGCAGTCTAGCCCGAGCCCTCTTCTGCCACGATCCCAATGTATCCCCCGGTGAGGCCTGCGGCGCCTGTGACGGCTGCACCAAGATGCAAGAGAACTGTCACGGCGACTTTCATGAGGTGGTGGTCAAGACCAAGACCATTCCCGTGGCCGCGATTCGTGACGCGACTCGGCAGCTCAGCCTGCGCTCGGTCGAAAGCGGCGCCAAAGTGCTCTTGATTGAGGGCGCAGAACGCATGAACGCCTCGGCGCAGAACGCCCTGCTCAAGACCCTTGAGGAGCCGCCCGGGGCTACGCACATCATCCTCACCACATCGAGACTTCGCGCCATCTTGCCCACCGTGGTCTCCCGCTGCCAGCGTGTGCATTTTGCGCCGCTGCCCACCGATGCCCTGGCCAAGGTGGTGGCGGAGCGCCGGGGCCTTGGTCCACAGCAGGCTCAGATGCTGGCCGCGCTCGCCCAGGGCTCCCTGGGCATGGCCCTGGAGCTGGACTACGAGGCCCTCATCGTGCGCCGGGACCAGGTCGCGGCCATCGACGAGGCCCTGCACGGCCGCACCCCAAAATCCGCCATTGAGGCCCTGGCCGCCGCCGCCGATATCGCCGGCGATCGCGCTGAACTGTCGGCGACCCTGGACCTGTTCTTGGTGTGGCTGCACGACCAGATCTTGATCGCCTCCGAGGCCCCCTTGAGCGGGCTCGCCAACGTTGATCGGCGCGCACAGCTCGACCACCTGGCCCAAACGCGCGGTCTCAGCGCCATCCTGGCCCGCGCCGAGGACGTGATGGAGGCCAAACGCCAGGTCGAGGCGCGCTTCAACTGGAACGCGCAGATGATCACAGAGCAGCTGTGCCTATCCCTGGCGGGTCATCACAAGCTGCCGCGGCTCTAGCCAAGCAAGCGCACAGATCGAGGTTGCTCCGGGCCCACCGATGCCCGATATGCGTCGCCATGACCGAGCGAACCTTGGTGACCGCCGCGCTGCCCTACGCCAATGGCAGCATCCACATTGGACACCTCGTCGAGTACCTGATGACCGACTTCCACGTGCGGGCTTTGAAGCTCGCCGGCGAAGACGCGCTGTACATCTGCGCCGACGATACCCACGGGACCCCCATCGAGCTGAACGCGCGCAAGGCGGGCGTCAGCCCCGAGGAGTTCGTGGCCCGGTTCGCCAAGGAGCACCTCGAGGACTTCGAGGCCTTCGGCATCCACTTCGACAGCTTCTACTCCACCAATAGTGAGGAGAATAAGAAGTGGGCCCACTACATCTACGACAAGCTGAAGAGCGGCGGGCACATCGAGCGGCGCTCGATGGACCAGCTCTATGATGAAAGCGCTCAGCGCTTCTTGCCCGACCGGTTCGTCAAGGGAACTTGCCCCAAGTGCGGAGCGCCCGAACAGTACGGCGATGTCTGCGAAAACTGCAACTCAACCTACGAAACCACGGAGTTGCTCGATCCGGTGAGCGTAGTTTCGGGTACCAAGCCCGTCGTCAAAAGCTCCGAACATCTCTTCGTGAGCCTGGCCCACTTTGAAGACTTCCTCACCGAGTGGGTGCAGGCCGAGGGGCACCTGCAGCCTGAGGTCCGCAACTTCGTCAAAGGCTGGCTGGACGGCGGCCTCAAGGATTGGTGCATCTCTCGGGACGCGCCCTACTTCGGCTTCGAGATCCCGGGCGAAAAAGACAAGTTCTTCTACGTCTGGCTGGACGCCCCCATCGGCTACATCTCCAGCACGGAGAACTGGGCCAACGTCGCAGGCCAGCCTGCACTTGTAAACGAGATCTGGAAGAACGGCGCCGCCAAAGTCGTGCACGTCATCGGCAAGGACATCGTCTACTTTCACACCCTGTTTTGGCCAGCCATGCTGCACGCGGCAGGCCTCACGGTGCCCAGCCAGGTGCAGGTGCACGGCATGCTCACCGTGGATGGCGTGAAGATGTCCAAGAGCCGGGGCACCTTCATCAACGCCGCGACGTTCAGAAAGCACGTCGACCCGATGTACCTGCGCTACTATTTCGCATCGAAGATTGGCGCCTCCGCCGAGGACGTCGACCTATCCTTCGATGAGTTCCACGAGCGGGTGAACGCCCACCTCGTGAATACTTTGGCGAACCTGGTCTCCCGGGGCGCATCCTTTTTGGCCAATAAGCTGGACGGCCGCTTTGGCAAGATCCGCGACGAGCACGCCTCGGCGCTGGTCACCGCCAAGGAAAAGCTCGCGGAGGCCGAGGCCGCCTACCGACGCTTTGACTCCGCGGGCGCCATTCGTGCCGCGGTCGAGGTCGCCTCCTTGGGCAATAAGCTCTTTCAAGACGGCGCGCCTTGGAAGCTCATCAAAGAGGACGTCGAGGCCACCCGTGACCTCGTCACGGTGTGCATGAACCTCGCGCGCACCGCGGCGGTGATCGTCGCGCCCGTCGTGCCCAGCTACGCCGAGACCGTCTACCGGGTCTTCGCTTTGCCCGAGGGCGGGCCCACCTCCTTCGCGGAGGGCGCGGTCTTTGACCTCGTAGAGCGCGGCATGGGCACCCCGGAGCGCCTGGTCGATCGCATGGACAAAAAGGCCCTGCTCAAGGTCGTGGAGGACTCCAAGCAGGCCCCCGCTGAGGCGCCCGCCGAGACCAAGAAGAGCGAGGTCGAGCCGCTGGAGCCCCAGATCACCATCGACGATTTCAGCAAGATCGACCTGCGGGTCGGGCTGATCGTTGAGGCGGCCCTGGTGAAGGGCGCCAAGAAGTTGCTGCAACTGACGGTCGATGTCGGTGAGGACAAGCCCCGGAACATCTTCGCGGGCATTCGCCAGGCCTATGAGCCCGAGACGCTGGTCGGCAAGAAGGTCGTCGTCGTCGCCAACCTGGCGCCACGCAAGATGAGTTTCGGAATCAGCGAGGGCATGGTGATGGCGGCGGGCCCCGGCGGCAAGGACGTGCAGGTGGTGATGGTCAGCGATGACGCCACCCCTGGCTCCCGCGTGCACTGAGCATGACCGAGCTCATCATCCGGCTCAGCGATGACGACCCTGATGTGCGCCTCGCCGCGCTCATGGAGGCCGGCGATCTGCAGGACGTGCATGGGCACGACGCCGTCGTCGAAGGGGTGGTGCGCCGCCTGTGGGATGAGCATCCCGGGATCCGCCAGGCCTCCTTGGATATGTTGGGTCGCCTCAGCGCCTTCGCCGGTTATGTCGCGGGCGAGCGCACTGTGTTGCGCGCCTTGGAGTTGACCGAGGATGAGCGCACTGGAGTCCGTGCCGAAGCCGCAGGCTCGCTTGCGCTGCTATCGGTAACCATCAGGGGCCCCGAGCGGGTGCAGCGACTGATGGCCCTGTGCACCGACCCTGAGGCCGATGTGCGCGGGCACGCCTTGGCCGCGCTGGGCGACCTGCAAGCCCCACAGAGCGTGCCGGCCATCGCGGCCTGCTTGGGTGATCGTGATGCCCAGGTGGCCTTCGAGGCGGCCTTTGCGCTCGCCTCGCTCAAGGATGAGCGAGCGCGGCCTGCACTGGAGGCGCTGCTGACCCGAAGCAAGCGCCGCCTGGACGCCTGTGAGGCCCTACGGCGGCTCGGCAGCCCAAAGGCCATACCCGCGTTGAGGGCCCAGACGAAGAAGTGGTGGCTGCCTTGGGGAGACCGTCTGACGCTGTGGGCCACGCTGCATAGCCTGGGCGCCGAAGAGGCTGGCGCCGAGGTCCTGGCCCGCACCAAGGCGCGGCGCTTTGAAGAGCGCACCTATGCCCTGTCGCTGATCGGCTCCCATCGAATCCCACAGGGCCGCAGCATCCTGGAGGCCGTAGCCCTGGATACGCAGGACCCCTTGCAAGACACAGCCGTGCGCGCCCTCGGCGGCCTCGGCCTAAAGGAAAGCGTAGCGCTACTTGCCACCCTTGCCGCCGACCCGCAGGCCGGCATCGAGCTGCGCGCCGACGCGGTGGCGGCCCTGGTCGCCTGTGACCCATCTCGGGCCGAGGCCTACGCCGAGTCGCCGGAGCCCGCGCTGCGGCGCGCCTACGAGCGCGCCCTGCACAAGGCCTAGTCCCTGTTACCAGTGGCCGGTATTCGGCATCGAGGCCCAAGGTTCGGCGCGTGGCAGCGCCTCGCCCTTTTGCAACAGCTCCACTGAGATCTGGTCGGGCGAACGCACGAAGGCCATGTACCCGTCGCGCGGCGGTCGAAGGATGGTGACCCCCGCGTCCATCAGGCGCTGACACGTGGCGTACAGGTCGTCCACAGCGTAGGCCAGGTGGCCGAAGTTACGACCCTCGGAGTAGTCCTCGTCTTGGTCCCAATTATGGGTCAGCTCAAGCTGCGGTGCGTCGGGCCCGGTCGCCAAAAAGACGAGGGTGAAGCGCCCCTTTTCGTGATCCCGACGGCGGATCTCCTGAAGGCCCAGCTTGTTCACGAAGAAGTCGAGCGCCGCGTCCAGGTCGCGCACCCGAATCATGGTGTGTAAGAACTCCATGAGGCAGCTGTAGCAGGCCAGTGGCCGATACGCTCGGCCCCGCGGGGCACGAGCTGTTTTTTGGGCCGTGCCTGGGCGTGCGCACATATTGTGGCACAGCTCGAATCTCCGGAGCGAGGCCCAACCCGTAGGTCTGAGGCCAGTCGGCGGATTCCGAACATGGACCCAGTGCGACATGCTGTGAACGTGCTCCGTACCTGTCTTCGATGGCTGGCTGTCTTCACGATCAGCACAGGGTGTGTGCCTGAGGGCCGAGATCTCTCCGGGCTGCTCGACGCCGGCGCGACGGACGCTGTGGCCGCGCCCACCGATGCGGGGCCCCTCGCTGATGCCGCGGCCGATGCTGGGCCAGCGGACTTGGGCATCAGCGATGCGGGGCCCCCAGACGCAGGTGAGGCGCTGATGACGGAGCTGGTGGACCCCTCTCATCGACGCGAGCTGCGTGGCGTCTGGATCGCGACGGTCTCCAACATCAACTTCCCATCGCGGCCCGGCTCCAGCGCCGCGGAACAGCAAGCCGAGTTGCAGAGCATCGTCGACCTCACGAAGGAGGCCGGCCTCAACGCGATCGTCTTTCAGGTACGCCCGGAGTGCGACGCCCTGTACGCCTCGGCGTTGGAGCCCTGGAGTCGCTTTTTGACGGGTAACCAAGGCCAGGACCCCGGATACGACCCGCTCGCCGTCTTGCTACAAAAGGCCCACGCCGCGGGCATCGAAGTGCACGCTTGGCTGAACCCCTATCGAGCCAAGTCCAGCGCCAGCTCCACCGCTGTAGCGCCCCACCTGTCGGTGACTACGCCCGAGCATGCGCACAACTATGGCAACTTCGTCTGGATGGACCCCGCCGCAGCCTCGGTGCAAGAGGCCTTGCGGATGGTCGTCGAGGACCTGGTGACGCGATACGACCTCGACGGGGTGCACTTCGATGACTATTTCTACCCCTACCCGGACGGCAATGACTTCCCAGACAGCAGCACCTGGGCGGCCTATCAGGCCGGCGGCGGCACGCTGGACCGCGGCGATTGGCGCCGAGATAACGTCAACCAGATGGTGCGCACGATCTACGAGACCATCTTGGCCGAACGGCCTCACGTGCGGTTTGGCATTAGCCCCTTTGGCATCTACCGGCCGGGCATCCCGATGGGCATCACGGGCCTGGACCAGTACGCGGCGATCTACGCGGACCCACCCCACTGGCTGCAGGAGGGTGTCGTCGATTACCTCGCGCCGCAGCTGTACTGGCCGTCCACGCAGACCGCCCAGGCTTACGGTCCGCTGGTCAGCTGGTGGGCCTCCCTGGCGGCCGAGGGTCGCGTGATCGTGCCGGGCAACTTCCTTTCGAAGCTGTCGGACAGCGCCAGCTGGACCGTGGATGAGTTCCGGACCCAGATTGCCCTCACCCGCGCTGAGGCCGAGGGCACCACGGCCGGCAACATCCACTTCACGATCGCTCCCTTGCAAGACAACCGAGACGGCATCTTGGATGTCTTCAAAAACGAGCTGTACCCCACGCCCGCCCTGCCTCCAGCGCTTCCTGGCCGCAGCGTCACCCAGCCTATGCCGCCCCAGGTGACGGGTGAAAACCGGGTCATCGAGATCGCGGATGCAGGTGGCCTTTCACTGAGGGGGCACGTGCTCTACGTGGAGGACAACGGCAGCTGGCTGGTGCAAGACATCCTGCCGGGTGATCAGACGACGCTGACCCTGGCTCAGGGCCGCTACGCCATCACCACGGTAGACCGCTTCTCGCAGGAGAGTCGCGGCGTCGCCTTCGATATACGATAGCCGTGTGGCCGCCCTCGGCCCGTTTAGGGCTCGGGCGTCTCAGCGGGCGGCGGGGAGGAAGGGGCCTTCTTCTCTGTGGCTCGCACGGCCTCTGGGGGCGCATCTGGAGAGGCGGTTCGCTCGGACTCCGGCACGTTGCCATCTGCAGTGCCCACCACGAAAAACTTGGTGACCTTCAGCTCCTTGCCGCCCTTTCCGATCATGATCAGCCGCCCTTGGGAGTCGCGGATCTGCGAGTTCAGGATCCAGCCGTTCTTCAGCATGAAGGCCTCGAGGCTCTTGACCCGCTTGCGCCGCACCTCGGCGGGCAAATTCCACCACGAAGAGTCATCAACCACACCGAAGAACAGCCCATCTTTGAGCTCTGCGGACTTCATGGGCACGCTGCGCTTGAAGCCATCCACGTCCAGGGTGCGATTGGGGCGCATGAACCAGCCCAGGCCCGCCACCACCAGCAATGAGATGACGAGGGTGACCTGTCGTATGAGGCGCATGCGGCGCCCAGAGAGGATATTGAGGCCCCAGCGGTTGAGCCGCTCTTCACGCGCCTCGGCGCCGCGTGGCACCTCAAGCGCTGGCTTTGGCGTGTTCTGAGTCGGGGGCGGCGTATCGAGCGTCTTGGTTCGCGCCTCCTCCGCGGCGGCCTCGGCACGCAATTTCGCTTGCGCTTCTGCCTCCGCCATCAGGCGCTGGGCCAGCTCGGGATCCACGTCCATCTGCAGCGGCTGCAAGGTAAGTTGACGCTCTGCTAGAGCGTGTTCCAGCTGCACTACGCCGACGTAGACGTCGGAGTCCTGAACTCCATCGAGTTGGCGTAAACCGCCCAATATGGGCGCAAAATCGAAGGTCTGACCGTCGCAAAGGTCTTCGAAGTTGGAGTCCACCAGGTAGGCCAGCTGCCCGCTATCTAGCTTTTCACCCACGGGGGCCGTCTTCAGTGATTGCACGACGATGTGCACAATCTCCCGACGCATCTCGTCGGGGATAAATGGCTTGAGGTCCTGGCTACCCAAGGACAGCGTGATCGCCTTGGCGTTGGGGTCCGTGGCGAAGAATTCGTCGTCGGTGAGCTCTACGACGTCGGGCAGGTCTGCGGGCAGCTGCGGCTTGACGAGCAGCGCCGTGTACATCTGCCGCTGCTGAGCATCGAGGCCCGCAACGATGGGAGGCAGCACAACATGAAAGCCCTTGTCTGCGGCGGCCTGCTCAAAGGCCACAAAGAGCCCATACATCGGGGGGGGCGCGTCCGTCTGGGTGAGCGCATCCCACACCGGCGAAAGGTCCAACCTGCCCTCGTGAAAGAGCACGTTGAAGTTATTGTTGAGCATCATGAAGAACGATTTGGGATCGATCTGATCCGCCATAGCGCTGGCGCGCACCACATTCGTCAGGGTGCGGCAGACGTCCTTCTTGGTGTCGCTCATCACAGAGTGCTCGAACTGGGAACGGGCGGACCGTATCGTACGCCGGAGCAAATGCGAATCTAGCGTGGGGTTTGGCCCGACTGCAAGGAAGCCGGTTGACCCCCGACTTGTGGATTTGATAGCGCAGCCGCCCGGGCTGTCGAAAGCCCTAAGAGGAGAGCATTCCTATGAGCTTGAGCGACTTCGTCTTCACTTCAGAATCCGTGAACGAGGGGCATCCAGATAAGGTGTCCGATCAGATTTCCGACGCGGTCCTCGACGCCATGCTGGCCCAAGACCCGATGAGCCGGGTGGCCTGTGAGACCATGTGCCTGACCGGTATGGTTCTGGTCGGCGGTGAGATCACCTCCAAAGCCCAGGTCGACATTCAGGACATCGTGCGCGGGGTCGTGAAGCACATTGGCTACGACGACTCGGCGATGGGTTTTGACTACCGTTCGTGCGCCATCCTGAACGCGCTGAACAAGCAGTCCCCCGACATTAACCAGGGCGTGGACCGGGCCGACGGCGAGATCGGCGCGGGCGACCAGGGCATGATGTTCGGCTTCGCGGTCACCGAGACCGAGTCGCTGATGCCGATGCCCATCGACTACAGCCACAAGCTGATGCGCCGCCTCACCGAGGTGCGTAAAGATGGCACGCTGAGCTTTTTGCGACCGGACTCCAAGGGTCAGGTCACGGTGCGCTACGAAAACGGCAAGCCCAAAGAGATCAGCACGGTGGTCATCTCCACCCAGCACGACCCTGACGCCACCAACGACAAGATTCGTGAGGGCGTGATCGAAGAGGTCGTGAAGAAGGTCATTCCGGCCGACTTGCTCGCCAAGGACGTCGTCTACCACATCAACCCCACGGGTCGATTCGTGGTGGGTGGGCCTCACGGTGATGCGGGCCTGACCGGTCGTAAGATCATCGTCGATACCTACGGCGGCATGGGTCGCCACGGCGGCGGCGCCTTCTCCGGTAAGGACCCCTCCAAGGTAGACCGCTCGGCGGCCTACATGGCCCGCTACGTGGCCAAGAACGTGGTCGCCGCGGGTGCTGCGACCCGCTGCGAAGTGCAGCTGGCCTACGCAATTGGTGTTGCAGAGCCTGTCTCGGTGCACGTCGATACCTTCGGCACGGGCAAGGTCGAAGAGGCCAAGATCGCCGCGGCCATCGAGAAGCACTTCCGGCTCACGCCCAAGGGCATCATCGAGACCCTCGACCTGCTCAAGCCTGTCTTCGCCCGCACGGCCGCCTACGGTCACTTCGGCAACCCAGATTACAGCTGGGAGAAGACGGACAAGGCCGAGGCCCTCAAGAGCGACCTGGGCGTCTGATAGCCCCTGGCGGGCCGAGTCCTCGGTCCGCCTCTCTGCGCCCCTCCCCAAGAAGCTGAAATCCGGTTGAGCCGTTGACTGATGACACGACAGTGAAGTTGTATATACAACGCCATGACTGCGACGGCTCCAGCCCGCAAGATTGCGGCGCAGTGTTGGGTGATGCGGGCCCGGGCGGTGAGCCGCTTGGTGACCCAAATCTACGATGAGGCGATGCGCCCCCTGGGCATCAAGACCAGCCAGGTGAATCTATTGATCGCAATTGGGGCCATCGAAGCGGCCTCGCCAGGCCAGCTTGCCCGCGAGCTGAGCCTCGAAAAAAGCACCGTATCCCGAAACGCTGAGGCGCTGAAGAAGCGGGGCTGGGTCACATCAAACCCCTCGCCTCAGGGCAGAGGTCAGATCCTTCGGTTGACCCCATCAGGCGCCGACATGGTCGCGCGCATTGAGCCGGCCTGGGCCCGTGCCCAGGCTGAGCTGGAGCGGCGTTTGGGGGATGACGTCGCGCATCTCGAGTCCCTGCGCGCACGCCTGACAGAACACGGCGAGTAGACCGCCTCAGATTGGGCGCCGCTCAGATCAGGCGCACAAGTTGTATATACAACAAAGGACATGACATGAAGCTTGAAGACCACCCCACAGTTCAGCGCCACCAACAACAAGACCGCCGCGCTGCCGTGACATGGACGAAGGATGCGTTGCGCCAGGTGGTGCTCGAAGCCGGCGCCGATGACGTCGGATTTGTGCCGTTGCAGCGGCCAGCGCTGCTCGACCAGCGGGATGACATCACGACGGCGCTTGCCGGCACCCGGACGCTCATAAGTTTCGTGGTGCGCATGAACCGCGGGCCGATCCGTTCGCCGATGCGCTCGGTGGCGAATGTGGAGTTTCACCACACGGGCGACGCGGTGAATGAGATCGCTCATACCGTGGTCAAGCAGCTGGAGGCCAAAGGTGCGCAGGCCCTGAACCCGGCCATGGGCTTTCCGATGGAGATGGATCGATTCCCAGGCAAGATCTGGGTGGTCTCCCACAAACCCGTCGCGGTCGAGGCGGGCCTGGGCCGAATGGGTGTGCACAGGAATGTCATCCACCCCAGGTTCGGCAACTTCATCCTGCTGGGGACTATCCTGCTCGACCAGGAGCTCGATAGTTATGATCACCCCATCGACTACAACCCCTGCCTAGAGTGCAAACTCTGCGTCGCAGCGTGTCCGGTGGGGGCAATCAAGAAGGACGGGCAGTTCGATTTTTCGGCCTGCTATACCCATAACTATCGGGAGTTCATGAGCGGCTTCACCGATTGGGCTACTCAGGTTGCATCAAGCCGCGATCAAGCCAGCCTTCGTAAGCGGGTCTCGGACCAAGAGAACGCATCGATGTGGCAGAGCCT
>SPJJ01052906.1_pt1 | contig 14952 bp, 9 predicted proteins | sample 3741741 | NCBI WGS metagenome assembly SPJJ01 (sample SAMN10925908, study PRJNA522277) | cold seep metagenome | isolation source: Elba SIP-enriched marine methane seep metagenome, extraction at timepoint T1 | place: Italy: coast of Elba, Mediterranean Sea | collected 2014-05 | reverse complement strand
GGCGCGCCCGCGCCGGACCGGCGGGCAAAATCGCCATCGTCGAAGCCGATCGCCACACGGTGTCGATCTACGACGTAGCGACCAAACGCAAACGCCAGCTGTTCAAAGCTGAGCAACCCGTTGGCTCGTTGCGCTGGTCGGCCAGCGGCAACGACCTGGCCTACGGCGACCGCCCGTGGGGAGACGCTCGAGCCTTTGTGTGGATCGCGAACGCCCGGACAGGACAGCGCCGCAAGCTCGGCGATGCCATCGGGTTCACCGGCTTGCAGTGGACGGCTGGCGACCGCGGGCTGGTCATGTTTCTCGGCAAGGGCGATCAGCGCGGGCTATTTCACGTAGACGTGAAGTCCGGGGCGCGCCGCCTGCTAATCCCGCGCCTGCGAGATGCTGCGCTACCAGTGCTTGGCCCCGGCGGGCAGTTGGCGTACCTGGTGGACACGTGGTCGTACGATGTGTGGATCCACAGCGCCGCGAGACTCAAGCGGGTCACGTTCTTGGGGGACGAGAGCGCCTTCGCTCCCCACTGGGTCCACGGCAGCGACCAGCTGATCTACGGCGTACGCCGGCCGAACCGGCAGGGAATCGAGCTGCGCCGGCTCCAGGGCCCCAGCTTCACCAACGTGATCTCGTCCCGCAATGTGCCGGCAGCGTTCGAATCACTGGCGATTTCGGACGACGGCGACACGGTGGTGTTCACCGCCCGTGACGGCGCTAAGTTCGCCATCCAGAGCGCGCGCCTCGACACGACCGCGACGCCGAAGACCTTGCGGCGGTTCGCCAAGCTGAGCTTCGCCCTGCAGGTCACGCCGCGCTCGCGGATCTCGATGACCGACGGGACCGGCGTCATGGACATGAGGCTCGACGGCAGCGACGTACGAACCCTGCTGCCCCGCGGCGGCGGCGGGTTCTACTCGTACGACGGCAAGTGGTTGGCCTATTCTCGTGGCGGCACCCGCACCGGGGTTTGGCTCAGCCGACTTGGCGATGACGGCAAGCCGACTGGGCCTCTGATCCCGGTTCCCGGCGACAGTCCCATCTACAACATGCGTTGGAACCCGACCACCCACAAGTTGGTCGTGATGGTCCGTGAGGGCCTGATGGAGCTCGACCCGGCAACCCTCGAGCGCACGCGACTGAGCGTGTGGCCGGCGGGGTTACGCGAACCACATCAACTCTCCGTGCACCCGGACGGCCGCGTCGCATGCACCCTGGCCACGGGCCGGTCGTCGCTCAAGGTGGTCAGCAACTTCGCCGCCCTACTCGCCGCCGCGCGCTGAGCCCTAGCCGGACGCCGCTGGGCACCAGCCACGCTGGGTCGCTTCGACGATGTCGGTGAACTCGACGTCAACAGAGATCGTGGCCTCGGACGCATCAGGCTCGATGGGCAGCGTGGTTGGCGGCGGCGTCGGCTCGATGGCGGCAAATGCGCGCAAACGCGCGGACTCTTCCGTGAACTGCTCGCTGAACTGGGCACGCAGCCAATTGGACACAGCCGCGCGAGAGCAGGTCTGCCTGCGTGTAAACGCGAAGTGCTGCAAAGCCGCCTGAAGCTCGCCGGCGGTTTGATAGCGATCGTCGCGATGTCTGCTCAACGCCTTGAGCACGATTGCCTCGAGAGCCGCGGGGATCCGTTGATTGAACGTGCGCAGCGGCACGACCTTCGCATCTCGAATCTTGCGCACGGTCTCCCGAGCGGACTTGGTCAAGAACAACCGCCTGCCAGTGAGCAGCTCGTATAGAACGATTCCGGCGGAGAACACGTCGGACCGGCAGTCCACGGGCAAGCCGCGAAGCTGCTCGGGCGACATATACGTGAGCTTTCCTTTGACCGTGCCCTTCTGGGTCTTGGTCACGCGACCCTCAGCCTTGACCACACCGAAGTCGATGATCTTGACCTCACCGTCGAATGACAGCAATACGTTGTGCAGGCTCACGTCGCGGTGAACCACCTGAAGTGATTCGCCGCGCAGGTTCCTGCGCGAGTGAGCATAGTCGAGGCCTTCGCACAGCTTCATGCCGATGTAGCAAACCTGCGGGATCGGCACCGGTCCACAGGTCTTGACCTGCTGGTCGAACACGGTCTTGAGATCGCGCCCGTGGACGTGTTCCATGGCGATGAACAACTGGCCGTCGACGCGGCCGAGGTCGAAGATCTTGGCGATGTTGGCGTGGTTGAGTTGAACGGCGACCTTGGCCTCGTCGATGAACATATCCACGAACACGCGATCGTCCATGAACCTCGATCGGATACGCTTGATCGCGACCAGCTTGGAGAACCCGGCCTGGCCGCGCACTCGCGCGCGAAATACCTCCGCCATACCGCCGCTGCCGATGCTGTCCAGCAACTCGTAACCACCAAAATACGTGCTCTCCATGAAACAACCTCCAGGCGACTACTCAGTGCACGCTCCGTACCAGTCGCGCACAGTGAGAGCGGCGCGGGATTCCGCCGATCTACAGCGCTCGTTGACTGATGCACCCCTGCAACGTTGCGTAACGCTGACACAGCGGGTGGACCGGTGGACCACAAGCCAGAGGCTTGAAATCACGCCGGTGCAGACTGGCACGACGGCTGCACAACACCCCGCCAATGACAAGCCACCCTACAATGAGCACGTTCGGCCCAAACGACCGCGACAACAGCGCACCGTTCACCGCCAACCCTGCGATACGCGCGGTGGCGATGCTGCGTCCATCCGGAGACTTGATCGGAGCAGTGCTGGTGGACGCCCTGGCTGGCGACCTCGACCTGGATGGAGTGTTCATCGGCTGGAACAACGGACGTCGAGACATTGCTCTACTCAGGGGCGGCGATAGTGCCGCCCTGGACCGCATCGCGTTGGATGTTGCTCGCCGAGCGGGCCGACGCTGGGTGCTGACAGTCGATGCCGACGAGTTGCCTCGACGACCGGTGGCCTGCCGTCTGCTGTTGCGACAGTGCGTAGCCGAGGCCGACAGCCTCGGCGCCCTGCTACACGTCGCCCGTCCCGAGAGCATCGCCAACGCCGGCGCGCTGCGGGCGTTGCACGGACCGACTCTGTGCACGACTCGCCGGCCGACCACGAGCCTGCGCGCCATCGCGACCCACGCCCGAGATGTCGCCCCCACGAGCGCGAGAACTCGTACGTGTGTGTGGCTGGCGGTACTGGCGGCACGCGGCGTGGGCATTGCGATCGCGACTGCCAGCGAGCTCGCCAGGCGACATGAGCTATCGCCAGACGCTATCGACCTGGCCGCGGCGATCGCGGTGGCGCGCTATCCATTGCCGTCCGATGACGTACTACATCGCGCGGCCCAAGCGGTCGGCCATTACCGTGGCGACTATCGCGCGGTGGCGTGAGCTACGAGCACGGCAGCAGACCGGAGCCGACGACTTCGAAGCAGTGGTTAGTGGACGCGTCCCGGGCAAACAGCACCAACTCCATCGTACCGTCATCATCGAAGTCGGCCTTGACGATCACGCCGGTGCATTGATTGCTGAGGTCCTTGGGCGTGGGCGTGGTGCCTGCGCTGAGCGTGCCTGAGCCGCCTTCGAGATCGAGATAGATGTGGGCAGCAGACGGCTGTGAGGTCGTTGCGCCGGTACACGTCTCCTGGGTCACGAGTACGATGTCCGGTGCAGCATTGCCATTGTCAATGGTGACCAAATGGGTCCACGGATAGTCCACGGACGTGTTCTCGAACCCATGAGACTCTAGAGCGGTGGCGCCCAGGATGTTGACGAACACGTGCTTGCCGCACGATGACACCACGTCCGGTGTTTGGTCCCCATCCATGTCGATGAAGCGAGCGTTGTACTGCGGCTTGGCCGGCGACAACGCCTCTCCGCACTCGAAGCCCGTAGACGTCACCCGTGTCAGCGGGCTGGCCTCGAAGCCGCCAGCGCCGTCGTTGGTCCATTTGGTGATATTCGATGTGTGCGCCAACAACAGGTCGTCTCGGTTTCCAGGCCTGGGCATCCGGACAGCGCCTTGACCAAACGATTCACGCGGCTCGGCAGCGACCGGATTCAGGTCTTCGGCAACCGCGTTCGCGAACTCCGCGTTCACCTGAACCGGTACGCGAAGGATGTGGTTCTGATAACCAACAACCAGATCAGGCGTGGACGTTCCGTTGAAGTATCCGTGGGAAATCCACCATGGCTCCCCTGGACCATCCTGCGAGATGTTGGAGATCGGCAACTTGAATGGCGCGCCAAACGTCAACTGGTCTTGGCCGGGATACAACCACACCGCCGCGTTGGTCTTGTCGATGCGGCCCAACACAACGAGCTCGACATTGCCGTCGGAGTCGAAGTCATGGGAGAACACGGCTCGCGGCGACAGCTCATCAGTGTCGACGAACGCATGGTACTCGTCAAGCACAGCGCCGGCGCTGCCGAGCAGAATGTAGACGCCATCGTCGGCGGGTGCGGCGTCCGCGGCACTGACCAGCACGACGTCCGAGATCCCGTCGTGGTTGAAGTCAGCCGCGTACTGCGCTCGCAGATCCATCGTCCTACCGACCGGTGGAAACGTCACCCCAGCCGGGAAGAACGCGTCCGTCGAAAACGCGTCGGCAATCGCCGCGTCGTTTACCGGTGCATCCTCGGTTGCTCCGTCGAGTAACGTGTTCGGCGGCTCGGGCGGTGCCGATAGGCACGCCGTCATCGCGGTCACCGCCACAGCTGCACAAGTCGCGCGGAGCATAGATACCGAATAGCACGGTGAACCGCTGTCGCGAAGCTTTGTGCCAGCCATCTCGCTAGCAAAGACGTGTCAGTGCAACACCTGCAACACCGTTTCGCTCGGGGCCAAGTCCGCGGATTGCGTAGCTGACCGAGGCTCCCCGGGCCGGCATGCAGCGTGCAATTGCCACGGCCATGCGACCAACCCTATTCGTTTCCCTCGCGCTGTGCAGCCTCACAGCATGTGCCACAGGAACGGCGCCGGCGGGCGGTCCCGATGCCGGCGCACAGCGGCCGGTCGTGCCGGACGCCGTGTCCCCGGAGACACCGGATGCAACCGTGCCGGACATCGACGCGCCTCCGGCCGTGGCAATCGACGACTGTGCTAGTGGCACCGTAACGTATTCGCTCGGTGGCAACACGTTCCGTTTGTCCGCCGCAGCCGGTCAACAGATCCCAGAGAATCTGACGACCAAGCTGGACGCGTTGTCGCCAGGCAGCGATGCCCAAGTCGTCGCGGCGCCTGACTCACAGTGGCTAATCATCGAGTCCACCCGCTTCGACCCACAGTGCGATCCGTGGGCGTGTCTCGCCGTCGTCGATGCGGATGTGCAGACGGCCAGCGTGCTCAAGGTCGCCGGTCAGGCCCTGCATACCGAAGGCCTCGCGACGATCGCGTCCGGTGGAAACATGGTCGTGTTTGCCGGCAATGGTGCCACCCACGCGCGGGATTTGATGGTCACGAGCCGCGACGGGGACGGGTGGAGCCCTCCGGTCAACCTGACGGAAGCGTCGCCCTACTCGTTCAACGACTACCCGAGCATCTCGGCCGACGGCAATCGGGTCGTATTCGATTGCGGCGACCAACCGTATGGTGCCGACGGCACGGCGATCTGCGAAGTCGGAACCGACGGCTCTGGCTTTCGCGTCGTATGGACCGCAGACGACGCGCCCCCAGGCTACACGGCCGGCGCCAGCAACGCGCTGCACTCGCCCAGCTATAGCCCGGACGGAAGCATTTTCTTCGAGGCCGACTGGTCAGGCGAACAAGTCTGGCGCATTGCCAGTGCGGGCCCACCAACGCTCGTCGGTGCGGATTACGCCAACGACAACTCGCCTTGTGTTCTGCCCAACGGCTGCGTCGTCAGCCTGTGGTTGGGCCGCCCCGGCGGCAACGGCCATGAGCTGAAGATCATGCAACCGGACGGCAGCGACCACACGATGCTGCAACAAGACGTCGATGTCAGCGACTTCGCCTTGAGCTGCGGCGAATAACCACGAACAGGACCGACGATGATGACTACTAGATACGTATGTGCCGCGGCTTGCCTCGGATTGCTGGCGGCGTGCCCGGCAAGGGAAGACCGGCCGCAAAGGGCAGCCGATGCGGCGCCAGTGCGAGCGGACGCGAACCCGCCGTCGGCGGCCGACGCTGCCACACCCGCGAGCGCCGACGCGTCGGCCCCGGTCGTGGCCGACGCATCCCCCGCTTCAGACCCGGACGCCGGCCCCTCCCCGGATGCCCCCCCGACGGGCGCGATCACAATCCCCGATCCGGGGACGGGGCCGGCTGACTGGCAGATGGACTACCACGAGAACTTCACCCCCGGCGACGCGTTCCCGGTAGGCATCGTCACCGACAACTACCCCTACATCCTCGCGTACATCGAACCCACTAGCGGCGACGTGTTCTACGTGTTCCGCACCGGGCCGACGTTTACCCGTCTGGACATCGATCTTTGGGGCAACAAGGCCGACGTGTTGGCCATGCATGTCCACGAGGGCACCGGCCTGGTTTTCGGCGCGGAGGTTCCAGACGACAAGCCCGAGATTCTACTCGGCGGCTGGAACCTTCAAGCCGACACGGTCTACGTGCTCGAAATCCACACAGCAGGAGGCGGCTTTGTTTGATGACACCCTCTCGCCCGGCGGGCGAGCACACCAACCCTCAACCCCCAACCTGGCTTTGGTGAGCGCGCTGCTTTGCGTATTCGCCAGCGCCTGCGGAGACGGGCCACCCGATCCGATCGAGCCGCCCAACCCGGCGCACTGCACCGACCTAGAAGATTTTGTGGGCGAGCGCTGCGTTTGCCGCTCCGGCTACGTACGCGTCGGCGACGACTGCGAACAAGTCCGGGTCGACGACGCGCTGAGCAGCGACTGGCATCCCGACCCCGACGGCGACGGCGTGTCCACGACAGGCGACAACTGCCCGGACGTGTACAACCCGGACCAACAGAATGCCGACGGCGACGCTCACGGCAACGCCTGCGACCCTGATTTCGCCCCGCCAGTCGAGAATGGTCCGGTCACCGACCTGCGTATCGAACACGCAACGCCTTACGGAGCGTGGTTTTCGTTCACCTCGACCCGGACGACCCAATGGGGTTGGCAAGGAACGCTGCTGATCAGCACCGACCAACAGGAACTGGCGAGCGACAACGGCCGCAGGGCGATCGTCGACCGCGGCGACGCGCTCAAGTTCCGCACCATCGCCCGCCATGGCGTCAAACGTCAACGTCCCCTCATGTGGTACCGCGGCCGGCCAGCGACGACCTACTACGCCGCTATCGCTGTGCGCGAAGGGGAAGACGACCGCGCGTTGAGCCACGTGGGCAACGTGGTCACGTTCACGACCCACGACGACCCGGCCCTGGTAACCAGCGGCCAGTTTCCTCGAGCGTTCTCCACCCCCGGCCACATCGAGCAATTGAGAAGCCGCCACCAGGCCAACGATGCCTCGTTCAGCGCATGGAAAGACGCAGTGGGGCCACGGGTGATCTCAGCGGCCAACGGCTGCGACATCTACTTGCCCAACACCTACTGCCATGCCGGCGCACTGTTATACCGAGTCACCGACGACACCAGCTACCGTGACGCGGCGCTGACCTTGCTCGACATGACGCTGACCATCTTCGAGTCGTCGGAACTGGGCGGTAACCAGTACCGCAACGAGAACATCGTGCTCAGCGCGTGCCTCGACCTGCTGTGGGACGACCTGGACAACACCAAGCGCGAGCGAGTCATTCGCGCGTTCCTCGACGACGACGAGCCTCATGCAGCCGAGGAGTTTCCGCGCATGGATGACACCGACGAGTTTGCGAGCACCACTCGCACGTTGTTGGTCAATGGCCTCGTCGCGTGCAACGCCCCCGGCATTAGTAGCGACCTGTCGGCGCGCGGCTGCGCCATCCTGGCTGAAGGCAAACACCGCTGGTACGGCGTGCAGCTGGTCAAGGCTCGACGTCGCAACGGAATTTGGGCACAGAGCGGCGGTTTCCTACCCGATGGCAGCGACTATGGCCAGGGCACATCGATGTATTGGCTCGAGTCGTTTTGGGCGACGTCGAATAGCGGCGCTGCATTGCAGGAGTACGGACCGTGGTTGCGCCACAACTTCCTGTCCATGTGGGTTCACGCGTTTACGCCCTCCGGCAAGGGCTGGATCACCGTGGGCGACGTAGAGGATTTCACATTCAACTACGACCTGGAGCCGAGCAGCTTTGGCGTGGAGCGTTCGGACGGCGCGGCCCTGGGCTTCTACATGGGCCTGTTCGCCAAGGCCGGCATGGACCGTGAAGCCGGTTGGGCACGCCACTTCCTGAACGAGCTGCCGCGGCACGGCGACTCAGACCGGGTCTACTCCCTGATGTTCGACCACGATGGTCTCACGAGCATCGATTACCGGGATGACGCGGCCACCGTGCAATTCGATTCGGGCCTGGGCGTCCTACTGGACCGCACGTCCTGGAGCGAGGACGCCTCGTTCTTGGTGGCTCGCGCTGGTTGGACCGGCGTGGACCACCTGCACGGAGACTCGGGTCACTTTCAGTTGTATCGTCGCGGCCGTTGGATCACCCACGAAGCGATCGGCTACGACGGCATTGTCGCGAAGGCCGAGGGCCACAATGTGCTCGCCCTCCAACTGCGCGGCTACGACGGCGATCCGATGCTCGGCCAATACCGATTCGCCTCGGCCAACACCCAGCGGGTCCTACGCGCGGCGTCTCACAGCGCGCACACGTTCCTGGTCGCCGACAACACGGGCGCATACACCTCGTACGAGAATCTGTCTTACGCCTACGACTCGGTGCAACGGTCGTTGTTGTGGATCAAGGGCGGCGACGGCGTCGGCGATGACATCATCGTCAGCTACGACCTGGTCGACGCAAACGTCGACGGCCTGAGCAAGCTGTGGACCACTCACTGGGATGTGGTCCCCGAGATCGACGGCTCCCGGGCGACCATGAGTCTGAGCGCCCCGGGCGGAACGCAACGGGTGGAGCTCGACGTCGTGGCCACAACACCGGTAACTCTCGCCGCCCACGCCCCCATGGGTAACCCGGACGACTTTCCGTCGACCATGTACACCCATCGGCTCACGGTCGACCCGGGTACGAGCCCAAACGCACGGCTGATCTCCGTGATGCGCGTCAGCGACGAGTCGACCCCGACCACCGCCCCGGCGCGTCAGGTGTCGTCCGACGACCTGATCGGTGTGGTTTCCGGCGGCGAGTTGGTCCTGTTCCCCAAGGCACCCATTCCGGTCGGCTTGTCCGCCGCTAGCATCAGCTTGAACCACACCGGTCCGCTGCGCGCGTGGGTCACGGGCCTGCCTCCCAATACGACCTACAGCATTGCCGTGAGTCGCAGCGGCACCGAGCTGTCGTTGAGCTTGGGCGAAGGCGGGGATTTCGCGGCCGATGCCGCGGGCGTTGTCGCGGTGACCATCGCCGACGACGGCGCGATCGCGCCGGTCTACTAGGTCGTATCAGTCGCGGTGGCTCGACGCATCGAGCTCGTAGCGCTTTACCCAGCGATGAACCTGGGTGCGCGACGTGCCCATGGCGCGGGCCACCGCACTCACGTTGCCTTTGTGCTCAGCCAGCAAGCGCACGAGCTCCTGTTTGCGCGCGGCGTCCTTCTCGCCCAGTGGTCGTTTCGAAGATTGTGACGGGCTGGCCGAGTTGGCTCGAGGCGCAGTGCCGGCCGGCCGCGGGGACGGGTCGCGCAATTCCTCGGGGAGATGATCGACCTGAATGGCGTCGTCACCCGCGAGCACCACCGCCGTCTCCAAGCACTTTTCCAACTCTCGAACGTTACGCGGCCAGTGATACGCGAGAAGTCTGTATGCGGCCGCCGTCGTGAACCGCACCCCATCGGCCCGCTCCGCGGCCACCCGCCCGAGCAGGACCGGAATCAACAAGCCCATGTCGGCGACGCGCTCGCGCAACGGCGGCAACCGCAACGTGAACCCGGTCAGTCGCGCGAACAAGTCGTCGCGAAACTCGCCCTGTTCGACCAGTCCTGCCAGCTCGCGATGAGTCGCGCCGACGACCCGGGTGTCTACCGCCACGGGTTTGGTGCCCCCCACCGGGGTGACTTCTCGTTCTTGCAAAGCCCTGAGAAAGGCAGCCTGAGAGCTGCTCGGCAGGTCGCCGATCTCGTCGAGAAACAACGTGCCTTTGTTCGCCGCACGAATCAGCCCGGGCCGATCCTCGGTTGCCCCGGAGAACGCGCCCTTTCGATAGCCGAACAGCTCGCTCTCGACGAGCGTCTTGGCCAGGGCCCCACAGTTGACGGCCATGAAGCTGCCGGCTCGCTCCGACATCTGATGAAGCGCACGCGCCATCACTTCTTTGCCGGTTCCAGACTCGCCATAGATCAGCACCGATATCTTCGACGGCGCAACCCGCGCGAGTTTGTCCAGCTCCGCAGCAAGCTGCTCGTTGAACGTGCGCATGCCCGGCGCGGGCTCCGCCAAATCGCTGCCGCTGACCACCGCGGGCGCATTCACTGGCAAGGACGCGATCCGAAACAGCAGCAACGTGTGACCGACACCGATGATATCGCCGTCGCTCAGCTCGGCGTTGCTACAGGCCACGCCATTGAGCCGCGTGCCGTTCTTCGAGCCGCAGTCTTCGAGCTGCCAGGTGTCACCGGATCGAAATACCCGAGCGTGTTTGGACGATAGCCAGCGGTCCTCCACGGCGAGTTGGCGAATGAGCTGGGTGCCCTGCAGTTCTCGCTTTATCGCCCGTTGCGCGCCGCGACCGACTACTAGCTCGTTGACGTCGCCGAGGCGGATACGTGCGGGTTCCGCAGAGGGCCTTTCACATTCTAGAACCAGGTAGATGCAAGGGGTCGGCTGGGCGCGCTGCGGGTCAGCAGTGTCGTCCATCGTCGACAGTGTGTTGCCGCCGAGCTCGCTCATGGGCTGCCGCCTTCCAGCGGGATGAAACGGGTTTTCAGCTGGGGCGAAATCACGATATCCCCCGGCTTGTCGTAGATCTTTGTCCACGGCCGGTGATTCTTGAGCTCCAGCCGAATCCTCAACGGAAAGGATCGTTTGCGCAGCAGCAATCGTTTGGACGTCTTTCCTTTGGCGACACCGTTGATGAAGATCGTCGCTCCACTGGGTTTCGAGCCAATCTTCACGACGTGTCTGATTGGTGCGCGATGGGTTCTGTCCGGTTTGGGCGTCCGTGGGTTTGGTTTCGTCCGTGGGTCAGGCTTGACCGGATCGGGTTGCGCGCTCGGCTCGGCTTGCGCATCGGCGTTTTCGTCGACTGCGGGCCGAGCGTCCGCCGGCGCTTGCGGCTTGGTCGCCACGACCACACCCGCATCGAACACCGCCGGCGGATCAACGGCTGCATCCGTCGCGGTAGCCGCGCGATCCTCACCACCGCCGCCGCGCAAGGCGAACAGCGTCGCGCCAACGCCCACGACCAGTAAGACGGCCAGACCCAACCACATGGGTCGTCGCCCCCGGGTATCGAGCGTTGTCGATGCCCGCGTCACCGGCGTCATATCCGAGGGGCGTTCCCTCGGTTCCGTGGGAGCAGAGACCGTGACCAGGTCATCGCCAGCGGCGGCCAGCGCGTCGCGCACCTCGGTGGCCGAACCGTAGCGTTGAGCCGGGTCTTTCTGCATCAGCTTGGCGACCAGCGCGCGCAGGCTGGCCGGGACGTGGTCGGGCATCTCCGGTGGCTCGTCCGACGCGTGCTGGGCGATCATCATGCGCAGATCTTGGGCGACGAACGGCAACGTACCCGCGAGAGCGTGATAGAGCACGACGCCCAGAGAGTACAGATCCGTGCGCACGTTGGCAGCGCCTTCCAGCGAAGCCTCCGGTGCCATATACGCGGGCGTGCCGAGGATCTGCCCCGAGTGGGTAAGCGTGGTAGAGGTATCGTCGCTCAACGATTTGGCGATGCCGAAGTCGAGCACCTTGATGAAGTCGCCGCCGCCGACTTGCTCCACCAGCATGATGTTCGACGGTTTCAAATCGCGGTGCACGATGGACATGCCGTGAGACGTCTCGAGCGCCTTGCACAGCTGGTCTGCCATGTCGATCACCCGTTCCGGCGCCAGCGCACCTTCCCGCTTGATCACATCGCCGAGGGTTTCACCCGTCAGGTGCTCCATGACGATGTAGAGCAACTCGTCTTCGGTCTGACCGAAGTCGTGAATCGTTACGATGTGGGGATGGGCCAGACGGCTGGCCAACTGCGCCTCGCGCAAGAACCGTTTGGCCGAGGCCCAGTTGCGGCTGATGCGGTCGCCGATGACTTTGATCGCGACCTCACGGCCGACGGAGTGCTGTAACGCCACGTACACCGCGCCCATACCACCGGCGCCGAGACGTCGGCGAAGCGTGAAGTTTCCCTTGATGACCGTGCCGACCAGCGGGTCTTTGCCGCCGCCGAACTTCACCAGCGCCGTCCCGTCTTTCGGGCAGGTCTTCAGCGTCGCCTTGAACACCGAGTCGCAGCGGGGACAATAGGTCTCCACTTTCGGTGCGTCGCCTCCGCGCTCGTTGGTGGTCGCCTGCTCGTCGGCTGGCGTTTGCGTCGTCGCAGTGGCGCTAGGCCCGTCTGTTTCCGTGCCGCTCACCCTCAGCGCGTCCAGGTCAGCGCAAGGCCGCCACCCGCGGGAGACACGTACGGCGTCACCGCAACGGATCTCTCTTTGGTCTTGCCGCCACGGCTGTATAGGTACAGTCCGGCGGCGAGAGCGATGCCACCAGCAGTGTACAACCCGATGGTCACTAGACGCCTATTGACGAACACGTCGAGCGCGTCGTTGTAGGCCACGTTGACTTGGCCTTGCGGGACGCCTGGTACTGACTCCACGTCTTTCCGAGCGCTCCACGTGAGCAAGTGGAAGCCCCCGCCGGCGAGCAATAGCGCCGCCCCGGTAATAGTGGAGATCAGGGGCAGCCGTGACCTCGGCTTGGCTGCTTGGTTTGGGGACACCGGCTCGGCGCCGCCACGGACCACGCGCGTCGGTTTCGTAATCGGGACTAGCGGCTTGTCCGGCTTTGCGACCGGCTTGCGCATTGTCTTCAAGCCGACCTCGACACGTTGTTTCGACGAGCCGACGATTGTGAGCTTGCGTGTGACCGCAATGTAACCAGGCTTGCTGAATGTGAGCTCGTGACTGCCGTGGGGCAGCCACACAGTCGCGGGCGGGCGGATCGATTCATCCGGGGGAAACCCCGACACGCGAACCGTCGCGTCGGCCGGAGTTGCCTTCAGCTCGACTGGCGCGAAGCTGCCCTGCCGTAGTTTCTTGCGCACCGCATCCAGCTCACTGCGCAGCGAGGCAGCGCGGGCCTTCGGCGGATTTGCGATGCACTTTGCCAGAAATTGCTCTGCCTGTGGCAGCCGGCGCCACTCCACGTAGACCAGTCCGATGTTACACGTGGTGGCAACCGACGGCTTCAGGGCCATCGCGCGTTTGAACGCGGCAACAGCTCCGGCATAGTCGCCATTGTTCGCACGGGCGTAGCCATCCTTATAGAAGGCCGCGGCCTGCTGATCTTTCGAGGGCTTCTGCGCCGCCGCAACGCTGCTGATGAATAGGATCAGTGCCGCGCACCACACCGCCGGTTTGCGCCCACGTGGCACCATGGTCCCACCATAGCACCCACGCCTAACCACCACCGACCGCGCCATCATCCGGCTGATGATAGCAGGCCGTCACAAAGGCGCAAAAGCCGCGCACCGCCGGGTGCCGAGTGGCTAGTTCGAACCCGCGGGTACGTTGGGGTTGAACTCGATTTCGCGGTCGGGGGCGCGGGGTGGTTGGACCACCGGTGGCGGTGGACTGCCTCCCCTTCTCCGCTTCTTACGGCGCAACGACAGGCGCATGTGGCTGTCCTGCTTCGGGACGACGAACCGCTTCGTACGCGGGTGATGCCCCGACGCCCAGGCGCGAATTTCTATCTTCGTACCAGGCGCGAACACGCCGCTGGTCGAACCACGCCGAGCCCTCAGACTGTCGAGGCGAATGTACGCACCGGCGGGGCTGACCGTAACTTTGACGGTCGTGCCCACCGCGCCGGCATCGGTGGTTTGACGCGGGACGGATTTCGCTGCTGAGGACGAGGCGTCGGGCGATGCAAACACCGGCTTGACGACACCAGGTTTGACGCCAGCGTCGCGAACTGCGGACGGTGGTTCGACCGTGTTGTCCGTGGGCGCGCCACCACTAGCAGCGTTGTTGCCGACTTCGGCAGTCGAGCCGCCGTGGTCGGCTGGTTGACGCGAGGCGATCAGCGCGCCGCCGACGCCGAGGCCGACGATGAGCAACGCCGCTGTCGCCCAACGCGACCAGCCTGCTGTCGGTCGAGTATCGGCTGCCGAGCGTGCGACTCCCGCGCTCGCGCCCAAGGTCGTGGGCACGCCCGGTTGAGCCGACGCCAATTCCACCAGCGGCGCGACCGTCGTCGGCGCTGATGCCTGGGCCACGAAGTGCTCATCGACGCTGTAGGCGAGCCGCGCGTAGTCATCGTCTTCGGACCACAACATGGCGCAGAACTCGTGGACCGATTGGGGGCGGTCCTCGGGCTCGGTGGCGATGGCACGCAGGATGGCATCGTTCCAGGCCACCGGAACATCCGGTACCAGATCGACCAGGGGCTGCGGACGACTGTGGGTCTGGTGGTACACGATATCCGCGAGTGAGTTGCCCTGAAACGGCACGTTGCCGCTCAGCATCTGATACAGGATGATGCCCAGGGAGTAGATGTCCGTGCGGTGATCGACGCTCGGCAGCCCGCGCGCCTGTTCCGGCGACATGTACAAGGGCGTTCCCATGACCTGGTGCACCCGCGTTTTGACTTGCCCCGCCAGGGTTGGGTCGCCCAGCTTCGCGATACCGAAGTCGAGCAACTTGACGAACGGCGCGCCCTCGGGCCAGCGCCAGCCGGTGGGTGGCCGAGTCAGAAAGATGTTGTCCGGTTTGAGGTCGCGGTGAACGATGTGACGCTGATGCGCGGC
>SPJJ01043563.1_pt1 | contig 14953 bp, 12 predicted proteins | sample 3741741 | NCBI WGS metagenome assembly SPJJ01 (sample SAMN10925908, study PRJNA522277) | cold seep metagenome | isolation source: Elba SIP-enriched marine methane seep metagenome, extraction at timepoint T1 | place: Italy: coast of Elba, Mediterranean Sea | collected 2014-05 | reverse complement strand
CCGAAGGCGGAGGTTGGCAGACTCGTCGTCGTCCGGCGACTCGTTGCGAGCCCTGGCGAACAGCGGCTCGAGCCGACTCTTTGCCGTCGGCGCGTCGAGCAAGGCCAAGCCGACCTGTCCGCCGCCCACGTGCACGACTCGCGCCTCGAGCTGTGCCGAGGCGCCGTCGGTCTCGATCCGGACCGAGACGTCGGTCATGGGAGGCGGGGTCTCGCCGACCGCGGGCACCAGCATGCCGCCGTGCTCGAGATGGGCTTCCTGCTCGAGGAGCTGGTCGCGGTCCATCCGCACGTGCAGGCGCGTCGGCATCTCGTGGGGCAGCATAGCGCGCCGCGGGAGCCCTTCGACAGGGCTATGCTCACCCCGTGGACGTCTACGTCGGCACGAGCGGGTACCAGTACGACTTTTGGCGGGGCGGCATCTATCCCGAGGGCCTCAAGAAGCCGGACATGCTGGAGGTCTACGCCCAGCAGTTCCGCACGGTCGAGGTGAACAACACCTTCTATCGGATGCCCAAGCGCGAGGTCGTGCAGCGGTGGGCCGACGCGACGCCCGACGACTTCCGCTTCGTCATCAAGGCGTCCAAGCGGATCACCCACAAAGACCCGCTCACCGACGCCGACAGCGTTGCGTATCTCTTCAACGTCCTCGAACCGCTCGAGCACAAGCTCGGTGCCGTCCTGTTCCAGCTGCCGCCCTACCTCCGCAAGGGTGTCGACCGACTGAAGGCGTTCCTCGAGTTGCTGCCCGATGGCGCACCGGCCGTCCTCGAGTTCAGACACACGAGCTGGTTCTGCGACGAGGTCTACGACGCCTTGAAGGCGGGCCCGGCCGCGATGAGCCTCGGCGACTTCGAAGGCAAAGGAGGGGAAGCCCTCGAAGGTGGACGGATGCCGAACGTCGTCACCGCGCCCTGGGGCTACGCCCGACTTCGCGACGACGACTACGATGAGGCCGCCCTGAAGGCGTGGTCGGGCGCCCTGTCGCTGTCGTGGGAACGGCTGTTCGTGTTCTTCAAGTGCGAAGAAACGGCGCCGAAGAACGCCAAAGCGTTCGCCCAGCTTTGGCAGAATTAGGCGGTTCGGGATGGGGCTCAGCGGATCCCGGTGGGCGTTGGCCGCATGGGGTGTGTATGACCCCAGTGGGGCTGCAGATCCCCCTAGCACCCGATCTACGGCGAGCGCCAGTCACGCATCCGAGGGGTGCCACCCTTGTCGAGAAAAAATTGCGGCCACCGAAAAAAAAGATGGATGGAGGGGGTGCCAGGGCTTCAGACCCCAAGGGCCCCCGGGTCGACCACAACAGACCCCGGATTGAACACCATGATCCGCCCTCGACTGTCGATCGTGTGCCGGCGATCGCATTGTCGACGGTGTCGACCCGGGTCGGAGCGATCCTGGGATGAGGGGCAATCCCCCCATCGGGGTCGTGGACCCACCAAACAACTACAGCGAGGGCAATAGGCGACAATTGCGATCAGGGGTCCTACCTCGCAACTTCTCCTTGCGCCCACTCGGTCGCTCGGAGCCACCGCTGCTCGTCATCCCACATCGCACCGCTTGAGCGGTGATGTCGGATGTCGCTCCGAGTCTCGGATGGGCACCAGTTTCGCCGGAGATGTGCTCCGGCTGTTCACACGAAGAAGGGGAAGGGACCAGTGACTCGAACGAATCTCAGAAAGTATGGCCTGCTGCCGCGAGCCATCGCCGTATTGATGGCCTCCGCAGCCTTGGTGGCCTGTGGCGAAAGCGATGAAACTTCCAACGGCGGGAACGCCGATGAAGATGGCGAATCCGACGGCGACTCTGCTGGCGAAGGTGGCGACTCCGATGGAGAAGACCCCGAAGGCCAGTGCATGTCGAACGAGCGCTTCTTCGAAGGCGAGGTTCAGACCATCCTTCAAGCGAACTGCCAGTCCTGCCACAACGTGGCCGGCCAGGCTGCCGCCACCGAGTTCCAGCTGGAGACTGCAGCCGTTCCCGACTATCTGGAGCGCAACATGGCCGTCTTCGAGAAGATGTCCAAGCTTCAGTTCGAAGGCGAGCCCTGGATCGTCCTCAAGCCCACGGGCGTGATGGAGCACCAAGGTGGAACGCGGTTCGAGATCGACTCGCCCGAGCACCAGGCGTTCCAAGAGATGATCGCTCGTCTCGAGAACCCGGTCGAGTGCCAGGACGAAGAGGACATCGTCGAGGAGTTCTTCGCGGACGTCGAGATGCTCGACGAAGTCGAGACCCTCCGCAAGTCGATGCTTCTTCTCGTCGGTCGCGTCCCCACGGGTGACGAGGTCCAAGAGGTCATCGACGGCGGCGAAGAGGCGCTGGACACGGTCCTGAAGGCCGCGATGCGCGAAGACGGCTTCTACGACCGCGTCAAGGACATCTACAACGACCGCTTCCTGACCCGTCGGTACCACAGCTCCAACCCCGACTCGGCCATCGACCTGCTGTCCCGCGCGGACTACCCGAGCGCCGACACTTGGGACAACTCGGAGATCGAGAACGCCGAGCAGTGGGCCAACGACGCCATCGCTGAGGAGCCCCTGCGCCTCATCGAGTACATCCTCCGCGAAGACCTTCCCTATACCGAGGTGCTCACCGCCGACTACACGGTTGTGAACCCCTACTCGGCGCGGGTGTACGGCGTTGAAGTCGAGTTCGAGGACGACACCGACCCCAACGAGTTCGTGGCCGTCAGCCTGCCGGGCATCCCGCACGCGGGTATCCCGACCATGACCACGTACCTGTCGCGTTGGACCACCACCCGGACCAACCGGAACCGCGCTCGCTCGCGTCGCTTCCAGGAGTTCTTCCTGGCCACCGACGTGCTTCAGCTCGGCACCCGTCCCACCGACGCTTCGGGCTCGTCCTACGACAACCCGACGCTCAACGATGCGAACTGCGTGTCGTGCCACACCGCGGTCGACCCCATCGCGGGCGCCTTCGCCAACTGGGACGCGACCGGTCGCTACCGTCCGCAGGGCCACCCGCTCCGCGGCGAGAACGAGGACGACCCAGACCTGCTCGACGTCCCCGAGACCGGCTGGTACCCGGACATGCGTCCTGCCGGCTACAAGGACCAGCAGCTGCCCGGCGAGTGGGAGCCCGCCGCCATGCAGTGGGTGGGCTACGAGGCCGCGACGGACGACCTGTTCTCGCTCAGCCCCGTCTACACCATCTATCACGGGCTGTTCGGTCGGGCCCCGCTCGTCGAGCCCACCGACCCGAACGCACCCGGCTTCCTCGAGGGGGTCCGCGCAGCCAAGGCACAGCGCAAGGTCTTCCAAGAGATCGCTCAGCGGTTCGAGGACAGCGACTACGACCTGCGGGTCGTGTTCCTGGAGCTGGTCAAGTCTCCGTACTTCCGGGCCTACCGGGTCAACGGAGAGCTCAGCGAAGAGCGTGAGCTGGAGCTGGCCGACATCGGCCTCTCTCGCTGGCTCACTCCCGAGGAGCTGACCGGGAAGATCCGGTCCACCGTGGATGTGCCCTTCGACTCGCTGCTCAGCGCCGACGAGTACTTGATCCTCTACGGAGGCATCAACTCCAACGACGTCAACGAGCGCGCCTACGATGCCAGCGGTACCTCCGCGAACATCGCCAAGCGGATGGCCAACGAGGTGGCCTGTGCGTCCGTCGCTCGCGACTTCGCCAAGCCCGCCAGCGACCGCCTGCTCTTCACCGACGCAGACGCCACCGGTGGCCCGGACCAGCAGGTCCGCCGCAACATCCAGCATCTGCATTGGCACCTGTTGGGTGAGCAACTCGACCTCGACGACCCCGAGATCGACCGCTCGTACGACCTCTTCGTCGACGTCTACGACGAGGGTCAGCGTGGCCTCCTCGCCGAGGAGTACGGGATTGGCCTGGGTGCTTGCGCCGCAACCACCGACATCTGGACAGGAGAGGACCTCGAGACGCCCCTCACCGAGGACGCAGACTTCACGATTCGCGCTTGGATCGCCGTCACGTCCTACATGCTCACCGACTGGAAATTCCTACACGAATAGGAGGGAACCAAAATGGATCGTCGTTCTTTCATCAAACTCGCATCTGCCACTGGTCTCTCCGTTGTCGGAGGAGGCGCAGCACTCGCAAACCTCGGCACACGCCGACAGACGGGCTTCGACCCGTACACAGGGATCCTCCTGCTGAGCTTCCAGGCATCTGGTGGCTGGGAGACCCGCTTCCACTGTGACCCGAAAATCCAGCTCTCGGAGAGTGAGGGCAACCCGCGCTCTCACGTCACCGCCACAGACAGCGTCGGCGACATCGAGTTCGCCGCCGAGTGGCCCGACGAGTTCTACGGAGGTCGGGGCACGGAAATCACGGCCTTCTATCAGAAGCACGCCCCGCACATGACGGTCATCAATGGCATCGACCAGATGACCAACGGGCACGACGAAGGCCGGACCCACACCGCGACGGGTACCCTCAACATGGGTCACCCCACGCTCGGCGCCCTCATGGCGGGTCACTACGACCCCGCGCTTCCGATGGCCTACCTGGCCTTCGGTGGCGTGACCGAGACCGCGGGCGTCGTGGCCCGGACTCGGGCGAACAACCTCGACGTGCTTGCTCGCGTCGCGTTCCCGGAGCTTCAGGACCCGAACAACCCCGACTCCACCTACCAGCCGCAGCCGGTGCTCGACATGATCACCGCGGCCCAGGAGGAGCGCGACCAGGCGGTCCTGGCCCAGCAAAGCCTGCCTCGAGCCAAGAACTCGGTGAACCGGCTCTACTCCGCTCGCGCCGGTTCGGACGAGCTCCGCAAGCTGCAGGACTACCTGCCCGACGACGTCCAAGGGGGCATCATCGGCCAAATCCAGGTCGCCCTCGCGGCGTACCAGGCTGGCCTGTGTGTCTCGGCCGAGCTGAGCATGGGTGGCTTCGACACCCACGGCAACTCGGACCAGGCTGCCGTCGACCGCCTCACGGGCATTCTCTCCGCGATGGACTTCGCGTGGGAGGCTGCAGGTGAGCTCGGTCTTCGCAACAAGGTCATGATCACGGCCGGCTCCGACTTCTCGCGGACGCTCGGCTACAACGGCGGCATGGGTGCCGACCACTGGCCCGTCGGATCGGTCATCGCCATGGGCGCTGGCGTTCCGGAGAACCGCCAGGTCGGTGCCACGGACGACAACGCTCGCGCGCTCGGCATCAACCCCGACCTGACCGTCAACCGCAACAACACGAACCGCAAGGTCACCCCTGCGGACGTGCACTACACCCTCCGCCGCGCGGCGGGTGTCAATAACGGCGAAATCGCCTCGATGTTCCCTCTGTCCGCCGGCGGTGAACCGCTGGATCTGTTCGCATAGGTCGAGACGCGCGACCACCCGGGGCCCGGGACGCCGGGCCCCTCTTTCCAACCAACAGATAAGGACAACAGAGGGAATGAATTTCGAAACGAAGTACTTGTTCGCGGCTGCAATCCTGGTCGCCGGCGGATGCTACTCGGGCACCCCCACGGGAATGGAAGACACCGACGGAGCCTCGTCCGAGACGGACGGGGAAGAAGGTGGCGGTCCCGGTGGCGGCCCTGGTGGCAGCGGCGACAGCGAGGGTGAGAGCGGAGACGAGACGGGAGGTGGCGGTAGTGCCGGCCCAGGCGACCCGCCTGATCCCCCCGACGGTTGCTTGCCCGGCGCGCTGGGCTGCGAGTGCCTCAACGGCGAGTGCATGGGCCTTGCGGCCTGCATCGACGAGATCTGCCAGCCGGCACCCCCGGTGCCCGAGGTCAACGGACCGTCCGCGGCGCTCGCAGGCGTCGCCATTCCGCTCGACGGCAACGTCGAAGAGCCCGACGACGGTGTCGGCGGAGGCTTCGAGTCCATCGAATGGGAGCAGACCAACGGTCCCGACGCGATGATGGAGTACGAGTTCAGCGCGCAAGCGCTTGCATGGCTTCCGGCCGGTGCGGGCAACAACGCTGAGTTCACCTTCCAACTCACGGCGACCCTGGGTGGTGTCACGCAGTCCGGCGACTACACGGTCGGCATCCTCCAGGCGAACGTCAACGAAGTGATGTCCGAAATGATGGACGTGGCCTCGTTCGGCAGCACCAACGTGGGCCGGGCGGCAGGCAGTGTCTGGCTGGCCACGGACCTGGGGCTCGTCGCCCGCGTGGGCGACAAAGGCATCGAGGCCGAAGAAGACCTGATGGGTCGCGTGGCGCAGATCCGCGGCTACGGTGACAACCGCGTGTTGTTCCTGCAGCCCGACAACGGGCGGATCATGCAGTTCAACGCGAACAACAACATGTTCACCGAGTGGATGACCGAGCTGACCAACGCGGACCCGCTGGGCCCGGTGGTATCGATGGCGGTGGATCCCAACGGCGATGCCTACTTTGGCACCGAAGATGGCCGGATCGTGTTCCACGATGACGAGGACGACGGGGACCCCGCGGTCACGCTCGACCGCTACAGCATCGCGCAGATCCCCACGGCGATGACGATCGGGCAGCACCCGGTGGCGCCCGACAGCGACGACAACGACGAGGGCGTGGTGCTCTACTACGGCACCGATACCGGCGACGTGTGGCAGATCGGCCTCACCGAAGCCGAGGTCATCGATGGTCCCGTAGTCGGCGAGCCGGCGCAGTACCTCAGCATCCCTGGCACGGGCCCGGTCACCGGCATCCGCGTCGACGACTCTCGCAACATGTGGGTCGGCAAGGGGAACACGCTGTACCTGGTCCGCCGTCCGTTCGACGCCAACCCGACGGTCGTCCGCGAAATCGACGCTCCGGGGGGTCTCGGTGGCTTCGCCGGGATGCACGCTGCCGACGACAACCGGCTCGATTGGATCGACCCGTCCACGGGCAACATCGTCAGCCTGCAGACGTACGAAAACTAGGTCGCGCAGACCTGACACCTTCAGCCCTGGCCTGGCGTTTTCACGCTGAGCCAGGGCTGCTGCGATTTCTGCGCCAGCCAGAGGTCGTCGCGCGCATCGTTGCTACACTCCGCGCGCTCGCATGCCGACCCACTACAAGGCGCACACGTTCAAGGAGTCCGACGCCTGGGAGACCCTCGACACGTACTGGAGCAGTCCGTTGTCGTATTGGGCCATGAAGAGCATGCGCGTCGAGCCTCCGGTGTCACTACGCGTCACGGTGTTCGGCCGGGTGCTCGACGAATCCGACGAGGGCTGGATCAACTACGGAGGCCTCAGCGCGGTCCTCGTCCAGTCCGTCCAGGCCCGCGGCAAGGCAGGGCAGAAGATCCGTGCCATCATCACCGACGGCACCATCGACGAGGATGGCGAGGTGAACGACGCAGATGTCTGAGGATGGGACGAGACGCTGGTGGCTAGCCCCGGTGCTCGGAGTCGCCACGGTGGCGTGCTTCGACGGCCGCGACGCGCTGGGGCTGCCCTGCGAGAAGGACTTTCAGTGCGGAAACGGTCAGATCTGTTCCGACGGTGAATGTGCCTGGCCAGGCGATCTGAGCGGGACCAGCGCCACCCCAACGGGCTCCTCGACGGGTGGCTCCTCGTCCAGTGGCGGGGAAAGCACGAGTGGCTCCGGGAGCGGGAGTTCGTCGGGAGGCCCGGACCCCATGCCGGTGTGTGTGGAGGGTGCCGAGCTGATTGCGCGGGATATCTCGATCGCCGGATCCGGAAACGCGATGTCCGTTGGCGTCGGTCAAGTCTCGGACGGCGGGCCCGACGTCGTCGTCCTGACCCGTAGTCCCGGCCGTCTGTCGCGGTTCCGGTTTGGGGGCGAGTTCGACCTGCTCGGGGACGTCGACGTCGAGTCGGAGCCGATGGACCTCGCTGTCGCCGACATCGATGACGATGGGTACGACGACGTTGTCGTCGTGGATGCCAACGGTACGGCTCCGGACCTCGTCGTCTACTGGGGCGATTCGCGCAACCCGTTCAGTGAGACGTCCGAGTTCGACCAGGCGCTTCCCATTCCGCACAGCGTGGATGCCGGCCAAATGCTGCAGGGGGGCAGCCTCGAGGTCCTGGTTTCGAGTGGAACAGCCGACAATGTCGCCGACCTCTTCGAGACCGACGGCCGTACTCTCAGCCAGCGGTTCGCGCTGACCGGTATTTCGACGTCCCCCTGGGACACCGTGATCGTCGACCTCGATGGGGAAGGAGGCGAAGAAGCGTTGGTGGTTGGCTCGAACGACAAGGGGTTGGCCGACTTCGAGGGGAGCGACGTGGTCCGCGTGCTCTCGGCCGACCAAACGGGCCTGTCCGCCGTGCAGAATCTGAGCGCGGGGATGAGTCCGTTCGGTGTTGCTGCGGGCGACCTCGACGGCGACGAAATACCGGAAGTCCTCGTGGTGGGGAAGAACATCCCGGTGCCGGCGGTGGTCGTAGAGAAATCAGACGAGCCGAGCGAGATCGGACTCTGCAGGCGCAGCAGCGTCGACGACGGGCTGGAGTGCGAGACGTGGCAGCCAGATCCGAACGCCCGCGGCTTCAACAACATCCGGCTTGCCGACCTCAACTGCGACGGGGAGCTCGACGCGATCATCGGGTCGACCGCGGGCATCTCCAAGACCCTCGACGGTAGCGTCTTACTCGCCGTTGGGCCGCTCGAGGAGGGATTCGAACCGACCCCGCTTGGCGGTTCGGTGGCGAGCGTCGGCAACGAGCTCGCCATTGGCGACGTTACCGACGACGGGGCGCTCGACGTGATCGTGCCAATCTACGGTATGGAGGGTGGCGGGACTGGACTCGTCCGCGTGTACTCGTTCGAGGTGGTTCCCGAATGAGGTCCGCACCCAGTCTCCTCGCGGCGCTCGCACTTGCGCAGCCCATGGCAGTTCTCGCCGCACCCGCGGACGCCGACCTCGAGCAGGCGCGCCAGCTCCACCTGCGCGCACAAGCCCGGTTCGACACCGCCGACTACGAGGGCGCGATCGAGGCCTGGACGGAGGCGCTCGAAGCGTTGCCCAACGATCCGTCCAGCGCCCGCCTGCGGCCGCTCATCCAGTACAACGTCGCGACGGCGCTCGAGAAGTCGTACGAGATCAGCGGCGACGTGGCGAATCTTCGGAAGGCGAAAGCCGTGCTCGAGAGCTTCGCGCGGGCGGTGCCGGACGTGTACCCGGACGAGGCCGAGGCCGCAGCAGAGCTCGAGCGGGTCGAGGCTCGCATCGCCCTGCTCGACGAGAAGATCGCGGCCCACCAGGAGCCCGAGCCCGAGCCTGAGCCCGAGCCCGAGCCCGAGCCCGAGCCTGAGCCGGAACCCGAGCCGGAACCCGAGCCGGAACCCGAGCCGGAACCCGAGCTCGAGCCTGAGCCCGAAACGGACCGCGGTCGCCCGCTCGTGATCACGGGTGCGGTCCTCACGGCTGCCGGCGCCGCCTTCGGGGGGCTGGCGGTGGCCGGCGCGGTACTCGGTTCGAATGCCAACGACATCGGTGATGACGTCATGGCCGACTTCGACGCCCGCGGCGAGCAGTTCGAGCGTGGCCGGACGGGCAATACCCTCCTCGTGGTCGGAGCCGTCGCGGCGCCCCTGCTCGTCGGTGCCGGGGTTGCGCTCCTCGTCGTCGGCAAGCGCCGCTCGAAGGCTGGGTCCACCGCCCACGTGATGCCGAGCGCATCCCCGTCCTCGGCGGGTCTCGTTCTCACGGGTCGCTTCTAGCGAACGGGTCGTACGTGTTGTCGGGTCGAAGCTGGGGGCCCTTGGCTTTCTTCTTCGACGAATCCGCGGCCTTGGGGGCTTTGGGTTTCTTGCGGCGGGGTGACGCCGACGGGTCCGGCTCGGCTTCGGGTGCAGGTGCGGGCTTCTCGACCGCGCGCTCGACCGGAAGCTCCGGGGTGGGCGCCGCGACGGCCGGGCGGCGCTGCACGGGCGGGGGTGGCGTCTCCGCCGGCACGGTGGTCGGAACCTCCGGCTCCGACGCCGTGGGGATGGTCGCTCGTGGCTCCGGCCGGTTCCACGCGACGTAGAGCAGGGTCAAGATCACCAACCCAATGAGAGCCGACACCGCGGCCACGGCGAGCCGGGCAGACGAGCGGCGTGGTGGTTCGAGGAGCACGGTCGCCGGTGTCGGCGGCTGCATCGGCAGCGTCGCATCGAGAGTGACCGCCGGCGCGGTCGGCCGTGATGCCTGCGTTGCCGCGCCCATGGGCACGACGGGTACGTGACCATCCGCGACCGCCGTGCGCCGCTTTGCCGGCCGGCCGAGCGCCGCCGCGCAGGCGTCTGCGACCTCGTCCATCGTACGGAATCGTTCGTCGGGCGCCTTGGCGAGGCAGCGCTCGACGGTTCGCCGCACCGCGGTCGGAAGCGAAGCGGGCAGGGAAGGGGCCTGCTCGTAGAGGTGGGCTTGCAGCCGATCGAAGAGCCCGCCTTCGAACAGTCGGCGTCCGGTGATCAGCTCGTGCGCGATGCATCCCAGCGCGTATACGTCGGCGCGGGCGTCCACAGGTTCGCCGCGAATCTGCTCGGGTGCCATGTATCCCGGGGTGCCGAACACGCTACCGGTTGCCGTGAGCTTGGAGGCCTGGGCGTCGAGCACGTTGCGACGCGCAATCCCGAAGTCGATGACCGTGACGGACTCGGGCGGTCCCGTCGACACGAAGATGTTGTCGGGCTTGAGGTCCCGGTGCACGACGTCCTGCCGATGGACTTCTGCGAGGGCTTCGGCGATCTGGTGGATGAGCCCGATGGCGCGAGGCCATGCGAGCGCACCGTCCTCGTGCGCGACGCGATGAAGGGTTCGGCCGCCGACCAGCTCCATCGCGATGAACGGTGCGCCCGAGGGCAGCTCCCCGAAATCCGTGATCTCCACGACCCCCGGATGTCGGATCTTGGAGACGACCTGGGCTTCGCGCAGGAAGCGGGCACGCTGGGTGGGGGTCGCCAGCTCCGCGGCCCGCAGGAGCTTGAGAGCCATGGGACGCCGCAGGCTGACGTGCTCGACCGCCCACACCTCACCCATCCCCCCTGCGCCCAGCCGCTCCCGGAGTCGATAGCGCCCATCGACGAGGTCGCCGGGCCGCAGCATCGGCTCGCCCGCGTCGGTGTGCTCCTCGGCACCGGGGAGCGTGTCGTCGGTGGACCCGGAGGTCACTCCTCAAGAGTAGCGGGGCAGTCCTCGCCCTGCACAGACTCGGCGTCGAGGGCGAACGAGCCGGACATGCCTTCAATCCAGAGCTGCACCTGGGCCCGATCGCCCTCCTGGGGTGTGCACGGCCCCTCTTGGACGAACGTCAGCGTGGCGGTTTCTGGCTGACCCGCGCGAACCTCGATGGCCGTCTGAGCGGCCAGCCCTGTGACGTTGTCCCAGGATCCGCCAAACGTCCAATCCAAGACTCCCAGCGGGACGTCTCGGTCCTCGGGGACAGAGACCTCGAGATCGACCGTGATCCGGGTCGCCTCTGGGCAGTCGTCCGAGCCGTCGCCGAGACACTCGTGCAGGAACTCGAGAATCTCGACTCGCGTTTCCCACGGACACGCGTACTCGACGGCGTCGCGGGAGTCGTCTGGCTGGGCAGGCGCAGGGGGATTCTCCGGCTCATCGGTGTCCGGTCGTCCGTCGTGCGGCAACCTCGGGCAGGGATCGAAGTCCGCTTCGGTCGACTGGCACCCGACCAGGAGCATGATGCCCAACGCTGCAGTTCGCATGTTGGGCGAAGGGTGCAAGCAAAGCGCCAGCCGGAAACCTCGCCGCGATCCTCGTGGCTCACGCGAGCTCACGACATCGCTGGCTCTGCAGCGCGACAGGCGTGTCACAGGTGCGCCGCGGCGCACTCGTCGAGTTCTTGCAGCGTCTTGGACTTCTTGGCGCAATCGAGCTCTGCTTTGGTGCCCTGATCCATGCAGGACGTGATGACGTCCTCTTTGACCTCCTCGAGCACCTCTTTGACCGCTTCGGCTTGGTCGCCCGCGTCGGCCATCGCCAGCTTCTCGAACGTGTCGAACAGCGTGCCGCAGTCCTCCTTGGACAGTCCGTCGCCGTGGGCTTTCTCGTGGAGCAGCTTCTCAGCCTCGGCCTCGGCGATGTCGCACGCGTTCACGTCGTCGGCGGTCTTGGACTCCATGACGCACTCCGCCCACTGGGCGTAGACCTCAGGGCCGATGATGACGATCTTGTGCTCGGCCTGCGTCGCGCACTTCTTCTCGTCCTCGACGGTCCCGAGCTCCTTCAGCTTCTTGCACAGCTTCTGTGCCGAGGGGAGCTTCTCGGCATGGTGCGACAGGTCGTGGAGTGCTTCGCTCGTGTCGACGGACTCCTCGACGTCCAGCGCCGCCGCGGAGCGGGCGAGGATGCCGGACTTGTCCACCGTGACGTCGAAGTGCTTCTCTGCCGACTTGGCGTCGGCCTTCTCGTCGTCCTTCTTTGGCTCGTCCTTTTTGGACTCGGCCTTTTCGTCGTCCTTCTTGGCGTCGGCCTTCTTGTCGTCGGCCTTCTTCTCGGCGGGCTTCGACTCGGACTCGCACGCGCAGGCGAGACCGACACACAGGAGCAGGGAGAGACGTAGAGCGCTCACGCCGCAGACGATACCAAGCCGAAACCAACAAGAAAGCCGGTGCGGTCACGAGACCGGCACCGGCTTTCGGGCAGCGAGGAGTCGCTAGTTGGAGGACTCTTCCTTTTTCTTCTCGGGCTCCTGGTACCAAGCGAGGGGCTCGATGAGCTCGTCGATCTGGTCGAACTCGATTTTGACGCCCTTCTCGGAGAACCAGAGCTCGTTGTTGGTGAGCGGCGTGCGGCGCTGGGCGATGAAGAGGATGGGCTCCGCCTTGCGGGAGTAGCCAAGCTGGACGATCGCATTCTCGATCCACTTGCCGGACTCGCCGAAGCTGAACTCCTTCTTGAGGCGGTAGAACCCTTCGTGCTTGAGCTTCACCAGCGACTCGCCCCAACTGAGCGAAGTGCTGGGGATTTTCACGCCAGGCATCTGGAAGCGCCACTGGTTGTGGACGTTGTTGACGGGCAAGAGCACCGAGGCGGGAGCGAACTCGCCGTCGGTCCGGATGAGCACGAGCAGGTCGGGAGCGATCTGGGCCTCGTGTCCGGGCAGGTATTGCGTCGTCTTGTAGATTCCGGGCGAGTACTCGAACGCCATGGGGGTCGGAACGTAGCCCACCTCCGGCCCGGAGGGAACAGGGGTGTGGCGATCCGTGAGCTTTGCCACGCCCCGCCTAGGCGGGGTTCTCGCGCAGCGTCCCTTCGACCAGTTCGTGGCTGGTGCAGATCTCGCCCATCAGGTCGAGGACCCGCTCCGCCTCCTCACGGCTCAAGATGCCGGTGTCGACGTAGTTCTCCGTGAACCAGGTGCTGGTGAAGAAGTAGTGCTTGGGGTCCGCCATCTTCGAGAACCCCAGGTACTGGGCCTCGTAGGCGTAGCGGGCCAGCTTGCCGAGGAAGCTGCCCGATTGGCCTGCGAGCGGCCGCACGTTGACCCGGACGTAGGACTCCATCTCTTCGACGGGGAGGACTGCCTGCGCGAACACGTTGGACTTGTAGTCACCGATCCGCTGCATCTGCATGTCGAGCATGGCGTCCCCGATGCTCTGTCCGCTCGGGCGGTCGGCGAATCGCTCCTCGGCCTGCTGGCGAAGCTTCTCGGGGGCTCGCTGAACGATGGTGTCGAACAGCGCCGCGAGTTCCTTCATGGCGGCCTCGTACCGGGCCTGTTTCTGGTACGGCACGGCGATCATCGCGGCGTCGGCGGCGAGGTGCCCCCACTCGTGCGCCATGCGGGCGCCGAGGAGCCAGCTGTGGAAGGGCGGTGTGCCCTCCCGCTTGGTGTCGACCCCCGGCTGATGAAGGCTGTAGACCATCATCTTGCGGTCCTCGTGGAGGTATACGCCTCCCTTTTGCTGGACCTCGTCGCCGTGCGAGGGCAGGGCGCCGGGGTCTTCCAGGCGGTCGAAGATCTGGGCGGTGCGATCGGAGACCATCTGCAGGTCGCCGCAGATCGCGACCGCGGCCCGGTCGCAGATGCCCTCGGTTGCCTCGGGGATGTCCTCGACCATGTCGGGCTCATCCGGATCCCAAATGATGTGGTCTTCGGAGTCGGCGAGCAGAAGGCGCGGCCGGTGCTCTTTCAGGAAGGCACTGATCCGCTCGGCGGGGCTCGGCCCCCCGAGCGACTCCGCTTGGGACGCGTAGTAGCGATCGACCACGCCCCGCGCGACGCTTTCGAAGGTCTCGATGAGCTGGCCCAGCTTGCCCGCCTGGTCATCGGTGAGCATCAACCCGGTGCCCGGCAGCTCGGTGAGGCCGTCGATATTGAGCATGGGCGGCTTGAGCGTGTCGTGCAGGACCTCGCCTACCCAGGCCATGGCCTCTCCCAGCGCCCTGAATCCCTCTGCGTCGGGTCGCGTGCACCGCTGAGCGGCCTCTGCAAACGCCGTCCGCTCTGCTTCGCTTCGCTTGATGAAGTAGCCGACGTTGCCGACCAGCGTCTTGGCGATGTTGCGCACGAAGCCCAGTCGCTCGGCGTGGACCAGGACGTAGGTCGCGAACTCGGCGTTCGAGATCTCCGGGTCGAAGTCCGCGGCGTGCAGCAGTAGCGATGCTCCCGTGAACGGCTGGTAGTAGGGCCGAGACGACTCGCCGTCGGTGACGATGCACAGGTTCGTGAGCCGAGGTGGGAACCACTGGCCTCGCGCCGTTTCGTATAGAGGCTTCAATCGCTCGGTCTGCTTGGCCACCGCCTCCCCGAGCAGCTCGAAGAAACCCGCGCTCAGGCCTCGCTCCTCTTCTGCAACCTTCACGAACTCCTCGCTCACGCCCTTGGTGGTGAGGTGTTCCACCGGGACGACGAAGAGCTGCGGGTGGTCGAAGTAGAAGGAACGGAGCTCCATCGGCCCGGGATCATACCCGGGCTCCCGGGGGCGGGTTGGGGTTGGAAAACCTCACCAGGCCAGCACATCCACGCCCCACCGACCCCCGTCGCTCAGTCGATACAGCACAGCGCACCGCCCGAGTCGACGCCGGGCTTGACCACGACGAGCGCTTCTT
>SPJJ01002853.1_pt1 | contig 14961 bp, 15 predicted proteins | sample 3741741 | NCBI WGS metagenome assembly SPJJ01 (sample SAMN10925908, study PRJNA522277) | cold seep metagenome | isolation source: Elba SIP-enriched marine methane seep metagenome, extraction at timepoint T1 | place: Italy: coast of Elba, Mediterranean Sea | collected 2014-05 | reverse complement strand
TGGACCCGGCCAGCCTGGAGCGATTCGCGCTCCTCGAAGCTCAGCGCTCCCCCAAGCTCCGGTTGTGTGCCCCGAGCTCGGTGTACCTGGCGCTCATCGCGGCGGCCCAGTTCCAGCTGGAGCCGTCCGGCGCCACCGGCGAGGGCTACATTGTGCCGTATCAGAACAGCTACAAGGACGCAAACGGCAAGTGGCACAAGGTCATGGTGGCGCAGTTCATCCCCGGCTATCGCGGGCTCGTGAAGTTGGCCCGAATGTCCGGGGAGATCGAAGACATTTACACCTACCCTGTTGGCGCGGACGATCACTTCGAAGAGGTCCGCGGCCTGGAGCCGAACCTCATCCACCGCCCCGCCGACAGCCCCAGCGAGGTTATCAAGTACTACGCGGTGGCCGTGTTCAAGTCCGGTTACCGCCGCTTCGAAGTGATGACCCGCGAGAAGGTGGAGGCAATTCGCCAAGCCTCCTCGGGCCGCAACAGCCCCGCCTGGAAAAACCACTTCGATGAGATGGCGCGCAAGACTGTGATCCGCCGCATCACCAAGACGCTACCCATGGGCCACCTGTTCGTCCGCGCCGCCCAGGTAGACACGGCCATCGCAACCGGCGACCTCCGACAGTACCGAGAGGTCATCGATGTGCATGATGAGGTCGGGGCCCTCGAAGGCGAGGACCAGCCCCAGCTTGAGGCCCCGATGGCGGAGTCTGGTACCATCAGCATGGCTGAGCTTGCCCTCCGGATCGAGGGCGCTCAAGACCTGGGCCAGCTGGAGCACGCCGAAGTGATGGCCGCCCTTGAGCAACTCCCATCCGGCGCGCCCGAACGTGCGGCATGGACCAAGCGGCGGAGGGCACTCAGCGTTGACTAGATACAGCGACCCGGAGGGCCAGGGCACCTGTCGCAGCTGCGATGCGATGATTCTGTGGGTCCTCCTCCTCAACCGAAACACCGGCAAGTGCAAGCCGCACCCGGTGGACCCCGTTCCGAAGCCGGAGGGGAACATCGAGCGCAAACGCGGGAACCACTCATCCAAGTGGTACGGACAAATCGTTCCCAAGGAGGCCAGGGAGGGGGCACTGTACGTGTCCCACTTCTCCACTTGCCCAAACGCCAAACAACACAGGAGGCCAACGTGAGAACCGAAGAACCAGTAAAGCCTAACGCCCAGGGGTGGTACTACCTGGAGCAATTCATCCGGCTCGAGCGGGACATTGCTCAGTGCCACGAGGACCTCCTCGGAGCCCTGAGGACAGGGGCGCACGCCCTGGAGGTGGGGGACCTTGAGATATACGCCAGGACTCAAATCCGGCGCGAACAGATAGACGAGCGGCTCCGCAGGTTGAGCGCCCTGAGCAAAGCTGTCCAGCCGATGATGATGCTCGTGGATCCAGCCTGGTTCACTACCCTGAAGATCTACATCGCCACCGAGAGGAACCCGCCTAGTGAAGACAGCAAGCCAGCTGAATAGGATCAAGGCGTGCCCGGCTTCTGAGACCCTCCCTCACACCGATGTCTCAACGGTGTGGGCGGAGCGGTCCAACGCGATCCACACCTACCTTCAGCACCTGGACGAGCTCGGGCAGATCGGCGCGCTCGAGAAGATTCCCCAGCAGTACCGCGATGAGTGCCGCGCCCTGGATGTGGACATCCCGCTCGGTGCGCGGACGGAGGTGGCCTACGCTTACGACCTGGACACAAAGGAGGCCTGGGAGCTTGAGGGTTGCAAGGACCGCGAGTACCACAAGTACGTCGACGCCGCGAACCCCAACATCATTTGCGGGACCCTGGACTTGGAGCACATCACCGAGGACCGGGCCCGCGTGGATGATTGGAAGTCCGGAGGCAAGCGATACCCCAAGCCCCACACCCAGCCAGCCATGATGTTTTACGGGATGTGTGTGTCCAAGGTTCGCGAGCGCGGTGTGGTGGATCTGCAATACCGCCAGCTGGACACGGGCATCTCCCCCAGGTCCACGGTGGACACGTTCGACTTTGTCGCGTTTGAGGGCGAGCTCCTCCGGATCCGGAAGGCCGTGGGTGTAGCCAAGCGAACGCCGGCCGCGTCCCAGGTCTACAACCAGGGGGAACACTGCCGGTATTGCCCCGCCCAGGACTCATGCCCGCCGCGGCTCCGCATGATGGACCGCGCCCACACCGGCGAGCTCGAGCGAGAGGTGCACCTCAACTGGGGCGCCGGCGCCGTCCGCGACCCCGCCCACCTTCAGCAGATGTACGCGCAGTATGAAGCGGCCAAGCTGATGGTGAGCCGGATGAGTGACATCCTCCACGCGATCGCCAAAGAGGAGGCGTTCGAGTGCAAGCCCGGGGTGATGTTCGGGGAGGTGGAGAAGCTCGGGAACGAGAAACTCCACGGCCCCATCGCCCACCAGGTCGTGGAGGAGATACACGGAACCGACGCGGCCGACGCGGCTTGCCGGCGCAAGTGCACCAAGAAGGACCTGGAGCGCGCGATCAAAGCAGCGGTCCCGCGCGGCCAGGGCAAGAAGGCGATTGACGCCACACTCGAGGCCATCCGAGCGCGCGGCGGGTCCGAGCGCAAGCTCACCAAGAAGATCACAAAATACCCGAAGCAACTGAAAGGGGACTCATGATTCAATTTCGATCGGAGTATGAAGCCGAACTATGGGCCGATGCGGTCAAGGAGTCGATCGGTTCGTTCAATGCACGCGAAGCTGTTGCGGAGGCCGATGCGGTGCTTGATGCCTACATCGCTCGGCGGGAGGCGTTAGACAATGCGCCCTGAACCCGTTTGCTACATCTGTCAGAACACCTACCGGGACTGCGTGGGCCACACCGGGCTACCAGTCTACCTTCAGCCGTTCCGCGACTTCCACAGGGAGAGCCGCGAGCGGGTGAACAAGAACATCAGCAACGCGGTGCGCGAGGGCTCGCGGCGCCACAGGGAGAGCCGCGAGCCGAAGTGATGGGTCACGTCGGCGGGACCTGGGGCCACTTCTCGAGGAGTGGCCCGGCGTCCACCACCGTCGCATATGCCCACTTCCAGAACTTGTGGAAGTCTACCGATAGCCCCACGAACGGAATCTCGCTCTTGCTGTCCTGGTGCAACGAAAAGTGCACATGGTTTAGTGAGGTCCCCGTACTCCCCACGTTCCCTAGCACCTCAGCACCGTCCACCACATCCCCAACGTCGACCACATGCTTGTCGTTGTGCAAGTAGACCGAGTGCCAGAGCTCGCCCTCGATGTTATGTGCGAGGATGATGCCCCAGTAGTGGCGGCGGCGCTCGGGTGGTTCATGGATGTCGGCCACGATTCCCGGCAGGATGGCTAACACCTGGTCGGCAACCATGGCGCCTCGTCCCTGGTTATCGTGGACAGGGTATCCGGCGCCCTTGGGAATCTTCCGGACGGGGTCGTGTCCGCAGTGGTTCCGGTCCCACTTGTTAGGGCCTCCGAACCGTGAGCCCAGGTGATTCACCACGAACCATGGGGATGGGGCGCCGGCACAGGGGTAGACCGCATCCCTCATCAGGCACCGGAGCTCGGCCGGCGGCATGATGACCTTGGGTGTGTTGATGCCGAGGTAGGCGGCGTTGACCCGCGCGATCGCCGGGATGGTCTCACCGTCCCCAATCATCCCGTCCTTGTCGTCGAGGTCCGCGAGAACCTGGAACGCGTGGGCCAGCTTGGCTACCAGGGCCTCGGAGATGCTGCGCGCCTTGTTGAATGCGATGGCCTTTTTGAGGTTGAAGCTCATGGAGACTCCTTGTTGTCCAGGTCCATTAGGCCTTGGATGATAGCCCGGTAGTGGCGGTATGACCGCTTGAACTGCTCGAGGCGGATCTGGTCTTGCACGACATAGCAGGCGCCGAAGGGGCCGGGGCCGTTAGGGTAACTCCGTAGCGAGGGGAACTCCGGAGCCGTCGGCAGGTGTTTCCACTGCGGGCTCGGGACCTTCACCACCCTCGTCCGGTACACGGTCTTTCCCCCGCACCCTACGAGCCAGGCGCTCAGCATCACGGAGCAAGCGAAAGCTAACAACGTCTGCTTGGGCGAGCGCGTCCATGGCCTTAGCGTAGTAGAGCTCGGTGATTTCATCAGGCCTTCCATGGTCGACCACCTTCTTCAGCGCGGCAACTTCGTCCTCGTACCCCATGATGTCGGCCTCCAGGTCACCCACCTTGGTGGTGTGCCTCTCGGTGGTCAGGGTGGCCTCGGCTCGGTGTGCACGCTCTTTCTGACGTAGCGCATAGTAAAGCGGGCCCCCGGTAAGGAGCCCGCCAAGAAGTACTGCGATGATGCCGCCGATCATTCCTTGGGCCCGAAGACCGCTTTCACGAGGTTGAGGATCCATGTGATCACGCTGTTGGACTTCCACCGAGGGACCAGGGCAACGATCTCGGAGAACGCTAGGGCGACAATGCCAGCGATGGCCCACCAGGGGGTCTTGTCCGGTGGTGCTGTCTCAGCTGCCGCAAACGCCGGGGAGGAAACCAGACAAGCGGCCAGGACGATCAGGGTGACGATGTAGAGCTTCAGTTTGATGTTCAAGGGATTCTCCTTATTGGCCGCCGAACAGGTACCACAGCAAGGCAGCGACTCCGCCGACAGCAGACCCCCCACCAAGGGAGGCGCCAATGATTTTCATCTGTAGAGTATTCACAGTTGTCTCCAGTTTCCCAATTCTGGCATCTTGGGCCTGATTCTTCTGAATGAGCTGAGCTAGTGAAGTGGGGGGCTGACCGGAGCCAAATACGTGGGTTATCTTGTCGTGGTCCTCGGCAGCGGCGTCGCGCACCACACCTAGCTCCCTGTTGGTGCGCTTGTGACGCCGGTCGCAGTCGGACCCCACGCCTTTGATGTCGCCCCATGTGGCAGGACTGTCATGTTCGCGATTCATGGGATGGCCTCAATGGCTGGATGGATAGTCTTGGCCCAGTTGGCCGACCCGCTTTGGTTGGGGTGGATATCGGTGAACCATGCCGCACCATCCCCCACGTGAGCCGCGTCCAGGGGACTCTCAGGGCCGTGGTAGTCCGGATCATCAACGGTGCCGCCGAAGCTTGCCCAGTTGCGGATGAAGTGGTCCCACCGGCCCGCCACGTACTCAGCATCAAGCTGCACATCGACATCAGCGATAGCCACCCCTCCGCCAGCGATGTCCCGGTAGACTGCATTGAGCTCATTGATTCGGGCAGACCTGTCGGTGGTGTAGTGGTCCGGGTAGTCCGGCTTTGGCTGAGTGACCAGCAAGGGGGTGATTGATCTGGAGGTCATCTCGGCGATGAGGTTGTTGGTGTCAGTTTCGAACTGAGTGTCCGAGACCACCTCGTTGTAGCCGAAGGAGATCAGTCCCACATCCGGGGAATTGGCGGCCCATGTGCTGGGTGGCACCGCGCCGGCAGGGAGGAAGTCAGTAGTCACAGCGCCCGATGATCCGAAGTTGCCCACGGTGTAACAGTTGCTCAGCCGATGAGGCCAGCTCTCGCCTCGTTGGAGGTAATCCACGGCGGTGGTGCTGTCACCCAGTAAAGTGAGGCGGCGCTGACTGGGGTGGCTCGCGCCAAATGGGCATCCAGTCAGCGCCCGCTTATGTGTCCACGTATCGACCCAGGTCGGCGATCACTTGCAGTCCGTCACCCTCGGCATCACTGCCTTCGAACAGGTAGGCGGCCAACAGGTCAAACTCGACATTCAAGGCGTTCCAGTAGCCCCACCGGAAGATACCGGTGTTAGTGATGGAGCCCACTGCCGAGATATCGATTGAGCCGTCATCTAGACGGTGGGCCACGTAGGCGCGATCGGCTGTTCGGTCCACCCCAAACCAGCACCAAGTGTCCAGCCCCTCTACAGAGGTCGACCCCGCCTGGATGCTCTTGAGCGTTGCGGTGTCCTTGATGGCGAACGTCAGCAGCCCGGACCCATTCACGGAGGCAACGTACCGTCCCGTGCTGGCGTTGTACTTGCCAAACACGTCGCGATTGAGTCCCGCCTGGAAGGAGCCAAACCGGATGTGGGCAAGCCAGGCAAAGCTTCCCGTGGTGAACTGGAACACTGCGTTGCTGGCCGCTCGGACGTTACCGGTGCCGCTGAGCGTAAAGCCAACTGCGCGTTTGCCAGCATAGGGCGTCTTTCGCCCCCACGTTGGGGAGTTGGCTTCAGAGAAGGAGTCAGAGCCGAACAGGGGGGCCTGCGGTGCTGCAAGGTTCTGGAAGCTCCAGCCCTGGGACGGGGTGCGACCAGTGAGCGCGGCCATTTCCGCGGCGGTCCGCGGGTAACGCTGGTGTACGGCGCCAACACCCTGGACGATGCCCTGATTGATCCCCTGCATGACCCCCGTTTGGGCCCGCTTTGCTCGGATGATGGCCACTAGTCCTTACCGTGCAACCAGATGGAAATCTCGCCGTCGGCGCTGGGATTGAACTCGACGAGTAACCACTTGGCCCCCTGGTTCCCCAGCTGGACAATCTCCGACCCGGCGGCTGAGCCTGCTGCGCCGGTGAAAGCGATCCCCGTGTCCTCGTGCCACTCCTCCAGGTCAGCGGTGCCCGAGTCTTCGAAGGGTGGTTCCGTCGGGTTGTCATGGCACGAGAAGTAGAACTTGGTGGCACTGTTCATATTGATGGTGTCGTCGTGCCAACAAATCTGAACAGCGGAAAGCAGGTGGCCGGCCAGTGAGATCCTGAAGAAAGAAAGGCCGCCGGCGGCTGTCAGGCTCGTCTTGGGGACCACGGGTCGAGTACGTGTAATCTGCGACATTACCTACCTCATGAGCCCGCGGTGCATACCGAGGGTCTCTGCTGCGCTTACGTTGACGGTGTTGCCGGTCGGCGGTGTGGGCGATGGCGGTTGCGCCTGTTGCGAATAGCCGGTCTGCATAGCCCGGATGAACTCCGGGCGCATTGCTTGGGTGACTGGTACTCCGAAGAGTGTACTTAGCTGGACCTGTAAGTGAAATGGGAGGCTAGAGTTTAGCTCGGCGGCCCGGTCCATCAGTTCCATCTGGATCTCCTGGTAGATGGCGGGGTACACCTTCTTGAGCGTGTCCACGCTTGCCATGCTGAGCCGACCCTCGAGCGCGTCATCCAGGACGGAGCTCGGGTCCTCGGCCACCTTGATACGCTTGGCCCACTCGTGAAGTGCGGAGCGGCTTGGCACGAATGGACGGTCCTGGCCCAGCATGTTGGGAACGCGGCCATCCTTGGGCGCGGTATTGTACAGGTGCTGTAGCTTCCTGGTCACTGTCTGGGTGATGGCGTCCAGGAGGCGCGGGTCCGTGAGGCCCGTGTGTTGGCCCACAGCGTTGCGGATCGCCTCCGGGCTCTCGGTGGCGCGGCGGAGTTCCAGGAGGCGCTGGCGGAACATGGTGGCCTCGTCGGCCCCTTTGCGCTTCTTCTGCCCCACGTCGGGAACGTCCGAGCCGGAGCGGGTGAACGAGCTGGCCATCGCGCCGGCCGGGCCCAGGAGTGGAGTCACCTTCTTTTTGGCTTTGCCGGCGGCCCGGCCGGCCTTCTCTTGCCAGGCCAGCAGCTTGTCGATCTTGGCGCTGATTTTGTTCTGGGTGGACGTGGAACCCTTCGCCACCTTGCTGGCCTTGCTGGCCAGGAACGAGCGCCCCGCCGCCGACTTCGAGATCGCGCGCCACTTCAGATACATCGACAGCAACGGACCCACCACCGGGACCTTGTCCACGTCCGGAAGCGGGACACCCAGCGACTCGAGAACCTCTGCGCCCGCCGCGATGTCGGCGAGCCGCGAGAACTTGCCAGCCGCGTCCGTCCCGCCGCCGGCCTTGCCCTGGCGCGCCACCGCGTCCGCGTAGGGCTTGGTCCCCCGTTCGAGGCGCTCCACGTCCTGGATGGATACGTGGGGGCGGAGCTCCTTGGCGAGCTCATACTGGGCACGCTCCATGCGGGCGATGTCGCGGATGGCCTCATCTCCGGAGTCCAGGGCGGCGTCGGCCACGTCCAGGGCGGAGTCTGCGATGTCGGTCACCTTGTCCGAGATCTTGGGCCCCGCAATGCCATACACATCATCACCCATCCCCGACGGCAACACGGGATCCATCAGCTTGGCGCCGGCGCGCGTTTGGATGGGATGTCCGAGGCGCGTGCGCTCCATCGGTCGCGATCGCGGACCGCGGACAGGGTCGCGCGTCTTGGAGCGAACCTCGTCAATCCACTTCATCGCGTTGACCCGCGACTCCTCCAAGTCCACCTTCTTGCGGATGATGCGCGCGGCCGTTTGCTCGTCGTGAACCTGGCGGAAGATGGTGTCCGCCTTGCCGATGAGGTCTTCGCCTTCATCGATCTGACGTTGCATCTCCTGCTCGAAGTTCTGGCGCTTCTTCTTGGCGGCCTTCTTGGTGCGCTTCTTCTTGGGGAGGACATCCTCGACGGTGTGCTTTTCAGCCTTGGCCGTGGCCCGATACTTGTCAGCGACCCCTTGCAGCCGACCCCGAGCGGCGCGAGCGGTAGCGGACGCAACAATCGAGCCGGCCTCAAACACACCGCCGAGGGCGCCACCCCAAAGGGCACCCCGCCCCAAGGACCCTACGAAACTCTCGGCGCTGAGCTCGGTGTTCTCGAGCGCCACATCGGAAATGAATTGCCCACCACCGAACAGGGCGCCCTCAAGTCCGCCGGCGGCCACACCGCGACCGATCCGGCTACCCGCGCCGGCGCCGGTCTTGGCTAGCACCTTGGTGCCGGCGCGGCCCACCAACCCAGCGGGTGTGTGAGCTAGAATCTTGCGCGCCGTCGACGCGCCGCGCGCCATGCGTGCCGCGGTGGCGCCCGTCTTGGCCGCGGCCAGCGGAGTGGCTGTTCCGCCGGAAGCCAAGATGGGAACCACGACACCGGCGCCGGCACCCAAGGTACTGGCTACCGGTGCAAACTCGCGACGCCCCTTGATGTCGTCCGGATCCGCGCCGAGCCCCACCTGGGCCAGAGTGGACAGCCCCAGTGTGGCGGAGTCCGCGAAGGACTCGATACCCGACAGGATGGCATTGCCGGCCGTGTCGTAGTACTCGCGCCGCGCTTCCTGCCGGAGCCGGCCGGCCTGCTCGCCGGTGGTCTCGAGCTCGCCGCCAGATCCGAGCATCCCCCCGAGGGCCTCGCCGCCCACGTTGAGGAGTACGCCGTCCGCGTTCTTGATGGTGTACTTCTCGCCGGGGTCGGGGCGGAACTTGCCAGAGCTCAGCGCCGAGCCGAGCTGGTCATTGCTAAACGAGACGGGTTCGCCGGTCGCGATGTCGATGAGCTTGGGCATTACTCCCTGACGCGGGTCTCCACATCTACCCATTTCGGGACGGTCTCGCCATTTGTGTGCAACCAGCGGATCGCCTCCTCAAAGCGCTTGTAGCGCTTGGACTTGGTGAAGTTGAACCACTGCCGGGACTTGGGCCCGTGCTTCTTGCGGATGAGGGCCGCGGCGTTGACGGTCGCCTTGGCCTGGCGCTTCTTGGTGATGGTGGCCGCGCGCTTGGTTTCGCGCTTCTCGGCGGCTGGCCCGGCGGCCCCCTCCCCGTCGCGGATGCTGCGCTTCAGGAGCGGGTACAAGGTAGCGCCGGCGGAGGTCTTTTTCTCAATCTCCTTGAGTGCGGCCAGGGCGTCCCCGTTTCCCTTCTTGGCCATGGCGGCGAGCTTGGTGATAGAACTCACCCGGTTGGACAGCCGGAGCTTTTTGGAGCCTGGGGCCAGGGCCTTCTTGGTGAGCTTCTCGATTTGCGAGAGCGGGGCGCCGCCCGTTCCGGCTGTCTTGCGGCGAGCCTCAGATGTGGAGAACACGGTCCCCGGGAGCGGCTTGCCGGATGCGCCCTTGACCTTGAATCCCATGGATGTGAAGTGGTCCATCACGTCCGCGGTTTCTGTTCGAAGGAACCGGTCCAGCTGAGCGGTGGGGTCGGCGCGCTCGGTCCATGTGCGGGGCGGCGGGAGGATCTTGGCCAGCCGCTCCACCTCTTCCTTGTTCGCCACTTTGCCGGAGCGAGCCAGGATGAGCGTGGACAGCAAGTCAAGGTGCTGGGCCTCGAGGTCTGCTGCGTCCTGGGACTTGACGAACTTCCTGTCGGCGCCCCAGCCCTTGTACACACGGCCAGCGGACTTCATCTTCTCGCGGTACTCGTGGAGCTTCCGCTTGAACGATGTCCAGGCCTCGAAGCGTTTGTGGGTCTCGGCCACCAGCTTTGGGTTGCCGGCGAACTTGTGAACGCCGGGGAGCGGCCTCTGGGTAGTGGGGTCGATGATGGTCCCCACATCCCGCCGCTCGCCAGCCTTGAGGCCCAACTCGCGGTCCTTCTGGCCCAGTTCGTGGATCTTGGTCTTGCGGGCGAACAGGTCCTGGGCGCGCTTGTACCGCTGAGCCTCGAGGCGAATCATCTCCTTGCGGCGCGCGGCCGCGGCGCGGGCGATCGCGTTCTGTTCCGCCATCGCGGTTTGCTTGTAGTGCGCGCCGATCTGGATGTCCAACACACCGAGGAGCTCGGTCCCCTTGGCCTTGGCCACCGCCGAGTTGGTCCGGTCCATGATCGAAGCCACGGTCCGCTTCACCTGCTCGAGGCGCTCAGCCACCTGGAGATTGAACTCGCCCAGCTTGGTCTTGGTGGCGGAGCGGTAGTCCTGGAGAAGCCCTTTCTGGAGCCCGATGTCCTTGCCCATCTTGGCGATGTCGAAGCGCTGGTCTCCCACGTCGTCCTTGACCGCGGCCAACAGGCGATTCAGCGGGTCGTTGTCCGCGCCGCCCTTGCCCTCCAAGACGTTGCCGGCGCCCACCATGATCATCCCGACCAGCCCCAGCACCTTGCGTCCGGTGGACAGGTTGGACCAGTAGCGCCCGCGGTCCACCTTGGCGTTGAGTCGCTCCTGAACCATGGCCTTGTACTTGTCGCTGAGATCTTGTTCCTCCTCCTCACGCTTGAGGCGAAGGCGCTCACGCTTGTTCCGGATCGCCTGGACATCGGTCTCGCCCTGGTCCCGCTCGTCGGCCATCGCGTCGAAGCCGCCGGCCTTGGCTACCTGGCCCTCGGCGATCCCGCGCCCCCGCCGCTCGAAGCCGCGAGACGTGAGATCCTGGCCCTTCTTCATTCCTGCCTGAATGCCCAGCTTGGGGAACTTGGGCCCGGACGGATCTGGGGTGGTCTCCTCGTCCAGGAACCGCGGCTCACCTTCGACCATGGAACCGTCGCCAGCGCCATCGGTAAAGATAGGCTCCCCCTCCTCCATCATCGGAGGCTGGTCCAGGTTCACGAGCTCGCCTGGACCCGGCGGATCCTCAGGGACCGGGCCGATGATGTCCCGGTCCTCGGGCTCCGGCTGAGACACCGAGCCGAACAGGTCCAGGCCACCCGGGTCCACGGGCTCGGGCGGCGGCGGCGCGTCGAATTGAAGGTCAGGAAAGAGCTTCTGAGCAGTCTCCCGAGCTGTCCGGAATGCGCGCCCGTCCGCTCCCTGGAGCGTCACAAAACGGTCATCGTAATCGAGCAGCTCGGGCATCGGTCAGGCTCCCAGTTTCTTCAGGCGTTCGTGCATGTCGGCCAGTCCGGCCAGCGCCAGCCCTACGGCCTTGTTGTTGTCGATGTGCTTCTGGCCTCCGATATCCTGGACCATGTCGCGCCCGAGCTCCGAGCGCTCGAGGTCCTGCGCCATCACGCCAGCGCGCGGGGTGGTTCCGATCCCACCGCCGGCCTGGGACAGGAGCCCGGAGAGCCCGCTCATCCCATGGCCACCTGGGCCCGAGCGGCGGAACTTGGAGGGACCCGGAGCCGGCCGCGGGGACGCACCATGTGGTGTGGTCTTGATGTCCTCAAGCCGGACTCGGCCTTCGAGGATGTCCCGCTGAACCTGGGGGGGGAGGTCGGACAGGTCCACGGCCTCCCCGCCGCCCTCGAGCTTTTGGCTCTGGGGCTTGTATCGGAAGGTGGCCGGGCTGAGGTTGTCCAGGGCCTTGCGGATCGGTGCCGCACTGCCCTTGATGTCCGTCTTGGCGCGCTTGTCCGAGAGGCCAAACCCCAGCCCTCCGGCGATCTTGCCGCCGGCCTGGAGGACGTCCCCGAACGTGGTCTGGTTGGCCTCCTCGGCGAGGCGCCGCTTGATGTCGGCCTCGCTCATCCCGAACAGCAACTGGAGGTACTGGAGCGCCGCTCGGTCATCCATGCCCATCTGGGTGAGCTTGGATTGCATGTTCGCCATGGAGGTGGCTTGGTCCAGCCCGGCCTGTTTGAAGATCCGCTGGTTCTCCGCGGACAGGTTGGCAAGGTTCATCTGTTGCTGGAGGTTCGCGCCGGCGGTGGCCAGACCGATATCCTGACCGCGACCCGAGCTCAGGAGCCCTGAGAGCACACCGCGGGCGGCGGCCTGGTCGCTGAGCGCGGCCTGGGCCTGAGTGGCCATGCCCTGCTGTCCCACGTCCACCAGGTTGCGCGCGGCCGATCGGGCGGCGTTCGCAGCGTTGGCCCCGCGGCCCATCCGGGCCAGGGCATGTTGACTCGCGAGGGCGCGCTGTGTTGCCCTCTGTGCGCCGAGCTGGCCCGCCCCCATGACATCGCCGGATTCAATTCCCGCCAGCCTACGGGCAAGGTCCAGCTGGTGCTGGCGAAACTGAGCCTGTTGGGTGGGGTCGATGGTCGCGGCGCTCCCGGTCTGAACCGGGCCAATCGTGGTTCCAGGCATTTGCGGGGCCTGGCGGTTCCGGGACTGGCCGAACCCTTCCCGGGCCGCACCACGCACGAACGCCTGGTCAGACTCCGAGCGCTCCTGCGCTTCCTTCTCGGCCTTCCACGCTTTGTAGGCCGCTAGCCACGTGTGCCAGTTCGGATCGTGGGTGGGCGGCATTGGTCCAGGGTGAGGTGCTGCCATCAGTTACTCCTTGAGTCTCCGTCCTGATAAGACGGGCCAATTACACCACCGGTAACCAGTAGCTCCAAAATCTCCATCCCGGCGCCGTAGTCGGCGGAGTCCTCGTTGACCTCGATCCGGAACCGGATGCTCGAACACTTCGCGCCGATGTGCACCGAAAACTGGTGGCGCTGGACATTGTCGCCGCCGTAGTTGCCGTCTCCATAGTTGCCCTCGCCGTAGTTGGCCGGGTCGTAGTAGTCGTCCGGCTCGATGTCCTCCACGTGGATGGAGAAGTCCGGCTCACCATCGACGGCGGCGCGGACGTTGATCGTATGGTCGGACTTGTAGTTCCCCCGGACGTACAGGTGCCAAATCATCTGAAAGCCCTGGAGGGACTGGCTAAAGTGAATCTCCGGGGTCTCCGCGGCCATGGGGATGTGCTGAGTACCGTCCTGGTAGGAACTATCCTCCTTCCAGGTGACCCCGTTGGCACGAAGGTAGTGATAGGCACTCCCCACCACCACCGCGTCGTCACCCTCGTGGTTCAGGGCCTCGGTCCACTGATCGATTGAGTAATCCCAGAACAGGGTTACCCCGGAGCTCGTGAGGAACCGAATCTGGGTGCGGTCCTCGATGAGGTCGGCGGAGACCACATCCTGACCGTTGTACTTCTCCACCTTCCGCCCGATGTAATGCACCTGACGCCCCCGGTCGATGAGATAGATACCCTTCTCAGACTTGAACGCCACACCGCCAGGAAACACGGTCAGGCTGGCTTGGTTCGTACAGCCCACATCACTGGGAACCTGCTGGACCGGCGAGAACCCGCCGCCCGCGTCCGGGTTGGCCAAAGGCCCCGGACCGCTGAAGGCGTACATGGCCGTTTCGCGAAACACATACGTGACGTCGTCAGCCACCGCGATCGCCGTGATAGCCCCACCCTCTGGAGGGATGCGGATAATGCTCTGGGAGGACAGCTCGGCCGCGTACCCAGCGCGAATGGTCTGCGAGTAGCGAACCACGTCCGGATCCTCGGGGTCGTTCCAGAACAGGCGGTCTTTGCCCGCCGCGATGATGTTGCCACACGGCGGGGGGTCGTTACTCAGGATGCCGCCCTGAGTGTAGATGGGCTCTTGCTTGAGGAGCGTCGCGTCCGTCATGTTATCCACGAACGTGAGCGTGTCCTTGGTGGGATCGTTGGCCAGATAGCCATTGTCCCCCGATTCGGTTGGGTCCAGAGAACTGACCCGGTACAGGTTCGCCCCGCCGGATTCTGTCCGATAGATGCCCCAGCGACACTCGCCGAAGGGCGCGCGCATAGCTGTTACGCGAAGTTGATTGATGGTGAGGGTGACCTTCTTGGGGCCGCCGCTCAGGGTTACAGAGGTGCCCGCCGAAACGGGGCCCTGGACAATCTCCCCGTTGGGGAGCACGTACTCCGGCGCCACCCGATACACGTAGGTGCCGTCCGGGATCGCGCCGGCCGCGTCCACGAACCCGAGGCCTCCATCATGCCCTACGTGAAACCCGGCTTCGAAGATGCCGTCCCCGGCGAACGCTTGAATCATCCCGCCGCCGGCGATGTAGGTCGTGGCCCCGAGCTGGGCGCTCTGGTACGCGTCCGTGGCAGCAAACTCAAGCTTGACTGACTGGATACCCTTCTCGGTGAACACGTCCCGATCTTCGGACTCCAGCGCGCGGTTGAACGTGGCCGCCCAGGTCGCGGTCCGGCTCGTGTTGGTGACGGTCGGAAGGTGTGCCGAGGGTGTAACGCCGGCGGCCGTTCCGGGCAGGATGCGCGCGACGATGAGCTGGTCATCCCGCATCACAAAGTACGTCGCAAACAAGGTGGTGTCGTGAACAAGCCCCACGTACACATCCGGAGCCTCGCCGGTCTGCTTGTCCCGGAAGGCCTTGGCGGCCAGCCCTACACCCTTCTGGGTAAACGTGGAGCCGACCAGGCTTCCATCATCAAACCGTAGCTGCCACTCCACGTACCGGTACTGGTCAGTCGCGTTGTTGACCTCCCAGAAGATGTACAGCTGTCGCTGTTCGCCGGAGTCCGCGTTCTCCCAAGCGCCGGTGATGTTGTCCACCGTGATGCCCGTGTTCAGGACCGTGAAGTTGTTCGCCGTAAAGTTGG
>SPJJ01001791.1_pt1 | contig 14982 bp, 16 predicted proteins | sample 3741741 | NCBI WGS metagenome assembly SPJJ01 (sample SAMN10925908, study PRJNA522277) | cold seep metagenome | isolation source: Elba SIP-enriched marine methane seep metagenome, extraction at timepoint T1 | place: Italy: coast of Elba, Mediterranean Sea | collected 2014-05 | reverse complement strand
TAGATGGCCTGTTTTAACCAATAACAGGGCTCTTCTAATACATTGATCTTATATCAATACAGTTAAAGCTCACTCATTTTATTTCCAAATGGGGGGTTCACCCCATTAATTTCCTCTCTGTCCACAGATAAGATTTATCCCAAGTCAAGCGCAATCGGTTACATCAGCAACGAAGCACTTGATTTCACTTACTTATTAATGACACAGAGGATTTATCATGACGACGTATACTCAACACACCGCTTATTCCGCATTTAACCCTGTTTTAGCCTTGGTTCTTTTCAGTCTGATAGTGACATTGATGCCTGCCCAGGCAGAAGCAAAGTCCTGTAGAAAAGTACATCTGGAAGTCAATAACCGCACTGGAAAAACCATTAAAGTCATTGATCTGGATTATTGGGATACAGAAAGTGAAAAGTGGCGCTCAGAACCGGTGCGTAATGAGGTCATTAAAAATAAGCGTGCCTGGCAGGAAACCCGCAACCTGGAACATGTGCATAATCAACGCGTGAAGGTTCGGGTGGAATATCGTATGGCGAAATGGAACAAGTTCTTAAAGCGCACAACATGGTCAAAAAAGAAGCGCTATATTGCACCGGCTAAAAAATGTACAAAACGGGCGGATTTTTCGATGACAATTCGTTGAATTGAGCGGTGTTCCGAAAATTCTAAAATGACAACCAATGATGGCGGTAAACACGATTGCGTGAGTCAGCTCCGGGGTAATAACAGCCGCTTGTTTAGTGCTCTTTATGGTACTGCAGGCAGTGGTTTGGGGGAGAGTGGCGGGGACACATAGTGATAAATCATTTCATCGCGGGAAAAGGCTGTACCAGTTACAGGCTGCAGCATGTTTCCCTTGGTTAAGGCGCCAGCCAGCATATATTGATTGCCTTTAAACGTTAGCGCATAAATGGTGTGCTGGTTATCCACGCTGATCCATTTTGCCTTGCTGATCATATCTAATGATTGTAAATAGTTTATCAGGCGGGTGATTTCCTGGGTATTTTGCATCCCTTTTATTTTTAGACGGATGCTTCTTTGCTGGGTGTCGCCGGGTTTAACCCCGTAATAACCGGATAGCACGTTGTAAGTACCTTGTATACCGTGCAATGTAATTTGATCCAACGGCGCACAGTCGCTCACCCATTGATGAATCTGTTCGTCAAAATGCAATACCCATTCTGCTTTCCAGCATTGCTTGTGTTGGCTTAGCCGCCCTGCCAACACCGATACAACATCATAACGGTCAGAGGCAAATAACAGGTGCGATGGATCATTGCTTAATACTTCACTGGCAGAAATGAGTTGTTGTTCATGCAAATCGAGTATTGGAAAAATAACCGGCAGGGCTTTGCGTTTGGCGGCACGGGTGAGGGAGGATTCTATTGTGGGATAACTTTCAGGATGAAAAAAATGCCTACTTGTGTTGTCGTCGATAATCAGCCAAATAAGCGTTTGTGGACGAATCTCACTCCATATTCCAAGATTATTGGCGCGAAGAATGCTAACTAGCTGCTGTTCATCAAATAATACCCGCATAAGCCGGGTATTGTGGCCTTGGTGTCCCTGGGCTTCGTTGATGGCATATTGAAATTGGCGAACATAATGTTCAGCGCCCTCAATGATGCCGCTGACAACCGGCGTGTTGAGGTCATCGCCATTGCTTAAAACGCTTCCTAAAACCCGTGTTAATGCCTGTTGCATGGCGGCTTTGCGATCAGTATTTGAGCGGCTTTTTGCGAGTACATCAACTTCGTACAGGTTTTTTACTTCAATTTCTGCATACACGGAGGAGGACCACACCGGCGCAAATATAAGTAGAAAGAAAAATAGTTTCATATTTTTAATGGATTAGAATAAAAAAGTCAGCAATGAGAAGAGCAGAAGCTATGACCCTAAATAAATCAGTTGAACGCTAAGTCTAGCTGCAAGTTTTACAGAGCTCACCAGATGGGTGAGCCTATTTCGCCCAGATTTCCCTCTCCAATGCATTTTGCCTGCGGGTTACGCAATAGGTTTTTAAAGCATCTCTATAGTACAATATCGGACATTTTACGCCCAACTTTAGCAAGAGCAGCAGACATTGAACGAAAAAAACGAAACAGCGATGGATTATAAAAGTGCCGGGGTTGATATTGAAGCCGGTAATACCTTAGTTGAAAAAATCAAGCCGATTGCCGCCAGCACCCGGATTCCCGGCGTGATGGCTGGACTCGGTGGTTTTGGCTCTATGTTTGAACTGCCGCTTGATCGCTACAAACAGCCTGTACTGGTGTCGGGAACAGATGGCGTTGGTACCAAATTAAAATTGGCGCTGGAACTGGGTATTCATAACACGGTGGGTATAGACCTGGTTGCCATGTGTGTTAATGACATTATCGTGCAAGGCGCAGAGCCGTTGTTTTTTCTGGATTATTATGCGACCGGCAAACTGGATGTAGAGGTGGCAGCCGCTGTAGTCGAAGGTATCGGCCAGGGCTGTCAACAGGCAGGCGCAGCGTTGATTGGCGGGGAAACAGCAGAAATGCCAGGCATGTATTCGGCGGGTGATTATGACTTGGCGGGGTTTTGCGTGGGTATTGTCGACAAGCCAAACATCCTGGATGGCAGTAAGGTGAGTGCAGGCAATAAGCTGTTGGGGTTGGCCTCTTCCGGGCCGCATTCAAATGGGTATTCATTAATCAGAAAAATCCTGGAAAACAGCACAATGTCGGTCGAAGACCGTTTCAGTGAAGATAAAACCCTGGGGCAGACCTTATTGGAGCCTACCCGTATTTATGTGAAAGCTATATTGCAATTGATGCAGTGCGTGCCAGTGCATGCCTTGGCGCATATTACCGGTGGCGGTATTACTGAAAATCTGCCGCGAGTGTTGCCACAGGGGTTGGCGGCGCAGATTGATTTATCTGCCTGGGAGTTGCCGGCAATATTTCAATGGTTGCAACAACAGGGCAATGTCAGTGATGCGGATATGCGTCTGACGTTTAATTGCGGTATCGGCATGATGATTTGTGTTCCTGCAGAAGCCGAAGCGCTGGCCATTGCCACGTTGCAGAAACTGGGTGAGAAGGTGTATTCGCTTGGTGACATCGTTACGGCGAGCTCTACTCAACAGGTGATTTATTCTTAAAAGACCGGTCGAGAACAGGCGGCTCTGCAGTAACCAAGTCAGTGAGGTAGATTTACATTATTGATGATGGACATCCGTGCCATTGACCAGATAAATCACATATTCGGCAATATTTTCCGCATAGGCACCAATGCGTTCCAGTGATTTTAGAATCAATGTGATATTGATCGAATGGCCAAGGTTACGCGCATCTTCCAGCACATACGTGGTGAGAACACGCAAGCTAGATTGAAACGTTTCATCCAGTTCTGGTTCTGCGATAATGATTGGGTGGACGCTTTGCGCATTTAAAGTATCCAGCCCATTTAACGCTGTCTTCAGAAAATGATTGGATAACTTACCCATAGTGACAATATCGCGCAGGTGTTTTTTTCTGGGTTTGGGCTGGTCGCCGTCGATCATTGAGGTAACCAGGTGAGCAATTTTAGTGGCTTCGTCAGAGATGCGCTCAATGTCTACGACAACTCTTGAAAAAGCCATAGTGATACGCAAATCTTTGGCTACCGGGGCGCGTTTTGCAATCAATTCCAGAATGCAATTGTCTATCTCTGCTTCCAGTGTATTAATGGTGATTTCCTGTTGCAGGATAGTGTGTACAGCGTCGGCATCCAGCTGTTTGACTGCATCAAGCGCCAGTTGGCTTTGTGATAACGCCAGTGCGCCCATTTCCAGAATTTTGATATGCAGGGCATTCAGTTCACCGTCAAAGCGGTGGTCTGCATGCCCTTCTAATGAATAAGACACAGTCGCTTATCCGAAGCGACCGGTGATGTAGTCTTCAGTCAATTGATGTAATGGATCAGTAAATACCTGCTGGGTTTCGCCCACCTCGATCAAGTCACCCATGTGGAAATAGGCGGTGCGACTGGAAACCCGCTGAGCCTGCTGCATAGAATGAGTCACAATGCAGATGGAAAAGTTTTCTTTCAGCTCCATCATTAATTCTTCAATGGCGGCAGTGGAAATGGGATCCAGAGCAGAACAAGGCTCGTCCATCAGGATGATTTCTGGTTTTACCGCGATGGTTCGCGCAATGCACAGACGCTGCTGTTGACCACCGGACAGGCCGGTACCCGGTTGATCCAGGCGGTCTTTAACCTCATTCCAGAGCCCGGCTTTACGCAGACTGTTTTCGACGATTTCTTCCAGGTCATCTTTTTGAGAAGCCAGGCCGTGGATTTTTGGGCCGAAAGTAATGTTTTCGCGGATGGATTTAGGGAACGGGTTGGGTTTTTGGAACACCATTCCTACATTGGCGCGTAACGGCACCACATCAATGCTGTGATCGTTGATTTCTTTGCCATCCAACACAATACTGCCGGTGACGCGGCAGCTTTCTATGGTGTCGTTCATACGATTAAGGCAACGCAAGAAGGTGGATTTTCCGCAACCGGAAGGCCCAATCATGGATAGAATTTCTGAATTCCCAACATCCAGGTTTAGACTTTTGATGGCATGCTTGTCGTCATAATAAACGTTAATATCAGTACAACGCATGCGCGGGGCTTCAACGCGTACTTCGCCTGCTGTACTGCGATTATCACGGCTGACTTTGCTGACCGTATTTTCTGTAGCAGAAATGGTTGCAGAGGGCGGAATATCAGTGGTTACCGCGGTATCGTTTTGTTCAGTGGTTGTCATAAGTTTTCCTCAATAAAATGGTGGCTTACCAGCGGCGTTCAAAACGTTTACGCATGATAACCGCAACCGCGTTCATAATTATTAAAAATGCCAGTAAAATCATAATGGCGGCGGAGGTGCGTTCCATAAATGCGCGTTCCGGGCTGTCTGCCCATAGGAAGATCTGTACGGGTAATACCGTGGATGGGTCAAAGGCTCCTGTTGGAATATCGACGATAAAAGCGACCATACCAATCATCAATAGCGGTGCGGATTCACCCAATGCCTGCGCCATTCCGATAATTGTACCGGTTAGCATACCGGGCATGGCCAGCGGTAAAACATGGTAAAAAATAGCCTGCATAGGGGAGGCGCCAATCCCTAGAGCGGCTTCGCGAATGGAAGGGGGGACAGATTTAAGCGCTGCACGGCTGGAAATAATGATAGTGGGCAAGGTCATTAATGTCAGCACCAACCCGCCTACAAAAGGCGCGGAACGGGGCAGTCCAAAATAGTTAATAAATACCGCCAACCCCAACAAACCAAAGACGATGGAAGGTACCGCAGCAAGGTTGTTAATATTGACTTCAATCAGATCGGTCCACTTGTTTTTTGGCGCGAACTCTTCAAGGTAAATCGCCGAAGCAACCCCCACTGGAAACGATAGCAGCAGGGTAACCAATAATGTATAGAATGAGCCCACCGTTGCCCCCCAGATACCGGCCTGTTCAGGGTTTCTGGAATCGCCTGCGGTAAAGAACGTGGTGTTGAATTGTTTTTGTAAACGCTCTTGCTCAACAAGTTTGTCTATCCATTGAATCTGAATATCTTTAATGCGGCGGTCATCTTCGGGCAGGTTGCGGTCGATATGGCCTTTGATAAACATATCCACCTCGTCATCAGCGGCGACCCATAATTCAACACTGCCGCCAATCAATTCAGGGTTGTTAATAATGGCTTCGCGTAACTGGAATGCTGCGCCCTGACTCACCAGCTGGTAAAGCTTGCGTTTGTCGCGGCGATTTTTTACCTTGGGGAACATTTGTCTCAGTGTTGATTTGATGATCCCGCCATAATCGGCAGCCGCCAGATTGGACGTGTCAAAATCTTGGCTGGCCAGCGGGATGTCCAGTTTGACATAGGTCTGCAGGAAGGCGCTGTAGCCTTTACTGATAATACTTGAGAACAGCAATACCAGGCAAAGCAGTGCAATCATAATGGCGGCTTTACCCAATAATTGAAACATGAATTCAGCCTGCTGACGTTTCTTTAAGCCTAATTCCACAATGTCCATTGTGGTTTGTCGGGATGAAGAATTCTGTGTGCGGTCGTCTAGATTAATATTAGTCATATTGTTCTCGATATTTACGCACTACATGCAGTGCAAAGACATTCAAAATCAAAGTGATGACAAATAGCGTTAACCCCAGCGCAAAGGCCGCCAGCGTTTTGGCGCTGTCAAACTCCTGATCACCGGTAAGCAAGGTCACTATTTGCACGGTGACAGTGGTGACTGCATCGAGTGGGTTGAAACTCAGGTTTGCAGCCAGGCCAGCCGCCATCACAACAATCATGGTTTCACCAATGGCGCGTGATACCGCCAGTAATATGCCACCTACGATGCCGGGTAATGCGGCAGGAAAGATCACTTTGCGAATGGTTTCTGATTGTGTAGCGCCCAGGCCGTAAGCACCATCTCGTAAGGATTGCGGCACAGCGTTGATGACATCATCAGATAATGATGAAACCAGCGGAATAATCATGATTCCCATCACTAGCCCGGCGGCTAAGGCACTTTCCGACGCCACTTCCAGCCCCATTGCCGTTCCGCTGTCACGAATCAGCGGTGCAACGACTAAGGCGGCAAAGAAGCCGTAAACTACTGTTGGAATGCCCGCCAGGATTTCGAGTAATGGCTTGGCGTAAGCGCGAACATGCGCGTTAGCATATTCAGATAAATAAATCGCCGAAAGCAGTCCAGTTGGAACGGCCACCACCATGGCGATAAAAGAAATCAGCAGTGTGCCGGTAAACAGGGGGATCGCACCAAAGGCACCACTGGAGCCAACTTGGTCGGCGCGGATGGCGGTTTGAGGACTCCAGTCCAGGCCAAATAGAAACTCACTGGCAGGAACCGAACTAAAAAAACGTAATGATTCGAAAAGAACTGAAAGCACGATGCCCAGCGTAGTCAGAATAGCAATACTGGAACATAAAATTAAAAACGCCTTAATAAACCATTCTACGGCATTTCGCGCACGTAAATCCGGATGAACCTTGCTCAAAGCAGCCCCGCCCATAAGCAGCGAGGTGAGTAGAGCCAGCGCAAACAGAATAATGCGGCTGGTAAACTCCAACGAATGGTAACGCTCCGCAGCAGAGTTCAGGCTGGTGTCGCCTTGGGTGGCAAGTGGATTGCCTTCAATCAGGTTTTTAATATCATTGACGACCAGATTAAGGCGGTCTTCGCCGAGGCTTTGTATCTCAGCCGGTAAATCACCGAGCACAATTTGCATAAGCACCCCGGGCTCGAATAGTGCCCATGCGGAAGCCAATAATAAGGCGGGTAAACCACACCACATGGCAGTGAAGAAACCGTAATAGGTGGGGAGTGAGTGCAGTTCCTGAAGTTTGCCTTCGGCAACGCTGTGAGCACGCTGGTGGCCCAGATAATAGGCAATACAGCTGATGATGACCAGGATAAAAGCAAGAGTGGATACTTGCATGATTTTCTCCAAACGGATTTAGATATGCACTGTCAACCTCGTTGCTGACAGTGCATGGTGACATGGAAAATTACATTTCCAGTGGGTTTAAGGTTTTGGCGTCCGATGCAAACTGGTTTCTTTCTTCTGTTGGCATTGGAATCAAGCCACGGTCAGACAGGTAACCGTCTTCCCCCCAGGTTTTTTCGCTGGTGAATTCTCCCAGAAACTCCTTGATACCTGGAATCACGTTGGCATGCGCAATTTTTACATAAAAATACAAGGGGCGTGAAATTGGGTAGCTTCCATCAGAGATAGAGTCAAACTCGGGTTTTACGCCATTGATCAGAGAGCCGCGTACTTTGTCCAGGTTTTCATCCAGAAAGCTGAAACCGAACACACCCAGTGCATTGGGGTTAGCATCCAGTTTTTGTACAATCAGGTTGTCGTTTTCACCGGCTTCCACATACGCGCCATCTTCACGTACATTATGACAAATACTTTTGTACTTGGATTTCAGGGCTTTCGCGGTGGCTTTATCACCTGCTTTTTTAGCCGCTTTGGAGTCTTTTTTAATCTGTTTGATCCAGGCGACTGTTTTACACCCACCTTCCATAGCCAGTTCGGCAAAGGCATCACGCGTTCCTGATGTCGGCGGTGGACCTAATACTTCAATGCTTGTCGCAGGAAGTGCAGGATTAACTTGATTCCAGGTTTTGTATGGGTTGTCAATCAATGTTTCGCTGCCATCAGGGTTAGGAATCTGTTTAGCCAGCGCCATGAAAATATCTTTGGTTGTTAAAGAAAACGCCGGGCCTTGTTTAGAATTGGCGACAGCGATGCCGTCATAACCAATTTTGATTTCCAAAACTTTTTCGACGCCGTTTTTCTGGCACATATCGAATTCAGATTTTTTAATACGCCGAGATGCGTTGGTGATGTCCGGGTGGCCAACTCCGACACCCGCGCAAAATAATTTCAAACCGCCGCCAGAGCCGGTAGACTCGACTTTAGGGGTTTTAAAAGACGTGCTTTTACCAAATTGTTCAGCCACGACAGTAGCAAAAGGATAGACCGTAGATGAGCCGACAATCGAGATTGAGTCTCGCGTTGATTGCGCCATCGCTGAGCCTAATAACAGAGAGCTAGAGATTGCTGTTGTTAAAAGCAATGTACTTTTTATCATATAAACCTCGAGTAGTAAGTTATTGATATCCAGAGTATTTCTGGCTATTTATAAGGTGTTCTTTATTATTGTTATCAGGGCAGATCGTATTGAATTTGCATGACAATATTGTGACAATTGAAATTGATTTGAAAATCACTTTAAAAACAGAATGGCAACGATGGCTTTTTATTTGTCATAATTGACAACTTTTTTTGGAAAAACTATGTGGTTTAAAAATCTGGCCTTATACCGATTCTCGGAAAACGTAACCTTAACCGCCGAGGAAATGAGTGAAAAAATGCAGGAACATCTTTTTCGCGCCTGCGGACAACTGGATGTCGTCAGCTATGGTTGGGTGGCGCCTGCGGGTCAGGATTTACCGCTGGTGCATGAAGCCAATGGTTTTTTCATGGTGTGTGCGCAAAAGCAGGAAAAAGTGTTGCCCAATTCTGTCGTGAATGAAATGACGGCTGAAAAAGTCGAAGAAATGGAAACCCAGGAGGCGCGTAAGCTGTCTCGTAAAGAACGCTCTGCAATTAAGGATGAGATTATATTTCAGCTGTTGCCACAAGCATTTTCATTTAAAAAGAAGCAATTCGCCTATTTGGACGTAAAAGGAGGATGGCTAGTGGTGGATAGTGCATCTTCCAATAAAGCTGAAGATTTACTCAGTTTATTGCGCAAGAGCCTGGGCTCATTGCCCGTGGTGCCGGTAAATACGCTGCACACCCCCGCTGTTGTCATGACTGACTGGTTAAAGCAGCAGGTTGTACCACAAGATATTGTGCTGAGTGATGAGTGTGAACTAGCTTCAAATGAGCTGGAGGGTGCCACAATCCGTTGCAAGCGCCACGATTTGAAAATGCCGGAAATTCTGCAGTTACTGGAAAAAAATCTACGCGTCAGCAAGTTGGCGATAGCGTGGTCTGAACGCCTCTCTTTTGTACTGGATGAACAGTTATCTATAAAGCGTTTGAAGTTTTTGGATTTAGTGCTGGATAAGGTGGACGATATTGAAACGGAGACGGAAATTGAACGTTTTGATGCGGATTTTTCGATTATGACGCTGGAATTGCAGCATTTTTTAAATCGCTTGCTGGAACTGTTTGGCGGTGAACAGCCGTCGTAATACAGACTGTTTCAACAGTATTGGCATTTTAGCTCTTTTTCCTTGCAGGAGAGGGGCGCAGTATTTGAGTTGTATGATGAGGTGATGATGCGCGGATTGAAGAGTGTTTTTTTTGTGATGAGTTTGCTTGTGAGTCCGCAGCTTTCGGCGGTGACTTATGAATCACCGGTTACTCAGGGCGATACGCTGATAGGTAATTATCCTCATCAGGTTACTTATGCAACCGCGCGCCAGGAAGATACCTTGCTGGATATTGCGCGCCAGTATGACATTGGCCAGAATGAAATTATATTGGCTAATCCTGATGTTGATCGTTGGATGCCCGGTGCGGACACGCAGGTAAGAATTCCAGACAGCCATATATTGCCGCATACACCGCATGAAGGAATGGTGCTGAATTTACCAGAATTCAGATTGTATTATTTCCGCAAGGCGACGACGCAAACCAAGGCAACAGTCACCACCCATCCCATCAGTATTGGACGTATAGACTGGAATACGCCGTTAGGTAAAACCCGTATCAGTGCAAAAACTGAAAATCCCGTATGGCGGCCACCGGAATCCATCAAAAAAGAACATGCTGCAGAAGGTGATATTTTGCCGGATGTGGTACCTGCCGGGCCGGATAACCCGTTGGGGTTGTTCGCATTGCGGCTTGCTGTGCCAGGCTATTTGATTCATAGCACCAACAAGCCTTTTGGGGTAGGGATGCGGGTGAGCCACGGCTGTGTCAGGATGTATCCTGAAGACATCGAGAGGTTATTCCCGGAAATTAAAGTAGGCACCCCCGTGCATATCGTCAATCAACCTATTAAGGTGGGCTGGTTGCAAGGCACATTGTATATACAAGTATACCCTGACCTGGAAGGTGAAAAACTGGATTATGAGGCGCGCCTGGACGTGGCATTAAACCGGATTGAACACATCAATAATGGACGTTTACCTGTATTGAATGGCGCCAATTTGCGTTCAGCACTTGAGTTGAGTAACGGAATTCCGGTGCCTATCTTTGAAAGACCGATTGAAATGCAACCGTTGGATTTACAGTAAGGTGTGCGTAGCCAAGACATTAAAAAGCCCGTTTTACTGTACAAGTAAACGGGCTTTTTGAAGGGTCTCTGAGTAAGTTGCTTAGAATTTAGCGGCAATTTTAGCCAGCTAAAAATAATTGGACTTGATCAGCGATCCTTAAATCAGTGAAAAAATGCTGCTTATTTCATCATTGATTTTTTAAACATGCGATCCAGTTTGTCGCTGGTTTGCTGGGCAAAAGACGCTGCACGGTTAGCGGCGGCCTCTGCTGCTGCCGCTTTTGCCGCCGCTTTTGCCGCATCTGCACGGGCGCTGGCCGCATCAGAAGCGCTAGTGGCAACTTGTGATTTTAAAGTATCAAGCTGGCCTTGCAGATTTTCAACATCTGCCGTGGTGGCGCACCCGGTAGCCAGAGTAGCAATAGAAAAAATTGCGGCGAATTTGACTGCATTCATCATGGTTTTTCCTTAATTATTTAGTAAAGCGAAAAGAATAAGAAATGTCAGCCGACATTCTGCCCTGTTTTATTAAGGGATTCCAGCATTATTTTACACGTACCCGCGTGCCTTTTGTTAGCCAGGGATGCAGCTGATCAATTTGTTCGTTAGTGAGTGCGATACAACCATGTGTCCAGTTCATCATCTGATGAATGTTTATGTCTGCCTTGCCTAATCCATGAATGCCAAGACGCCCACCTAGCGGACTTTGCTGAGGAGGGACTTTAGCGTTGTGATGAGCCAGTCTGATTTGATTGTAGTCATCTTGCGTGATCAACTTTTCCTGGAAAGCCTGCGCGGCATTTTCCAGGGATGGATAATTAAAACCGTAAAAACGGTAATAAATACTGTCATTATTAATCCAGCCGATTCTGTAATCCCCAATAGGGGTAATATCATCGCCTTGCTTTTGCTTGAATCCCGCGCCGTTGCGGCCAATGGCAATGTTATTAAATGTCAATAATGTCTGCTTTTTATACATTACAGACAGGGTTAGGGTGTGCGTGTCGACTTCAATGAGCACATCTTGAGCAAGTGCTTGGGACATAAAAAACATGACCTGCAAAGACCACACAAACAACCCTTTATAAATCATAAAAACCCTATAAATTAGCAACAATATGGTGTACTTTACTGCATGATTCATTGTCGCACTCAGGATAAATCATGCAAATACAAACAATAACAACAATACCTTATGACGACCAGAAACCCGGAACTTCAGGCCTTAGAAAAAAAGTCACGGTTTTTCAACAAGCTAACTATCTGGAAAACTTTGTGCAATCCATTTTTGATTCGTTGCAAGGGTTTTCCGGACGATCACTGGTATTGGGCGGTGATGGGCGTTTTTTTAACCGTCAGGCCATTCAGATCATTATTAAAATGGCCGCCGCCAATGGTTTTAATGAGTTAATTATCGGTCAGGGAGGATTACTTTCAACCCCCGCCGCATCAAATATTATTCGTAAATACAAAGCTTTCGGCGGCATTGTATTATCGGCAAGTCATAACCCGGGTGGCTCAAAGGAAGATTTTGGCATCAAATACAATGTTGGCAATGGTGGCCCCGCTCCAGAAAAAATCACCAATGCCATTTTTGAAAATACCCAGTCTATTAACGAATATAAAATCGCCAGCTTTGATGATGTTGACCTGGATACCGTGGCAGAAGTGCAGGTTGATGGCATCACGATAAAAATTATTGATGCTGTCGCCGATTATGCCGTGTTGATGGCAGAAATTTTTGATTTTGAACTGATCAGAAACAGTATAAAAAACGGCTTTCTCAGTTTGCGTTTTGATGCCATGCATGCCATCACTGGCCCGTATGCCAAACATATTCTCGAAGATGTATTAGGCGCAGGCGAAGGGACTGTGCTTAATGGTGTGCCGCTGGAAGATTTTGGTGGAGGCCATCCCGACCCGAACATGGCGCATGCCAAACAATTAACGGAGATTATGTTTTCAGAGGATGCGCCCACGTTTGGCGCGGCTTCTGATGGGGATGGTGACCGCAACATGATAATGGGCGCCAACACCTTTGTAACGCCTAGCGACAGTTTGGCGATTATGGCCGCCAATGCACAATTGATCCCGGCCTATAAAAAAGGAATCAGCGGCGTTGCGCGATCTATGCCTACCAGTCAAGCCGTAGACAGAGTTGCCAGTGCAGAAAATCTGCCATGTTATGAAACCCCGACTGGTTGGAAATTCTTCGGCAACCTGCTGGATGCAGACCGCATTACGTTATGTGGGGAAGAAAGTTTCGGCACTGGCTCAAACCATGTGCGAGAAAAAGATGGTTTATGGGCCGTGTTGTTTTGGCTAAATTTGATTGCCAAAAAGCGTCAATCGGTGTCTGACATCGTGACGGATCACTGGCAAAAATATGGGCGCGATATCTATTGCAGACATGATTATGAAGCCGTAGACAGCAGCAAAGCCAATGGCATTATGGATTTATTACGCGGCCAACTAGCGACACTTGCAGGAAAAACATTCGGCGAAAATATCGTCAAATATGCTGATGAATTTAGTTATGTAGACCCGGTAGACAATAGCGAAAGCCACAACCAGGGTATTCGTATTGGCTTTACCAATGGTTCGCGCATCGTATTTCGGTTATCGGGCACCGGTACGGTCGGTGCCACTATTCGCATTTATCTTGAAAAATTTGAGGCAGATGCCGATAAGCACAATCAAGGTGCACAACAGGCTTTGCAGGAATTAATTGATATTGCAGAACAACTGGCTGAGGTGAAAAAGCGTTCTGGCCGTTCAGCTCCAGATGTCATTACATAAATCCACTGCGTCTTGCCGAAATAATTTGGTTAGGTAATAAAAACGATTTGGGTTATAATCCGCCGCCGAGTTGGCCGAACAGTCGCTGTCTTATCCTTGGGATTTGATGGAGGAAAGTCCGGGCTCCGAAGGGCAGGGTGCCAGGTAACGCCTGGGAGGTGAGAGCCTACGGAAAGTGCCACAGAAAATATACCGCCCAGTGCCTGTTTACAGGGGTTGGGTAAGGGTGAAAAGGTGTCGGTAAGAGCGCACCGCGCTGCCGGTAACGGTAGTGGCAGGGTAAACCCCACCCGGAGCAAGATCAAATAGAGAAGCAACGGCATGGCCCATGCTGCTTCTGGGTAGATTGCTTGAGCTGCAAGGTGACTTGCAGCCCAGATGAATGGCTGTTCACGACAGAACCCGGCTTACAGGCCAACTCGACTTTTAATTTGCACACCGTTTTGCGACCAGGCTTTCCTCGCCTCACTACAAACCCCATAATCCGACTGCCTCCAGGTGGTTAATTTTTATCTCCCCAATCAAGCTGGCTACCCCGATCTGTTTCTTTATGTTACGACCAAAATTTATCTTGCAATACGGGGTGAACCATATATGACCCGGGTTATTAAAGGCGTTATGTTGAGAAATGCCTGCATTGAGATAGATTTAATATGAGTTATTTAAAGCGAAAATCAGAAGTATTCAAGCGCTCAAAAAAATTAATGGCAATTCTTTTATCTGGCATTGCTTTGTGGATTATTGGAACTTTCATTCTTACTTATTATTTTAAATCTACTTATATTACTTTTGGGTATGGTCTATTTGTGTTTGGAGTATTATGGTTTTTTATTCGCATGGTTCAGTCACCTTTATTGTGCTCAAAGTGTAGTTTTTATTTAGAGGACATAGTAACAACTCTAGGTAAAGAGGCTGAAAAAGGGTTCTGTCCAAAATGTGGAAATAGAATTGAATAAATTAAAGCTATAGTTGTTAAAGAATCTTGTAATATTAATTAGCAATAATAATTAGGGGAAGGTTAACTTTTAATACATTACACGGAAAATGCTGGCGCTATTCCAACCTACGATTCCGCCTTACGAGTGCTATTCTGGGTGGAAATAGGGGGCAGACCACGTTTATTGATAATTATAGACCTGACCCCTTTTAGTGTATGGTTAGTCATCAGAACGTAAGCATGTATATCACATTGATATTTATCGCAAGCATCTTTCAGCTTGTCTAAATAAAACTGATAATCCTCATCTGCAACAAAAATAACGGAGCGGTTATTGCCGCGCTGAATTACATGCTGCGGTTGACCGGGGATAACAAAACGGGGTTGACGTGCCATAATCCGAGCCTTCTTTTTGATAGTTTGGCGAATTATAGCATATCGATCGAGTCTGACCCCATTG
>SPJJ01001800.1_pt1 | contig 14997 bp, 11 predicted proteins | sample 3741741 | NCBI WGS metagenome assembly SPJJ01 (sample SAMN10925908, study PRJNA522277) | cold seep metagenome | isolation source: Elba SIP-enriched marine methane seep metagenome, extraction at timepoint T1 | place: Italy: coast of Elba, Mediterranean Sea | collected 2014-05 | reverse complement strand
GCCGTCGCCGCACTGCTCGCAGGGCCGCAAAACGCCTCGGCTGACAAGACCTATGTGATGAAGCTAGGCACGGTTGCCCCCAGCGGCACACCGTGGGCCAAGCTGCTTCAGGAGTTCAAGGCCAACGTGTCCACGGCGACCGGCGGCAAGGTGAAGATCAAACTGTTCCTGAACGGAATCAAAGGTGCCGAGTTGCGCTTGGTGCGCGATTTGGCCGACGGCGACCTCCAGGGCGTCGGTGCCTCAGCCGGTGCCTACGCGTCCATCGTCAAAGAGGTGTCGGCATTCGAGGCCCCGTACCTGTTCCGCTCGCCGAAAGAGGCGGACTACGTCATCGACCTCAAGGTCAAGGCCATGCTCAAGCGCGTGTTCCGCAAACGAGGCATCGTCTATGGGTTCCCAAATGAGAACGGCTTTCGCCACTTTGGTTATCGCGGCAGCTCGCCTATCAAGACCTGGAAGGACCTGAAAGGCAAAGAGATGCGGTCCCAGCCCAACTGGGTGCATCGCAAGATGTGGACGTCGTGGCAGGCGATTCCCAAGGCCATCCCGATGACCGAAGTCACCACGAATCTCAAGACCAGAGCGGTCAGAGGCTATGACAACAGCTTGATCATCATGTACGCGGCTGGTTGGTACAAACACGTCAACCACGTCACCCTGTCCGCGCACATGTATCAGCCGGCGTTCATTTGCTACAACGCGAAATGGTTCGATTCGCTGCCTGCCAAGTACAAGAAGGTGCTGCGCACCGAGGGCGATAAGCTGGTGCGCAAAGGGCGCAGCATGGTTCGCGCGCTCAACCCGTTCTGGCTCAAGCAGATCCGCAAGAAGAAGAACATGACGGTGACCGTGCTCAGCAAGGGTGCCCGTCGAGACTTCGAGAACCGGTCCAAGAGCGTTCGCAGCTCCTACAGCGGTGGCGCACGCACGTTGCTCAACGCCATCGTGCGCGGCGTCAAACAGTACCGGGCGCGCTTCGGCGGCTAGTTAAACGGCCCATAAGGATGTACCCGAAAGCGCCTCAATCGAGGCGCTTTCTTATATGATGCGCGCGGGGATGAGCGAGCACGAACAGGTAGAGGGCAACGAACCGGAGTTGCCGCCGGGCCTCGAGCCCGAGGTCGAGTGGGTTCCGAACTTCCCGCGGATTCGCGCGTTCGACGCCGCTTGGTACAAGGTCGAGCAGTACGCCTGCGGGATCTCGTTCCTGGTCATGTGCCTCGCCGTGTTCTTGGCGGCGGTGAGCGGCAAGTTCGTCGCGCGCCAGGAGTGGTCAGACGTCGTCGCGCTGTTCGGCCTGGTGTGGTTGGGCACGCGCACCCGGGTGGTCAAAGAGGGGGAGACTCGAATGAGTCATCCGCGCTCGTTGGTGGTCACCTTGTTGTTGACCGCCGCCATCGTGTTCTGGGTGAAGTTCTTTACCTATAAGTACCCCAGTGGAGTTCCCAACATCGACAAGATCGCCACGGTGGTGATGTTGTGGGTGTCGTTCTTCGGTGCGTCCCTGGCGACATACGAACGCGCTCACCTGTCGTTGGAGATGGGCGAGAAGCTGTGGCCGAAGAAACTGCTTCACTTCGTCAAGGCATTCGCTCACGCACTGACCTCGGTGTTCTGCCTGGCGCTGTTGGTGCTGAGCTGGCACATGGTCATGCGCGCCAAGGAGCTCGATACGGTCGTCGAGCCAGTGCAGTGGCTGCCGGTGTGGATGGCGCTGCTGATCCTGCCGTACACGTTCATCGCGATGGCCATTCGACTGCTCGCCCAGTCGTATACCCTGGCCACTAAGAAGGACGCCCCGCTCGAGGACCAGATCCCCACATGAGCGCTGGCATCGCCATATTGCTGTGCGCCGCCATCGGCGTGCCCTTGTTCGTCATCGTCGGCGTGGTTACTGGCGTTTCGTTCGCCGCGTACACCGACGTGGTCAAGGACTTCTACGGCTTCAAGGAGCTGATCAAGCCCCTGGAGGATTTGCTCGGCCGCATTCCGTTCTTGGCGATCCCGCTGTTCATCGCGTCAGGCGCAGTGATGACCAACGGCGGTTTGGCTAAGCGTCTGGTGGCGATTTTTCGGGCCGCGTTCGGGTGGGTACCCGGCGGCATGGCCGTTGCCGCCATCATGTCGTGCGTGATGTTCGCGGCGATCTCGGGATCGTCGCCGGTCACGCTGATCGCCGTTGGGTCGATCATGTACCCCGCGATGGTGAAGTCTCGTTACCCGGAGAACTTCTCCCTCGGCGTGATCATGACAGCCGGTTCACTGGGCTGCCTGGTTCCGCCGGCGCTGTCGATCTTGATTTACACTATCGCGGTCGCCGGTCGCTCCGGGCGCGTCGATCCGGGCGACATGTTCCTGGCCGCCGCTGTGCCCGCGGCCATCATCGCCACGTTCTTGGTTCTGTACTCCGTGTGGGTCGGCCGCCAGATTCCCGGACCGCGGGACAAGTTCTCTTTCCCCGATCTGGTGCATTCGATCAAGGAAGGTGTGTGGGCGCTTCTGCTGCCGGTCATCGTGCTGGGCGGCATCTACACCGGCTTTTACTCTCCGTACCAGGCAGGTTCGGTCGCCCTGGTGTATTCGCTCGTCGTCACCATGTTCATCTACCGGGAGCTCAACCTCAACAAGGTGGTTCTGGTGCTCGCGGACGCGGGCAAGCTCATGGGCCTGCTGATCTTGATCATCGGCCTGGCGTTCGGTCTCAACAACTTCCTGGCCGAGATCCGTGTCGAGCAGAAGTTACTCCAACTGCTCAAAGACTGGGACCTGGGACCGATCGGCTTCATGCTGCTGGTCAACGCCGTGCTGATCCTGCTCGGCGCGCTCATGGACTCGATCAGCGCCACGTTGATCTTCGCACCGATCCTCGCGCCCATCGCGGTGACTCACTACGGCATGGACCCGCTGCACTTCGGCGTCGTGTTCATCGTCAATATGGAGATCGGCTACCTGGCACCGCCGGTCGCTACCAACCTGTTCGTCGCCGCCGCGGTGTTCAAAAAGCCGTTTGGTCAGGTGTGTCGCGCGGTGCTACCCACCCTGGGGGTAACCGTGGCCGCGCTCGTCCTGTTCATGTACGTACCCACGTGCTCGACCGGGCTGGTCAGCCTCAAGAAGGGCGAGAAGGTGTGGAAGTCGTTCCCGTGGAACCACAAACCAGGGGATGCCCTGGACGGGCCGGGCAGAGACACGATGGAGAAAGCCGCCGACAAGGCGATGGAAGACGTCAAGAAGGGGCCCGACCTCAACAAGATGAACGAGGACGACTACTACGCCCCCAAGAACTCGAAGCCGAACAAGAAGGCGCCAGCCAAAGATGGCGGCGCCAGCACCACGCCCGCGCAGCCCGACCCGGATCCGCCACCGGCGAACACGAAAAAGCCCGACGACGAGCCCGACGACCCGCCCTTGTGAGTGTCAGCTCGCCGCGGCGACTGCGGTGGCGACGCGCTCGACGTCGATATCCCGCGGCGGTGTACCCGCGGCGGCCAGTTCGTTGCCGCGTTGCTCGAGCCGGCTTGCGGCGCAGTCGATGGCGTTGGCTTCGGTGTCTACCGCGATGAAGTTTCGGTCGAGCCGCTGGGCGACGACGGCGGTCGTTGCGGAACCGCAGAAGAAGTCGGCGATCAGGTTTCCCTCGGCACTGGCACCGGCGATGATGCGTTCGAGCAGGCGCTCGGGTTTTTGATTGGGCCAGCCCGTTCGCTCTTTGTCGGCCCGGTTGAGGGTCTCGATGTCGGCCCACCAGTCCTCGGGCACCTTGCCCAGGTTGACCGGGTAGCGATAGACCTTGCCGGTTTTGCGGTCCGTCTTCTCCTGGACCAGCTCGCCGTCTTCGGTGGTGACCACGCGCATGTGCGAGTTCGGTTTGCGGGGCACGCGGATCGCGTCGGGGTAGAACGCATAGTCGGCGGTGCGCCCGTACCACAAGATGGTGTCGTGCTTGCGGGCATAGGTGCGCTTACTCTTGCCGCCCACCGAGTAGCACCAGATGATTTCGTTGATGAACCGCGAGCGGCCGAACACCCGGTCGAGGGCGACCTTGACGTAGTGAACGGCGCGATAGTCCAGGTGCATGAACAGCGATCCGTGACTGGCCAACACGCGGTGGAAGTGCTCGAGCCTGGGCTGGATCCAGTCGACGAAGCGCTCCGGGTCGTTGGGCACGTCTTTGTAGGCGGCGGCTGCGTCGCCTTGTTTGATCGCGCGGCCTTTGCGCACGCTGCCGGTGCCAAATGGGGGATCGACGTAAATCAGGTCGACCGAGGCATCTTCGAGCGCTTCGAGAACGGGCAGATTGTCGCCGTGTACCAGGCGATCGGCGGCGGATTGCGGGCTACGAGCAAAGCTGATTCGTCGGTTGAGCATGGAGCGCCATCAACCTACCATGCGGAAATGACAGGAGCCGCCACGTGAAGTTTGGCCGCTGGAGCCCCCTTGGCGAAGCCGCCGGCCAGGCCCCCGCCAGCCCGGGTATTTTTCAGATTCGCCAGGCGAAAGGGCTCGTGGACTACCCGCGGGGCAAGAGCGCCATGCTTTATTATGGCTGTGCCGACGACGTCAGCGCGGCCATCGCGGCATACGCGGCCGAACACCCCGATGCCGATTGGTGGTGCCGGCACTCCATCGAGATGACTCAGTACGAAACCGACAACGTGGGCCAGATGTTCGAGCGTTTGGTCCTGCAGTTCACGATGCGATTCGGCCGTGGTCCGAGTCTGCCCGAATGAAGCTGGTCGAGACCGATACTCCTCACGAGGAGCCCGAGAGCGAAGTTACACCGCCGCGCCCCGAGCATCGACGCGTAGCGGTATCCGCGCTGTTGACCATCTCGGTGCTGACCGCAACGGTGGTCACGATCTATCTGGTGTTTCCAAAGCGCAACAACCAGCTGATGACTCGGGCGTTCGAGTTTCACCGAAGCGATGCGGCGTTCGATCTGAACAAGCCCAAGCAACAGGAGCTGGCGACGTTCGCGCTGGGGGTTCTGGGCAAGGTACCGTTCCCGGAAGGCAAGCACGAGATCCTCGGCGTCACCGCCACGCGGATCCTGTCGTATCCCGCGGTGATGGTCCGCTACAAGGTAGGCGGACGTCCGGTATCGCTGGTGGTATCGCGCGCCCGCGATACGGTGCCGCGTCGCTATCGACGGACCAAAGGCGCGTTCAAGATCGAGTCGTGGCGCAAACAGGAGTGGACCTTCGTCGCAGTTGGCGCCGCCGAACGTCCGGACGACTGGCATGCGGCCATGGGCGTCCCCTAGTCAATCGCGTCGGCGCTTGCTGATGGCGCGTTCGATCGTTCCGCTGCCGAACTTGTCGGCGATGGCGTCGAGGGTGTCGCCGAGGCGCTCGCCACGATCGACTTCGGCCTGGTCCAGGGTGAGCTGTTGTGGGGCGTCTCGCTCCTCCAGTCCGCTGGCGGATACGCCACATAGGCGAACCCGGCGAAGCTTGCCGTGGCGGTTGTCGATGGCGACCTGATCGAGCAGCTCTCGCACAGTTTTGCCGATGACGTTGGCGTCGCTGGTCGTGTTGCTCAGTGTGCGGCTGCGCGTGATCGCGCGGAAGTCGGCGAACTTGAGCTTGAGGGTCACGGTTCGGGCGCGCTTGTCGTTGCGCCGCAACCGCGCCGCGACCCGGTCCGACTGGAGCAACAGGATCGGCAGCAACTCGGCTTTGTCCGCGATGTCGTGCTCGAACGTTTGTTCGTGGCCGATGGACACCGCGGCCCGGTGGGATTCGACGCGCCGGGCATCCTCGCCTCGCGCCAGTGCGGCCAGATGAGCGCCGAGGCTGGGGCCGAGTCGCGACTTGAGCACGTGCTCCGGGTAGGCGGCTACGTCGCCGATCGTGTGCAGGCTGAGCTTGTGCAGCTTGTCCTGGGTGACTTTGCCCACGCCCCACAAGCGCGACAGCGGCAGGGGGTGAAGGAAGTCCAGCAGCCCATCGGCGGTTACCACGCACAGGCCGTCGGGCTTATCGATGTCCGAGGCGATCTTGGCGATGAACTTGGTCGGGGCGACGCCGACGGAGACCACCAGCTCGAGCTCGTCGCGCACCCGCTGCTTGATCGCCCGCGCAATGGTCGGACCATCGCCCAATAGGCGCTCTGCCCCGGTGACGTCGACGAATGCTTCGTCCAGGGAAAGCCCTTCTATGTCCGGCGAAAAGTCGTCCAGGATAGCGAAGAACTGGCGCGACGCCTCCGCGTAGTTGGCCATGCTGTGACGGACGACGATTGCGTGTGGGCAGCGGCGCATCGCTTCGGCCATGGGCATCGCCGAGTAAATCCCATATTCACGAGCCTCGTACGATGAGGCCGCGACGACGCCGCGCTGGACCGAGCCGCCAACCAAGACGGGCTTGCCGCGCAGCTCCGGGTTGTCCCGCTGCTCGACCGCGGCGAAGAATGCGTCGAGATCGACGTGCAGGATGCAGGTTTTGGCCGGTTCTAGAATGGTCGCGTCATTACCAGGATGATGATGCCGAGCACGGTGAGGCTGATGATCGGGAACAAGAACTCCGGGATGGGTTTGACCTCACCCTCGCGGAACTTGCGCACCTTGATCCGGGCAAACACGCTGAACGCGATGAGTACCGCCACCAGCAACAGCTTGGTGTGTAGCCAGCCGCCGCCCTTGAATGGCGACGGCACCGCGCGGAAAGCGTAATAGAACCCACCAAGCATGGTGATGAACGCACCGACATCCATGGCGACGGCGACCTTCTTCTCCAGTTCCTGGAACGCGTCCTGCTTGTTTGGGTCGGCGCTCTGGTGGGCAAACAAGATCTGATACAGGCCCATCAGACAGCCAATCCACATCACAAAGCCGAAAATGTGGATGACCATGACGTACTGGGCAGTCTTCAACTTCATCGCCCCAAGAGCGGCGTTCATCGCGAAATCCATTGGCGGAAGCTAACACGATCGTCTGATGGGGGAGTGGCCCCCAGGTGTGACAGACCTGGCGCAGGTCGATTGTCCCCACCTGTGAGCTTTGGTCGCGCCGAGCTGGACCAATCGCCCGAGAACGCACGGGCGCTGTGTCGCCAAGTGTAGGTAAGAAAACGGCCCTTACCTTGCAGATAAATGAAGTGCTCGAGGGTGCTTATCGGTAAAATTAAAGGTCTAAGGTCTCACCATTCTCAGCGGGGAGCTGAAGAAGGGATGTTCTACGTGCGCACGCGTTTGCTTAGTTTTGTGACGGCGTCATTGTTCGCGCTCGCGGTTGGTTGTGGCGGTTCGAACAGTGGCAATGGTGACGGTGGAACCGTCGAGCCCTGTACGACCGGTACCGACTTCGACATGGATGGCTATGGCGAGGGGTGTCCCGCGGGTGAGGACTGCGACGACTTCGATCCCAACGTCAATACGATTTGTCCCGATGCCAACTGCTCGACGGGCATCTTCCAGGGCTGCCCCTGCGATCCGGCCGTCGACACTCCGGTGAGCTGTTACGACGGTCCGCCCGAGACAGCCGGTAACGCGCCGTGTGCCAAGGGCATGCGCAGCTGCGATCCGGTGAGTAGCACGTGGAGTGCGTGCGGCGGTCAGGTGCTTCCGGACATCGAAGTTTGCGACAACTCCGACAACGACTGCGACGGTGATACCGACGAAGGCGTTCAGTCCACGTGCGGCAACTGCATCCCGGGTTGCCAGGACACCGGTGTGGACACGGATCCATTCCCGATGCCCACCGACGACCCGAACGTCGACGCTGATGGCGTCGGCCTCGACCCGAACGGCGACCTGGTCCTCGACTCCTCGACTTTCGAGAACCACTTCGTGTGGCCGGCCAACAATGGTGAGGGCACCGTATCGAAGATCGACTCTCAAACTGGCTGTGAAATCGCGCGCTACAACTCGGTGTCCACCCAGGTCATCATCGACCACACTGGTGGCGGCGGCGCGACCATCACCGCCGGCGGCAACTACAACCCGTCGCGTACCGCAGTGGACTATCACGGCAACGTGTGGGTCGCGAACCGCGCATTCGGCAATCAGCCGTCCGCAACCAAGATCATGAACGTCATCGACGACTGCATCGATCGCAACGGCAACGGCATGATCGACACGTCCAGCGACGTCAACGGTGACTGTGTCATCGACCGCGGCGACCCCGCCGAGTTCAAAGGCGACGACGACGAGTGCATCACTATGACCGTGGTGGTCGGCGTGAACAACGGTGTCGCCCGCGCGGCGGCTATCGACTCGGGCATCGAGCCCGGCGATCCAGGCAGCTTGTGGCTCGGCATGAACACCGGCGAGCAGGCCTTCTATCACATCGACGGTCGCACTGGCGCGCTCAAGCAGCGCGTGCCCGAGACCGGCAACCTCAACGGCGTGTCGCCCTACGGCGCCGCCATCGACTCCCAGGGTCGGCTGTGGGCGCCGAACGGTTGCTGCGGAACCGCGCGCATCGTGGAGATCAACACGATTCCGTTCCCGGCCACCATCGACAACTACATCGACATCCCGACGCTCACCGCCGATGGCTCTTACGGCATCACTGTGGACACCAGCGACCGGGTTTGGATCGGCGGCTGGCCGCGGTCGATTCTCAAGCGCTACGACCCGGCGACCGGTACGACCGTCGACGCGGTGATTCCCGGGTACGACACCACCTGGGGCGTGCGCGGCGTCGGCATCGATACCCACGGCAACGTGTGGGCCGCCCTGCACCAAAATAGCGGCGGCTTCCAGCAGGGCAGGATGATCCGCATCAACGCGGACACGGCGATGTCCACCGGCGACTGGAGCGTGGACGGCACCGTTGGCACCAACGGCGAGGTACCTGTGGGTATCGGCGTCGACTTCGACGGCGACGTATGGACGATCAACCAGAGCACGTCGAACGCGTCGCGCTTGCACATCGATCAGACCACATTGGAACCTGCGGCCCACCCGAGCACCGGCAACATCGTCGATGTGTTCCCAGTAGGCACCACTCCATACACCTACTCGGACTTCACCGGTCTCGGTCTGCGTACGGTGACCCGGCCCCAGGGCGACTACACCGTCAAGATGCAAGGTTGCTCCGATGGCGCGGCCGCTTCTTGGTATGCGGTTAATTGGGAAGCCACCTTACCTCCAAATACGAGCGTGGAGGTCTGGGTCCGCGTGGGCGACGATCTGGCCACCCTTGGCTCGCAACCCATCTTTGGTCCGTGGACGATGTCGCCCGCCGACCTGACGATGGCGCCGGGGCCGGTTCCCGATGCGGTTTACCTCGAACTCACCATCCGGTTGATCTCGGATGACGGCGAAGCCACGCCCATCGTGCACTCGTACGAAGTCGAGTGGAGCTGCCCCTCAGAGCCTGTTCCGTAGTACGGTTGTTAGCGGAGTCGATCCGCGCTCGCCGTGCCCAGCCTCAAGATATTCTTCCACGGTAACTGCTTCGATGGTGCCGCCTCCTCGGCGGTGTTCACCGACTTTTACCGCAAGCACATCGCGAAGGACGCCGATGTGTTCTATCGCGCCATGCAGCACAGCGCCGGTGATCCGTTCGAGGGTGTTGCCTTCGACGCGGACGACAACGCGTGTGTCGATTTTCGTTACACGGATTCGGACCGCCTGACCTGGTGGTTCGATCATCACATCAGCGCGTTCCAGCCGCCGAAGCTGCGCGGCCACTTCGAGGAGGACACGTCAGGGCAGAAGTTCTTCGACCCGACGGTCAAGTCGTGTACGCGGCTGATCGTTGACACCCTCGCCGACAAGTACGGCTACGAGTTGCCGGCTTCGTTCAATGAGCTGGTCGAGTGGGCGCACGTGATCGACAGCGCCAACTTCGGCACCGCCAAGGACGCGGTCGACCTGTCGCCGCCTCACATGAAGCTGATGACCTGGCTGGAGCACAACGGGGACGAACAGCGCGTTCACGAGCTCATCGGCCTGATGGGCAAAGAGGGCCTGGATGACCTGTGCGCGCGGCCGTGGATTCGCGACCCGCTGCAGCCGCTGCTGGACCAGCATCAACGCAACATCGATCTCGTCGGCAGCCGTGCCACCTGTGAACGCGGCGTCGTCAGCTACGATCTGGTGGCCGATGGCCTGATGGCGCCCAACAAGTTCATCTCCTACCACCTGTTCCCGAAGGCGCGCTACACGGTCGCTCTGAGCCGCATCAACGCAGGCCTCAAGATCTCCGTCGGCTACAATCCCTGGTGTGGCCGCGAGCGCGAACACAACATCGCCGCTATCTGCGAACGCTACGGCGGCGGCGGTCACCCGGTCGTCGGCGCCATTACCTTCCCGGTCGACCAGTTGCCCCGCATGCAGAGCGCGTTCAGCGACATCTGCACCCTGCTGCGCGATTAGCCCTGTTGCGTCTCTAGTTTGGTGGTGCGGGCCTGGAGCTTCTGCAGGTCGGTGCGGAGCTTGTCCAGTTCGTCGCGGAGGCTCTGCAGTTGGTCGGCGTGGCGGTTGGCGTCGTTGAGGTCGCGGATGACTTCCCGGGCACGGCGGCGTAGGCGACCGTCGATGGTGCGGTCGGCAAGATCTCGCAGGGAGCCGCTGGCGGCTGGGTCGCCGATGGTCTCCAGGGCCTGGATGGCGCCGTACTGCACGCGGAAGCTGCGGTCGCGCAGCAGGTCTTCGACGTGCTCGCGGGTGCGCCTGGCGGCCTGGTCGGTACGGCCTGAAACCAGCTCGGCCATGGCGTCGAGGGCGGCACGGCGACCGTGGGGCTTACCGCCGTAGCGGCTGCCTTCCACGAGTACGTCGAGAGCTGATTCGTCCCGGGCGGCGGCAAGGCCCTTGAAGCAGTTGGAGCGGATCACGTCCATGTACGACTCCCGAGTCATCGCGGCGCGCAGCACCTTGCCGGCCGCTGGCGAACGGGTTTGTCCCAGGGCAAGGCATGCGGCGGCCTCGACCTGATAGCTCGGGTCGCCGGCCTCGATGAGTTTGACCAGGGCGTCGGCGGCGGTTTCGTCATTGCGGAACTGGCCGAGAGCGGCCGCCACCGCGCGTCGCGCCTTGGGGTGATCGATGGTCAAACCAGCGATCAACGCGTCGCGGGCTTCGTCGGTGCGCTGTTTACCCAGGGCCGTGGCCGCCGCGGCGCGCACAGCCCAAAACTCGTCGTTGTTCAGCGCTTCGACCAGGCCGGCTTCCGCTTTGTGGCCCCCGGTCTTGGCCAGTGCCTTGGCGGCGTCGACGCGATCGACGCCCTCGGTCGCGTTGGCGAGCTGGTGCAGCCACAGGTCCGCGGACTTTTCCGCGTCCACTGCGGCCAGGACGTTGTGGCCCGGGTCGAAGATCGCGTGACTCGGCTGCTCGGTGCAGGGCACGTAGAACGTCTGTTGGGTCTGCGTAAGCTCGATGGCCGTGTCTACGTCTTCGTCGCCAACGCGCAGGCGCACGCTGGTCGGGATGCGGAACAGCGGCGTCGAGCCTTCGACCTTCTGGGTCTGTTTGATGGTGAACCCGGCCAGGTTGGCGTCGTCGTCCCATTCGTAGCTCACGCTCAGCTCCGGGTGGCCCGCACCGCGCAGCACCCATTGATCGAAGAACCAGTCCAACACGCGGCCGGTCGCCGCTTCTACCGCGCGCGCCAGGTCCCGGGTCTCGACCGAGCCAAAACGATGCTTGTCCAGGTACAGCTTGATCGATTTCCAGAATGCGTCCTCGCCCAGCACTTGTCGCAGCATGTGCAAGATCAGCCCGCCTTTTTCGTACAGATGGGCGTCGAAGATATCGATGGGCTCGTCGTAGATCTTGGTCGCGACCGTGCGCCGGTAGCGGCCGGAGTCCTCGCTGAAGTAGTTGCTGGTCCAGTCCTGTAGCGCCATCGCCGCCTCGTCGCGGCCATCGCGATGCTCTCGCCAGATGTATTCGGAGTAGGTGGCAAACCCTTCGTTGAGCCAACCTTCGCCCCAATCGCGGCAGGTGAGCAGATCGCCGAACCACTGGTGTGCCAGCTCGTGGGAGACCAGATCGTCCATGTCCCGATCGAGCGCTGCCCGTTCGTCGAGCAAGACCACATCGGTCAGCGATGTCGCCGTGGTGTTTTCCATGCCGCCGAAGATGAAGTCGGCCACGAACACCTGGGCGTACTTGTTGTACGGGTACTCGACCCCGTAGCGCTCGGAAAACACCTGGAGCATTTCCGGCGTGCGCCCGAGGGTGCGCTGGGCATCGGCCTCGCGACCGCGCTGCACGTAGTAGGTGACTTCCACATCCGGCTTCTCGGGCCACTCGGCCTTGATCTCGCTCAGCTCGCCGGCTGCCAGGGTGATCAGGTAGCACGAGTGGGGAACATCGAGCTTCCAATGGAAGGTGCGTCGCCCGCCCGTCTCGTCGTCGCTGAGCAGAGCGCCGTTGGACAGGGCGAACCAGCTCGCGGGCACGCTGACCACCAGCTCGCTCGTCGCCTTCTGGTGGGGCGAGTCGAAACAGGGAAACCAATAACGCGAGTCCTCGTCCTGGCCCTGGGTCCACACCTGCGTCGGCTTGTCGGGATAGGCGTCGTCGGGGCCGACGAAGTACAGACCGCGACGCGGTTGCCCCGAGTACTCGATGTCCAACGTCGCGACGTCCCCGGCGCTGAGCTCTCGGCCGAGGTCGATGCTCAGCTTGCGGCCGTCGTGTGAGAACGTGACCGGCTCGCCGTTGGCGTTCACGCCGGCGATGTCCAACTCCACCGCGTCCAATGAAATCCGTCGCAGGTCGTCGGCGATCGCCGCGATGCGTGTCGAGCAGGTACCGGCGATGCGTCGGCGTTCGATGTCGATGTCGACGACCAACTTGATGTGTTGGATATCGCAGACTCGGTCGCGGGCGTAGGTGGGCGTGGTTCCGGGAAGGGCAAACTCGCGCTGCATGGCCGGACGGTGGCACAGCGCTGTGGCCGTCGCAAGCCTAGTGGCTGCTGTCGGCGACGCCCGGGTACAGTTGCTCCGGAGCTTTCTCGGCGGAATCTGAGCTGTCGTCCGTTTCGGAATCGCGCGGGACTTCGACCAGGGGAATGCCCTCACCCTCGCTGTCGATTCGTTGGCGCATTTTGGCGGCGGCGCGCTCCAAGCGTTGCAGCTTGACCCGCGGGTCCACGGCGCGAGCAAAGAATACGATGATTTCCAGCCCCAAAGAGATGCCCGCAGCCATGGCGAAGCAGCCGACCGCCACGAAGGTTCCGGGAATGAGCACGAGCAGCCCCTCGGTCGGCAGCTCGACGAATGGTCCCGTGTACCAGGCCCACGCCAGTCCGGCGGGAAACAGGGATACCACCAGGCCGCACATGGTCAAGCCGTTGGCTGCGGCTAGCCTATCGCGCAGTACGACCCGCCCGCGAAGTGCGTACCAGCAGGCGACGATATGCGACGCGGTCGAGATCAAGCCGAACTTGAACAACGTGCCCACCACGCTGCCCCGGGCGGGGATGACCGATGGTGAGAAGTTCTGACCGAAAAGCCCGAGCACCAGGTAGTAGGTGACGGGAAACGCGGGCAGGGCGATGAGAATGACCCGCCAATCGAACTTGAGGGCGCCGATGCGCACTCCCAGATACATCAAGCCGAACGCCAGCGCGAACAGGAACAACACGATGGGCAGACGCCACAGCCGGCGGTTGGCTCGTTGTGCAGCGGCGCCCTTGGCCCAGCCCGCGTTGACCAGGTCGTTGCGCTCGACCCGGCGTCTGTCTTGTTCGGCGAAGAACGCCCGTTCGCCTTTACCGAGCACGAGCGCCTCCGTGACCGTACGGCCGATGCCGTGTCCCGGGGCTGGCACACCGAGTAGTGCAGCAACTGTCGGCGCGACGTCGCGCAGCTCGGCGTCGACCACGCTCGCTCCCTGGCGGATGCCCTTGCCTGCCATGATCAGTGGCACGTTGAGTACCTCGGGTTCGGTGCCACCGTGCCCGCCGCCGTCGGTGTGGCCGTGGTCGGCCGTAACGATGATGGTGTCGAAGCGAAGGTCGATTTTGCCGAGGGCCTGCTCCAAGTCCTTGCCGGCGCGCAGTGCCGCCTTGCGGTACTCGGGGCTGTCGCCACCGTATTCGTGGCCGGCGGCGTCCACATAGCCGGGCAGCAACACCACCAGCTCGTAGCCGCGGTTGACGCACAGGTGAGACGCGGCGACGAACCCGCCGGGCCAATCGGTGTAGTGGATGTCGTGAAAGTCGTTCTCGAACCTGTCGCCGCGCTTGCGTGCAAACATCACGGGCAAGCCGTTGGACAAGTCGGCGACGTACGCCGAGCGCATGGCTTTTTCGCGCACGCGATCCATCAACGAGTCCACGGCGACCTGGCCGTCGTAGTCGTTGCTGCGTACGCCACTCCAGCGCGGGGGCACGCCGGTGACGATGCCCACGTGATTCGGCCGCGAAAACGTCGGGTAGTGGGAGCGCGCCTTGGCGTCGATGCCCAGTTTGCGCAGCCGGTTGAGGTACGGAATCTGGTAGGACTCTTTGAGCCGCAGTCCGTCGACGATGGCGAGAATGACCCGGCGAGTGATCTTGCGTTTGGGCTGGTTGAGTTGGGGGTCGACAGCGGCGATCGCTGGCTTGGTCGTGTTCAGCGACGGGAAGAAGCCCGCGCCGGCGAAGCCCATTCGAATCGCCATCGTGCCGGCGATGAGTACCAGCAGGGCCGCTCCGATTACCGGAGTGAACACGTTTTTGCGCATGAGCCGAAGCTAAGGATAGACCACGTAGTGGCCGAAGCGAGTCGACAAGGCATCAGTTGTGGACGGCTTGTTATGCACGGTAACTATTGGCCGAATTGAGCTTGCTCACAGCTGTGATACCTTAATTGAACGATGGGCGTAGACGATCTGCGTACGGGCACCTGGGTAACGTTCATCGGCGGTCGAGCCGCCGGAGTTCGTGTCCGTCGGTGTCGGTTACATGTGGTGGCGGGGCCCGACAAAGGGTCGGTCATAGAAATCGAGGCACCGGTGATTCGAGTCGGGGCGCGACGCGGCAACGACGTGCGTCTGTCCGACTCCAAGGTCTCGGGATTGCACTGCGAGATCCAGCTGGACGAG
>SPJJ01034339.1_pt1 | contig 15143 bp, 14 predicted proteins | sample 3741741 | NCBI WGS metagenome assembly SPJJ01 (sample SAMN10925908, study PRJNA522277) | cold seep metagenome | isolation source: Elba SIP-enriched marine methane seep metagenome, extraction at timepoint T1 | place: Italy: coast of Elba, Mediterranean Sea | collected 2014-05 | reverse complement strand
CACAGACTGCGGCGCCAGCTCTTGGGCTCGGGCCGCGATCGTGTGCGCAATTCACTATCCGGCTACGTGCAGCGAACCTACCGCGCAGATCGGCTCGGTCGCTTTGAGTATGGGAACCTTCGGGACGTCAATACGCCCTTCACTGTTCAAGTCGAGGCGCTGGACGCAAACATCGGCTACACCGGACGGGCGGCCGCGAAGCTGCAGCTGAGGACCCCGGTGCTCTTTGGCTTTGTGCCCGAGCTGCTCAGAGATGCGGCCCTCGGCATGATCGAGGAGGCCCCCAGCGCCGAGCGTCAGGCGGCGGCCCAGCTCATCGCGACCCGGCGCACGGACCTGATGCTTCCCCAAGGCTTTCGTGCAGAGGTGCGCTATCAGATCGAGCTGCCGGATGGCTTTGAGGTCAAGACCTCCACCCGGTCGCTGCGCGTGCCCTTGGGGCCCGGCGCCTATGAGGTGCTGTTCAGCCCGCCGCAAGATGGCCTGCTTGTCGTGGCCCTGAAGCTCTCGGTCGACAAGCGTCGCCTCAGCAGTGATGAGGCCCGCGCATTCACGAAGGGCCTGTCTGAAGTCTGGCAGATGGACCTGCCGACCCTGGAGTTGGAGCATGTCGCGGCGCGGTTGATGCGCACTGGGCGAGCCCCCGAGGCCTTGAGGGTGCATCGCAGCTTGATTCTAGAGCACGGCGAGCCCGCCGTGCACCGGGCCCGCTATGCGGAGAGTCTGCTGGGCGCGGGCTTGGGTGCGGCGGCTCGGGAGCAGGCCCGGGCGGCGGTCAAAGAGATGCCGCAGGCTGCGCACATACTCATGACGCTGGGCCGCACGCTGGAGCACGATACCTACGGGCGCGCGCGGGCCCCCGGCTTTGCGCGGGCGGAAGCGATGGATGTATTCAAGCAGGTCTTGGCCCTCGACCGGGAGCACATTGGCGCTCGCTTATCCTTGGCTCGCCTGCTGGAGGTGGACGATCAGGCCAAGGCCAGTACGGACCCGGCCTCCTGGGCTAAGGCAGCTGAGGTCTATCGCACCCTGCGTGATCAGACCGGTGATACCGAGTTTGACCTTCGCTTGATGCAGGCGCTGCTCGAAGGCGGGGACTTCGAAGGGCTGCACAGGCTGGCCTCCAAGTTGCCCACCGATGCCGCCAACGTGGCGATGCAGGTCGTCGCCGCCGCTCAGACTCGTGGGGCTAAGCTGGCCGTATCCGAGGTCGATGCCCTTGAGCTGAGCGCGGGCGTGCGCACCAAGGCGCTCGAGACAGCCAGCATCGCCTTGGCCCGGGCCCGGGCCTATGGGCTCGCCCGCGACGTCATGAAGGCCGCCTTGCAGTCCTCTGCGGACCCGCACTCGCTGCGAAAGCGCTGGGCCAACCTTGAGGGCGTTGAGGCGATCTCTCAAGACAGCCTCGGCGGCGATAGCCCCGAGGGTGTGGTGCGGCAGCTCCTGTACTTGATGCTCAGCCCGCCCGTGACGACTAAGGCGCTTCGTCAGGTGTTCTCTGCTCGGGCCTTCGACGGCGCGGAATTGGGCAACGATCTGCTCATGCTGACCGAGGGGCTGAGCTCGGTGCAGCGGCGGGCCACACGCTCGGAGGTGCCCCTGACCATGGTGCGGGACAACATCCTGTCCCGTACGACCTACGAGGTCTCCGGTAGCCCGAGTCTGGGTTACCGAGTGCAAGCGAGCATGAAGGGCGGCTCGGGCCCACGGCAGAACACCTGGTTTGTGGTGCCGAGCAAGCGCGGGCACCGCATCCGGGCCTCGGGTGCGACGCCGGCGGCGTTGGGTGAGGAGGCGCTGCACTATCTGCACAATGGCAACGTCAAGGCGGCAAGGCAGTGGCTGAGCTGGGCTGAGGCCCTGCTGCCTGACGCGCGCGGTGAGCAGGATGGTCTCAAGGTGGCGCCGTTCACCGTGTTGCGCGCTTCGAAGGCGCCGCTCACTGTGCAGGGGGCTGCTCTAGCCGCCTTGGGCCCTCGGGCGCCCAAATTCTTGAGGCACCTCGAAGGGGCGCGCCGCGTTATCGAGGCGCCGAAGGCGAAGGTTGCCTTGCAGCACGCGCTATGGATGGCGCTGGCTCGGGATGACAAGCTCGAGCAGGCTGCCTTGCTCTCCGAGGCGCTGCTCAAGGCTGAGCCCGAATCGCAGCGCGCGGTGGGCATCCGCTGTCAGAGCTTGGTTTTGGCGAAGCAATATGGTGAGGCCCAACGTTTCGCGCAGGCCCGGCGCCGCACCAACCCCAATGATGACATGGCGTTGGGTTGCTTGGGGGACCAGGCTCTGGCGAAGGGTGACCTCGACAAAGCCCGGGCCTGGATGCAGCAGCAGGTCGACGCTGGGCAGGCGGACTCGACCATCTTGAACAACTTGGCGTGGCTGTCGCTCTTTGTTGGCGAGGTCACAGATGCCGATCTTGAAGCCTCGGTGAAGTCGAACTCCATGACCGGCTTTAGCGACCCCTCCAAACTGCACACCCTGGCCGCGCTGCACGCCGAGCGCGGCGATACGCAACAAGCCCACAAGCTCTTCGTGAAGCGGCTCGAGCTACGGGGCGCTGATGCCCCAGAGGCCGTGGACTGGTACCTTCTTGGTCGCATCATGGAGCACTATGAGCTGTTCGACAGGGCCGCGGCGGCCTACCGCCGGGTCGTACCGGAGGCGCGGGCGGTCGACTCCACGCATCGACTGGCGCAGCAGCGTCTGAAGGTGCTTCAAGGGCGATGAAGCGGCACGAGCTCACGGCAGAGTCTTCACCGGATGGCGCCAAGGCAGTGCGGCGTTTTTTCGCCTGCCTGAAGGATGAGCAGGGGGCTGCCGCCGGCCGGCTGGTCGTTGAGGGATTTCGTTGGTTCGGGCGTGAGGTATCGCGACAAGACTGGCGTGGTCCCACCTTCGCTGCCTATCTTCGGGACGAACCGATGAGCTTTCAGGAGATTCGGGCCATTCCTAGCGACTTGCTGCAGCACCTCGGCCCGCTCGAGCCGCTGTGCGACGGTCCGCTGGGGCCCGATCAGAGCCTGTTCTTGGTAGACGTGCAGCGGCGCGGCCAGGATGTGACCGCTGGTGTTGTCGTGCGGCAGGACAAAGGGCGCGCGCGCCTGATGAGGGTCTTTGAACCCGAGGCGTTGGCCCAGGCTCTCACCCAGCTTGGCCAAAAAGAGGAGGACTGAGCGTGGGGCAGGCGGACTATCTGGTCGTGGACATGGACCGAGTGCTGAACGAATCGCAGCACGGGCAAGCAGGCCTGGAGTCGATGCAAGCATTGTTGCGTCGCGCTCGTTCGGATGCTGAGGGGCTCAAGGCCACGCTGCTCAAGGCCTCAACTCCGCTGGCCCAAAAAGAGGCCCGCGAGGCCTTGCTGCAGCATCGGCGGCAGGTTGAGCGGGAGCTCGACAAGCGCCGCGGCGCGCTGCGCAACGCGTTGGTGAAGCTCGCCACGAAGGTCGCGCGGGACATCGCAAACGACCGGGGCGTGGAGCTTGTGCTGGAGCGCCGGTCGGCCGTTGTCTTTGATGACAACAAAGAGGTGACCGAGCAGGTCATCGAGCGAGTCGACGCCAGTCAGTTCACAGCACGGCACAAGGGCGCCAAGAAGGCGCCCCGCTAGTCTGATTGTTGGGGGGCAGGGCGTTGTGGCCGAGGCGGAGGGCCGCGGCCACGGGGCTGCTATGCGCCGCGCTTTTTGACGGCGGCCTGGAAGATCTCGAGCTGCTCTTGGGCGCTTCGTAGGGCCTCAAGCGCGCCTTCGAGCTCTTCGTACTCCGGCTTCCACTCGGTCTCGAAGTACTTGTTGCCGCGTGCAGCTTCGATTGCGCCGCGGGTTCGCTTGGCGAGTTGCTCCACCCAACCGCGCACCACATCTGCTTCGAAGAAGATGCCATCCGCACGATCGAGAAGGTCTCGGGCATTCACTCTTTCAGTTCGTCCAGCCATCGTTCAGGTCGTCTCCCTGTCGGCTGATCCTCGCGCAATCTGCGCGCACCGACGAGGTTTGAAGTTGGGACCACAGGGCCCGCGTCGTCAAGGGTTCATGGCCCATATGTGGGGCCCGCTCACTGGCCCACCCCCAATATCCTGGAGTGAGACCATGTAGGTCCCGCAGGTAACCGATCAGATCGATCTCCCTGGGCCGCCCGCTAAGGCATCGAGAAAAGCTCCGCTTTTGTCGGTCTGGTACAGATCCGTCAACAACCGACCCCCGCTACAAATCTTCTGCTGCACGGAAGGTCAAGCGACTTGGTAAGAGGCTACTGAGCCCGGACGACAAACGAATCTGGGCGTCGCAGTTTGGAGGCCTCGGTGAAGCAACACGATACGCTACAGCCACAACACGCGTCGATTGGAGAGATGGACTTGCACCTCTTCAATGAGGGCACGCACTGCCGCCTGTACGACAAGCTGGGGGCGCAGGTGACGAGCGTGCAGGGACAGCAGGGCGTGCGCTTCGCGGTCTGGGCGCCCAACGCGGAGCGCGTCAGCGTGGTGGGTGACTTCAACCAGTGGGACACCGAGGCCGACGTGATGCAGCGCGTGGGTGAGTCCGGCATCTGGGAGCTGTTCATCGGGGGTGTCAAGACAGGTTGCGTGTACAAGTACAACGTGCGCTCGCGGCTGATGGGCTACGAGGCCGACAAGGCAGACCCCTTCGCCTTCTTCGCGGAAGAGCCGCCGCGCACCGGTTCCGTGGTGTGGCAGGATGACTTTCAATGGCAAGATGAGGACTGGATGAAGGCCCGCGGTGAGGCGAATGCGCACCAGGGGCCCATGTCGATCTACGAGCTACACCTGGGGTCTTGGCGCCGCTCACCGGACGACCCCGATGCATTCCTGGGCTATCGTGATCTTGCGCCGCTGCTGGTCGACCATGTTCGCAAGATGGGCTTCACGCATGTGGAGATCATGCCGATCACCGAGCATCCCTTTTATGCAAGCTGGGGCTACCAGACTACGGGGTACTTTGCGCCCACCGCCCGCTACGGCACGCCCGAGGACTTCAAGTTCTTCGTAGATGCGCTGCACCAAGCGGGCATCGGCGTCATCTTGGATTGGGTGCCTTCACACTTTCCCACCGATGAGCACGGGCTGAACTACTTCGACGGCACGCACCTGTATGAGCACGCCGACCCACGCCAAGGGCACCACCCCGACTGGAAGAGCTCGATCTTCAACTACGGGCGAAACGAAGTGCGCGCCTTCTTACTGTCGAGCGCCTTTTACTGGCTGGACAAGTTCCACATCGACGGCCTGCGGGTCGATGCGGTCGCCTCCATGCTCTACCTGGACTACTCCCGCGAGGATGGAGAGTGGATTGCCAACCAGTACGGGGGCCGCGAGAACCTCGAGGCCATGGATTTCCTCAGGACCATGAATCGTGAGGTCTACGCTCACTTTCCTGGTGTTCAGACGATCGCAGAGGAGTCGACCTCCTGGCCGATGGTATCTCGCCCTGTAGAGCTCGGTGGGCTCGGCTTCGGCTTCAAGTGGGACATGGGGTGGATGCATGACAGCTTGCATTACATGCACAAGGACCCGATCCACCGGCAGCATCACCATGACATGCTGACCTTCCGCGGAATCTACGCGCATACCGAGAACTTCGTGATGCCGCTGTCCCATGACGAGGTCGTGCACGGCAAAGGTCCGCTGTTGGACAAGATGCCAGGGGACTTGTGGCAAAAGCAAGCCAACTTGCGGCTGCTCTACGCCTATATGTATGCGGTGCCGGGCAAGAAGCTCATCTTCATGGGCGGCGAGTTTGGGCAGGCCCGCGAGTGGCACCACGACCGAAGCTTGGATTGGCACCTGCTCGAGGACCATGGGCATCGTGGCATCATGCAGTGCGTGGCAGACCTCAACCGCACGCACAGCGCTTATCCCGCGCTGCACGAGTTGGACTGTGAGGCCGAGGGCTTTCATTGGATTGACTGCAATGACTACCTGCACAGCGCCCTGACTCTGCTGCGCGTGGATCGCGAGGGCCGGCAGGTCGTGGTGGTTTTGAACTTCACGCCCGTGGTGCGGGATGCGTACCGAATCGGGGTGCCCACGGGCGGGCAGTGGCGGGAAATCCTGAATACCGACGCGCACACCTACGGCGGAAGCGGCGTGGGTAATGGCGGGCATCTCGGGGCCAGCGATCAGCCTTGGCATGGCCAACCCCACTCTCTCACGCTCACCGTGCCGCCACTGGGCGCGCTCTTTTTGACGCCTGTGGGCGACGCCCAGGATTAGCCGCCCGTTTAAGGTGGCTCGCCCCCTGGCCTTAGACTCTGGCTTGGGTGAAGCGTGCGACTCGGGTACAACTCCGGCGTGCGCGCCTACCAGATTGGCCCCGACTTCGGGCTCGACAACCTCACCCTTCAAGACCTGCCCTCGACGCCCCTTACGACCCATCAGGTCCGAGTTCGGGTGCGCGCGGTCTCGATCAACTACCGCGACCTGCTCATGGTGCGCGGCCACTACAACCCCAAGCAGCCCTTACCGCTGACGCCCTGCTCCGACGCAGTGGGGGAGGTCATCGAGGTTGGCTCAGAGGTCGAGGCCTACAAGGTGGGCGACCGCGTCGCGAGCTGCTTCTTTCAGGACTGGAGCGCCCGGCCCGTGCCGCGGGACGCCAACAGCATTCGCTCCACCCTGGGCGGGCCTCTGCCCGGCGTCCTCGGCCAAGAGGTCTGCCTACAGGAGCGTGGCCTCGTGCACGCGCCGGCCGCGCTTGATGATGCCCAGGTCGCCACCCTTCCGTGCGCGGCGCTGACGGCTTGGAGTGCCTTGGTGACCCAAGGCAACCTGCAGGCGGGCGACGTGGTGCTTATTCAAGGCACCGGAGGGGTGGCGCTCTTTGCGCTGGCCTTCGCGAAGATGCTCGGAGCTCGGGTGATTATCACTTCCTCCAGCGATGACAAGCTTGAGCGAGCGAAGGCGCTGGGGGCCGATGAGACCATCAACTATGTCAGCGAGCCGGAGTGGGGGCGGGCTGCACGTAAACTATCCGGGGGCTTGGGCGTGGATCACGTCGTAGAGCTCGGTGGCGCGGGTACCCTCACGCAGAGTATGGCCGCAGTTCGCGCCGGTGGGCACATCAGCCTCATTGGAGTCCTGGCGGGAGGCGCGGCGAAGCTCAATCTTACCCCGATCTTGATGCGGAACATTCGTGTGCAGGGTGTGCTCGTGGGGCCCCGTTCCGACTTTGAGGCCATGAATCGGGCCATCGCACACAATGGACTTTCTCCCGTCGTGGATAAGATCTTTCCCTTTGACGAGGCTCCTGCAGCCTTCGAGCACATGGCGGGCGCTAAGCACTTCGGTAAGATCTGCATCGCAGTGGACTAGCCGATGAGTCAACGCGACTTTCCCTGTAAGAGCTGCGGCGCGAACTTAGAGTTCACACCGGGAGTCGAAGACCTGCAGTGTCCCTATTGCAGCAGTCAGAATCATATTCCGCAGTCGGAGGAGGAGGTCCGCGAACTCAACTTTGAGGAGGGGCTGGCGAAGACGGCGGGCGCCGACAAGATCGCGCGACTGGCGGTGCGCTGCGGGGCCTGCGGTGCGCAGTCTACCTTGCGGGAGAATGTGACAGCGACAAGGTGCGCCTTTTGCGATAACCCCATCGTCGCACAGGCGGAGAGCACCCAGCTTGTGCAACCGAAGGCCGTGCTGCCCTTTCGCATCGAGAGTGAGCAGGCGGAGCAGGCCTTTGAAAGTTGGCTGTCATCACTGTGGTTCGCGCCCAGCGACCTGAAAAGGCGCGCCCGTACCGCCTCCGTAGACGGCGTCTACATCCCGTTTTGGACCTACGATTGTAAGACCGAGAGCTTTTATCGGGGGCAGCGCGGCGAGCACTACTGGGAGACGGAGACCTATACCGCGGTGGAGAACGGAAAGAGCGTTCGCAAGACCCGGCGGGTGCAACGCACGCGCTGGTACCCGGCCTCGGGCACCGTCTGGCTGCCCTTTGATGATGTCCTGATCTTAGCCAGCCGCTCCTTGCCGAAGAAGCTCACCGATGCCCTGGAGCCCTGGGATCTAGAGGCCTTGGTTCCCTATGATGACCGCTACCTCGCAGGCTTTCAGACCGAGTGTTACCAAGTGGACCTCGCGGAAGGCTTTGACGGGGCGAAGGTCGTCATGGACGGCGAGATTCGAGGCGCCGCTCGTCGAGATATCGGAGGGGACGTGCAGCGGGTATCAAGCGTGCGCACCCAGCACTACGATATTACCTACAAGCACATCCTGCTGCCGCTGTGGATCAGCGCCTATCGATACCGCGACAAGCCCTTTCGCTTCTTGGTGAATGCCCGGACGGGGGAGGTGCAGGGAGAGCGGCCCTACTCTTGGATCAAGATTACCTTCGCGGTGATCGCAGCCCTGGCTGTGATCGCGCTGCTCGCGCTCCTGCTGCGGGATCGATAGTTATGAGACGTAGCGCCGCACTATGCGGCGGGCCGCGTCGACGTAGCTTCCCTGGAAGAGGTGAGCGTGATTCATCACGTGGTACAACTCATACAAGGGTGTGCGCTGTCGCCAGTCCGAGGCCAGGGGGCGAACCTCCTCGTAGGCTTCGAAGACGGCGGCGCTGAACCCCCCAAATAGGGTCATCATGCCGAGCTCAGCCTCCGGGTGGCCATAGTATGCGGCCGGGTCGATCAGCGCGGGCTCGCCCGCGGCGGTGGCATGAACGTTACCGGACCACAGGTCTCCGTGAATCAGGGCCGGGGCCTGCTCGCTGCCGCCCAAGAGGTCTCCAAAGCGCAGCACCAGGCGCTCACAGGCCCTGGCATCGTTGCTATTCCATAGGCCCGCTTCGACGAGGTGGCGCGTGAGCGGCTCGATGCGCCGTGTGCCGTAAAAGTCGGGCCAGCTGCTGAGCCAGCCGTTATTCTGCAGCGTCGTTCCGCAATAGGTATCGATACTCAGCCCGAAGCCAGAAGCGCTGGTGGCAGTGTGGAGCTGGGCAAGGCCGCGGCCCAGGGTCGCTGCGTACTGCGGACCGGGACGGCCCGAGCCCAAGTACTCGAGCACCAAGAAGCCGGGGGCGCTGGGCGCGGGGTCTTCAAAGGCGAGCACCCTGGGCACCGCGAGTGCACTCGGACTCTCTCTCAGCGCTTGTAGGCCGGCGGCCTCCGCGCTGAACAATCCAGGTTGCAGCGCCGCATTTGATTTCACGAAGACCTCTCCGCGGTCTGTGCGAAGGCGTTGGGCCTGATTGATGCAGCCCCCGCTGAGGGCCTGCGCCTCGAGGATCTTCGTTGGAGTGCGCTGGGATAGCGCGTGGCAGATCCTCTCTTGCAGGCTCACTTGCTACCCGCGGCGCTCAGCGCTTCGAGGATCTGCCCGCTGGTGCGATCGACGATGGCTACGACCTCGTCGAAGCCAGCCGGGCCTCCATAGTAGGGGTCCGGAACCGATGCGCCCCGCGCCTCAGGGTCATAGTCTCGAAAGAGCTGGACCTTGGCCTTATGCTCCGCGGGACAGCGCTCCAAGAGCGTACTGAGGTTGTCCGCGTCCATCGCGAAGATGTGATCGAAGTGGCCGAAATCCCGGGGCGTCACGGCGCGGGCCTGGCCGCTTAGCGCATAACCCTGCTTCTTGGCGGCCTGGGTCATGCGCCGGTCGGGGGGCTCGCCTGCGTGCCAGGCGCCCGTGCCGGCCGAGTCGATCTCAAAGTCGGCCTGCAGGCCGGCGGCCTGGACGTGGTGTCGAAAGAGGCCCTCTGCGGTGGGGGAGCGGCAGATGTTGCCCAGGCAGACGAAGAGGATCCTGGTCGGTGTGCTCATGCCCAGGTCATAGCCCTTCAGCCCGGCACCTGGAAGACCGTTAGGTCCTCAAGGCGCACCGCGGTCAGGGACTGACCCCAGACACAGCCGGTATCCAGGGCCAGCAGTCCGGGGCGTTGCATGAACCCCAGGGCCGCCCAGTGGCCGAATATGACTGTCGCAGGCACCGGCTTGCGGTGCGGCCAATCAAACCACGGGACCTGACCGGCGGGAGCTTCATCGGGCGGGCCCACGAAGCCGAAGACGGGTGCGCCGCGCACGTCAACGGTGCGCATCCGGGTCAGCGCGGCCATGTCCTGGGCGACGTCATCCTGCGCGTCCCGCAGCCGCTCGAAGAACTGGCGCGGAGCTGGCCCCTGCAGCAACCCTTGGGCACGCCGGGCCTTGGTCTTGGCTTGCTCAAGGCTCCAGGTGGGCGGACAGCCCGCGTGCACCATGAGGTAGCCCCGCTCGTGGTGCAGGAGCGGTTGGCGGTAGAGAAAGTCGATGAGAGGCTGTCGATCAGGCGCTTGCAGGACATCTTGCAGAGTATCGCGGCCCTTGGGTTTTCGCAGGCCGTGCATGCACGACATGAGGTGCAGGTCATGATTGCCGAGCACTACCTTCAGTCGCGGCTCGTACTCGATGCACCATCGCAGGACTTCTGCGTTCGCGGGGCCTCGATTGACCAGGTCACCGGCCAACCATAACTCGTCTTGGTCCGGGTCGAAGTCGAAGGCAGCGGTGAGCCGGAGCAGGGCATCAAAGCACCCTTGGATGTCACCGATGGCGTAGGTGGCCATGAGTCATCATACTACAGACGAAGCGCATGGGTGGCGCCAAGTTGGGCGCAGGGCTACGACTATTCGCGGGCAAAGGGGTGGTAACTATCCGAGCCAGATCTGGCTTTGGGCGAGGCGAGCGCAGCGTACTTACCAGCCCGAGCTGCCCTTGTCTCCTTTGAACGGACCCGCGAGATTGTCGGTGACCCAGCCGGCGTAGAAGCCGCCGGGTTGAGGCCGCGCGAGGGATCCATCCACGGTGCAGCGATCCATGTCTTTGACGTAGAAGGCGAAATACCCGGCCAGCTGCTTAAAGTCTGCGAATGGCTTGGGGTAGGCCCAGGCGGCGCCGACGGCCTGCCGGCCGCTGGGGCCGACGACACTCCAATAGTGGGCTGCACCCTTCCACTCGCACACGGTGGTGCCCGGGCGAGCCTGTAAGAACTCTTGTCGCACGTCTTCGGGGGGGAAGTAGTAGGTCGGCGGGTGCGAGGTCTCCAGCACTCGGAACGCGCGTTTCGTATCGGCGATGCACTGGCCGTCGAAGTGCACCGTCAGGTGAGCGGAGGTCGCTTCACAACGGGCGGGACGAGGGTAGTCCCAGACCGACTCTTGGCCTGCATCGGGGCTATGTGCCCATGGCGGCCGCTGCGCGCCACGGTGGTGCCAAGAGGCGCGGGCTTTGGCCAGGGCCTCATAGGTTGGGTCGCGGCTCATGAGGATCCTATGGTTGGGCTCAAGTCCAAACGCAAGGAGGACTTGCCTAGGGACGCCGCTGGCTAGGTCTTGTCGCGGTCAAGCTTGTCCTGGGTCTTGTTTTCGAAGTCCGCCGCGCTGTGCCGCTCCCGCAGCTGGCCGCTGGGCTCTCCCCAGGCTCGGTTCACCATCGCCCCGCGCTGAACGGCGGGGCGCTGCGCGATAGCCTCCGTCCACCTGAGCACGTGCTTGTACGTGTGAACTTGCAGGAACTCCGCCGCGTCATAGACGAGGCCCTGCACGAGGGCCCCGTACCAAGGCCATATGGCGATGTCGGCGATAGAGTAGGTGTCCCCCGCCATGAACTGGTGGTCCTGAAGGTGCCGATCGAGCACGTCGAGCTGGCGCTCGGTCTCCATCGCGAAGCGATTGATGGGGTACTCATATTTCTCTGGGGCGTAGGCGTGAAGTGCCCAAAGCCTCCGCCGAGGTAGGGGGCGCTGCCCATCTGCCAAAAGAGCCAATTGAGGGCCTCAGTGCGGGGGCCATGTTCCTTGGGCACAAAGGCGTCGAACTTAGAGGCGAGGTAGAGCAGAATCGAGCCGGACTCGAAGACTCGCGTGCCCGGCTCGGTGCTTCGATCGAGCAGGGCCGGTATCTTTGAGTTCGGGTTGAGGTCCACGAACCCGCTGCCGAACTGGTCCCCTTCGTTGATGCGAATGAGCCAGGCATTGTACTCGGCGCCCGAGTGGCCCAGCTCCAGCAGCTCCTCGAACATGATGGTGGCCTTGACGCCGTTCGGCGTGGCCATGGAGTAGAGCTGAAAGGGGTGCTCTCCGACGGGCAGGTCCTTGTCCTCGGTGGGGCCGGCGATCGGGCGGTTGATGTTGGCGAAGCGCCCACCCGAGCTCTGATCCCAGGTCCAGACTCTTGGGGGCGTATAGGTCGAATCGCTCATCGCACGAAGCCTAGGGCATGTGACCCCCGCTTGGCGATACGGGCCGGCGCTTGCATGCCGCGAGGCCGAGGCTGTGCTTCGTAGGGCGGATGGGGCGGCTCGTGGGCCACGCCTCAGGTCCACCCCTTGGCCTCGGCCCGCGAGCCTGGCGCATGCCAACCCCGGCCACGGGCGGGGCCCGCCGGTCGCCGAGCCTCGCTGACCGAGCCCCGTCTCGACCGTCTCGGTCAGATCCGCACACAAAGCCGTCAGCCTCGCGAGGTGCTGCTGTGGTGTCCGTGTACGACATGCCGCCCGTCGTGCTGGCGGCCTACGGAGGTGCCCCCGGCTGTCTCAGTCGTGGGGTGCGAGCCGTCACGAGGGTGCATTGCCGCCCGGAATGTCCTACAAAACCAGCGTCGAGCCCGCACGAGGGTTCGCCGGCTATCACGCTACTTGGGGAGGAACATCATGCGGAACACTACGCTCGGGCTTATCGCCACCACTTCACTTTCATTCGGACTCGTTGCTTGCGGGGGCGGCCTAGACGTCGACCAGGTCCGAACCGATCTCGACAGTCCCTCCGGCTCAGTCTCCAACCAGAACGCGGTGATGGCCGTCGAGGCTAAGCGGAGCGGCTCTGGCCCCGCCCTCGATCTCGCGCTGGGGGGCGTGCCCGGTCGCGCGCTCACTGCCCATGGCAAGGGTCGCCTTTCGCAGCTGTCGATTCGTAACTGGGAGATCTGGGCCAAGCTTGCCCATCAGGCCGTGCAGAACCAGGACATGAAGATTGCCCGGCAGGCCCAGGGGCTGGTCGCCGATACATGCACCAATGGTCCTGAGGCCCAGGCTGCGTACGAGGACCTCGTGCAAGACCTGTTGACCGACGCGATCTTCGACAGCACGCCCAACGGGAGCGCGACATTCTCGGTGGACCTCGCGAGCTGCTCCGACGGCGAGCTCACCGGGCAAATGACCATCAAGCTTGAGATGAAGCTTGAGAACGACCGCTTTGAGTTCTCTGTGAAGGAGACCTTTGAGAACGCTTGTGAGGTCTCGGATGTCACGGCTTGTGTCACCGGGGAGATGCTGCTCGCCGCGATCGCGGAGGACATGGCCAATAGCAGCTCGGTTGAACTCATCTATGCTTGGGAGCTGGCCGCGACCTGGACCGAAGACGGCGTTGCCCGCGCGGCCGACATTGGCGGTGGCATGCGCTTCCTCGCGGAGGCGACCCAGAGCACCTCTTTGGCGGCCTACGAGATTCTCTTCTACGTGACGACCCCTGAGGGCGAGCGCTATGCCTACGTCTGGCGGCTGAGCGCGGAGTCCAACGGCATGGGCGGGACGGTCACCTGGACCCTGCGCGGCGCTGATGGTGAAATCAGCTGCAGCGCAGACGAGACCATGGTCTCGTGCACCGGCTCCTCAGATATCTCCTTCACTACCGATGACGTGGATGCCTTGGATTCGACCTGGCTCGCTGGCTGAGTTGGCGATTTAGTTGTCGAGGAACAGCGGGGCCGCGAAAGTGAACTCGACGTCGGACTCATAGTAAATGATGCCGACGTCGGGCAGTCCCATGCGACCGAAGAATGAGAACGCCTCGGTCGCAAAGAGGCGGGCCCGCGCCGTGCCTCGGATGACTCCGGCGCTCTGCTCGGTGGGAGGCACGACTGTTACGGGCCCTACGTTAAGGAACTCCGCCGTAACCATCGTCTTGCCATCTCCCTGCTCCCAGTCAGCACCGCGGAAGTCCGTCAGAGTGGTGCGTCCACTCTCTGTATCCCAAGCGAACTGTAGCGAGACGTAGCTCTTGTGGCCACGGCTGCCCGTGGTTGCGGGAAGCACGGCGACAACGGCGATATTTGTGGGATGCCCTCCGGTGTTCGAGGCAAGCTTGGCCCCGGGCACGTTGTCCCAGGTACTACCGGTTGTGGTCGCAGGGCGGCCGTACATCGTGAAGGGGAAGACTTCGAAGGCCGATGCTCCCTGTTGCTGCCAAAAATCGAGCCCACCGTTGGCGTTCCAGTCGAAGTAGGCCTCGACGGTCTCCGCGCCATAGGCGCGCCCTGTGCGACTCCGCGAGAGTGGGACTGGCGGGACGGTCGTAGTGAACCCAAAGATAAAGCTCGTCGTGTGGTCGTGCACCATCACCCAGGTCTCTTCGGGGTCTGGCATAGCAGGCTCGGGTCGCGGTGCGTTTAAGGTCAGGATCTGGAGCGTTGGGCTCCTGGGCGCGTCACCACCACGATTGAAGGCAATAATGTACGCTTCATAGAGCTTGTTGGCAGCCAGGCCGTTCATCGTGAAGGTCCGAGTGTTTGAGGCCAGGAGATCAGCTCGCCAGTTCGTATCAGCGGCTTGGTGATAGTATAGACGGTAGCCATCGGCCGTCGGGACGCGATCCCATCTTACAGTGACCTGGTCATGGGTTCGGTGTTGAACAAATAGTTGCGGGACCTGACGCGGTGGCGACGTCGGCGGCGGAGCGGCCACGACCTCGAACTACGGGGTCGAGTTGAGGCTCAGGGATAGTCCGGGCCACCGAGCACCGGACGGACAGGCGCGCGCAAGGAATTCGAACCATACAGAGATCTTGGTCGTTCCGGGAGGCACATCACTTGGTACCAGTACCCGCAGCCGCTCCAGGCTGTCGAAGTTGTAGGTTCGAGAGGTGTGCATGTCGCCGAGCGCGATAGTGTTGTCCGGGTAGTTGGGGCCTGCGTAGCTGATGAACCGGAAGTGTAGGCGGCCACGGACCGTAGAGTTGTAGAGTTCTTTGATGCCAGGGCCCTTGATAACCACGTCACCGCCGGGCACCGGAGTGGCAGGTTGTACGCCATCCAGTTGATTAGTCCCTACCAGCAGAAGCGTGGCGCGGAGGTCGGCATCATCACAGTACTGCGCGGATGCGTCGAAGGCGGTCAATGAAAGGGCCACAGCTAGGCCAATGGCGAAGGTTGCACGAGTCAT